>Ga0316579_10000188_pt1 | contig 18070 bp, 14 predicted proteins | sample J5NA_2_FD_203074 | JGI IMG/M metagenome (GOLD analysis project Ga0316579, IMG submission 203074) | Rhizosphere microbial communities from salt marsh grasses in Alabama, United States - J5-7_160517rDrA | ecosystem: Host-associated > Plants > Roots > Rhizosphere | place: USA: Alabama | collected... | reverse complement strand
CCTCGACGTCGCCATCACCCGCAGACTCCCCGTCGCGGACCTGGAACGGGCAGGAGTTCTCGACGACCACGGGAACATGCTCCCCCGGGAAACCTGGGAAGAGCTCGGCGGGAAAGTTGTGATAGATCGCGCCTTGGGGCGGATTGATTCGGAGGACGGAAAGATCAAGAATGTGCTGAGCGGTGTCAGGAACTCCTACGGTCAAGGATGGGACGATGCCCAGCCCGGGAAATGACGAGCGTAGTGCCCGCCCCGTGTCTGCCGGTGGTCGTGGCCACAGGGCGCTGGTGGGGTTGTCCCTGGTGTCTTTTCTGGTGGTGTTGTGTTCGTGTTCCGGTGGTGGTTCCGGTGGGTCTGAGGTGTCGTCGAGTCCGACGCCGGCACCGACGCCGAGTACGGTGGCCCAGGAGGATGCCCTGGCCGCGCGTATTCCCCTGGAGGGCGGCGCTCTGGTTTCCTTGCGTTGGAAGCTCCCCGGGAAGGTGAGCGAGGACGTGAAGGCTCCGCTTCTGGCTGCCAGGCGCCTGGTCGCAATCGATTACTACAAGTATTCCACGGCGGATCCAGTGCGCTGGTTCAACACCGTCTTGTCAGTTCAGGAGTTGGAGCCTGATGACATCATCTACCAGAGCAATCAGGAGCTGGAGCCTCAGCCCTGGTCGGAGCGTGGTTCCGGACCGGTCTGGATCTGGGTCATGGACATCAAGAAGAGACCTGCTGGCACTGTCGATGTGATGATGTGCCACGATCCGAGCTGGTCTTCCAAGGTCAGGCTCCGAAAGAACACCAGAGCCGAGCAGTTGGTTCGTGTGGATACGGTGACGGTGTCGTTGTTGAAGCATTATCCTGATGGGCAGCGGTGGAAGGTCACCGACTACAATCCTCTGTCCGGTGACCCGGTGAATCGTTCGTACACACCGTCCTGTGTGGAGTGGGCGAAGGCGCATACCACGATGGGGGGGTGGACCTTGCCCCCGGAGTCCTCGGAGTCCTCGGAACCCACACCGTGACTGCGATCCGGTCCGTGTTCCTCCTGACGGCCGTGTCCCGGGACCCGGCCGTCAGGGTCTTCCTGGCCGGCCATACCGGCACGTGCCCCGGGATCCTGTCGAGATACCGGGCACCTGGGATGATGGTGAAGCAGCCGGAGTCTCGATCACCTCACCCGCACCCGCCGCGCCAACGGCGCCGACACCCTCGCCGGCCTCCTCGACGCCGCCATCACCCGCAGACTCCCCGTCGCGGACCTGGAACGGGCAGGAGTTCTCGACGACCACGGGAACATGCTCCCCCGGGAAACCCGGGAAGGGCGGTGCGGTCTCAACCGATGCACTCACCGGTTGAGACCGCCCTGCTATTTCATGAGGAACGATCGTGGCGTGTCCGGCAAGGGGACGGGCCGACCGGCGAGCGAAGGAGCGCCTCGGCCGCCTCACGAACCGCGCCGGGGGCGGTGAGGCCCTGCTCCCGGCCGTGTGCGGTCCGGAACGGAACGGGCGTCATGACACGGGAACCCGGCGGAGGGCGACGGAGCGGTGTTCATGACATGTAATGTTCGTACTATTCCGATTGTGTTAACACGGGTTAATATCCCGCGGGTCCGAGGAACTGGACATCAGGCGTGCGCTCCTGACCACCACCGCGGGCCCCTCCGGAACGACGACCGGTGCGTCGGGCGACACGCTCGGAGAAGGACGGAGGGAACGCATGGACGAGACCCGGGACACGACGGGCGGGCAAGGCCCCGCTCCCCGCCGGCCGGCCGTCGGCGCGGCACTGGCGGGGCTGTCCGCGACGACCCTGCTGGCCGGAACGCTCGTGGCGGGCACGGCCCTGGCAGGGTCCCCGCCGGACGGCGAGCTCCCGCGCTGGTCGGCGGTCGCGGTCGGGCTCGGGCACACCTGTGCCGTCCGGGCCGGGGGAACGCTGTGGTGCTGGGGACACAACGACTCCGGCCAGCTGGGGGACGGCACGACCACCGGCAGCGCCCTGCCCGTACGGATCGGATCGCAGTCCTCGTGGGTCGGGATCGCGGCGGGGGACCGGCACACCTGCGGGATCCGGGAGGACGCCTCCCTGTGGTGCTGGGGCGCGGATCCCTCCGCCCCGCCGCCCGTCCCCGGGTCCGGCACGGTCCCGGAGCGGATCGGGCAGGGGACCGGGTGGCGCAGCGTCCTCGCGCACGGCTCGAACACCTGCGCGATCGACGTCGGGGAGGACCTGTGGTGCTGGGGTGACAACTCCCACGGCCAGGTCGGGGACGGCACGACGACCCCCAGACCCGGACCCGTCCGGGTGCTGCCCGAGGGCAGGACGGCGGGGGACTCCCGGTGGACCGAGATCTCCCCCGGGGACGGTTTCACCTGCGGGACCCGGTCCGACGACAGCCTGTGGTGCTGGGGCGCGAACGAGGACGGCGCCGTCGGGGACGGCACGGAGACCGACCAGTACCGTCCCGTCCGGATCGACGCCGGCACCCGGTGGACCACGGTCAGGGCCGGGCACGACCACGCCTGCGCCCTGCAGGACAACGGCATCGCCTGGTGCTGGGGGGACAACAGCGACGGGCAGCTGGGAACCTCCACGTACTTCCCCGTGCCCCTGCCCGTCCCGGTACTGGACCGGGGAACCTGGTCCGGCCTGACGGCCGGGCAGGACTTCACCTGCGCCCTGCGGCCCGACTCGACCCTGTGGTGCTGGGGCACCAACGAGCACGGCGAGCTCGCGGCCTCGCGGGAGGACCTGGTCACGGCCGGCGTGCCGCTGCGGGCCCCGGGCGACGAGGTGTGGCGGACCCTGTCCGCCGGCGCCGGCACGGCCTGCGGCCTCCACGCGGACGGGACCCTGTGGTGCTGGGGCGCCAACCGCTGGGGACAGATCGGTGACGGAACCCTCGAGAACCGCACGGCACCCACCCCCGTCGGCCTTCCCCCCCGCCCCGACCGCCGGACCCACGGACTCCCCGACCGCCGGCCCGACCGGTTCACCGACCGTTGAGCCCACGACGTCCCCGACCGGCGGGCCCACCGTGCCCCTGCCGACCGGGTCACCGACCGCGGATCCGACCGCCGGCCCGACCGGTTCCCCGGCCGGGCCCGTGACGGCGGACCCCGCCGGGGAACGTCCGGCCTGAACCGGGGCCCCCGTGGCCCGCGCCGCACGGCGAGGGCGTCCGGCCCGCGCGGACCGCAGGAAGTTACCCCGGCCCACGGCGGGGGGAGGCGGGCCGGGACGGGCCGGCGAGCCGCGTCGGCGCAGGCCGGAGCCTGCTCGGCATCGGAACCGCCCGGCAGGGCCCCGCGTCAGACGACGGCGCCGTCGTCCGGATCGTCCGGGCGCTCGCTGGGCAGGCGGGCGACCAGGGCCACGAAACCCGCCAGGAACGCCCCGATCGCCGCGAGCATGATCCCGGTCGGCAGGTCCTTCCAGAACATGGCGCACAGCAGGAGGAAGGCCGGCCCGCCCAGGACCCCGTACCAGGCCAGGCGGGTGGTCCTGTCACCGCGGGGCAGAGGGGGCGGGTCAGGGGGGACGAACTCCTCCACGGGCTCGTCGTCGTCCGGCCCGGCCCCGGGCAGGTCGAGCAGGCTGTAGGGAAGGGCCGGCATCACCGGCGGCTCCGGCCGGTCCTGCTCGCCGGGGCGTTCCGGCCCGCCGGCCGTCCCGGGACGGGGGCCTGCCCCGTCCGCGTCCCGTTCGGCGCGGTCCGGGCCGGGCCCGGGCTCCTGGCCGTCGGCGTCCTCCGAGACCGGCCACGGCCCGACCCCGCCGGCCACGGGATCGGACAGGTGCGAGACCAACTCGGCGAAGGCCCTGTCGACGTCGGCCGTCCCCGGCACCGGCCCCTCGGCACCAGGGCCGCCGGTGCCCGCCGGGCCGCCGGCGGTTCCCGGGAGGTGCTCTGGCCGTCCGGCGGGGTCCTCCTCGTGCCCGGCGGAACGGTCGGGAGCCTGCCTGCCCCCGGCCGTCTGCGGGCGTTCGGGGTCCGTACCGGGATCCTGATCAGCGCTCACTGGGGCACCTCCGACCCTGCGGTGTACGGCACGCACGTCGTGCGGATCCCGGGCGGTGCAGGATCCTTCGGCGGTCCGGATCCCCACGCGACGGGCACGTGTGCCCCCGGTCGGGACCCGGGACGTCGGACAGCCGCCGACGGGGGCAATCGTGACACGTGGAACACTCCCGGTCGAGGTCGCCGTGCCGGACCGGGTCCCGGGGGCCCGCGCCACGGCGCTCCCCGCGGCGCGGGCCCGTGCCGGGGCGGGCACTTTCGTAGAGTGAAGGTCCCGGCTCCGCGCCGGGCGGCGTCACGGCCGGGTCCCTGGAGGTGACAGGTGTTGTACTGGCTGCTCAAGCGAGTCCTCCTGGGCCCGTTGCTGCACCTGCTGTTCCGGCCGTGGGTCCGCGGGGACGACAACGTCCCCGACGTCGGACCCGCCGTCCTGGCCAGCAACCACCTGTCCTTCTCCGACTCCTTCTTCCTCCCCCTGGTCCTGCGCCGCCGGGTGACCTTCCTGGCCAAGTCGGACTACTTCACCGGGCGGGGGATCAAGGGCCGGCTGACGGCCGGGTTCTTCCGCGGCGTGGGGCAGCTGCCCGTGGACCGTTCTGGCGGCAAGGCCTCCGAGGCAGCGCTGCACACGGGGCTGCGGGTCCTGCGCCGCGGTGACCTGCTGGGCATCTACCCGGAGGGGACCCGTTCCCCCGACGGCCGGCTGTACCGGGGCAAGACGGGGGTCGCGAGGATCGCCCTGGAGGGCAGGGTGCCCGTCATCCCCGTCTCCATGATCGATACCGACAAGGTCCAGCCCATCGGCAAGGTCGTCCCGCGCATCGGCCGCATCGGGGTGGTGATCGGCGAGCCGCTGGACTTCTCCCGCTACGAGGGCATGGAGGACGACCGGTTCGTCCTGCGCTCCATCACCGACGAGATCATGTACGCGCTCATGGAGCTGTCCGGGCAGGAGTACGTCGACGTCTACGCCTCGACCATGAAGGAACGGATCGCGGCCAACCGCCGGGGTCCGGGAACCGCACCACCCAGTGCGGCCGTGAAGGACGGCAGGACCCCCGGACTGGACGTCCCGCCCGCGGCGGAACCGTCCCGTCCCCCACGACCCGAACAGCCGCACGCACAGGAACGGGAGCAGGGCGATCGTGGTAACGACGACGGGCAGACGGCGGGCGTGGACCGTTCCCCGGGCTGACAGGCATCGCCACGTCCCGGGGCCGTGGACCCCCGACCGCGCCGGGGACCTCCCGGAGCACGAGACCGCCGAGGACATCGACTCCGGCCTGTGGCGGGCCACGGACTCCTTCCGGGCCGTTGCCTGGATCTACGCCGTCGTCATCGCGGTACTGGACCGGGCGGAGTACCGGTACCCCGGCGGGGTCCTTGCCATCCTGATCGCGATGGCGGCCTGGACGCTCTTCTTCGCCCTGTTCCGGTCGCGCCCCACCTGGCTCCTGGTCGCGGACCTCTGCCTGCCCGTCGCGTTCATCCTGCTCACCCCGGTCGTGGACGTCCCAGAACGGATCTACGGGGGCGAGCACACCGTCCCGGCGCTGTGGTCCAGCGGTGCCGTCCTGGCCTGGGCCGTGTGGGGAGGCATGCGCACGGGCCTCGCCTCCGCCTGCGCCGTCGCCGCAGCGGACGTCGTGGAGATCCACGGCAGGGTCACGGCGCAGACCCTGCACAACATCGTGCTGCTGCTCCTCCTGGGACTGATCGTCGGCTACGCCGTGGAGGTCCTCCGCCGGGGACGCCGGCACCTGGCGGCTGCCATCGCCGTCGAGGCGGCGACCGAGGAGCGCGAGCGGCTGGCCCGCGACATCCACGACTCCGTCCTGCAGGTCCTGGCCTACGTCCAGCGCAGGGGCGCGGAGCTCGGCGGGGAGGCCGCTGCCCTGGGAAGGCTGGCCGGCGAGCAGGAGGTCCGGTTGCGCTCCCTGGTCGCCACCGGTCCCGCCCCGCAGTATCCGTGCGCGGAACAGGATCTGAGAGCACTGCTCGGTCCTCTGTCCGGTGTGGGTATCACCGTGACCGGCCCTGCCGGCGAGGTACGGCTGCGAGGTCCCGTGGCCAGAGCGCTCACCGAGGCCACGGGCGCGGCACTGGACAATGTTCACAGGCACGCGGGGGACGGCGCCCGGGCCTGGGTGCTGATCGAGGACGAGGGAGACGCCGTGGTGGTGACAGTCCGGGACGACGGGACGGGGATCGCACCGGACCGGCTGGAACAGGCCGAACGCGAGGGCCGGATGGGCCTGTCCCTGTCCGTGCGGGGCCGGATCGCCCAGGTCGGCGGATCCGTGCAGGTGACCAGCGCCCCAGGGGAGGGAACCGAGGTGGAGATGCGGGTACCGCGGGGGAGCGCGCGATGACGGGGCAGGGGAACGACCCGCCCGGGACCGGCCGGCCGACCAGGGTCATGGTCGTGGACGACCACCCGATGTGGAGGGACGCGGTCGCGCGGGACCTGGCGGAGTCCGGCCTGGAGGTCGTGGCGACGGCCGGTGACGGCGAAGAGGCGCTGCGCCGCCTGCCCGCGGCCCGGCCCGACGTCGTCGTCCTCGACCTCCAGATGCCGCACATGGACGGCGTGAGCCTGACTCGTTACATCGTCTCGGCGCACCCGCGGGTCAGGGTCCTCGTGCTCACGGCCAGCGGCGAGCAGTCCGACGTGCTGGAGGCCGTGAAGGCCGGGGCGACCGGCTACCTGGTCAAGTCGGCCTCGCGGGCAGAGCTCCTCGACGCCGTGCGCCGCACCGTCAAGGGGGAGGCCGTCTTCACCCCCGGGCTGGCAGGGCTGGTCCTGGGCGAGTACCGGCGCCTGGCCACGGCGGGCCCGGCGTCCGGACCGGCCTCGGACCGGACCCCGCGGCTGACCGAACGCGAGACCGAGGTCCTGCGGCTGGTCGCCAAGGGGCTCGGCAGCCGCCGGATCGCCCAACGGTTGCAGATCTCCCACCGCACGGTGCAGAACCACGTGCAGAACACCCTGAACAAGCTCCAACTGCACAACCGCGTCGAACTGACCCGGTACGCGATCGAGCAGGGACTCGACACGGACACCTGAGCCCGGCACGGGCGCAGCCGTCCGAACCCGACACGGGCGCGGGGACCCGAGCCCCACGACACGGTCACCCGCGCTCGACAGCACAGGAAACACCCGAACGGGCAGGCGGCCCGGGAGGCACCCAGGGGAACACGACGGCCCGGGCACACCCGAACGGGCACGGCGGGGCCCGGACCGGGCGCCGGCCGGGAGGGGCCCGCCCGACCGCGACGCTGTCCACCAGGCGGAATCCGGTTCGGCGCCGCGGGACCTCTCGCCTAGGCTGGGGACGTGACCGCCACCGTGCCCCCCGTTCCCCAGACCACCGGAGAGTCCCTGACCACTCCCGACGAGGCCCTGACCCGCGGACTGGACGCCTGGCGAGACCTGCCGGCGGCCCAGCAGCCCGACTGGCCCGACCGCGCCGCGCTCGGCGAGGTGGCCTCGGAACTGGCCGGGTACCCTCCGCTGGTGTTCGCGGGGGAGTGCGACGCGCTCAAGGACCACCTGGGCGCCGTCTCCCGCGGCGAGGCCTTCCTGCTGCAGGGGGGGGACTGCGCGGAGACCTTCGCCGAGTGGACCGCCGACAGGATCAAGAACAAGATCAAGACGATCCTGCAGATGGCCGTCGTGCTCACGTACGGAGCGAGCCTGCCCGTCGTCAAGGTCGGCCGCATGGCTGGGCAGTACTCCAAGCCCCGCAGCAGGCCAACGGAGACCCGCCGCGGGGTCGAGCTGCCGGCCTACCGGGGCGACGCGGTCAACGACTACGCCTTCACCGAGACCTCCCGCGTCCCGGACCCGCACCGCCTGCTGCGCGCCTACCACAGCAGCAGCGCGACCCTGAACCTCATCCGCGCCTTCACCGGCGGCGGTTTCGCGGACCTGCGGCACGTGCACGAGTGGAACAGGGGTTTCGTCGCCACGTCCGCCAACGCCCGCTACGAGGCCATGGCCCGGGACATCGACCGCGCGATGCGGTTCATGGCGGCCTGCGGCGGCGACTTCGAGGCGCTGCGCACCGTGGAGTTCTACTCCAGCCACGAGGCGCTCCTCCTGGACTACGAGCGCCCCCTGACCCGTATCGACTCCCGCACGGGCCTGCCGTACACGGTCTCGGCGCACTTCCTGTGGATCGGCGAGCGCACCCGCCAGCTCGACGGCGCCCACGTGGACCTGCTCTCCCGGGTGAGCAACCCGCTGGGGGTCAAGCTGGGGCCCGCGACCACCCCGCAGGAGGCCCTCGCCCTGGCCGAGCGGCTCAACCCGCAGGCGGAGCCCGGAAGGCTCACCTTCATCACCCGGATGGGATCCGGCACGGTCCGCGCGGCCCTGCCGCCCCTGGTCAAGGCCGTCAGCGACAGCGACATCCCGGTGGTGTGGGTCTGCGACCCGATGCACGGCAACACCTTCGAGTCCGCGACCGGGTACAAGACCCGGCGGTTCGAGGACGTGGTCGACGAGGTCCGCGGCTTCTTCGACGTGCACAACGAGCTGGGCACGGTCCCCGGCGGCCTGCACGTCGAACTCACGGGGGACGACGTCACCGAGTGCCTGGGAGGGGCAGGGCACATCGACGACGAGGGCCTGTCCACCCGGTACGAGACGCTGTGCGACCCGCGCCTGAACCACCAGCAGTCCCTGGAGATGGCCTTCCTCGTCGCGCAGATGCTCGCAGAACGCTGACCGGTCCGGCGCGCGGGACCGGCACCGGCCCGGACGGCACGGCCGGCCCCTCGCCGTCCGGACCGAACCGATGGTTCCCCCCCACGACAGTTCCGGAGGTCCGCCATGAGTGACTCCCCCGCGCCCGACCGCCGGACGCCGGGCGCCCCGGCGCCAGCGGTCGACCTGCGTTCGGACACCGTGACCCGGCCCACACCGGACATGCGCCGGGCCATGGCGCAGGCCCCCGTCGGCGACGACGTGTACGGCGAGGACCCGACCGTCCGGGTCCTGCAGGCCGAGGTGGCCCGCCTGCTGGGGCACGAGGCCGGGCTGTTCTTCCCCACGGGGTCGCTGTCCAACCTGGTGGGGGTGCGCCTGCTGGTCGAACCGGGCCGGGAACTGCTGTGCGACTCCTGGGCGCACGTCGTGCGGGCCGAACTGGGCAGCCACGCCGCCCTCGGTCAGGTCACCACGCGGACCTGGAACGGCGCCGCCGGGCGGTTGGACGTCGACACGGTCCTGGACATGATCGCCCCGTCCGCCAACCCGTACCTGGTGTCCACGGCAGCCGTCGCCGTCGAGAACACCCACAACTTCGGCGGCGGCACCGTCCAGTCCCTGCCTGACCTGCAACGGCTGCGGCGCGAGACCCGCGAGCGCGGGGTCGCGGTCCACCTTGACGGCGCCCGGCTGTGGAACGCGCACGTCGCCACGGGCGTGCCGCTGGCGCAGTACGGTGCCTGCGCCGACACCGTTTCGGTCTGCCTGTCCAAGGGACTGGGGGCCCCGGTGGGTTCGGTGCTGGTCTCCTCCGCCGACGCCATCGCCAGGGCAAGGGTGCTGCGCAAGCGGCACGGCGCCGGGATGCGCCAGGTCGGGATGCTCGCGGCGGCGGGGCTCCACGCGCTGGCCCACCACGTTGACCGCCTGGCCGAGGACCACCGCCGGGCCAGGACGCTGGCCGGGCGCCTGGAGCGTGCCCTGCCGGGGGCCGTCGACCCCCGCGCCGTCGAGACCAACATGGTCTTCGTCGAGGTCCCCGGGCGGGCCGGCGACCTGGCGGCCGCTGCGGCCCGGCGGGGGGTGCTGTGCTCGGTGACCTCCCCCGACCAGCTGCGCCTCGTGACCCACCTCGACGTCGACGACGCCGGGATCGACGCGGCGGCCGGCGTCCTGGGGCAGCTGCTGGCCCGTTGACGCCCGGGCCGGGCGCGCGTCACCGGCCCCCTGCCCCGGGCGCCGTCTCGACCAGGACCATCGCGAGGACCACGAGGGCCCCTCCCGCGAGGGTCCTTGCCGACGGGTCCTCCTGCCCGGACAGGACCGCGAAGAGGGCAGCGAACGCCGGCTCGCCCGTCATGATGATCGCGGCCCGGGTCGCCGGCAGCACCGACTGGGCCCAGGTCTGCAGGATCAGTGCGAGCCCGCCGGCCAGCAGCCCGGTGCAGGGGACCCCGAGCCAGGCGTCGCCGTCCGGGGGCAGGTCGATCCCGCCGGGCAGGGCTCCCAGGGCCGGGCAGGGCTCCCGGGGCCGTGACGGCCGCCAGCTGCCAGGCCGCGAGCCCCAGGGCCGTCCCGCGGGCGGACCACAGCCCCAGCCCCAGGACGTGCAGGGCGTAGCAGGCGGCCCCGAGCAGGGTGAGCAGCTCGCCCCCGCCGAGGGCCCCATCGTTCCCGTGCCGGCGGTCGCGACCGCGACCGCGGCCCACGTGACCGCGGGGGTCCGGCGGCGCAGCAGGAACAGGCCGAGCACGGGGGCCATCACGACGCACAGCCCGGTGAGGAGCCCGGAGACCGAGGCGGCCGTGCGGGCCAGTCGAACGTCTGCACGGTCTGGGCCGTCCCGTAGCAGGCCCCCAGCAGGAGCCCCCTGCGGGCCTGCGCCGGCGGGACCGGTCCCCGCGGCGTCGGGACCCGCGCCGGCGCCGGCCCCGCCCGCCCGGACCGGCGGGGCCCGTCGGAACACGTCCGGTCAGAACACGTGGAGGGTGACGGCGCTGCCGGGTTGCGCCTGCCGGCCGCCCCCGGGGTTCTGGGACCGGACGAGGCCCATGGGCGCGCCCATCACCCGGTCGACCACGACCGTGAACCCGGCCTGCTCCAGTGCCTTCCTCGCGTCCTTGACCTTCTGGTTCGTGACGTCCGGGACCTGCGTGCGGGGCGGCCCGTCCGAGACGACGAGCGCGACGGTCGAGCCCCGGCCCGCGGTCCCCCCTGCCGAAGGGGTCTGCGAGATGACCTGGCCCCGGGGGCTGGCTCGGTCCTGGCGGCGCTCGCTCACGGTGCCGTTCAGCCCGTTGCGGGCCAGCGCCTGCACGGCCCGGTCCTCGGCGGACCCCACGACGTTCGGCACGGTCACGGGCCTGGGACCGCGGCTGAGCACGAGGGCGACGGTCGTCCCGTTGTCGACCTCCCGGCCCGCGACGGGATCCGATGACACGACCGAACCCAGGGGCACGCTGTCGTGGTACTGCTCGGTGCGGTCCCCCACCGTCAGGTGGGCCTTCTCGAGCAGGACCGTGACCTCGTCCACGGACCGGCCCTGCACGGAGGGAACGGTGACGGTCCGGGGGCCGACGCAGACGAACAGGGTGACCCTGCCGCGTTCACGGACCTTGCCGCCGGCGGGCGGGTCGGTCCGCAGGACCGTGCCGGTGGGGGCGGTGTCGCTGTAGTCGTTCTCGGTCCTGCTGCCCAGTTCCTCCGCGGCGAGACGCTCCACGGCCTGACGCTGCGTCATGCCCACGACGTCGGGGGCCGGCCGGTAGGCTCCGGGGCCGGCAGCGACCCACCAGGCCCATCCGGCCAGGAGGACCGAGAGCGCGACGAGCAGGCCCACCCCGACGACCCCCCTGCGGCCCCGCTCGTCGATCATCCGTTGCAGGGTGGCCGCGCGTCCCACGGGCAGGGGGACGCCGGGGTCCTGCTCGGGACCGGGGTGCGGCGGGTACCAGCCGGGATCCGGCGGCGGGTACGGTGACCCGGCCCTGTCCGGGTACGGGACGGCCGCGGCGCCCGGGCCCGGGGGGTACTGGTGCTCCGGGACGCCGTACGGGGCCACGCCGGGCATCATCTGCGTGGACTGCCCCGCCGCCGGGTGGTCCGGGGGCCGGCGGTCCACGAGCCGGGTCGCCGCCGGGTCGGCGTCCTGCCCCTGCCCGGCCCGGTCCTGCGTGATCCGGTCGGGCGTGACCTGGCCCGGGGTCGGGGACGGTTCCGGCCGGGGCGGGAACGGGGCGGGGACCGGGGCCGTCGGTGGCGGCTCTGTGCCGGCCGGCGGCGGGGCCGCCCCGGTGGAGGGGACGGCCCCGGCGGCGGGGGACTGATCCGCGATCGCCGCCCGGTGCCTGCCTGGCCGCGAGCCCGAGTCGACCCTGGCCCGGGGCTTCTCGGCCCGCAGGTCCAGGACGGCGTCCGGCAGGTGGGCACGCACGGTCCGCAGGGTCTGGGCCAGGGCCGCGGCGTCGGTGGGGCGGTCGGCGGGGTTGCGGGCCGCCGCGCGCAGCACGAAACCGTCCAGGAGCTCGGTCAGCGCCGGGACGAGGCCCGAGGGCCGCGGAACGTCCTGCTCCCGGTGCCGCTGCGCCACTTCCCGGTACGATTCCCCGGCGTAGGGAAGGCTCCCCGTGAGCATCTCGAACAGCATGATCCCCACGGCGTGGACGTCGCTGCGCGCGTCGGCGGGACCGCCGGACAGGATCTCGGGGGCGAGGTACGCGGCGTTGCGGGCCGAGAGCTCGGGGGCGCGGTGGCACGAGGCCGTCGCGCGGGCAAGGCCGAGGTCCGTGACCTTGATCCGCCCCTCCTCCGTGATGATCACGTTCTCGGGCTTGACGTCCGCGTGCACGAGCCCGGCCCCGTGCGCAGCGGCGAGCGCGTCGAGCACGGGTTCGAGGACGTCGAGGGCCTCCCGGGGCGCCAGGGCGCCGCTCTCGGAGAGGTAGTCCCGCAGGGTCCCGCCCTCCAGGAGTTCCATGGCGAGGTAGCACAGGTCGTCGTCGCAGTCCTGGTCGAACACCTGCACGACGTGGGGGTGGGTCAGGTGGGCCGCCGTCCTCGCCTCGTGGGCGAAGCCCTCGCGGAACCCGGGGTCCCGGCCGAACTCGGGACGGACGATCTTGAGGGCGACGTCGCGTCCCAGACGGTGGTCCCGCGCCCGGTAGACCGTGGCGACGCTTCCCCGCGCGATCCGGGCACCCACGAGGTACCGCCCACCGATCAGGCGCCCCACCAGGGGATCTTTCCCGGACGCTGCCACGGCAGGGATTCTACGGTGGGCCGGCGCGTGCCGTGAGCGGGCTCGCGGTCCGCGGCGGTGTCGCGCGCGGCCGCCCGCGTCCCCTCCGGCGGCCCGCCGGACCGTCCCCGGCGTGTCCCGCGCCCTTCCGGGCCTGCCCGCGATCTCCCGCGACGGGCGGTGGATCCTCCCGTGACCGGCGGCGTTCCCTCAGTGGATCCCGGCGAACCTGTCCCGGAGCCGGCGGACCCTCGACACGTACCCGAGGGTGTCGGGCAGGGGCCCCTCGGTCCGCACCGAGGCAGCCCCCTGGTAGTACGCGGCGATCGATCCCGCTTGGTCACCCGAACGCAGCAGCACGGCAAGGAGCGCGACCCCCGCGGTGATGTTGTCCGTGGCGTCGAGCAGGTCCAGGTCCCTGGCGAGCACCCGGCAGGCCCAGGCCCCGCACGACGGGACGAGCTGCATGACCCCGACGGCGTTGGCGTCCGAGACCCTGCGCTGGTCGAAACGGGACTCCTCGTAGGCCACGGCAAGGGCCAGGGGGACATCGACCCCGAACCGGGGTGCGATCCGGGCCAGGCCGGCGCGCACGTCCCCGGAGGGGACCCGGGGACGGCGCGCGAGGGCCGCCCGGTTGGCCGCGGCCGCGGCGAGCACGGCCCGCGGGGGAGCCCCCGGCGAGCGGTCCCGCGGATCGGCGGGGAGCAGGATCCGCAGCCCCGGCCGGACCTGCTCGCCGGCGGCCAGCTCGTTGAGCTCAAGGATCCGGTCCAGCTCCGTGCCCGTGGCCAGGGCGATCCCGGCCAGGGTCTCCTGGGGGCGGACCGTGTGGGGGCGGGAGGACGGCAGCACCGGCCGGGGAGGCCGGGGAGCGGGAAGGACCACCCGGCGTCCCGGGCGCAGCCTTGTCGAGGGGTCGATGCGGTTCAGCAGCCGCACGAGCCCCGCGTTCACGCCGTGCTGCTCGGCGACGCTCTCCAGCGTCTCGCCGCGGGCCAGGACGTGCGTGAGGACCTTCCCCCGGGTCCCCCGGGGCCGTGCCCCGTCGGGGGGGCCGGCGTCCCCGGGCTGCAGCGGCAGGAACACCCGCTGCCCGGGGACCAGGGGGGCATCGGGCGCCGAGCCGTTCACCCGGGCCAGCTCCTCCGGGGACACGCCGAGCCGCGGGGCGAGGTCCCGCAGGCCGTCACCGGGCCGGGCCCGGTACCAGGGGGCGCCGGGCTCCGCGCGCCGCCCCCCGGCCGGATGCTCCGCCAGGGCCCTCGCCCTCGCCCGTTCGGACGCCGCCCTTGCCCCGTCCTGTTCGGACTTCGCCGTGCCGGTCCGTCCGGACATCGCCGTGCCGGCTCGGTCCGACATCGCCGTGCCGGCTCGGTCGGACGCTGCCGTGCCGGGGCCGGACCCGTCCTGCGGCGGCGGGAGCACCGGCCGGGACCCCCTCGTCCGGCCGGTGGCGCGGGCTGCCGTCACGGGCCGCCGCCGGGGAAGGGAAGGGACCGGCCCGCCCCCGCGCACGCTCCTCGCCGGGCCCGGGGCCCTGGCGGTTCCGGCCGCTCCCGCCGGGGACGCGGGGGGGCCCGCCGGCGCCGCGGGGACGGCGGGGAGCGGCGGCGCGGGCGGAGCCGCGGGCGCCGGGCCACCGGGCCCCCCGGCGCGGGCTCCCCGGGACGTTCCGGGGGACGGCTCGTGGCCGGGGATCGGGCCGCGGGGGAACCGGCCCGCCCGCGGCGGCCGGGGGACGGGCAGGACGGGGTCGCCCGCGCCGTCGCGGCGGGGGGTCACGGGGGGCACCTGCCGCCGTCCCTTGGCCATCGGGGGGAGGTCCTTTCCTTCGGGCTCCCCGCGGCCGCCGGCGATGTGACGGGAGTGTCACGTGTGATTGCTGAGACGCTACCGGAGCGACTCGGAACGGCTGCGGATACGGGGAGGAAAAGCGGCCGGTGTCGTGGCACCCTGGTCCGGTGAAACAGACGCGATCCTCGCGACGTCCCGCCGACAGGACCCGGCCGGCCGACAGGACCCGGCCGGCGCAAGAGCCCCGGCCGCAGGCCCCGGCCCCGCGGGAAGGCACGGATCCCCTGGAGGACCTCGTCCCGGTCTGGCTGTCCTACCCCCAGGTCGCCGAACGGCTCGGGACCGACGTGCCCGGGGTCCGCAGGCTCGTCAGGGACCGGGACCTGCTGGCGGTGCGCTGCGGCAGGCCGAGGGAACCGAGGGTGCCCGACTCCCTGCTCGACGGCGACCGCCCCCTGCCGGAACTGCGCGGCACCCTCAGCGTGCTCGCCGACAGCGGGTTCGACGACCTGGAGTCCCTGCGCTGGCTGCTCACCGAGGACGACAGCCTCCCCGGCAGCCCCGTGCAGGCCCTGAAGGCCGGCCGCAAGACCGAGATCCGCCGCCGGGCCCAGGCCCTGGCCTTCTGAGGCAGGGCCCGCGTCGACGCCTGTCACGGCGGTGTTCGTTCGGGCAGCAGCGTTCGTCACTGACCGTGGCCCTGCCCATCGCGGACAGGTTCGTGGAGAGCAGCACGGTCCTGTGCCGTTGCGGGTCGTGAGGTCGGCGACAGCCGGGCTGCAGGGGCTCTGGGACGTGGGACGGTACGGTGGCGCGGGTCAGGCGCCCCGCTTGCGGCCGACGCGGGCGATGACGGCCTGCTGCCGATCGGCGTCCCAGCGGAAATGGACCCGACCCGCGCCCGGGGTGTAGCGGACGTGAGCGTCGAAGAGCTCCGGGCGACCGGTGGCCGGGTCGTGGGCCCAGCAGTCCCGACGCCGCTGCTCGTGCTCGGGGGTCACCCTGCCGGGCCAGATCGGCGTCGGCCCCGACCCTTCCTGCCGCCAGGCGATGACCGCCGCTTGGAACTGGGCGAGCAGCCGCTTGACCGCGCCGAGCGACACCGGGTCCAGGTCGCCGAGCTGCTGCTCCACCTCCGGGAGGAACCTCAGGCGGGGGAGGACCGCGTCCCGGGCCGCCCACAGTTCGCTCCCGGTGTGCAGGTCCCGCACCCCGTGTTCGCAGATCCAGGCTCGGTGGTGGACCACGTGCTTCGGGGACGCGGCATGGCGAACCGGCACCACGTCGTTCTCCCAGTTCAGCTCGCCGTCGTCGAGTTCCACGAGCTGGCACCGGTTCAGGGGGACCTCCTCTCGGTCCCACCGCGGAGACAGCGCCAGGCTGACGGCGATCCCGTCGACGAGATGGGCCGTGCCGAGTCCCGCGGCCGGTTGGTCGTCGCACCGGTGCTCGACCAGGTCCCTCTCCGGCCCGGAGCCGACCGTAGCGAACGGGGCGCGGTTGCGCAGCGACTGCAGGAACCGGCGCTGGTCGCGGTTGCGCCCGTCCGCCTGCCACGTGGGGGACAGCCGGGTCAGCAGGTCGGGCAACCGGGACTCGGTGACCAGGGCCGTGTCCTGACGCAGGGCGCGCACGTCGCGCAGGGTCGAGACCAGGCAGCGGAGCGCTTCCGCCGCCCGGGGCTCGGGGAGCGCTGGGCCGGCGTCGGACGGGTAGGACAGGTCGTTCAGGACTGCCAGCAGCGCCATCGATCAGGAATCCCCGTCGTCCAGCAGCAGATCGAGCGAATTCTCCCACTCGTCGAAGAATCCTTCCGGCCATCGGGACAGCATGCCGTCGTCCCCCAGGCACGGACTCTGTACCCGCACGGCGGGCACCGTTCCCGGTTCGGCGCGTGCGTCCCGGTCGAAGTAGTGGACGGCCACCTGCGACCCCGGCAGGACCGCGTCCTTGACGGCGAGCCTGATCCCGTTCAGGACGTGGTCGCTGTGGGTCTCGACGAGAAGCTGGGCACCGGACGTCGCGGTGAGCGCGATCAGCCGTGCGAGGGCACTCTGCCCCCGCGGATGCAGGTGTGACTCGGGGTTCTCCAGCAGGATCAGGGAGTCCTCCCGGGCGCTCAGGCAGGCGACCACCAGGGGGAGCGCGTAGGTGAGGCCGAAACCGACATTGGTCGGCCGGTAACGGATCTGCGAGGAGGACAGGCCGGATCGCCCGAAGAACCCGTAGCTGAGCTGGACCAGGTCGGTCCCGGCGATACCGACGGCCTCCAGGTTCACCCCGGGGCAGAGGTCCTGGAGCCATGCCTCGGTCTGGTCCGCCAGCGAGGTCGTGGAGCCGTCCGGGCGGCGGAGCCGTTCCGGCACCACGCTGTCCCGGTGCACGCGCAGGTAGTTGACGGTGTGCTCGCCCCGGGACCCCAGGGACCGGCGTCGGACCACGGCGTCGTAGGACTTCGGGTAGGTGACCGCGGGCACGATGCGGTCCGCGCGCAGGTACTGGAACCCGTCGCCGACGAGCGAGCGGAGGGACAGCGGGTCGTCGCACCGGTCCCAGGACAACTGGTCGGCCGACCTCTCGCCGGCCCCGGCCACCGAGACCCGCCAGGATCCCCGGGCCGCCCGTTCCCGGACCGAGATCTCCACGGTCGCCCGGCCGTCGTCCTCCGGCAGGTAGTAGTCGTGCAGCAGGTCGGCACCGGTGCCGAGCTCCACGTATCCGCCGTTGAGCAGCAACCCTCCCTCCGGCCGGAGCAGGTCCGCGTCGAAGGACTGCCGCAGGGCCGCTAGCGCGTGCAGCACCGTGCTCTTGCCGACCGCGTTCACCCCCGTCAGCAGGGTCAGCGGGGCCAGCGGAAGGGTGAGGCGCTGGAATGCCTTGAGATTGCGCAGGCTGAGTGAAGCGATCATTTCAGGACCGCGGCGAAGAGCTGTCTGATGGCGTCGAACCGGTACCGGACCCGCGAGACGGCGCCCGTGCCCACGGAGACCGCCGACACGAAGTAGTCATCGTCCATGAGACCCAGGAAGTGCTCATGGACACGTTCTCTGTGCCGGGCGAGTTGCTGGCGTTGGTCGGGCGCCACCGCGGCGAGGTTGACCGTTATCGTCTCGAACAGGGCCTTGTTCACCGGGCTCAGTCTCTCGGGATTGTTCAGTGAACGTTTGCGAAATGTGTAGGGACTGAATATCCGATGAGCCGACTCCAGGGAGTCCAGGAAGTCCCGCTCCAATCGCTCGGTGTCGGACCGGGAGAGCTCGTTCAGACGCAGCATGGCTTTCCGGAGGAAGTCGTCGAAGTCCGGGGACCG
>Ga0316579_10000187_pt1 | contig 18075 bp, 16 predicted proteins | sample J5NA_2_FD_203074 | JGI IMG/M metagenome (GOLD analysis project Ga0316579, IMG submission 203074) | Rhizosphere microbial communities from salt marsh grasses in Alabama, United States - J5-7_160517rDrA | ecosystem: Host-associated > Plants > Roots > Rhizosphere | place: USA: Alabama | collected... | reverse complement strand
CTACTTCCTGACCCTCCAGTACTGGCTGGCGGGGTCCGAGGAGAACATCGCCAACCTCGTGCGCTTCCTGGTGGACCGGTACGCGGACGGGGAGCACCGCCCCCTGCGCGGCCGACTCAAGGTCCCCCCGCCCCAGGACTACCCCGAGGTCGGGGTCTACCACCCCCGCCTGCCAGGGCGCATCGCCGCGGAGGCCGCCCGGCTCCCGGCACCGGGACGCGACTGCAGGGGCACCGTGGGCCTGCTCCTGATGCGCTCCTATGTCCTGGCGGGTAACGCGAGTCACTACGACGGGGTCATCGCCGCGCTGGAGACCCGGGGCCTGAGGGTCATCCCGGCGTTCGCGAGCGGTCTGGACGCGCGCCCGGCCGTCGAGCGCTTCTTCATGGCGAACGGCCGCCCGGCGGTGGACGCCGTGGTCTCCCTCACCGGCTTCTCCCTGGTGGGCGGGCCGGCCTACAACGACGCCAGGGCCGCCGAGGAGTTGCTGGCCCGGCTGGACGTCCCCTACCTCTCCACCCTGGCGGTCGAATTCCAGACCTTGGAACAGTGGGAGGGCTCCGCCCAGGGACTGCTCCCCGTCGAGGCCACGATGATGGTTGCCATCCCGGAGCTCGACGGGGCCACTGGCCCGCTCGTCTACGGGGGCCGCTCCACGAGCGTTCCCGTGGATCGGGTCCGGGACATGCAGACCCACGGGGAGCGGACCGGCCGGCTCGCCGACCGGGTGGCACGGCTGGTGGCCCTGCGCAAGCGCCCGCGGATCGAGCGCAAGGTCGCGGTGGTGCTGTTCAACTTCCCGCCCAACGCCGGCAACACCGGAACCGCCGCCTACCTCTCGGTCTTCGCCTCCCTCTTCAACGTGCTGGGGGCCATGAAGACCGCGGGCTATCGGGTCGACCTGCCAGCGGACGTCGATGCCCTTCGCGAGCGCATCGTGGCCGGTAACGCCCAACGCTTCGGGGCCCATGCCAACGTGCTGGCACGCATCCCGGCGGACGATCATGTGCGCCGTGAGCCCTGGCTCAAGGAGATCGAGCGGCAGTGGGGGCCGGCGCCCGGCAAACAACAGGCCGATGGGCGCTCCATCTTCGTGCTCGGGGAGCGCTTCGGCAACGTCCTGGTCGGCGTGCAGCCCGCCTTCGGCTACGAGGGCGACCCCATGCGCCTGCTCTACGAGCAGGGCTTCACCCCCACCCACGCCTTCAGCGCCTTCTACCGCTATCTGCGCGAGGACTTCGGCGCCGATGCGGTCCTGCACTTCGGGACCCACGGCGCACTCGAGTTCATGCCCGGAAAGCAGGTGGGGATGTCCGGGGCCTGCTGGCCGGACCGGCTCATCGGCGACCTGCCGAACCTCTATCTCTATGCCTCGAACAACCCCTCCGAGGGGACGATCGCCAAGCGCCGCTCGGCGGCCACGCTGGTGAGCTATCTGACACCCCCCATCGCCCGGGCAGGGCTCTACAAGGGGCTGATCGAGCTCAAGGGGTCCGTGGAGCGCTGGCGCACCCTGCCGCCGACGGCCGCGGACGAGCGCGCGGAGCTCGCCGAGCTCATCCAGGCCCAGGCCGCGACGCTCGACCTGTGCGAGGCCGAGCCCCTGTGGGTCACGGACGCGGAATCCCGTATCGATGCCCTCAACCGCCAGGTGCTGGAGCTGGAGTACACCCTGATCCCCCACGGCCTGCACGTGGTCGGGGCGCCGCCGTCCCGCGAGGAGCGCGTGGACCTGCTGCTCGCCATCGCCGAGTCGGCCCATGGGGTCCGGCCGGAGCGGGCCACCGTGTCCGCCCTGGTCGCCGGGGAGTCCCCGGAGCATGCCTTGGCGGCCGGCACCGCCGGGACCTCCGAGCCCGATCTCGACCTGATGCGCTCCCTGGCCGAGACCGACCGCCTGCTCCAGTCGGAGCACGAGATCCCTGCCCTGCTGAGGGCCCTGGACGGTCGCTACCTGCGCCCGGCCCCCGGCGGGGACCTGCTGCGCACCGCGGCCATCCTGCCCACCGGACGCAACCTCCATGGATTCGACCCCTACCGGATCCCGAGCAGCTATGCGGTCAAGGACGGGGCGCGCCAGGCCGAGCGGCTCCTGGAGCGCTACCGGAGCGAGGGCAACCCCATACCCGAGTGTGTGGCCCTGGTCCTCTGGGGCACGGACAATCTGAAGACCGAGGGCGGTCCCATCGCCCAGGCCCTGGCCCTGATCGGCGCCCTGCCCCGCTTCGACAGCTTCGGACGCCTGTGCGGCGCCAAGCTCATTCCGCTGGAGGAGCTGGGACGCCCGCGTATCGACGTCGTGATGACCCTCTCCGGCATCTTCCGGGACCTGCTCCCCCTGCAGACCCGGCTCCTGGCGGAGGCGGCCTATCTCGCGGCCACCGCGGAGGAGCCGGAGGCGCTCAACTTCGTGCGCAAGCATGTCCTGGCCTACCAGGCGGCCCAGGGCGTGGACCTGGAGACCGCCGCCCTGCGGGTCTTCAGCAACGCCGATGGGGCCTATGGGGCCAACGTCAACTATCTGGTGGATAGCAGCCGCTGGGACGAGGGCGACGAGCTGGCGGAGACCTATACGCGGCGCAAGTGCTTCGCCTATGGGCGGGCCGGAGCGCCACGGGCCGAGGCCAAGCTCCTGACCAGCGTACTCTGCACCGTGGATCTCGCCTACCAGAACCTGGACTCGGTGGAGCTCGGCGTGACCTCCATCGACCACTACTTCGACACCCTGGGCGGCATCAGTCGCGCCGTGGGCCGAACGCGCGGCGCAGAGGTCCCGGTCTACATCGGCGACCAGACCCAGGGGGACGGGGCGGTGCGCACCCTCGCCGAGCAGGTGGCACTCGAGACCCGCACGCGCATGCTCAATCCCAAGTGGTACGAGGGGATGCTCGAGCACGGCTACGAGGGGGTGCGACAGATCGAGGCCCACGTGACCAACACCATGGGCTGGTCCGCCACCACGGGCCAGGTGGCCCCCTGGGTCTACCAGCGTCTGACCGAGACCTATGTCCTGGACGACGCGATGAGGGCGCGGCTGGCCGCCCTGAACCCCACCGCCTCCGCCAAGGTCGCGAGCCGACTGATCGAGGCCCATGAGCGCAACTACTGGACCCCGGACCCCGAGACCCTGGACGCCTTGCGCCGCGCCGGCGAGGAGCTGGAGGATCGGCTCGAGGGGGTCTACCAGGAGGCCGCCGCATGAACGATCTCGGCATCCCCGTCCGCATCGGCACCCCCCCCGGGGACGGCGAGGGCAGTGTACAGGTGCAGATGGATGTCCCTATCGGTCAGAGAACCGCCAAGGTCTTCGCCATCTACGGCAAGGGCGGAATCGGTAAGAGCACCACCTCCTCCAACCTGTCGGTGGCCTTCAGCCTGCTCGGCAAGCGGGTCCTGCAGATCGGGTGCGATCCCAAGCACGACTCCACCTTCACCCTCACCAAGCAGCTGGTCCCGACGGTCATCGATACCCTGGAGTCGGTCCAGTTCCACCCGGAGGAGCTGCGCCCCGAGGACTATGTCTACGAGGGCTTCAATGGGGTCATGTGCGTGGAGGCCGGCGGCCCCCCCGCGGGCACCGGCTGCGGGGGCTACGTGGTGGGTCAGACGGTGAAGCTCCTCAAGCAGCACCATCTGCTGGAGGACACGGACGTGGTGATCTTCGACGTCCTGGGTGACGTGGTATGCGGCGGCTTCGCCGCCCCCCTCCAGCACGCCGACCGCGCCCTGATCGTCACCGCCAACGACTTCGACTCCATCTTCGCGATGAACCGGATCGCCTCGGCGATCCTGGCGAAGGCCAAGAACTATGGGGTCAGGCTGGGCGGCGTCATCGCCAACCGCAGCGCCGCCACCGATCAGATCGACCGCTTCAACACGGCGGTCGGTATGAAGCGCCTGGCCCACTTCCCCGACCTCGACGTGATCCGCCGGAGCCGCCTCAAGAAGTGCACCCTCTTCGAGATGGACCCGACACCCGAGGTGGAGTCCGCCCGCTCGGAGTACCTGCGGCTCGCCGCCGCCCTCTGGGCCGGGACCGAGCCCCTCGCGGCGGAGCCCATGCGCGATCGGGATATCTTCGACTTCCTGGGCTTCGATTGAGCGCTCGATGTGCCTGAGACGACCGCAACTGGACGCGAATCGACGTGGAATCCCGCCGCAGGTCCGGGGCCGCGGGGCCCGGGCGGCGTCGCGCGGCAGACGCGTCTTTCGCGTCGTATCGGACAACTGAGCTGAGGGTCTTGACATGTCCAGTCTTTCCTATCGAGAGCGGCGCGGGGAGCTTCAGACCTATTTCGACCGCACGGCCGTGGAGGCCTGGTCGCGGCTGACCTCCGACGCCCCGGTGAGCCGCATCCGCGCGACGGTACGCACGGGCCGCGATCGCATGCGTAACACCCTCCTCGGCTGGCTGCCCCCGGATCTCACGGGCAAACGCCTGCTGGACGCGGGCTGCGGTACCGGGGCCCTCGCGATCGAGGCGGCGCGACGCGGGGCGGACGTGGTGGCCATCGACGTGGCGCCCACCCTGATCGAGCTCGCCCGGGAGCGCACCCCCGGCGACCTGGGCCCGGGTCACGTCCTCTTCCTGGTCGGCGACATGTCCGACGATCTCGGCCATTTCGATCACGTGGTGGCCATGGACTCCCTGATCCACTACGGCAGCGGGGATGCCGTGGCCCTGCTCGCGGGGATCGCGGCCCGGACCTCCGCCTCCATCCTCTTCACCTACGCCCCCCGAACCCCTGCGCTGACCCTCATGCACACCGTGGGGCGGGCCTTCCCGCGGGGGGATCGGGCACCCTCCATCGAGCCGGTGGGGGCGCGTGGCCTCGCGCGGCAGATCCTCTCGGAGCCCGGCCTCGCCGGCTGGCGGATGGGCCGGACCAAACGGATCGCCTGCGGCTTCTACACCTCGCAGGCCCTGGAGCTACGCCATCCATGAGCCGCCTCACCGCCAGCCTGACCCGGCAGTGGCTGCGGCTGGGGCCCCGCTTCCTCCCCTTCGCGGACGCGGGGACCCGGGCGCTGCCCCTCGGGCGGCTGCTGCGGCTGGCGCTGTTCCAGGTCTCGGTGGGAATGGCCCTGGTGCTGCTCAACGGTACCCTGAACCGGGTGACGGTGGTGGAGCTGGGTGTGCCCGTGTGGCTGGTCTCCCTGATGGTCTCCCTGCCCCTGGTCTTCGCGCCCCTTCGGGCCCTGGTCGGGTTCCGCTCCGACCATCACCGCTCCTCCCTGGGCTGGCGGCGGGTCCCCTACATCTGGATGGGGACCCTGCTCCAGTTCGGCGGGCTGGCCATCATGCCCTTTGCCCTCCTCGTGCTCTCGGGCGACAGCCAGGGGCCCGCGGCGGCCGGGCCCCTCGGGGCGGCACTGGCCTTCCTGCTGGTGGGAGCCGGACTCCATATCACCCAGACGGCGGGGCTGGCCCTGGCCACCGACCTGGCGCCACCGGAGACCAGACCGCGCGCGGTGGCGCTCCTGTACGTCATGCTGCTGCTGGGCATGGTGGGGAGCTCCGTCCTGTTCGGGTGGCTGCTCGACGACTTCAGCCAGTTGCGGCTGATTCAGGTGATTCAGGGGGCCGCCCTGGCCACCATGGGGCTCAACCTGATCGCCCTGTGGAAGCAGGAGTCCCGGGATCCCTCCCTGACCCGCCGAGACCGAACCGCACCGCGCTTTGCGACGGCCTGGTCAGACTTTCTGAAAGGCGGCCGCTCCGGACGATTGCTGGTGTCCGTCGCCCTCGGCACCGCCGGTTTCAGCATGCAGGACATCCTGCTCGAGCCCTACGGAGGTCAGGTCCTGGGTCTGGGGGTCGGGGCGACCACCGGGCTCACCGCCCTGCTCGCCGGCGGCACCCTGCTCGCCTTCGCCATTGCCTCCCGGAGGCTGGGCCGCGGGACAGACCCCTTCCGGCTCTCCGGGCTGGGCGCCCTCATCGGGGTGTGCGCCTTCGCGGCGGTCGTGCTCGCGGCGCCCTTGGGGTCGATCGCACTCTTCCGCGCGGGGACCTTCATGATCGGGGTCGGCGGCGGGCTCTTCGCGGTCGGCACCCTGACCAGCGCCATGGGAATGGCCCGCAACGGGGAGAGTGGACTGGCCCTCGGGGCCTGGGGTGCGGTCCAGGCCACGGCGGCCGGACTGGCCATCGCACTGGGCGGGGGCCTGCGCGACCTCATCGGCGGACTCGCGGACCAGGGTCTCCTCGGTCCCGCCCTCACGGGTCCGGCGGTCGGGTACGCCGCCGTCTACCACCTCGAGATCTTCCTGCTCTTTGCCACCCTGGCTGCCATCGGACCGTTAGTAGGGACCGCCAAGGAGGCCAGCGATCCGGTTTCGACACCTTTCGGCTTGGCCGAATTCCCCGGCTGAGCCCATTGCCCACGGGAGTACACTCCATGCAAGTCGGCGCATTTACAGAGTATCTAGACGTTGCCCAGGTCGTGCTCTACGCGTTCTGGATCTTTTTCGCGGGTCTCATCATCTATCTTCGCCGGGAGGATAAGCGGGAGGGTTATCCTCTCGAGTCGGACCGCAAGAACGTGCGGGTCGTGGGTTGGCCACCCATGCCCGCGCCCAAGAGCTTTCTGCTCCCCCACAACGGCGGCGTGCGCACCGCACCCCGGGACGAGCCTCCCCTGACGGATGTCAACGCCACGCCGGTGGCCCCCTGGCCCGGCGCGCCCCTGGCCCCGAACGGCGATCCCATGCTGGCGCGGGTGGGCCCCGGCGCCTGCCCCGAGCGCGCCGACGAGCCCGATCTGACCTTCGAGGGAGAGCCCAAGATCGTCCCCCTGCGGGTCGCCACCGACTTCTCCATCGCCGAGCGGGATCCCGATCCTCGCGGTATGCCGGTGATCGGGGCGGACGGCGTGGTCGGGGGCACCATCGCCGATGTCTGGGTGGACCGCTCCGAGCCCCAGATCCGCTATCTGGAGGTCAAGGTGGCCGAGGGGCGGCACTGCCTGCTCCCAATCAACTTCGCGCGCTTCAACCGCACGCAGCGGATCGTCAAGGTATCGGCGATCCTGGGCGGTCACTTCGCCAATGTCCCGGTCCTCGCCGACCCCGATCGCGTGACGTTGCGTGAAGAGGACCTGGTCTGTGCGTATTACGGCGCCGGCAAGCTGTACGCCATGCCCCAGCGGACCGAGGCCCAGCTATGAGCGACGCGGGACGCCTCCGTTACACGGCGGTCACCGAGTACGAGTACGAGCCCGTTCCGGGCCTCCCCGAACGGCTCCCATCCGGTGAGGAGATCCTGTGGCAGGGGTCTCCCCGCTGGGACGTCCTGGCACGGCGCGCCTTCCACGTGCGGAAGGTCGCCGGCTATTTTCTGCTCCTGGTCGGCTGGACCATCCTGTGGGACATCCACGCGGGAAGTGACCCCGTCGCGTCCGCCTTCTGGCTCGTGCTGGCCGCCGCCCTCGCCATCGGGCTGCTCACCCTGCTGGCCCGGGCCATGGCTCGCTCAACCCTCTACACCATCACGAATCGCCGAGTGGTGATGCGCTTCGGGGTGGCCCTCCCCATGACCATCAATTTGCCCTACACCAAGGTCTTCGGGGCGGCCTTACGGGACTACGGCGACGGCACCGGGGACATCCCGCTAACCCTGGCCCCAAGGACGCGGACCTCCTATCTGGTGCTCTGGCCCCACGTCCGGCCCTGGCGCTTCTCTCCCGCCCAGCCGATGCTGCGGGCCATACCCGAGGCCCAGCGGGTGGCCCGCATCCTGGCAACCGCGCTCGTGGGCAACGGACCGGAGGATGCGACCGAGTCGGAGCCGCGGCGCCAAGCCCGGGGCGCAGGCGAGCCCCTGTCCGCGCGTGCCGGCGACCTAACCGCGGATACCAGCCGGGGTGTCGCGAGGATTCCTGGCGACGCAAGACGCGCCGGCGCGCTTGCCTACACGTCGGACTAATACTGGGAGCAATTTGATGAGCGACCCACCGCGGGACCGACTCCTTCCACCCAAGGCCCTCTATGCGGTCGCGGCGCTAATCGGCTTCTCCCTGCTCGCCGTGACCACCGTCCGATTGACCGTCGGCCTGCCGGCACGCCAGGCGGACACATCGCCGACGATCCAGGAGGCGCACCTGCGATTCGAGGATCGCCGGGACGGCGCCGTGCTGGTGTACGACGCCCGGGACGGGGTCCTGTTGGCCGAGCTGCCCCCCGCGACCAACGGCTTCATCCGCGGGGTGCTGCGCAGCCTGGTCAGGGAACGGCGCAGTCAGGATCAGGGTGACGACACACCCTTTCGACTCGCCCGCCACCAAAGCGGGCGGCTGACCCTGGAAGACCTCGCCACTGGCCGGTTGATCGACCTGCGGGCCTTCGGAGTCACCAACGAGGGGGCCTTTGGGGCCCTGCTCCAGGGGCACCCGAAGATCGCGTCCCAATGACGTCCCGACGGGTCGGTGCCCTCCGAGGCACGGACCCAGGATTTGGAACCCATGCTCGACCACGCCACCGCCGCCCTGTTCGCCCTCTTCCTCTGGTGGGTCGGGACGGGGGTCGTGCTCTACCTCGATGGGCTGCCGGCACGGACCTTCCGGTGGAGCCTGGCGGGTTCCCTGGCAGTCCTCGCCGCCTCCCTCTACGGCCTGGTCCTGACCAGCGAGGGCACCCGCATCTCGGACGCGTATCTGGCCTTCGGCTGCGCGGTGACCCTCTGGGGCTGCCTGGAGATGACCTACTTCATGGGCCTGCTGACGGGGCCCCGCAAGACGCCCTGCCCCGCCGACTGCAGCGGCCCGCGGCGCTTCCTGCTCGCCATCGGCACCAGCCTCTATCACGAGCTCGCGGTGGTGGTCGCCGCCGCCGTGCTCGCCCTGCTCACCTGGAATGCCCCCAACCAGGTGGGACTCTGGACCTTCACGGTCCTCTGGCTCATGCGCTGGAGCGCCAAGCTCAACGTCTTCCTGGGGGTGCCCAATCTCAACGAAAACTGGCTGCCCCAGCACCTGAGCTTTCTGCACAGCTACATGGGGCGACGGCCCATGAATCATCTGTTCCCCTTCTCGGTGACGGGCGGTACCCTGGTTGCCACGCTCCTGTGGGTCGAGGCCTTGGCGGTGCAGTCCGATCCCTTCCAATCCGTGGGTCTGACCCTGGTCGCCGCCCTGCTGGCCTTGGCGGTCCTGGAGCACTGGTTTCTGGTATTGCCGGTCCCCGACGAGGCCCTCTGGAGCTGGGCCTTCAGGTACCGGGCGGACGATGAAGGGGCTCCCCCGAAACCGGGCGCCCGCCCCGGTCAGCGCTGGCAGGTGGAGCGCTGCCCAACGCGGGGACCCTAGGGGAGATGGTGATCAAACGCCATCCTGGCATTGGATCGGCTCGCGCTTCGAGCGCCGCGGCCCTCGAAGCATCGAATTCTCAGGCGCCCGGTGCGCCTGATAGCGTCGGGCCATCGACGGGCCCGGACCGGACGCGCGATGAATACACGCGCCCCGGGGCCCCCGACGCGTCCATAACGAGGCCTTGAACTCTTTTTGGGAGGTGGCGGATGCGCGTGCTCATGATTCAACCCAACTACCACGCGGGCGGCGCGGAGATCGCGGGTAACTGGCCCCCTGGGTGGGTCGCCTACATCGGCGGCGCGCTCAAGCGAGCCGGAATCGACAATATCCGCTTCGTGGATGCGATGTGCGAGGATATCCCGGACGACAGGCTCCGGGAGATCATCCGACAGAACGCCCCCGACGTGGTGATGGCCACCGCCATCACACCGATGATCTACAAGGCCCAGAACACCTTGCAGATCGCCAAGGAGGCCGCCCCGGACTGCAAGACCGTGCTCGGGGGGGTCCACCCCACCTTCATGTATACGCAGGTCCTGTCCGAGGCCCCTTGGATCGACTACATCGTGCGCGGCGAGGGCGAGAAGATCGTCGTCAACCTGTTGCGGGCCATCGACAACGGCACGGACCTCGAGGAGCGCAGCCGCATCCTGGGCGTCGCCTATCTGGATGAGGAGGGCCAGGTGGTCGCAACCCCGGCACATCCGGTGATCCAGGATCTCGACAGTCTGACCCCGGACTGGTCCCTACTCAATTGGGACAACTACATCTACGTTCCCCTGAACTGCCGGGTGGCCGTGCCCAACTTCGCCCGCGGCTGCCCCTTCACCTGCCGTTTCTGCTCCCAGTGGAAGTTCTGGCGGACCTACCGCCATCGGGATCCGAAGCGATTCGTCGACGAGGTCGAGACCCTGGTCAACGACTATCAGGTCGGCTTCATGATCCTCGCCGACGAGGAGCCCACCATCTTCAAGCGCCAGTTCGTGGCCCTGTGCGAGGAGCTGATCGCCCGCAAGGTCAAGATCCACTGGGGGATCAACACGCGAGTGACCGACATCCTGCGGGACCGGGACCTGCTGCCCCTCTACCGAAAGGCCGGGCTGGTCCACGTGTCCCTGGGGACCGAGGCGGCGGCCCAGCTCAACCTGGACGTCTTCCGCAAGCAGACCACGGTGGAGCAGAATAAGCTGGCGGTGAAGCTCCTACGCGAGGCGGGCATCGTGGCCGAGGTCCAGTTCATCATGGGGCTGGAGAATGAGACCGCGGAGACCATCGAGGAGACCTATCGCATGGCCCTCGACTGGAAGCCCGACATGGTCAACTGGAACATGTATACACCCTGGCCCTTCGCGGAGCTGTTCGAAGAGCTAGGCGACAAGGTCGAGGTCCGGGACTACTCCAAGTACAACTTCGTGACGCCAATCATGAAGCCCGAGGGCATGACCAGGGAGCAGGTCTTGAAGGGGGTCCTTCGCAACTACGCCCGCTTCTACATGCGCAAGAGCTTCCTCGATTACCCCTGGATTCGAGATAAATTCAAGCGCCATTACATGCTAGGCTGTCTCAAGGCGTTCGCGAAGACCACGGTCACCAAGAAGTTCTACGACCTGGAGCGGGTCAAGTACAAGGGGCTCTCCACGGAGATCGATCTGGGCTTCGATCAGAGCAAGGTGCTCACCCCGGAGCAGATCGCCGAGCTCAAGAAGAATCGGCCCGACCTGGCAGCGGACGTCAATTTCAAGGGGACACCAATCCCAGTCCTGGCCTGCGGCGGACCCAGCGACGACCAGCTCGAAGCGCAGATCGTCCCCGCGGGACGGAGCAATACGAGAGCGGCGCAAGACGCCGTCGCAGGATGAGTGGAGGTAACCATGATCCCGGCGTTCTTCGAGGGTATCCCGCGACGCCTGATCGAGGGGTTCGAGCAGGCCGGCCCCGCCGCGATCGGCTTCCCCGCGGCCATCAACGGGCACCGTCTCACGTCATCCCAGTACGGGGATACACTCACCGACCTGGGCCAACGTGGCGGCGAGCCCCTGGCACTGTACATCCACCTCCCCTTCTGCCCGGTGCGCTGTCTCTACTGCGCGTGCCACACCACGGTAACCCACGATTTCGAGCGGATCGACCGTTATCTGGATGCCCTGGAGCAGGAGCTGAATCTGGTTCTCGAGCGCCTTGGCCCGGGTCGCGAGCTGGAGCAGCTCCACGTGGGCGGGGGCACGCCGAACTATCTGAGCGACTCCCAGCTGGTGCGCCTCATGGAGATGGTGGCGGTGCGCTTCCGCATCTCGCCCAAGACGTCCCCGTACATCGAGTGCAATCCGCGCCGAACCTCGGCCAGCCAGCTGGAGCTGCTCCATAGCCTGGGCTTCAGGGGGCTGAGCCTCGGGGTCCAGGATCTCAACCCCTCCGTCCAGCACGCCATCGGGCGCATCAACTCCCCCGAGCTGGTTCGCGACGTCTGCGGCAGCGCCCGGGACGCGGGCTTCCTGACCATCAGCCTGGATCTGATCTACGGGCTGCCCAAGCAGACGGCGGCCAGCTTCATGCGCACCCTGGAGGACGTGGCCGACATCGGTCCCGATCGGGTGCGCTGCTACAGCTACTCCCATCGTCCAACCACCCGCCCCCATCAGTACGCCATCGAATCCTCGGATCTACCCACACCCGAGGAGAAGCTCGCCCTGCTTCATGAGGCGGTCGCCTGCTTCACCGACGCGGGCTATCAATGGATCGGAGTCGATTGGTTTGCGCGCCCCGGGGACGAGCTCGCCCTCGCCCAGTCTGCCAAGCGGCTGCGACACAATTGCCTCGGCTACACCGGCGCGCCGACCCAGCACCTCATCGCCGTCGGCATGAGCGGCCTCGGGGAGGTGAACGGGGCCTTCGTGCAAAACGAGCCCGAGCTCGAGCCCTGGAGCACAGCCGTGCAAGCGGGTCATCTGCCGGTCGCGTGGGGTCACCGGCTGAGCGAGGGAGACCTGCGCCGGCGTCAGGCCCTACAGCACCTGATGTGCAATCTGGAGCTCCCCATCAAGCTGGCCGAGGGTCTGGAGGAGGACTACGATCGATTGTGCGGCTGCTCCGAGCACGGGCTGGTAGAGGTTGAGCCGGACTGCGTCCGCATCACCCCCAAGGGGCGCTACTTCCTGCGCAGCCTGTGCAGCCAGCACGAGCTGTCCATCGCCTGGAACAGCAATCAATGGGGGGTTCCCCAGATCGCCTGAGCGCCGTCCCCGGGCCTCCAATCCCGGGGCGGAGGGACCATGGAGCAAGAATCGGGGGATCCCGGGGGGCGCATCGGCCCCAACGCGATCCTGCGGGTCATGGAGGCGCTGAGCTCCAGCTCGGGCCCCGCGGCGGTCCGAGATATCTTCGCTCACGCGGGGCTGTCGCCCTACCTGGAGAGCCCGCCAGACGCCATGGTGGACGAGGGCGAGGTCCGTGCCCTCCATCGCGCCCTGCGCGATTCCCTGGGTCCGGAGGTGGCCCGGACCATCGGCCGGCAGGCGGGGCATCTGACCGGCGACTATCTTCTGGCCAACCGTATCCCGCCCTTCGCCAAGACCCTGCTCAAGGCCCTGCCCCCTGCCCTGGGCGGGCGTCTGCTCCTTCGGGCCATCGCCCGAAACGCCTGGACCTTCACCGGTAACGGGCAGTTCACCTACCGATCCGGGCAACCCCACCGGCTGCACATCGCCGGGTGTCCCCTCTGCGATGGCGCTCGGTCCGAGGACCCCCTGTGCGACTACTACGGCGCCACCTTCGAGCGCCTGTTCCAGGCCCTGGTCTCGCCGCGGACCCGGGTCATCGAGGTCCGTTGCCAGGCGCAGGGGCACCCGGCCTGTACCTTTGAGGTCCATCTGGCGCCCCCGTCCGAGACTCGCTGACCAGCTCAGGAGGGGCGACGTGCTCCGCCGCAAAGGCGGCAAGGCGTTGGACTCCTTCGCCTTCGTCCGCTCGGTACACGGCCGGCGGGCAATGCCTTGTTCCCCGGGTTCTGCACCGCCTGCAATGGGCGGGCCGCACGCTTACCGTACCATCCGGCACCGGGTGGACGACATCCTCCGTGTCCATCGCAGACGCGGCAAACCGTCCACCGTAGACGCAGGTACGCCGGGGCTGCCTCGCGCCCAAAGAGCGCGCCCGGCACTCAATCCTCCCAACTCAGAGCCCCGCCCGTGCGGTACTCGGTCGGGCGCGTCTCGAAGAAGTTCTTCTCCTTGCGGATCGAGACCTGCTCCGACATCCACGGGAAGCGATGCTCGGCGCCCTCGTACACGGGGGCCAGCCCGATGCTGCTCGCGCGCTGGTTGGCGTACCACTTGGCGGTCTCGATGTGGTCGTCGGCGTTGTAGCCCACGATCGGTGTGGGCAGGCAGTAGCGTATGTAATCGGCTTCCAGGCGGATGGTCTCCTGAAAGAGCCGTCCAATGGCCGCCGTGAAGCTCTGTGACATGCACTCCGGGTATTGCTCGATGAACACGTTGATCAGCCGCACCCCGAAGCGGATGTGCTGGAACTCGTCGCGCAGGATGTACTGGAACTGCTCGGCGGCGCCCGTGAACTTGCCGTTGCGGGCAAGGTTCTGAACCGGACCGGACAGGCCCATGACGAACCAGATGCCCTCGAAGCAGAGAAACCAGAAGATGGTCGCGAACAGGATCTCCTGCTTCTCGCGCAGCGTCAGGGCCGCCTCCGGGGTGAACACCCGCTTCGCCCACGCCCGCTTGGCCCGGCTCGAGAGGGCGTTGGCCAGATCGACGCGCGCCTTCATCTGCGGGACACGCGCATAGCGCGAGTAGATGTCCTGGGGATCGAGGCCCATGTTCTCGATGATGAACTGGTAGGCCCAGGTGTGCAGGGCCTCTTCATCCGCCAGGCGCTTGAGATAATGCTTGATCTCCGGCGGATCGATGATGCCCTGCAGCGACTCGGCCGTCTCGTCGCCGCGCTGCACGTCGAAGGTGGTGAGCTGCGCCATGACGGAGAGGAACAGGTGCCGCTCCGCCTCGGAAGGCCGGTCCGAGCGCCACAGGGCGACATCGGCGGCCACGGGGATCTCCCGTGGGGTCCAATGGTTGTCCATGTTCTCGAGATACATGTCCCAGGCCCAGGGGTAGGACAACGGAAAGAGCTGCAATGAATCGGTGCTGCCAAGGAGTTGCTTCATCGAAATCACACGACTGCAAGTGTGCCGCGGGCGGAGCGCGCGCCCACGGCGGTGTGGAGACGGGCGGAGGTCCGGCCGACAGGACCGGGACCGGGCCTCGGAGGTCCCGCATTATGGGGTGGAATCGGGTACAACCGCCAACCGGGTGTTGTCAGCTTGAGCGCCGGGAGCCAGACGTTGGCTTGGGAGTCTGCTCGTCGCCCAGTCAATGGACACACATAACCTCGTGCCACTGAATGAAGGCGGAATCGCGCAGGCTCAGGCTGAAGCGGTGGTAGACTCAGGCCGCGTGGCTCGCGCCAGGGCCCTCTGATTCCATCATGCCCCGCGCCTCGCGCAAAATCTCCCAGTGGGAGGCATCTATCCTGAAAGGGAAGACCTGTTCCACGCGCCCGTAGCTCAGATGGATAGAGCATCGGCCTTCGAAGCCGATGGTCGGGGGTTCGAGTCCCTCCGGGCGCGCCAATCGAGGGAAAGGTGCAGGCGCAAGCCGCCTCACCCGGTGTGCCTCCTGAGGGGCGACCCACCTCACCCTGGACACGGCAAACACCCTCTGCGACTTCCCCGCCGCGGCCTTCACCATCCGCGCCTTCCGGGACGCCTGCGGCCGGCCGCGACCCTCGACGGCGCCGCCCCGCCCCAGGGCCTCCCGTTCGACGACCGGCAGCGCGTCGCGTGCGGCTCCCACGGGACCTCGATGCGCATCGTCCACACCGGCGCGGGCGGCTTGCGCTAATGCGCCTGGCTCCGGCCGGGGCAGCGGATCGGGGTGAAGCGCCCCTGGCCTCGGTCGCTGTCTCGCTGTCAGGCCCTATCGGTATCCGTCGCTTCCAAGGGCTCGGCCAGGCCGTTTCGCGCCAGCACCGAATAGACCTTGCGGCTGGTGCTGGCCAGGCGGGAGAGGTCCTTCAGGCCCGGCCGCTCGCCGGAATCCAGCCGGGCCTCCCAGCCGTCAAGCTCGTTGCCGAGGAACTCCAGGAGCTTCGGCGAGCAGCCGTCGCAGGTGCCGGCGCAGGCCAGGGCCTTCGGTATGTCGAACGGGACCGCGTCGCGCACCTGTGCGATCAGCAGGCGCATGGCCGTGGCGCTGTCCGGCTTGCGGCGGCGGTGGGTGGGCTCAGTCATCGACGCAAGGGGTCCCATCAGGCCCGCGACATGAACTCGCCGGTGACGGTGTTGACCTTGATCATCTCGCCCTGGGCCAGGTACTCGGGCACGAGCACCACCAGACCAGTCGCCAACTTGGCGGGCTTGTTGCGGGCGGAGGCCGACGCGGCCTTCATCGCCGGGGCGCACTCGATGATCTCCAGGGTCACGGTGGCAGGGAGCTCGATGCCCACGGGCTCGCCGTTCACCACCATCGCGAAGATCCCCTCCAGTCCCTCGGTGAGATAGGGAAGCTCGGCCTCCAGGGCATCGCGGTCGAAGGTGAATTGGTCGTAGGTCTCCTTGTCCATGAAGGTGCAGCCGTCGTTGTCCTGGTAGAGGAGCTGCACCGGCCGGCGCTCCAGCTCCACCGGCTGCACCTGCTCGTCGCCCTTGAAGCTCCCCTGGAACTTCTGGCGGGTCACAACGTTGCGCCCTTTGACCTTGTAGAGGGTGTTTCCGCTACGCGAGGACGCGGTCTGGACCTGGAGCTCGGTGATATAGACCACCGCCCCATCCACCTCGATGACACTCCCCCGCTTGATCTCACCGGCCTTCATATCTGCGTGCCCGTCCGGCTCTTGCATAGGATGGCGCATGATACATGCTCGCAAGGTCCCTGGGCCCGGCCCGAATCCGGATCTGTCCAACTGCGATACCGGGAAGCCTGCAGATTCCGGGCTGGCGGACGACGTCACGGAAGCCGACGGGAGCGTCGCCGCGGCCTGCCCCGAGCGCTTGGAGACCACCCGGCGTACCGGTGACGGGCTGCTGTCGCTCCATTCGGTCGCCAAACGGGACAACGTGGCCTTCCCGGATTCGGGCTCTTCATGCTGGTTGCACAGCCACCGATCCTCGAAGGCCGTGCTGAGCCCACAAAGCTCGCCGAATTGCACGGTTGACACCTCGCAAGTACCCGACTAAATGTAACGGGTATCCTCCAAATGTCTTCAGGCGGGTATCCGTAGCGGCCTAGCCTTGCCGTTGCGTCTCGCGCCTGGGGCAATGGAGTACGAACCGGGACACCGGGTCCGCTGTCGGCCGAGAGTGCATGCGGTGGCGCGTGAACTGCCGGGAGGTACGCTTGATGTTAAACTCGACGCCAGGCTCGACACGCATCTTCAGCGCAGCGCTGTCCCGGTTTGCTGTCAGCCTGTCTCTTCTGGCTTCGCCGTCGCTGGACGCTCGCGAGAGCCCTTGCCCGTTTGAACCGGTGTCCGCGCGAATTCACGTGATCGTCGGGTCAGATCACGAGACCTGCCCCGTCAAGCCGGCGGAACATCCGCTGACCAATCCCGCAATCATCGTCGGAGACACCGGTGTCATCCTGATCGATCCCGGCAGCAGTCTGCAGGTCGGCCGAATGGTGCTGGAACGTGTGCAAGCGATGACGGACAAACCAGTGCTGGCGGTCTTCAACTCCCACATTCATGGGTTGTACTGGCTCGGCAACCAGGCCGTGCGCGAACAGTATCCCGAAGTGCCGATCTACGCCCATCAGCGGATGATCACCCGCATCAGGCAGGGCGAAGGGGACTTCTGGGTGAATGCCATCACTGGCGACCATGGCGGTGAGAGGACCGAGTTCATCGTCCCCGACCAACCCTTGCGCGGCGGCGAGGCGTTGAAGATTGCCGGCGTCGGGATCAAGGTGCATCACTTCGGCCATGCGCATACCGATCACGATCTGATCCTTGAGGTGCCCAGCGAGAGTGCTGTCTTCCTTGGCGGCCTGGTGGTTGAGCCCGAGGTACCCTCGCAGGGCGTGCCCCGCGATGCGGACTTCCAGGGACAGATCGCTGCAACCGCACAGACAATCGAGTTGGGTGCCGACACCTACATTCCAGGTCGTGGTCAGCCGGCTGGAACTGCGCTGCCGCAACGCGCCCTGCGCTTCCTGAAGGCCCTCCACGAGGGCACTGTGAGTGGCTACGACGCAGGATTTACGGATTTCGAGATTACCCGGAAGCTAAAAGATCAACTCGCGGAATACCAGCGATGGTATGACTTTACGGAGTTGGGGGGTGTGGTCAGTCAGATGTTCCTGCAAATCGAGCAGGAGCGGTTCTAGGGAAACGCTGCTTTATTGCCTTTCCCGTCCGGGCGAGGGATCGCCCGGCATTTGCGGTGGCGATTAGCCACTGCAATTGGAGCGCTTCGAGAGTCGCCCCTCTCGAAGCGCGAGCTAATCAAGTGCCAGGATAGCATTTGATCGACATCTCCTTGGGCATCGGCCAGGAAATATTCTGCCGAATCGCGCGCAGTCGCCCGGAACGGGTGGCAAACCTGGCACGATCGTGTGTTTCGGCGGACTCGTGCCACGGACGCCTCTCGTGTCTTACATCCCCAGCAGTTTCTTCAGCCGGCCGTCGGCCTCCAGCGTCATCAACTCTTCTTCGCCTCCGATATGTTCATCGTTAATGAATATCTGGGGGTAGTACTTAA
>Ga0316579_10000186_pt1 | contig 18095 bp, 16 predicted proteins | sample J5NA_2_FD_203074 | JGI IMG/M metagenome (GOLD analysis project Ga0316579, IMG submission 203074) | Rhizosphere microbial communities from salt marsh grasses in Alabama, United States - J5-7_160517rDrA | ecosystem: Host-associated > Plants > Roots > Rhizosphere | place: USA: Alabama | collected... | reverse complement strand
GATGATGTCGATCTGTTCCAGCCGCATCTTTGCGGCGGTATAGTCGGCTGCCTTTTCGTGTACCGCCAGGCCGATCTGGTCGCGAAAGGCTTCGGGCACCTGCTCACGGTAGCGCAGGGCATTGTTTCGCTGACGCTGCGCCAGCCACAAAAGAACGGCGCTAGTGGCCAGGACAAAGGTCAAAAAAACAAGGGTGAATCCGTTCATGGGATGGTAGGCTCAGCCGTTATTGATGTAAGGTTTTGATACAATCATCCAGTACGCGGAATGGAAGGAACTGTAATGAGTCAGGATCCGTTAAATTTGATTTGGATCGATCTGGAAATGACCGGTCTCGATACCAACAGTGATTATATCATCGAGATCGCGACGATTGTCACCGACAGCGCCTTAAATATCTTGGAAGAAGGACCGGTGATCGCTATTCATCAGGAAGATAGCATCTTGAACGCTATGGATGACTGGAATAAGAATCAACACACCAAGTCCGGTTTGCTGGAACGGGTGCGCGCCAGCCACTACACCGAGGTGCAGGCTGAGCAATTAACCCTGGAATTTCTCGCCAAGCACGTGGCGCCCCGCACTTCGCCGATGTGCGGTAACAGCATTTGCCAGGACCGCCGCTTTCTTGCCCGCTGTATGCCGGACTTGGAACGCTATTTCCATTACCGCAATCTGGATGTCAGTACCATCAAGGAACTTGCGCGTCGCTGGTTTCCCGCGGTATACAGCGGCTATAGCAAGGAAAGCGCCCATCTGGCCCTGGATGATATCCGCGACTCGATCAATGAGCTGCGCTATTACGGCCAGAATTTTTTCTGCAGGCCGGGAAACGGCTAAATATCATTAGTGGAATGTAAGACCATCGCTATTCAATTGGCGCGTTTCGGTGTTGCGCCAAGGCCCAGGCGACATGCTCGCGCACCAGGGCCGAAGAGTGATCATGACGGGCGTTCAAGGCGTCTATTATTGCAGTATCACTAGGCGCATTCCCCAAGGCGACAGCGATATTGCGCAACCAGCACTCGTAACCGATACGGCGTATAGCCGAACCCTTGGTGTGCAGCAGAAACTCCTCCTCGCTCCAGGCGAATATCTTGATGAGCAGCGGTGCATCCAGGCCGTGACGCGGCAGGAAGTCCACTTCCGCACTCATATGGGCGAAGCGGTTCCAGGGGCATACCAGCTGGCAGTCATCGCAGCCGTAGATGCGGTTGCCGATCAAGGTCCGGAACTCGACGGGAATACTATCGCGCAGTTCGATGGTCAAATAGGATATGCACCGGCGGGCATCGAGCTGATAGGGTGCCACGATCGCCTGGGTCGGGCACACGTCTAGGCATGCCCGGCAGGCGCCGCAGTGATTTGTGACCGGTGTATCTACAGGCAGGGGCAGATCGGTGTACAGTTCCCCAAGGAAAAACCAGGAGCCGGCCTCCCGGTGCAACAGATTAGTATGCTTGCCTATCCAACCCAACCCGGCCTTTTCCGCAACGGCCTTTTCCAATACCGGGGCACTGTCCACGAATACCCGGTGGCCGAAGTCGCCGGTCACCTCGTGGATGCGCTCAGCCAGTCGCCGCAGCCGCTGACGCAAGAGCTTATGATAATCCCGACCCAGGGCGTAGCGCGATACATAGGCGTGCGAGCTTTGAGCCAGGACGTCTTCCGCGGGAGTGCAATGCGGAGGAAGATAATCCATGCGCGCGGAAATTATGCGCACAGTGCCGGGGATAAGTTGTTGAGGACGGCTGCGCTTGGTGCCGTGCCGTTCCATATAGGTCATACTGCCGTGACGGCCCGCGGCCAGCCAGTCGCGGAGCCGGGTCTCGGCCTCGCCCAGTTCGATATCGCTGATGCCGACTTGTTGAAAGCCGAGCTTTCTGCCCCAGGATTTGATATCCAGAGCCAAGCGCGCCCAATCCATGTCGTCAAGGTTGCCGATAGGCTTTGGTGAGGAGTGCATAGTCATTATATGATAACCAATATGATAAGCCCCAAGCGTGAATTACCCCAGTCTCTTTATCGTGCGCAGGACTTGCGCGAACTCGATCGCATCGCGATTACCGACATGGGTATTCCCGGTTATACCTTGATGACCCGCGCCGGCACCGCGGCCTTGCACCTGCTGCGGGAAAGTTGGCCGCGGGCACGCAATGTGGTGGTGGTGTGCGGTATCGGCAACAACGGCGGTGACGGCTTCGTGCTGGCACGGCTCGCCCATGAGGGTGGAGTGCAGGTCGAGGTGTTGCTGCTGGGGGAAGCGGCGTTATTGCGCGGTGATGCCCGTCGTGCCTGCGAGGCCATGCTAAAGGCGGGGGTGCAGGTTTCGCCGTTCGTCGCGGAGCGCTGGCAGGAGGCCGACGTGGTGGTGGACGCCATGTTCGGTACGGGTCTGGATCGGGAGGTGAGCGGCCTTCATCGTGAAGCGATCACCGTGATGAATCGTCAGCCGGCCCCGGTCTTGTCACTGGATATTCCTTCCGGTCTGGACACGGACACCGGTACCGCCCTGGGCGTCGCCGTGCGGGCAAGCAAAACCCTGACCTTCATAGGTTTGAAACAAGGGCTGTTCACCGGGCAGGGGCCGGATTACGGCGGTGAGATCTACTTCGATGACCTCGAAGTCCCCGCGGAAATTTACCAGCAGGTTTCGGCCCCCGCATTTCGCGTATCTTCGACCTGGATGCAATCCTTGCTGCCGCCGCGTGCCCGTATCGCCCATAAAGGTCATCACGGTCATGTGCTGGTGGTGGGGGGCGAGCAGGGAATGGCGGGCGCGGTGCGTTTGGCCGGCGAGGCGGCGGCACGGGTCGGTGCTGGCCTGGTGAGCATGGCCACCCACCCCGTGCATGCCGCCGCATTGAGTGCGGCCCGCCCCGAGCTGATGTGCCATGGTCTTGAGGATAGCGAGGCTTTGCCGGCCCTGCTCGACAAGGCCAGTGTACTGGCCATCGGGCCCGGCCTGGGTTGCGCGGAGTGGGGACAGCAATTATTCGGTGCCGTACTGGAGAGCACGTTGCCCATGGTGGTGGACGCCGACGCTCTTAATTTATTGGCTCAGGAACCACTGCGCCGCAACCATTGGATACTGACCCCCCATCCCGGCGAGGCCGCACGTCTACTGAATGTCACTGCCGGTGATGTACAGGCCGACCGTTGGCAGGCGGTACGTGAATTACACAAACGCTACGGCGGGGTGGTGATATTGAAGGGGGCGGGAACGCTGGTGTGTAACGGTCATGACCCGCTGGCGCTGGGCGATACCGGCAATCCCGGCATGGCGGCCGGCGGCATGGGTGATGTGCTGACCGGGGTGATCGCCGGCTTATTGGCGCAAGGTTTGAATTCCTGGCAGGCGGCGCTGGCCGGCATCTACCTGCATGGCTGCGCCGGCGACGCCGTGGCGGCTCGGGAAGGTGAACGGGGTCTGATGGCCGGCGATTTAATGGGACCACTGCACCGCCTGGTAAATCCGCCGGCACAACCATGAAACTTGCAGTGCATGATGAGGCGGCCATGATCGCTATGGGCGAGCAACTGGCCGGGTCCTGTCATGATCCCGTGGTTTTTTATTTATATGGACCCCTGGGTGCCGGCAAAACCACCTTGGTGAGGGGTTTCATGCGCGGACTGGGTTACGCCGCAGCGGTTAAGAGTCCCACCTATACTCTTATAGAGCCGTATGAAGTTGGTGTGCGGCATGTATATCACCTGGATCTTTACCGTGTCCGCGACGCTGCGGAGCTAGACTATTTAGGTCTGCGCGATTTGCAGGATGGCAAAGCCGTGCTCCTGGTGGAGTGGCCCGAGCGGGGCGAGGGATTTCTCCCTCCCGCCGATGTGGAAATCACCATCGACTACGCCGCGGAGGGTGATGGTCGCCAGCTTGCAATGCAAGCGCATGGAACCGTGGGCGAAAAGCTCATCACCGCATTCCTCGGCGGCGATTTTAACCCAGGCTAGTTTTGCCGATATCTTAATTATGGAGGATAAATAGCGCTTAATTCTCCGCGAAAGAGATAAGTTGAGTCTATAAGCGCCAGATTCAACTCAAAAATACTTGCGAAATTCGCCAAGCTCAGGTATATCTTCGCAAAGAGCGGGTACAGGGACGCAACCATGAAAAAAATAGTGGCTCTTATATTGGTGTTGATAGCTATGCCGGTGTTGGCCTCCGTCAAGGTCAACGAGGTGCGCTATACTGTCGCCCCCGATACCAGCCGTCTGGTATTGGATCTCAGCAGTTCCCCCAGCTATAAAGTATTCACCTTGCCCAACCCCGCACGGGTAGTCATCGATCTCGACAATGCCCGCTTACGTTCTGCACTGCCCAATGTCAATCTCAGCGGCAGTCTGGTGCGAGCGGTGCGCAGCGGCATACGGCGTGGCCGCGATCTGCGCCTGGTGCTGGATGTGAGCGGCAAGGTGGCGACCAAGAGTTTCGTGTTGCAGCCGGCCTCTGGCAATCAGGGCTACCGTTTGGTGGTGGATATTCAATCAGGCGCTGCAGCGCCCGTCGTCGCACCGGTGGTCAAGGCCGTTGCTGCCCCCGTGGCCCAGCGCGCACCCGTAGAGCCGAAGCCGGTGGTTGTGGCTCACGCGCCTTCCGAGTCGCATCTTCGCGATGTGGTGGTTGCCATCGATGCCGGGCATGGCGGTATAGATCCCGGTGCCCATGGTCCTCATGGTGTTAAAGAGAAAAATGTGACGCTGGCCATCGCCCGTCAACTGCAGAAACTGCTCAGCGTCGAGCCCGGTATCAAACCGGTGATGATCCGCGACGGTGATTATTTCGTTCCCTTGCGCAAACGCGTCGTTAAGGCACGGGAAGCCAAGGCCGACTTGATGATCTCCATTCATGCCGATGCCATCGACGATCGTTCCGTCAAAGGTTCCTCGGTGTATGTGTTGTCGGAGAGAGGCGCCAGCAGCGAGGCGGCGCGCTGGCTGGCGGAAAAGGAAAATGCCGCTGATCTGGTCGGTGGCGTAAGCCTGGATGATAAAGACGATGTCTTGAAATCGGTGCTATTGGATCTGTCGCAAACCGCCACTATTGAAGCCAGTGATCGAGCCGGCAGCAAGGTGCTGCATGAATTGGGTACTGTGGGCAGGCTGCATCGTCACCATATCGAGCACGCCGGATTTGTGGTACTCAAGGCCCCTGATATCCCGTCCATGCTGATAGAAACGGCCTTCATCTCCAATCCCCAGGAAGAGCGAAAGCTGAAATCGCACCGCTATCAAAAGCAGCTGGCTGAGGCCATCGTCGAGGGTGTCCGGGATTATTTTCAGGAAAATGCCCCGCCGGGCACCAAGATCGCTCTGGCCAATGCCGAGCGGAAGTACACCATCTCCAAGGGTGATACGCTTTCCGGTATCGCCGACCAGTATGGAGTCAGCGTGCACACCTTGCGCGTCTCCAATCAGCTTAACAGCGATCGTCTCTATGTCGGGACAGTGCTGCGCATCCCGTCCAGCGACGGCACCTGATAGATCTTTCTCATCCTTTATTCGCCGGCGGCTTGTTCGAGAGCGAACAGCGGTTGCGCATACGGTTGGGCGGCAGGTCATTATTCCCCGGTGGGGATAATAGCACTGTCCCAACAGTAAAAAGGCAGCATCATTAATATAATGGATTATTGATGTGATGTTATTTCGAGTCTCCCGGTATTGCCGGCGCCGGGTGTGCGATTAACCCTGTCCTCCACCATCCTTTATAATGCCGCGAAGCACTTAATCTATCGGGGGCCGTAATGTCCAGCGCACGTATCTTATTGTTACCCACTCAACTCGCCAATCAAATCGCCGCGGGTGAGGTAGTGGAACGGCCTTCCTCGGTGGTCAAGGAATTGCTGGAGAACAGCCTGGACGCCGGGGCGCGACGCGTCGAGTTGGATATAGAAGAGGGCGGTACGCGCTTGATCCGTATTCGGGATGACGGGCACGGCATACATCACGATGATCTTGCCCTGGCCTTGAATCGCCATGCCACCAGCAAGATCCGCAGCTTCAATGATCTGGTCGCCGTGAAAAGTCTGGGCTTTCGCGGCGAAGCCCTGCCCAGTATCAGCTCAGTTTCGCGACTGAGTCTGGCCTCGCGCACGCCGGATAGCGAGCGTGGCTGGCAGGTCAGGAATGAAGGCAAGGCGCAACCGGCGCCCGTGGCTCATCCGCCGGGGACCACGGTGGAAGTCCGTGATCTGTTTTTCAATACCCCGGCGCGACGCAAATTTCTACGCACCGAGCGCACCGAGTTTAATCACTTGGAGGAGGTGGTCAAACGCCTCGCCCTCAGCCGCTTCGACGTGAGCCTCCATCTGAGCCACGGCGGGCGCACTATCTATAAGCTGCCGGAAGCGACTACCGAACAGGAACAACTGCGTAGGGTGATGACGCTGTGTGGGGATGATTTCAGTGCACAGGCGGTCATGGTGGATTTCCATATAGGCGATCTACGCTTATGGGGATGGATCAGCCAGCCGACCTTTTCCCGCAGTCAGGCGGATATGCAATTCTTTTATGTGAACGGTCGGATGGTGCGCGATAAATTGGTGGCCCACGCTATTCGCCAGGCATATCAGGATGTGCTGTATCACGGCCGTCATCCCGCCTTTGTGCTATTCCTGGAATTGCCGCCGGAAGAGGTGGACGTAAACGTCCATCCCAGCAAGCATGAGGTGCGTTTCCGCGAGAGCCGCCGGGTACATGATTTTTTATTTCGCGGTCTGCACGACGCCCTGGCCCAACTGCGACCCGGACCATCGCCGGCAGCCGATATGACGGAGGATGTGGCGGTGCTGGAAAGGCCCACCGGTACCGCAGTACGCAGCCCCGCATTTGCCGCGCGCCCGCCTTCGCAGACGGCCATCCCTCTGCAGGTGCGCGAGCAGATCGCCGCCTATGCAGCCTTGCACCCCTTGCCACACACAGCGGAAGAGCAAACCGAGCCGGAGGCCGGCACCCACCCATTGGGTTACGCCATCGCGCAACTGCATGGGGTGTATATCCTGGCTGAAAACAGTGAAGGCTTGATCGTGGTGGACATGCACGCCGCCCACGAACGTATCGCCTATGAACGTCTCAAGCAATCTCACGGTGAAGGCAAAATCGTTTCCCAGCCCTTGCTGGTCCCGGTCAGCTTGAAGGTCAGCCTCCAGGAGGCGAACCTGGCGGAAGAACACAAAGCACTGTTCAGTGAACTGGGTTGCGAGGTGAACCGCATCGGTCCCGAGAACCTGGTCATCCGGCAGGTGCCGGCTTTGCTTCGCGAGGCTGATGTGGCGCAGTTAATCCGCGACGTGCTTGCCGACCTCAACAGCTACGGCTCCAGCACCCGCATAAGCGAGCATATCAATGAAATTCTGGGAACCGTAGCCTGCCATGGTGCCGTGCGTGCCCAGCGCAAATTGAGCGTGCCGGAGATGAACGCCCTGCTGCGCGATATGGAACGCACCGAGCGCAGCGGTCAGTGCAATCACGGTAGGCCAACCTGGGTACAACTGCGCATGGAAGAGTTGGATAAGATGTTTTTGCGGGGCCGTTGAGATTATATCCCGAGCAATGCCTAAGAAATCGTCAATCCAGGCTTAGCGTAGGAGAGATTCGGAATCCAGTGCTTTTCGTTTACTGAGTTACTGTATTCCGGTGATCACCGGAATGACTTTCAGGATATTATACTTCTTGGACAACTCGTCTAAATCGATTCGACATGCTTAAATGTCTATGGCGCAATCCTCACCCGTAACAGAATCCGTCGATCCTGTTCACCGCGTTGGGAAGTCGAATATTCAATCACGTTATGCTTATTATTCTCATCAATGCTTGTGGAATTGGCGCCGACGGTGATCCAATTCCCTAATTTTCCGGTAACAGTGGTGTGCAGCGCTTGCGTCTTAAATTCGGGAGGTGTTGCGACGCCCGATTGCATAGTTTGATAAGGCGTGATCTCGACGCTGACGGTGTCGCCGTTGAGATGGGGACGCACATAAAATCCGGTAGTCGCCCCGACATAGCGGGTCTTTTGCTCCATCAAGGTTCCGTATCGGGATTGGGAAACGGCGAAATCGCTGATGGGTATCTTACGGCCTATATCGATGAAGGCCTCCTTGCCTTCCATTACCTGGAGCTGTTGTATGCGATCGGCATCATCACGGGTGTCTGTCTCCCAGATATTGGCGCGCTGGTGAGGCGTGTCGCTGTCAGTGCTCCGATTCTCCATGCTCGTTTCGTAATGACGGGCGGAATCCCCTGATAATTGCTTCACGGTTATGACTAGGCTGCGCAGCGGAACGTCCAGCTTGGTAATCAGATTACGCAGATCTTTCAGATTGGCCGGGTGTGTGCGAATGATCAATTTGTCGTCAGCAGCCTTTATGACACCATCCTTGTCGATGAAGTCACGGACCATGGGCAGCATTTCGGCTGCGGAGCGGTGGTGCAGGGGAATCACTTCCAGCGCGAAATCGTCAGCTGATGCTCTCGATGCAACGGAGAGTCCGGCTATAACTAGTACGATTACGGAGAGATATCTAGAGATATATCCGCCGTAGGTTGGGGTCGGGTGCACTGTGCCTCCACACTTCGTTGAAGAAGATCAGCAAATTCACGGCTTCCTTGGCGCCATTGAAACAGGCGATGCCCTCGAAGCGGTCGGCATGCTTACGGTGCGCATACCCGATTTCGTCTGCGACCAGAAAGGCCTCATTATACTCCTTGAAGTCATCGGCCACCTTGCGGATTTCGATAAAGCTGGTCAGGCGCTGACTGAGCGCTATCAAGCGATGGCCGTATTTAACCGCTCTGTCTGAGTCCTTTACCAGGATACGAATCAATCCGCGATTGTTGACCGCTAGGTTTTGTAAGCCATCGAGGAAATCGCGGTTATCATAAAGCTTTTTGTCCAAGTCGCGAGTGAATATGTCCACGCTGCGCCGTGCCTGAATAGTAAGCGCAGTAGCGGCTTGACGCTGCGTATCGCTATCGTTCAATTCTATAGGTTCAAAAGATTGCCCGAGGATGATTTCTCTGAAATCGATCATTGTTCTCTCATGCTGAAATGATGATCAAAATTGTGCAGTCGCAAAGCTTCGTGCGCCGAGTACGCGAACATGGATTAATACGGCAATTATGTCATTTTTATTAATGGCGGATTAAAGCCTCTGCTAAAGTTATTGATTTTTTTGTATCTATACTTCCAAGACAGAACTTAAACAGAATTGCCATGCTTACCGCTATCTGAGGGGCCATCTAAGTTCAAAGGAAACCACCTGGGTTTCGTTTGGCAATGGCGTATAGAATAAAAACCTAATAGGGTTTCGCGATGAGCAAAGTTCTTACAATTTTCTGTGTGCTGGTGACGTTTGTCCTGACAGCCTGCGGTGTGGGAGGCGGCGGTGGGGATGGCACATCAAGCTATACCATTGGCGGTACATTGTCCGGACTCGGTACCGGCAAGAGCGTATTATTGCAAAACAATGGTAGTAACGGTCTGACCCTGATCAGTAATGGCGTTTTCACCTTCGCCACATCGCTCAGCGACGGTGCGGCGTACAATGTGACGGTGGCCACCCAGCCCGGCGGGTGGAATTGCACGGTCAACAACGGCACAGGCACGGTGAGAGGGGCCAATATTACCAATATCACCGTAAGCTGCATCGGTTTGCCGGCAGACCGTTTCGTCGTATCGGGCAATAATGACGGTACCTTGAGCATCTTTCGCGCCAATTCTGTTGCCGGTTATGCAACGGCGATGAGCTACTTCGATGCTGGCTTCGGTTTTGCCGTCCAGGACATGATCTATGATGCAATCCACCAGCGCCTCGTAGTCATCACCACCGACAATATCCATGTGCTGGGATTCGAACCCGATACCGGTGAAGTCACGGCGATCGACAGCCATCCCACCAGTGGCAGCAGCAGCCATCTGGCGCTGAATGCGGCGGGCACGGAGGCCTATGTGGCCAGCGGGAACTCTACCGGCAAGGTCGACGCCTATGCGATTGATGCCACTGGAGTTATGTCGCCCGTCGTCACCACGGCGTTGGCGGTCGATCTCGACTATATCAAGCTGAATCCCCCCGGCGACCATTTGTACGTCGTCAGCAGAACGAACCGCCAGATCGTGATCTTTGGCGTGAATTCGGACAACTCCCTCGCTGCCTCCCCGGCGACGGTCAACACCGGTAACAACCCGACCTCATTGGGCTTCAATCTTGGTGGTACCAAGGCCTACCTGACCCTCGCCACCAGTCCCGATAATTTCATCAGCTATGATGTGGCGGCGGACGGCAGATTGACCCAGGCGTCGACCTACACTTCCAGTAACAATAATGTGATCGACCAGGTGCTGAGCGCGGACGGGGCGCACCTCTATGTGCTCGACAGCAGCAGCAACCGCAGTATTGACCACTACACGATAGATGCCACCACCGGTGCACCGACCTACGTCGCCAGCACCAATATCAGTTTCAATGGCAACGACCTTGCCTTGAGTTATATCGGCGATCAGCTTTACGTCGGCCATGGATCAGATGCGCTGGTCTCGACCTACGATGTGAATTCGGCTGACGGTTCCCTGACCCCGGTCGAATGGGTGCGTGCCTTTAATAATGCCAACACGGTTGCCACCATCGGTGGCGCGGGTACACTGGAACCGATGGTGACCTATCTGCTGGCCCCCGATGTGTCGGGCCTAGAGCGGTATGCGGTGGCCGCGGATGGCATGTTGACCCTGGCGGCCTCTGAAAACACCACAGGCGCGCTCATCAACGGCGAAGTGGCCGTCGACTATCTGCGCGGCTTGCTCCTGGGGACCGGCGAGGATACGGCGAACTCGGATTATTTGACCAGTTATACTTTTAATCCGCTGACGGGGGCGACGACCGCGGTGAATGCGCTGGATGTCACCCCGTCGTCCACGGCCAGTTTTCAACGCATCCGGCTGGACCGCGCCGGGCGGGTTATGTATGTGCTTGATGAAGATGTATTCAGTAGTACTACGCATCCCACAGGGACGCTGCGGTCCTATCTCTATACCTTGAGCGGAACCATAGTCAGCAACGGCTACGATAGCGTCAGCGTCGGCGAAGGCCCGGAAAACATGACTCTCAATCCCGCCGGGAATTACCTCTATTCGATCAACAGCTTCGGCGACAATATTTCCTATTTCAAAGTCGGCTATTCCGATGGCAAGCTGACGAAAATCAGCTCGCTGATACCTGGGAATTATGGGCCCGGTCTAGGGCGACCGCTGGACCTGCAATTCCATCCCAATGGCCGTTACGCCTATCTGAGTCTCGAGGATGATGATGAGATAGACAGATGGACGGTCGATACTACTGGCGGCTTGAGCAATCCGAGTCGCTTGTCGACCGGTACGGGAACCGGCCCAGGACCGATAGCGGTCCATCCCAACGGCAAGTACGTGTATAACGGTGAACGGCAGGCAAAGGGCATTGTCCTGTATGTGGTGAACGCCACTAATTACACGCTAAGCTATCAATCGAGCACCACGACCGCCGCAATTCCGTCCTGGCTCGCGGTCGATCCGCAAGGAAAGTACTTGCTGGCCAGGTATAACGACGAGTCCATCCAGGTATTTTCCATCGATCAAACTACCGGTGATCTCACCGCTGTCCAGCAAGTGTCGACGGGCAACGGCGGCGGCGGCGGCTTTTTGCCGACCATGACGCTGGTTGCGCCCTTACAACAATAAGGATAGTCGAGTGCCTGCTGCGTCTGTTACAAGCAGGCACTCGATCCTCCGATTACTCAAAAAGAAGAGCCTGATGTATCGAGAAACGCCGACTCATCCAGGGTTGAAGTGCGTCCCAGAACCGTATTGCGATGCGGGTAGCGGCCGAAGCGGTCGATTATGGCCTTGTGTTTCAATTCAAACTCCAGATTCCTCTCTAACCCAGGTTCGTTGAACAGCGACACCGCCTGCTCATGGATCAGTGGCGATTCGCTGTGCATGAACGGCATATAGAGAAAGGGCTTTTGCTGGAGCGTTAAGCTGCGTTGGGCTTCGAGCCGCACCGCTTCCTGGGCTAAGGCCAGGGCTAGTGGATCGCTGGCGAAGGCGAATGGCGTATCGCGGAACATATTTCTGGAGAATTGATCCAGAACGATGATCTCCGCCAGCCGCCCATCCGCAGTGTCTCGCCAGCGGAATAACTCGCACTTCATTGCGGCGTTATGAAGATGTTTGAAACGTTTCGAAATGAGTCGGTCGAACTCGAGATCCTTGGCGAACCACTGCCGCGGCTCGATCTCGTCAAACCAGAAGCCTAAGATGGACTGGGGATTCATGCTGTTCCCTGAGGCTGCGCTGCCGGTCAAATAGCGCCCAGCGCTTGAGTGGATTACCTGGTTAGCCTAAGACCGGATTAGTTGCTAATATCACTTGATTTCCTGGCCATTATACCGCGTTATGAGCAAAGCAAAGCACGAAAATTCGGTCCCAAAGCAGCTTGCGCAGCGCGCCATGGCCTTGCGCGAACAGATCGATTACCACAATTATCGTTATTACGTACTTGATGATCCGGAGATTCCCGATGCCGAGTTCGATAAGCTGTTCCGCGAACTTCAGCAACTGGAACAAGATTACCCTGCGTTGATCACATCCGATTCGCCGACCCAGCGGGTGGGGGCGGCGCCGCTCACCGAGTTCGGCGAGATCAAGCATGTCGTTCCCATGCTGTCTCTGGACAATGCCTTTTCCGACGACGAGGTGCGCGCCTTCGACCGCCGGATACGTGAAGGCCTCAAGGTAGACGAGGTGAGTTATGCCGCCGAACCCAAACTGGACGGTCTGGCGGTGAGCCTGCTCTATGAAAACGGGCTTCTGATGCGCGCCGCCACCCGGGGCGACGGCTATACCGGTGAGGATATCACCCAGAATGCGCGGACCATCCCCAGCGTGCCGCTGCGACTCATGGGCAAGGACTATCCTAACAGCCTGGAAGTGCGCGGCGAAGTCTATATGAGCAAGCAGGGCTTCAATGAACTGAATCGGCGCCAGGAGGCGCAGGGCGAGAAGAACTTCGCCAATCCCCGTAATGCTGCCGCGGGCAGTATCCGCCAGCTGGATCCGCGCATAACGGCGCAGCGTCCTTTGGAGATGTGCTGTTATGGCGTGGGCCAGATGGAAGGCGGGCTTTTGCCCGATCGTCACTCTGCCATCCTCGAGCGATTACAGGAGTGGGGTTTGCGGATATCGGCGGAGCGGGCGCTGGTGCAGGGTGTGGAAGGTTGTCTGCACTACTTTGCCAGCATGGCTAGCAAGCGCAGCGCCCTAGCCTATGAAATCGACGGCGTGGTGTACAAGGTCGATGAACTCGCACAACAACAACGTTTGGGCTTTGTGGCCCGCGCGCCTCGCTGGGCGGTGGCCCATAAGTTTCCCGCCGAGGAGGCTATGACCCAGGTGCTGGGTATCGGTGTGCAGGTGGGCCGTACCGGCGCGCTGACGCCGGTGGCCCGACTTGAACCGGTGACGGTAGGAGGCGTTACAGTTTCCAACGCCACCTTGCATAACGAGGATGAGGTGCATCGCAAGGATGTGCGGGTCGGCGACACGGTGATCATCCGCCGCGCCGGCGATGTTATTCCGGAGGTGGTGAGCGTAGTGAAGGAACGCCGCCCGGAGAGAACCAGGATTTTTCATCTACCCAAGCGCTGTCCCGTCTGCGGATCTGAGGTGGTAAGAGTAGAAGGCGAAGCGGCGGCACGCTGCAGCGGCGGCCTCTATTGTGCGGCACAACGCAAGGAGGCGATCCGTCATTTCGCTTCGCGCCGCGCCTTTGACATCGAGGGTTTAGGCGACAAGCTGGTGGAGCAATTGGTAGAGCAAGGTTTGGTGCATGATGCCTCCGATCTTTTTGCTTTGACCTCGGAGCAGCTAAGCGGCCTGGAAAGGATGGGCGAAAAATCGGCGGAGAATTTGCTGCGCGCCCTGGACAAGAGCAAGAACACAACTCTTGGGCGCTTCCTTTATGCGCTGGGCATACGTGAAGTGGGCGAGGCTACGGCCCAGGCCTTGGCGCAGCATTTCGGCGAGTTGGATGAGATTGCACAAGCCGATCCGGAGGCCTTGCAAGCCGTGCCCGATATCGGACCGGTAGTGGCGCAACAAGTCGCAGCATTCTTTCACGAGCGTCACAACCGCGAGGTCATCAGCAAACTGCAGGCGGCCGGGGTACACTGGCCCAAGGTGGAACGCCGTGTCGTATCTTCGGCCCTCGCAGGCAAGACCTTCGTACTGACCGGGACCTTGTCCGCCATGACCCGCGACGAGGCCAAGCGGCGTTTGCAGGCCCTGGGAGCGAAGGTGACCGGCAGCGTTTCGGCCAAGACCGATTATGTGGTGGCCGGTGATGAGCCGGGGTCCAAATTGGATAAGGCCCGAAGATTAAAGGTGAACTTGCTCGACGAGCGGCAATTCCAGGAACTGCTCGATGATGCGTAATAAAAAACCCCTCGCGCTTTATTCAAACGCAAGGGGTTGAGTTTACCGATTTAAACGGTTTGGATTGTAAACCTGTTATTTATTTTCGATCTTGGCCTTTGCCCGCAGGGTGGCTACGTAGGCGCTGACGTGCTCGCTTTGCACTACGCCTTCGAGGCGCGGCTTGAGTTCATCAAAGGTAGGTGGTTTGACCGGGCGGCTGTCCTCCAGCTGGATGACGTGCCAGCCGAACTGGCTCTTAATCGGGGTTTCGGTGTATTTGCCCTTTTGCAGCGCGGCCGTGGCCTCGGAGAACTCCGGTACCATTTGGCTGGCACTGAACCAGCCCAGTTCGCCGCCTTTGGCCCCGGAGCCGGTGTCTATGGATTTTGCCTTAGCCAGTGCGCTGAAGTCGCCGCCTTTGTCCAGTTGCGCGATAATGTCCTTGGCCTCGCCCTCGGTCTTTACCAGTATGTGGCGAGCCTTATATTCGGTGAGCTTCTTGTCCAGGATGCGTTCCTTATAGACCTTGTGTAATTCTTGCTCGGTGGTCGGCTGGGCCTTCAACATTTCCATGATCGCCACATTGGCCAGCATGGAGCGGCGTTGATCGTTCAGCTCTTGTATGACTTCGGGTTTTTTATCGATGCCCTTGGCCAGGGCTTCTTGATAGAGGAGTTCGCGATCAATGAGGGTGTTCAATGCTTCCTGGCGGGGCATGGGCTTTCCGCGTGACGAGGACATGGCTTGTATGAAAGCGTTCAGGTCCTTGGTGGTGAGTACCGTGCCGTTGATGCTGACCAGAGGTTTGTCGCCGCCGTCCTGCTTGTTATCCGCTGCCTGTACGGTATTCAAGGATAAAAACATGGAGGCTATCCCGGCACACGCTGCAACGACTGGGATAATACGTTTATGGATCATGAATGGGTCCTTATGTTGACGTGGGTTTAAGAGGCTTGAATCTCATCGGGGCTGCAGGCCTGAATGCTCAAGGCGTGTATTTCGGTGTGCATCATATCCTGTAACAGATCATAAATCATGCGATGACGCTCGATGAGCGGCTTATCGGCGAAGGCCTGTGCGACGATATGGACGCTAAAGTGACCGGCACCGCCGCGCGCTCCGGCATGACCAGCGTGCAGGTGACTGTCGTCGCTGATGTCCAGTTGCAGCGGCAGTAAGCTCTCCGTCAGCCGTTCCCGCATGCGCAGCATGCGCTCGGATTGTGACATCATGGTAAAACCTTCTTGAAAGGTCTTACGCTGACCTGGGTGTAGACACCGCCAATCAAATACGGTTCGGCATCCGCCCAGCTTTGTGCATCCGCCAGGGACGGAAATTCTGCAATAATCACGCTCCCGGTGAAGCCGGCCGGCCCCGGATCCACGGCGTCGACGGCCGGCATCGGACCCGCCAGTATCAATCTGCCCTGGTCGCGCAGTTCGTGTAGACGCTGAAGATGCGCCGGCCTGTTTGCCGCGCGTTTGCTTAAACTATCCTGGCAGTCTTCACCGATGATGATGTAGAGCATACTTATTGACCCTGTTGTGTATCTTGATCCTGCTCGGGTTTGATATGACGGCTCAGGTAAAATGCCTGGCCGATGACAAAGACGATGGTCAATCCCATCATGCCGAACAATTTAAAGTCCACCCACTGATCGTCGGTGAAATGTCCCGAAAATGCCACGTAGAGATTGATCGCGCCGATCACCGTGAAGAAGATGATCCAACTCCAGTTGAGGCGCAGCCAGATCGCGTTCGGCAGACTGATATTGGCGGACATCATCCGTTGCAGGATGGGTTTTGAACCTACGTATCGACTGATCAGGAATGCCGCGGCGAACAGCCAGTTTACCACCGTAGGTTTCCACTTGATGAAGGTTTCATCCTGCAGCAATAGTGTTGCGCCGCCCAGCACCAGGGTCAAGCCCAGGGTTACCCAGTATAGGGTGTCGACACGGCGATGACGAAACCAGGACCAGCCGACCTGTACCACGGCGCTGACCATCAAAGCGGCGGTGGCGACGAAGATACCGTATAGCTTGTAGACAATGAAGAATATGAAAATCGGGAAGAAATCGAATAATAATTTCATGGCTTTGTGCCGGCGCTGAGCAGCGGTCGCAAAAATCCCGTATCATACACGGAATTGCTTGCAGGTGCTCACATTAGCCGAATGGGCCAGCGGATGTTGCGTTACGATCTCCATAGTCATTCCACCGCCTCCGACGGGACCGTGTCTCCCACCGAGCTGATACGCCACGCCGCAGCGCAAGGCGTGGATGTGCTGGCCTTGACGGACCATGATGCTACCACCGGCCTGGCGGAAGCTGAGCTGGCCGCCGGGAAAACAGCTGTGACCCTGGTTCCCGGCGTGGAAATTTCCGTGACCTGGGTACATCAGTTGTTGCACATCGTCGGTTTGGGCATCGATCCCCGTAACGCCCAATTGCAGCGCGGTCTGGAGGGTTTGCGGGAGTTTCGGGTATGGCGTGCCGAAGAGATCGGGCGGCGTCTGGAAAAACGGGGTATAGCGGGCGTTTATGAGGGCGCGCGGGTCTTGGCCCAGGGTCCCAGCATCGGCCGTACCCATTTCGCCCGCTTTCTGGTGGCGCAAGGCCTTGCCAAGGATGTGCAGAATGCCTTCGACAAGTATTTGAAACGCGGCAAGCCCGGTTATGTACCCGGCAAGTGGGCCACCTTGAGCGAAGCCGTGGACTGGATTCGCGCCGCGGGCGGGCAGGCGGTCATCGCCCATCCGGCGCGCTACACACTCAGTGGCAGCCGCTTTCGCGATTTGCTGTCTGAGTTTAAAGAGGTGGGTGGCGTGGGCCTGGAGGTGATCTCTGGCAGCTATCCCAATGGCGCAACACCGGCGTTAGCCAATTACGCCCAACGTTATGAGCTGCTGGCATCGGTGGGATCAGATTACCACGGCCCGGGGCAATCCCGTAATGAATTGGGCAGCCTGCCGGGTTTGCCGGCGGGATGTATCCCGGTATGGACGGAATGGGATGTAGCTACCCGGCCGGCCGCGCCGATTACCCAATAGATTATTTTGCTTTCCCTGAGGTCTCCCCGCAGAATAGGTCGTTTATGTCCCGCCTTATCGTTATTCATCCGGAGGATCCCCAACCGCGCTTGATTGCGCAGGTGGTCGAGTGCCTCAAGGGTGGCGGTATCGTGGTCTATCCGACCGACTCCAGCTATGCGCTGGGTTGCCATACCGGTGAAAGAGATGCCCTGGACCGTATCCGTCAGATTCGGCGTCTGGATCACACACATAATTTTTCCCTGGTATGCCGTGATTTATCCGAGATCGCCGTGTATGCCATGGTGGACAATGCGACCTATCGCTTATTGAAGGCGTGCACGCCCGGAGCTTATACCTTCATACTGCCGGCCACCCGCCAGGTACCTCGGCGCCTGCAACACCCCAAGCGCAAGACCGTAGGCTTGCGAGTGCCCGACAACGTCATTGCCCAGGCCATATTGGCCGAGATGAACGAACCCATGATGAGTTCAACGCTGGTGATGCCCGGCGAGGAACTGCCGCCCACCGATCCCTATGAGATGCGTGACCTCCTCGGAGATAGGGTGGACCTCATCATCGACGGCGGTTATTGCGGCTTTGATTTCACTAC
>Ga0316579_10000185_pt1 | contig 18097 bp, 15 predicted proteins | sample J5NA_2_FD_203074 | JGI IMG/M metagenome (GOLD analysis project Ga0316579, IMG submission 203074) | Rhizosphere microbial communities from salt marsh grasses in Alabama, United States - J5-7_160517rDrA | ecosystem: Host-associated > Plants > Roots > Rhizosphere | place: USA: Alabama | collected... | reverse complement strand
CAGTCCTCGCACGCGGCCCGTGCCCGCGCCCCGTCCTCGCCGGAACCGTTGGTGCGGGATCCGTCCGTTCCGGGACCGCCCGCGGTCCCGGCGTCGCGTTCCACGGCCCGCAGGAGACGGTCGCGGGTCCCGGCTGCGTCCTGCCAGGAGCGGTTCAACGCCGGGAGCCGGGTGTCCATGACGTCCCGGGCGTCCTGGGCCAGGGAACGCAGTTCCGCGGCTGCCCGGTGGACCAGGGGTTCGAAACGGGACAGCTCACGGGACAGGCCGGCGGTCTCGGTGAACACCGCCTGCCGGGTGCGCCCGGAGAAGTCCTGGGGCTGGACCGTCCCCTCCAGGCCGGCCAGGGACAGCGCCAGCGCCCCGACCTCGTCGGCGACCAGCTGCCACGAGTGGGCCGCGATCTCCAGACCGTCCGGATCGACGTCCAGCACGAACCGGTCCGTGCCGCTCACCGGCGCACCGTCCCGGGGCGGCGGGTCCCCACCCGACCGGCGGACGGGCGGCTCACAGTGCCACGATCCCTCGCCCGTACCCGCGGTCCGTCGCGCGCAGACCCTCCCGGAAGGCCCGCACCCCCTGCCCGGCCAGGTCGGTGGACTCCCCGCACACCACGAGGGTCTCGCGCCAGCCCAGCAGGAAGCCCGTACAGGCGTCCGAGAGAACCTGCGCGAACTGACCGGCGGACTCCACCGCGCCGTCCCGGCCGGCGCCCAACGGGCGTTGCGCGGCCTGCAGGGCCTGCCCCGTGTCCCCCAAACGGGCCGCCACGGCGTCCAGGGCCGCGAAACGGCCGGCGGTCACGTCGGTGCCCATGATGTGTCCTCCCCCGGATCGGACGATCCCCGCCGCCTGGCGGAGCAGGCACGGCGCGCGCACGATAACCACCCCACCGGACGTCCTGCAATGTCCCCGTAACCCCGCCGAGTCCCCCCGAAACGAGGACCGGAGAACCGAACGAACAGGGGCGAAAAGCCCCGTATCACCGCCGTGAACGGGCCGCCCTCCCGGGAAGCACCTGCCGCGAACGCCCTCCGGGACGCACCGGTCGGGGCCCCGGCGTTCACCCGATCGGTCCCCTCACGGCCGGGGCACGCGGGGCGGAGCGCAGGGGCGGGCCCCGGTCCGGTTGGTATCCTGTCGGGGCCGCGACTGGCGTTCGGGTGGGGTACCACCAGGGAGCGGCGGAGCAGATGGTGACATGTCCTCCCGGGGTCGTTCGCCTGGGGCCGGAGGATCTGTGATGGCCGGTGGGCGGACCGCCGGCCGAAACCGGACACATGTTCTGCGAGGAGCGCCCCCCATGAACACCCCCACTCCCCCCTCCGGCGCGCCGGAGTTCCGATCTCCGGACGAGACCACGAACGCGCCACTGGAACAGGTCGACCCGGAACTCGCCGCCGTGCTGCGGGACGAGCTCCGCCGCCAGCGCGACACCCTGGAGATGATCGCCAGCGAGAACTTCGCCCCCCGGGCCGTCATGCAGGCCCAGGGCAGCGTCCTGACGAACAAGTACGCCGAGGGGTACCCGGGCAAGCGGTACTACGGCGGTTGCGAGCACGTCGACGTCGCGGAGGACCTGGCGAGGGACCGGCTCAAGGCGCTGTTCGGCGCGGGCTACGCCAACGTCCAGCCGCACTCCGGCGCCCAGGCCAACGCCGCGGCCATGCACGCGCTCCTCCGGCCGGGGGACCGGATCCTCGGCCTGGAACTCGCCCACGGCGGTCACCTGACCCACGGCATGCGCCTGAACTACTCCGGCCGCCTCTACCAGGTGGCCACCTACCAGGTCGACCCGACGACCTTCCGGATCGACATGGACGCCGTGCGGGCCGCCGCCCTGGAGCACCGGCCCCACCTGATCATCGCCGGCTGGTCCGCGTACCCCCGCCACCTGGACTTCGCGGCGTTCCGGTCGATCGCCGACGAGGTCGGCGCCCTGCTCATGGTGGACATGGCCCACTTCGCCGGGCTCGTGGCCGCCGGCCTGCACCCCAGCCCCGTGCCCCATGCCGACGTCGTCACCTCCACCACGCACAAGACCCTTGCGGGCCCGCGGGGCGGCATCATCCTCGCCGCGACCGACGAGCGAGCCAAGAAGTTCCAGTCCGCTGTCTTCCCCGGCCAGCAGGGCGGCCCGCTCATGCACGTCATCGCCGGCAAGGCCACGGCCTTCCGCATCGCGGCGTCGCGGGAGTTCGCCCGGCGCCAGCAGCGCATCCTCGACGGCGCGAACATCCTGGCCGAACGCCTGCTGGCCCCGGACGCGCGCAAGGCCGGGGTCTCCGTGCTGACCGGCGGGACCGACGTCCACCTCGTCCTGGTCGACCTGCGCGACTCCGAGCTGGACGGCCGGCAGGCCGAGGACCGGCTGCACGAGGTCGGCATCACCGTGAACCGCAACGCCGTCCCGTTCGACCCCCGCCCGCCGATGGTCACCTCGGGCCTGCGGATCGGGACCCCGGCCCTGGCGACCCGCGGCTTCGGCGAGGAACAGTTCGAGGAGGTGGCCGACGTCATCGCCACGGCGCTCCAGCCCACCTGCGACGTGGACGCCCTGCGGGCGCGCGTGGCCCGTCTCGCGGCGGACTTCCCGCTCTACGACGGCCTGGAGACCTGGTGAGCGCCCAGCGGGCCGTCGGGACCGCCCCGGGCACGGCCCGGTTGCTCGACGGGGCCGGGACCGCCCGGGAGATCAAGGGCGAGCTGGCCGAGCGGGTCCGGGCGTTGCGGGCCGCCGGGATCACCTGCGGGCTGGGCACGATCCTCGTCGGGCAGGACCCGGGCAGCCAGGCCTACGTCGCGGGCAAGCACCGGGACTGCGCCGAGGTCGGGGTCGATTCCCTGCGGGTCGACCTGCCCGCCGACGCGACCCAGGAGCGGATCGAACGGGCCGTCCGGGACCTCAACGACGATCCGGCCTGCACCGGCTACATCGTGCAGCTCCCGCTGCCGCGGGGGATCGACGAGCAGGCCGTGATCGACCTCATCGACCCGGTCAAGGACGCCGACGGGCTGCACCCGGCGAACCTGGGCAACCTCGTCTCCCGGGTCGCCGGGCCGATCGACTCCCCGCTGCCCTGCACCCCTCGCGGCGTGATCGAGCTGCTGGGGCGCCACGGGATCGACCTGGCCGGCTCCCGGGTCTGCGTCGTCGGCCGCAGCGTGATCGTCGGACGGACCCTCGGGCTGCTGCTCACCCGCAAGCAGGTCAACGCGACCGTGACCCTGTGCCACACGGGCACCCGGGACGTCGCGGCGCACACCCGCGCCGCCGACGTCGTCGTCGCTGCCGCCGGCGTCCCCGGGATGCTCACCACGGGGATGGTCAGCCCGGGCAGCGTCGTCGTCGACGTGGGCATCAACCGGGTCACCGACCAACAGACGGGCAGGAACCGCCTGGTCGGCGACGTGGACCCGCGGGTGGCCCAGGTCGCCGGGGCCCTGACCCCCGTGCCGGGCGGCATCGGTCCCATGACCCGGGCCATGCTGCTGGTCAACCTCGTGGAGATCGCGGAGCGCTCCGCCGGGCTCGCGGCCCGCTGAGGGGCCCGCCGGCCGGAATCCGCGCCCGGGTACCGGTGGTCCGGATCCCGGCGGGCCCGTGCCACCGGCGGCACGGGCCCGCCGGCCCGGAACCGGGGCCCCGCCCCGTCGTCCGCCGCCGGCACGCCCCCCGGGCGCGCGGCAGGGGGAGGAGCCGGCGGCTTCAGTCCCGCGCGAGCTCGCAGGACAGCCGGCGGGTCGCCAGGCTGGCCAGCAGGGCCGTTCCCTGGGGCAGCACTCCGTCGTCGAAGGAGGCCCGCGGGGAATGGATCGTCGGGGCCCTCTCCGGGTCCGTGTCCTGGGTCATGGCGCCGAGGAAGAGCATCGCGCCGGGCACCTCGGCGAGGACCCGCGAGAAGTCCTCCGCCCCCGCGATCGGGTCGGGCATCTGCATCACGCGGTCCCGGCCGGAGATCTCCTCGGCCACCCCGAGCGCGAACGCCGTCTCCACGGGGTCGTTGACCGTCACGGGGTACTCGGCCTCGAAACGGGCCTCTGCCCGTACCCCGTGCGCCGAGGCCACTCCCTGGCACACCCGTTCGCACATGCGGGCCACGAGGTCGCGGACGGCCGGGTCGAACGTCCGCACCGTCGCGTCGAAGCACGCGGTGTCCGGGATGACGTTGCGCTTGGTGCCGGCGTGCAGGGAACCGACGGTGAGCACCGCGGAGTCGAACGCGCTCACCGAACGGCCGAGGGCGGTCTGCAGGGCCAGGACCATCTCGCAGGCGGCGGGGATCGGGTCGGCCGCCGTGTGGGGGGAGCTGCCGTGGCCGCCGACCCCGTGGACCGTGACGAACAGACCGTCGCTGGCGGCCATGAGCGGACCGGGACGGCTGATCACCGTGCCCCTCGGGGTGAGCGAGCTCATGACGTGCAGGGCGTAGGCGGCCTGGGGCCGCTCGCCCGCCGCGTCGAGGACCCCCTCGGCGATCATGCTGGAGGCGCCGTCGAACCCCTCCTCGCCCGGCTGGAACATGAAGATGACGTCCCCGGGGAGTTCCTCCCGGCGCGATGCCAGGACCCTCGCCGCCCCGACGAGCATCGTCGTGTGCAGGTCGTGCCCGCACGCGTGCATGACACCGGGCACCTCGGAGCGGAACGGGACCTCGACCTCCTCCTGCACCGGCAGGGCGTCCATGTCCCCGCGCAGCAGGACCGCCGGGCGGCCTACCGCGCCCGGCCCCGGGTCGGCCCCGCCGCGCAGGACCGCAGTGACCGAGGTGCAGGACCGCCCCGTGGTGATCTCCAGGCCGAGCCCGTCGAGTTCGGACAGCACGGTTCTCTGGGTCAGGGGCAGCTCCAGACCGATCTCGGGGTGCCGGTGCAGGCGGTGACGGAGATCGACGAGCTCCTCCGTGAGGGCCCGCGCGTCGTCCAGGAGGCTCATGGGTCATTCCTACCGTGCCGCGGCCCCGATCACCCGCCGGCCCGGCACGGCCCGGGGCCGTCCGCCCGCCCGCGCCGTCCGGGCGCCCGGGTCGCGCCGCCCGCCGGGCGGTCCACCGGGCGATGGGGCAGGATGACGGACATGCTGAGGGTCGCGACCGCGAACGTGAACGGGATCCGCGCGGCACAGCGCCGGGGGATCGAGCCGTGGCTGCGTTCCCGCGACCCGGACGTCCTGTGCCTGCAGGAGGTCCGGGCTCCGGACGCGGTGCTGCGGGGGATCCTGGGCCAGGACCTGCGGGGGATCCACCAGGAGGCCTCGGCCCGGGGACGTGCCGGGGTCGCCGTGCTCTCCCGGACGGCGCCGTCGGCCGTGCGCGCCGGCGCGGGGAACGTGCCGGGCTCGCAGGAGTTCTCCTCGGCCGGTCGTTGGGTCGAGGCCGACTACGCCGTGGACGCCGGTCCCGGCCTGCTGACGGTCGTGTCGGCCTACGTGCACACCGGCCAGGCCGACACCCCCAAGCAGGACGAGAAGTACCGGTTCCTCGACGTCGTGCGTGCCCGGATGCTCGAACTGGCCGCCGACGGCAGGCACGTGCTCGTGTGCGGTGACGTCAATGTCGGGCACCGGGAACTGGACATCAAGAACTGGAGGGGCAATGTCAGGAACGCGGGGTTCCTGCCGGAGGAGCGGGCCTGGCTCGAACGCCTGTACACGCAGGACGGTTTCGTCGACGTCCACCGGGCCCTCGCCGGCGAGGTGCCTGGCCCGTACACGTGGTGGAGCTGGAGGGGACAGGCCTTCGACCGGGACGCCGGGTGGCGGATCGACGTGCAGATCGCCACGCCGGAACTGGCGCGGACGGCCGTGAGGGCCGACGTCGACCGGGCACCCTCCTACGCGGAGCGCTGGAGCGACCACGCGCCCCTCGTCGTGGAGTACGGGATCACCTGTCCCGCCGGCGGCTGAGGGCCGTCCGCCTCGGGCCCGGTTCTCACAGCAGGGTCTCGTCGCCCCGGGGAGTTCCCAGACAGAGCATCAGTCCCAGGACGAGGGACAGGAAAGCGATGCTGGTGTTGAAGAAACCCAGTTCGAGTCCGCCGTCCCCCCGCGGGTGCGAGACCGCGTCACCGAGACAGACTCCGAGCGGGCGTGCCAGGACGTAGACGATCCAGAACGTCACGACCGCGTCGAGACCGAACCGCGAGCGCGCGGCGGTCACCAGCGAGACAAGGCCCGCGAACAGGAGCGTCGTCGCACCGTAGCCGAGACCGAGGTCCCGGGACACGATGTCTCCGGTCTCCGTGCCCAGCGCGAAGGCGAACATGACGGTCAACCAGTAGAAAATTTCCTGACGGATCGTGATGATGTCGTTGACGGACAGGGTCTTCTCGCTGAGATACCAGGTGCTGAACGTGGTGATGAGCGCTCCGCCGAAGGTGACTGCCGCTCGTGCCAGGGAGATCCCGAAGCCGCCCGGCAGGCTGTCCGCGACGAGAGTGTTCACGATGCTGGCGAGGACCACGGCGGACCAGTAGATCTCCGGGACGTACCGGGGGGACCGGATCTGGAACCACAGCACTCCCGCGAACAGTGCCCCCACGGCGTACAGGGGTCCCGTCCCGTCGAGGGCCGGGCTCCCGATCAGGAAGTCGGCCATGGACTCACCGGCACCGGTCACCAGGATCAGGACGATCCAGAAGTAGACCGTGGGCTGAGGGACCTTGACCCAGCGCCATTCGTCCCGTGACGGACCGAGTGAACCACGCCTGGTGACCATCATCTGCCGGCCTCGCACGTCTCAGGGGTGTCGAGGGAGCACCGGCCGAGCGCTCCGGTGCTCCCTCTCCTGTGCAGGGAAGAATCGGGGACGAGCGGTCCGCGGACGCCCGGAACGGCCGTTCGTGACCACTATCCGGTAGCCCGTCCGGTTCCACCACCCCGGAACCCGTCCGGCTCGTCGTCCCGGTCCTTCACCAGATCCGACGGGCGGCGGCCTCCTCGACGAGCTCGCGGACGGGCAGGAGCTGCTGGGATCCCACGGCGGCCAGGGCCTGCTGCGACATGTGGAAGCCGAAGTCCTCCGCGAGGAGCTTCCTCCACGGCCTGGACAGGATGTTGTGCGTGGCCCAGCGGGAGAAACGGGGGCGTTTCATGATGAACCGCGCCATCTCCCATGCCCGATCGAGCAGCTGCTCGCGCGGGAGGACCTCGCTCACGAGCCCCAGCTGCAGGGCCGTGGACGCCGGGATCGACTTGCCGCCGTAGACGTGGTATGCGGCCCGTTTCGTTCCCATGAGGGCCTGCAGGGCGAGGGCGTGCCCGTCACCGGGGGCCGCGCCGGCCAGGAAGTGGGGGTCGAGGAAGTCCGCCTCCGGCACGGCGAGGGTGATGTCGCACATCAGGGCGAACTCTGTGTGGATACCGGGGCCGTTGACCGCGGCGATGGTGGGGATGTCGAGGTTGGTGAGGAAACTCTCGACGAGCTTCCAGCCGTCGAAGGTCTGCTGGAAGATGTAGTCGGGCTCCTCCTGGGAGAGGGGTTTGTCCCAGGTCCGGTCGGGGTCACCGCGGAACCAGCTGTCACCGGTCGCGGTGATCACGAGCACCTGGTTCTCCGGATCGTTCCCGACGTCCTGCCACACCCGGTTCCATGCGTTGTGCGCCGCCCAGTTGTGCACGTAGGGACCGTCGTCCGTGTGCAGGCGCAACTCGATGACACCGCCGTCGCGGCGCATCCTGAAGAAGTCGGCGTAGCGGGCGCTGTACTCGTCGAAGGTCGTGGGCGGGACGTGCCCGGCCCAGCGCCGGTCGAGGTCGGTGGTCATGTTCTCGGCCCTCGTCGTCGTCTGCGAAGGGAGGGACCGGGACGGCACCCACCCTCTTGACGATGCAAAACTGTATCGTTAAGAGGGTGGGTGGTCAACCGTGCCCCTCACCGGTCCGGCGGCGGTTCCCCGCCGGGCATCCCGTCGAGCACCACGTCCACGATCCGACGGGCGAGCTCACCGGTCAGCGGCCTGCCGTCACGCACGACGAGCCAGTACACCGGCGCGGTCAGCATCGTGTTGAGGAGACCGACGTCCGTTGCGGCGATCTCCCCGGCGGCCACGGCGGTGCCGACGCGCGTCTCGAGCAGCCCCAGCCGCTCCTGCAGCACGTCACGGCCGAGCAGCCGGATGGGATCGTCCTCCCCGGCCGTGACCGATGCGTTGATGATCGCTCGTCCGATCGGCGTCGCGAGGGTGTCACCGATCGTGCACAGCAACGCGGTCAGGTCCCTGCGGAGGTCCCCCGTGTCGGCGACGGCGACCGAGTCCTGCGCGAAACGGGTCAGCGCTGCCCGCAGCAGATCGTCGCGTCGTGGCCACCTGCGGTGGATCGTCGCCCGGCTGGAACCCGACAGCTTCGCGACCGCGTCGTACGAGACGGCCGCGACGCCCCGTGCGGCGATCAGTTCCACGGTCGCGGTGAGCACGCGGTCACCCACCTGCGCCGTGCGGCCGCCGGGCCTCGTCCTGCGGGCCGTGGACCCATCACACCCTGTCACGGCCTCAGCATACGAGCCGGGGTACCGGCACGGGTGCCGTTCGCCACGGCCCGGCTCTCACCGCCCCGGGGCGGCCCTGAACACCTCCGCCGGGCCGGTGACGACGATCCGTCCCCCGCCGGTGGCGACGAACGCCGACTCGCCCGCGCCGAGCCTCACCTCGCCGTCCCCGCGGCGCACCAGGGCAGATCCCCGGGTGCACAGCAGGATCTGCGGGCCGTGCAGGCCGGGCGAGAGCTCGACCGGCGTCGCGTCGGGCAGCCAGGTCCTGGACAGCTGGAACTCCTCCGCCGGCGGGTGCCACACGGTCTCGTGGGGGCCGACCCGGGTCTGCGGGACGTCCCGGACGGGTCTGGTCCGACCGTCGATGACCTCCAGCAGCTCGTCGACCGCCACGGGCTTGTGGGTCAGCCCGGCCCGCAGGACGTTGTCCGAGTTGCCCATGATTTCCACGCCGCAGCCGTGGAGGTAGGCGTGGGGAGCTCCCTCGGGCACGAACAGGGTCTCCCCGGGGTTCAACCTCACGAGGTCCAGCAGGAACGGGGCGACGACGAGCGGGTCGCGCGGGTGCAGGCGGGCCAGGCGGAGCGCCCAGGTCAGGGCGCGGCGGTCCTCGCCGTCGAGCTCGCTGTCCCAGGACGAGGGGTCGACGTCGCGCAGCAGGCCTCCGGCCCGGTCGCGGACCTCGGCGGTGAGGGCAGGACGGTCATCGTGCGGCCAGGTGACCAGGACACGGAACGCGTCCTGGAGACGGTCCATCTCCTCGCCCGAGCTGTCCAGCGACTCGCGCACCGGGCGCAGGCGCTCCCCTCCCAGGACCCGCAGCAACTGTGAGACCTGCTTCGCCGGCCGGAACCCGCACATCACGTCCATGGGCTCGAGCGCGTACAGCAGTTCCGGCTTCGGGTACGGATCGACGTAGTGCTGCCTTCCGGTGTCGGCCTCGTCCTGCCAGGCGGCCCTGGCGCGGCGGGCTCCCGGGTGCACCTGGACGGACAGCGGCCTGGCGATGGCCAGCACCTTGAGCAGATAGGGCAGCCGGGGACCGAAACGTCGCAGGACGTCGTCCCCGAGCAGCTGGGGGGACTGCTGGATCAGGGCGTCCAGGGGCAGCTCGGGCCCCTCGGGCAGGAGGAGGGTGGACGGCGCCGAGGGATGGGCGCCCATCCACAGCTCGGCCTCCGGCGAGCCGTCCGGTGTCCTGCCCTGCAGGCAGGCCAGCGCTGTGACCGATCCCCAGTCGTAGCCCCGGATGGGGTTGCGCATGCGCAGCGGCCACGGACCGCCTGCGGCGGGCGGGGGGGAAACATCGGTGACGATCTGCGGCCTCCCTTGCGGTCGCGGACCGCACGGGCCGGCAACGTCACCCGTTCCTGCCCGGCGGTGGGCCTGTTTCGGGCATCGAGCTCCCGAGGCAGCTCGCGCTCGTGGTCAACGGCGAAACAGTACCCGCACAGCGGTCCTTGCTTGTTCCCCACAACACTGGCACCCGATGCTGGGAGGCATCTGGCCAAGTTCCGTAACGCCTCTGTGACCGTGTCGCCCCCGTGGCCGTGTCACGGATCGGCCGTGCCCCTGCCCCGCCTCCGGCGGGGGACCGGGCGGATTCTGCCCAGCCTGCGGCGGAGGGCCTGCGGTGACTCCTGCCCCGCCTGCGGTGGGACAGGAGGTGACACGGATCCCGTGCCGGGTCCGTCCGGTCCGGAGCCGGTTGTGAATAGTGTATTGGCACTTTCCGGGGAACCCGCCTGCCGAGGTTCCCCGGTCCGTTGTCCCTTCGGGGTCGGGGAGCGAGGTACGAGATGACCACGAACGATGCGCGGGTCACACCTGCGTGCGAAACGAACGTCGACCCGGCGGCCCAGGCCGCCCGGTACGCTGAATCGGGCCTGACCTGCAGCGAGTCCGTTCTGAGGGCCTGTATCGATGCCAACGGACTGGACCTGCCCGAATCGGCGTACGGGATCGCGACCCCCTTCGGAGGGGGGATGAGCGGGCTCCGTCTCACCTGCGGCGCGGTGACGGGCGGTTTCATGGCGATCGGGCTGGCACTGGGGCGGAAGGACCCCTCGGAGCCCGTCGGACCGGCCTTCGAGGCCGGCAAGGAGTTCCACGCCCGGTTCACCGAGCGTTTCGGGTCGAACTGCTGCGCGGAGCTGCTGGGAGATCTGGAACCGCACACCCCGCAGCAGCGGTCCTTCTGCGCCACGTGCATGGGGTCCGCGGCACGGACGGTCACCGACATCCTCGCCGCCGCGGGGGCCGGCGGGGCCGGGATCACCGGCGGGACCCCGGGAACCCGCTGACCGGTCCCGGTCGTGGGGGCGGCGCCCGTCGCATCGGACGCCGCCCCCCACCCACCGCCGGGGGCAGGCAGGTCACCGTCCGGCACCGGGCCTCAGCCCGGGGCCGGGGAACCGTCCTCCCGGGGCCGGGGCTCGCGCCACATGGGACGCAGGCTCTCGCCCCTCACCGGCAGCGGCAGGGGAGGCCCGCAGGGGACGTACCCGTGGCGGGAGTACAGGCGTTCGCTGCGCGGATCGGCTGCCTCCAGGTAGGAGGGCAGGCCGAGCCGGTCCAGGTCCGCGTGGTGGCTGCGCAGCAGCGACGAACCGAGGCCCCTGCCCTGGCGGACCGGTCTGACGGCAAGGAACGCCAGGTAGGCGTGGGGGGACCGGGACGGGTGCAGCCGCTCCATGGTCTGGTCCAGTAGCCGGAACCGCGGGGTCCACGGACCGCAGACGTCGTGGAGGCGGACGTCGTAGGACCGGACGGCCTCCCCCGGCAGGGTGAGCCAGACGGACACGGCGTCGTTGCCGTGCCCGCCGCCGCCGTCGTCGTGCAGGCACGCCGTCCTGACGGTGCCGTGCCGGACGGCGTGCTCGGTGAGCAGCGCGAAGTAGCCGGGCATGATCCGCGCCCTCGCCCCGGGGTCCTCCACGAGCCACCGGGTCACGTCGATGGGGTCGAAGGCCTCGGCGATGAGGGCCGAGAGCTGTCCGACGTCGGCGCGGACCGCCGTTCCCAACCGGATCCGCACGGTTCACCACCCGTCCGTGGCCGCGGTCCGGCGACCGGCCGGCGGGGGACCCGCCAGCGGGGGAGAGGCCCCCAACCCGATCGAACGGTAGGCGGCATTCCGGTACCGGTGCAGGAAACCGGCCCACCCGATCCCGAGGACGGCGAGGACCGGGTACGTCGCGGGCAGGATCCAGCGCAGCGGGGAACCGGGGGAGACCCCCAGCAACTCGGCGTAGTTGTGGACGATGAGCACGACAACGGCGACCAGTCCGCAGCAGGCCGTTGCCGGGGCCACCGTCGTGCGCCACGACCCGGGCCCGGGCCGTGGCTCGCGCCGGAAGAAGCCCAGGACGGCGAAGGAGGTCGCCGTCACGAGGAGCAGAACCCCGAAGGCCCCGGTCGTCCCGCCCCAGAAGAAGAGCTTCACCAGGGGATCGACCCCGCTGACGGCGCAGACCAGGATGACGGCGAGGCTGCAGGCCGACTGGGTGAGGGAGGCCGCCCGCGGGGAGTTGTGCCGGGCCGTGGTCCGGCCGAGGGCCGGCGGGAGCACCCGTTCGCGGCCGAGGGCGAACAGGTAGCGGGCCACCGTGTTGTGGTAGCTCAGGGCCGCCGCGAGCAGGGACGTGACGAACAGCAGGTGCCCGACGTCCATGACGGCGCTGCCGCCCAGGTGCGAACGGGCCGCGACGAACGGCAGGTCCGGGCCGTGCTCGACGGCAGCCGACTGCAGCTGATCGGGCCCGAGGACAACGCTCATCGCCCAGGACGACACGGCGTACAGGAGGGCCATGAGCCCCAGAGCGATGTAGGTGGCGGCCGGGACGGTCCTGGCGTGCGCCCGGGTCTCCTCGCTGAAGACCGCCGCGCACTCGAAGCCGACGAACCCCGTCACGGCGATGGCGAGGGCGACCCCCAGCCCCGGGCCGGACAGGGACTGCGGTGACAGGGTCCAGGTGCTGACGTGCCCGTCGTGGGGATGGGCGAGGTCGACCAGGTCCAGCAGGACCACCAGCGCGATCTCGGCGAGGACCGCCACCGCGAGGACCTTGCCGTTGAGGTCGACCCGCCGGACCCCCAGGGTCGCGACCAGGGCCCAGACGGCGAGGGCAGGCACCCACCAGGCGATCGGCACGCCGAGGGCGTCCTGGAGCAGGGCCGCCGTCGCCGGTCCGAGGGCGCCGAAGGTGCCGACCTGCATGCAGGTGTAGGCGAGGACCGCGACGAACGAGGCACCCACGCCGGCGGGCCTGCCCAGACCGCAGGCGACGTACGTGTAGAAGGCCCCGGCGTTGCGGACGCGGCGGGCCATCGTCACGTACCCGACGCAGAACACCGCCAGCACCGCGGCGACGGCGAGGAACGCCAGGGGGAAACCCGTGATCCCCGTGACCGCCCATCCGGTGGACACGACGCCCGCCACCACGGTGAGCGGGGCCACGGCACTGGCGACGAAGAACACCACGGACCACACGCCGAGGCGGTCGACCGCCAGGGTCGTCGGCGCAGCCCCCGTACGGGCGGGGGCCGGACTCGCAGACATGCTTCTCCTTCACGACAGGGGGACGTCGGGGAACGGGACAGGAGGTACGGGCGGGGCGGGCAACGGCGGGAGCGCGGGGCGGGAGGGACCGGAGGCGACGGGCTCAGGTGCGGGCGCCCAGGACCGCGTCCCCCACGGACAGGCGGACGGCGTCGACGAGTTCGCGGGCGCCGTCCCCGAAGCCGGCCAGTTCGTGTTCGAGACGGTGGAGGGCCCGCCCGGTCCCGTCGCCGTCCGTCGCGACGGGCAGCAGGCCGCAGGCCTCGACCAGCCCGGCCAGGAGGACGTCGCGGGGGCGCGGCGGCCCGGGACCGTCCAGGACCCTGGCCAGGCGGGCCGAGCGCCAGTAGGCGCCGTTCCCGTCCACCGGACGGTAGGCGGTCCCCCGGGCGAGCAGGCCCCTGCGGTAGCGGACCGGGACGACGAGCCCGGAGCCGAGGACCCGGGCCGTCACGGCCCGTCCCGCGGACCGGGACAGGAGCGCAGGCCACGCGCTCAGGTCCCGGTGGGGCTCGCGCGACAGGGCGTCGAACAGTCCCCGGCAGGTCCGGTCCTCCGGCGGGCGCCGGCCCCGCAAACGGGCCCGCCCCGCGACCGCGTGCAGGTGCCCGGTGAGCATCAGCTCCCCCAGCAGGCCGCCCCCCAGGGCCACCCCGCACACCAGGGGGTGCAGGCGTGGCCTGCCGGTGCGGTCGCAGTGCGCGATCAGGAACAGATCGTCCGACAGCGGCAGGTCACCGTCAGGGGCGCAGGACATCGCAGGCAGTACTCCGATCCGACACGATCTGCCGCCCGTCGAAGCACCCGCGGGCCCGATCCGGACGCGGCCGGACCGGACTCACCCGCAACGAACGGCTGGAATGCCCGACATGTTCCTCCGCCGGTTTCCCCCCGCGGAACGACCGTTGCGAGACGTTCGCGAGTGGATCCGGACGTCCGCGATCACGGGACGTCCCGCGCGGACGGGACGTGCCACGACCGCGCGCCCCCGGCGGCGGGCGGCGGCGTCCCCCCGCTCGCGGGGACGGCGGCTCACAGGACGGCGACGGCCGTGTCCATGACCGCCGGGCCCCCCGTGCTCCGCCACGCCCCGGCCAGCAGGGACGCCGCGCCCCTCAGCTGCTCCTCGCTCCGGGCGAAGGGCAGTCGCAGGCGTCCCTCGAACCCTCCCCGGACGCCGAACCGCGGTCCGGGGGCCAGCACGAGGCCGAGCTCGCGGGCGGAGACCGCCAGCCGGCTGCTGCGCGGCTCGGGAAGCCGGACCCAGCAGACGATCCCCCCCTGGGGAGCCGGCACCTGCCACCCGGGCAGCAGGGTGCCCAGGGCCCCGCGCAGGGCCGTGAACCGTGCCGCGAGGAGTTCCCGGCGCCGCAGCAGCAGACGGGGCAGGTCGTCCATCAGGTGGGTGACGGCCAGCTGCTCCAGCAGGGGACAGGTGAGCTCGTCGGTGCTGCGGGACACCAGCAGGGTGCGCACGATCGGGCGGGGGGCCCTGATCCACCCCAGCCGAAGCCCGCCCCAGAAGGTCTTGCTGGCCGATCCCAGGCAGACCGTGGTCCGGCTGCCGCAGAAGGCCGGGAAGGGCGGTGGCGTCCGCCCGCCGTCCCCCAGGAAACCCCGCAGGTCCATCTCGCAGATGGTCTCGTCGACGACGACCGTGCACCCGGTGGCGGCACAGCAGCCGGCGAGGGCCTGCCGGGTCGGGGCGTCCATGAGCAGGCCGGTCGGGTTGTGGAAGTCGGGCATGAGGAAGGCCAGCTCGCACCCTGGACGGCGCAGCACCTGCCGGGCCTGGTCGAGGTCCCAGCCCTCCTCGACGGCGAAGCCGATCGGGCGCAGTCCCTTCTCGCGCAGCAGGTCCAGGGCCATGGGATAGGTGGGGTCCTCAACGAGCACCCGCGCACCGGGTCTCGCCAGCAGGGACAGGGCGGTGCGCAGGGCGCTCATGGCGCCGGAGGTGACCATCACCTCGTCGGCGCTCGTCGGCAGTCCCCTGGCGGTGTACCGGGCGGCGATGCGTTCGCGCAGCTCCGGCAGGCCACCGCTGTAGTACCCGTGCCCCGGCAGGTAGCGGGGCAGGTCGTCGAGGGCCGCGACGTACGCCGCATGGATCTCGCAGGGAGCCTCCAGCGCCGCGCAGGTCAGGTCGCCCCGGCCGTCGGCAGGGCCCAACGAGCCGTGCAGGACCGGCCAGGGATCGGTCGAGGGCAGGTCGCCGCGGTCCCGGGGAATGGCCGTCCAGGTCCCGGCACCGTGCACCGCCCGGGCGAAGCCCTGCTCGCGCAGGAGGCGGTAGGCGGCGGTCGTCGTCGTCCGGCTGGTCCCGGTGTCCAGGGCCAGGGAGCGCTCGCTGGGCAGGACGGCGTGGACCGGGAGCCGGCCGTCGAGGACGAGCAGCCTCAGGCGCTCGGCGAGGGCCCGGTAGGCGGGGGTCCCCGGCCGGGACCAGTTCCCCAGCAGCGCCGTGACCTCGCGGGACCCCAACTGGCGGGAGGGGCGCTTCGACACGGTCCCACTCTTCACCGATTGGCTATGGATTGCAAAGCCAGTTTCCGGTCAGGGTGACCCGGTGACGCGAGGACGGCACCACACCGACGCCCCTCGGGACGCCCAGTCCCCCGATGCGCGGCTGCCCCGGCGGTTCGCCCAGCTCCTTGCCGGGCTGGCCCTCTACGGCACCAGCATGACCCTGCTCGTCCAGGGAGGGCTGGGGGTCATGCCCTGGGACGTGCTCCACCAGGGGATCGCGGCGAGGTCGCCCCTGAGCATGGGAACCGTGACGGTCGTCGTGGGGGCGGTGGTCCTGGCCGCGTGGGTGCCCCTGAGGCAGGGCCCCGGTCCGGGCACCGTCCTGAACGTGCTGGTCATCGGGGCCTGTCTCGACGGGACCCGGTCGGTGGTGCCGGTTCCCGGTTCCCCGGCGGTCAGGATCCTCTACCTGGTGCTGGGGATCGTCCTCAACGGTGTGGCGACGGCCGCCTACATCGGGGCCGACCTCGGACCGGGGCCGCGGGACGGCCTCATGACCGGCCTGGTGGCCAGGACCGGCCTGCCCCTGTGGCGGGTGCGGACGGGGATCGAACTGGGCGTCGTGCTGTCCGGACATTTCCTGGGAGGGGTCGCCGGAGCGGGAACGGTCGTGTACGCGCTGGGTATCGGACCGCTCGTCCACCGGCTCCTGCCCGCGTTCGCCGTCGCGCACGGTGATCATTCACGGGCCGCCTGAGTGTCGACGGTGCGCCGGGCCACCCGTTCCGTGTACCGTCGGTGACGTTGGACGGTGACCACCCCCACCGGACCCGAACCCCGCGGCGACCGGAACCCCGCAGCACCCGAGCACCACACGGCACGCGAGAACTGTCCGGCGTCGAGGACCCGTGGTAGGGAGATCTCGTGGAACCGGGTTCTTCCGTACCGGGAGACCTCATCGCACGCGGGACCTCGCGCGGCACGGACCTCGTCGCGGGGGAACCGCCGCGGAGCGGGTGGCCACGGAAGGCACCGACGGTCTGGGGGACGCTCATGACCACGTCCGGCGAGCGATCCGTCGTACGACGGCTGGTGCGGGTCCACGGGGTCGTGCAGGGCGTGGGCTTCCGCCCCTTCGTCCACGCCCTGGCCACGGACCTGTCCCTGACCGGCTCGGTCGTGAACACCGGATCGGGTGTCGTCGTGCAGGTGCAGGGAACGCCCGCCGCCGTGGAACGGTTCTGCCTCAGGGTCCGGTCGGACGCGCCGCCGCTGGCCCAGGTCGACCGGGTCGTGGTCGAGGCCGTCGGTCCCCGCCCCGAGGCGGGCTTCACGATCCGGTCCTCCCTGGCCGGGGGCGGGCGCACCCTGGTGCCCCCCGACGTCGCGACCTGCGACGCCTGCCTGGAACAGTTGCGTGATCCGTCCGACCGCCGGTACCGGCATCCCTTCATCAGCTGCACCGCCTGCGGTCCCCGTTTCACCGTCATCACCGGGCTGCCCTACGACCGTCCGGCGACGACGATGGCGGCCTTCCCCCTGTGCCCGGCCTGCGGACGCGAGTACCGGGACCCGGCCGACCGCCGCTTCCACGCCCAGCCGATCGCGTGCCACGACTGCGGTCCGGTGCTCGAACTCGTCGAGCCGCAGGGCATGGCCGCCCGGGCCGGGCTGCCGGCCCTGCGGGGGCAGGACGCCCTGGACTGGGCCAGGGCCCTGCTCTGTTCCGGGCACGTCGTCGCGGTCAAGGGGCTGGGCGGGTACCACCTGGCCTGCGACGCGACGGACTCCCAGGCCGTGACGGCGCTGCGCGGGCGCAAGCGCCGGGGGGACAAACCCTTTGCGATCATGGTGGAGGACCTGCGGACGGCCCGGACGATCTGCGAGATCGACAGCGCAGAGGCCGAGCTGCTGGCCTCGCCCCGCCGGCCCATCGTGCTCCTGCGCCGCCGCAGGAACCTCCCGCCCGGAGCGCCGGCCGTCGCCGACGCCGTGGCTCCCGGCAACCCCGATCTGGGGGTCATGCTCCCCTCCACCGGGCTGCACCACCTGCTGCACGGCCTGCCCCAGGACTCCGGGCGGCTTCCCGTTCTGGTGATGACCAGCGGCAACCTCGCCAGCGAGCCGATCGTCACCGACGACGCGCAGGCCCTGACGCGCCTGCGCGGGATCGCGGACGCCTGGTTGCGGCACGACCGCGTGATCCACGTCCCGTGCGACGACTCGGTGACCCGGGTCCTCGACGGGCAGGAGCTGCCCCTGCGCCGGTCCCGGGGGTACGCGCCCCTGCCCGTGGTGCTGCCCTTCGACGTCGGGCCCTGCCTCGCCGTCGGTGGCGACCTGCGCAACACCTTCTGCCTCGCGCAGGGGCGCCACGCGTGGCTGTCCGCGCACGTCGGGGACATGGACGACCTGGCGACGCAGCACGCCTTCGGCCGGGCCGTCGATCACCTCAGGGCCCTGGTCGACGTCGAACCGCGCCTGCTCGTCGCCGACGGTCACCCGGCCTACCGGTCGGTGCAGTGGGCCCGCCGGGCGGCGGCCGCCCAGGACCCGCCCCTGCCCCTGGTCCAGGTCC
>Ga0316579_10000184_pt1 | contig 18109 bp, 18 predicted proteins | sample J5NA_2_FD_203074 | JGI IMG/M metagenome (GOLD analysis project Ga0316579, IMG submission 203074) | Rhizosphere microbial communities from salt marsh grasses in Alabama, United States - J5-7_160517rDrA | ecosystem: Host-associated > Plants > Roots > Rhizosphere | place: USA: Alabama | collected... | reverse complement strand
TGGTCGATCCCGGTCGCGGCGATCAGCTCGAGCTTCTCGCGCAAACGGCTCAAGCGCGCGGGCGCGGCGTCGGGGGCGAAAAACTCGCGCGGATGCGGCTCGAAGGTCAGGGCGCATGAGCCGACGCAGAGCGTGCGCGCCTGCGCCACGACGCGTTCGAGCATCGCCTGGTGGCCGAGGTGCACACCGTCAAAGTTGCCGATCGTGAGCGCTTGCGTGCCGCGGACAGGCAAGACTGAACCGTGCGTAACGACCATCTGGCGCAGGTAAAATGATGAATTATAGCGGCTTTTCTGCAGCGCAGCGAGAGCGCCCGCACGGGATCACCGGATGCCGAGGCGTCCGCGCACGAGCGGCGCGAACGCGAGCAGGCCGAGCAGCGGTCCGGGCAGCAGCAACCAGACGACTCGATCCCCCAGGCCCGGCAGCAGCCCGGTCACGAGACTGATCGAGATCACGGTGATGAAAAAGCCGATGCTGTTCTGCAGTGCGAGCGCGCTGCCCAGAAGCTCAGGCGGACAGGCGCGGGCAGAAAGCGCCGAGAACTGCGGCGAGTCGGCAACGACCGCGACGCCCCACACCAGAAGCATTGCGAGCACGGCAGCGGCCGGCGCCCCGCTCGCCAGCGGATAAACGAGGCACATCGCGCCCGAGACGCCGAGCGCGGTCGCGGCCACGCGCGCGCTGCCATAGCGCCGGCTGAGGACGCCGCCGAGCACGCTGCCCGCACCGCCTATCGCGATGATCGCGAACGACCACGCCGACACCGCGACGGCGCTGGCCGCGCCGGCGCGCGCGAGCACGGAGGCAGCCAGCACCGGCGTGATGGTCCACAGCGCATAGAGCTCCCACATATGGCCGAAATAGCCGAGCGCGGACGCGCGGAACGCCGGCACTCGGAATGCGCGCCACACGCCGCCCCAGCCCGGACGGCGCGAGGCCGTGCCGCGCTTCAGGTGCGGCCCGTCACCGAGAACGAGAACCATCAGGCCCGCAACTGCCGCGCAGGCCGAGGCGGCCAGCACCGCGGCCTGCCAGGGTGCGTTGCTCCCCGCGGCGCGAATCGCGTGCGGCAAGGCGGTGCCGAGGGTGAGCATGCCGACCAGCCAGCCGAGCGTCTCACCCGCCCGGTCCGGAGCCCAGCTCACCACCAGCTTCATGCCCAGCGGATAGATTCCCGCCAGCGCGAAGCCGGTGACGAAGCGGTACATGGCGCCGTCGACGATGCCGTGGGCCGCGAGCGCGAACCCCGCGTTGGCGACCGCCCCCAGCGCGGCACAGGCGGCGAAGATGTGACTGGCGGCGTAGCGGTCGGCAAGCCCGGAAAGGGAGAAGAACAGGGTCCCGGCAATGAAGCCGAGCTGCACCGCGCTCGTCAGCGCGCCGAGCTCGGCAAGATCGAGTCCCCAGGCGCGCGCCAAGTCCGCCGCCGCGGCGTTGGCGCTGAACCACAGCGACGCGCCGAGCAGCTCCGCGACTACGATCAGCACTACGGCAAGCGTGCCGCGCGCCCGGCTGGCCCCCCTCATGAATGGCAGCTTACCGTATGGCAGGAGCGCGCTGGCGAGGCTTGCATGGGCCTGACATCCCACGTGTTCGACGCGGCTACTTTGCCAGTTAGTCGCCAATCGGAGACAATCCGCAGCTAGGTTTTTGCCCGGCACGCTTGATGCTGCGGCGAATACCCGTCCGGACAGGCCGGGAGGGGGCCTGCTCCAGCTTCTTATTCCAGTAAGGGATTGCACTCATGAAACTCTTGCTCAGGGTGTCGCGCGCGATTGACTGGCTCAACGAGCGCATAGGTCGCCTTGTCTACTGGCTGGTGCTAGCGGCGGTGCTGATCAGCACGGCCAACGCGCTGTCGCGCTACATGTTTCACCTGACCTCGAACGGCTGGCTCGAGATGCAGTGGTACCTGTTCGCCGCCATCTTCCTGCTGTGCTCGGGCTACACCTTCCTGCACAACGAGCACATCCGCATCGACGTCGTGTCGCAGCGCTTCTCGCGCAGGACGCAGATCTGGGTCGACATCTTCGGCACCATCTTCTTCATGCTGCCGATGACCGTGTTCATCACTTACCTTGGCTGGTTCATGTTCAAGGAATCGTATCTGGTGCACGAGGTCTCGGCCGACCCGGGGGGGCTGGTGCGCTGGCCGGTGAAGCTGCTGGTGCCGGTGGGATTCTTCCTGCTCTCACTGCAGGGCATATCGGAGCTGATCAAGCGCATTGCCTTCCTGATGGGACTCATCCCCGACCCCCTCGAGAAGCACGTCGAGGCAGCGCTCGAGATCATCAAGGACGAAGTCGAGGAAGGCGCACAATGATCGAATACATAACCGGCCACGTCGGGCCCTTGATGTTCGCGGCGCTGGCCTTCTTTTTGATGATCGGCTATCCGGTCACCTTCTCGCTCGGCGCGATCGGGCTTTCCTTCGGCTACCTCGGCATCCAGCTCGGCCTGCTCACTCCGGCGCTGTTCGGGGCGCTGCCCGAGCGCATTTTCGGCATCATGCACAACGAAACGCTGCTGGCGGTGCCGTTCTTCACCTTCATGGGACTGATTCTCGAGCGCAGCGGCATGGCCGAGGACCTGCTCGACACCATCGGCCAGCTCTTCGGGCCGATCCGCGGCGGCCTCGCCTACGCGGTGGTGTTTGTCGGCGCGCTGCTCGCCGCGACCACCGGCGTGGTGGCGGCCTCGGTCATCTCGATGGGGCTGATCTCGCTGCCGATCATGCTGCGCTACGGCTACGACCGGCGCCTCGCCACCGGGATTATCGCCGCCTCCGGCACGCTGGCGCAGATCATCCCGCCGTCGCTGGTGCTGATCGTGCTGTCCGACCAGCTCGGCCGCTCGGTGGGCGACATGTACGAAGGCGCCGTCTACCCCGGCCTGGTGCTGACTAGCATGTACGCCCTCTACATCATCGGCGTCACCATCTTCGCCCCCACCCGCGCCCCGGCGCTGCCGCCCGAGGCGCGCACGCTGCGCGGCTGGAAGTTGTTCGGCCGGGTGCTATTCGTCCTCGTGCCACCTCTGGCGCTGATCTTCCTGGTGCTCGGCACGATCTTCCTCGGCATCGCAACCCCGACCGAGGGCGGCGCGATGGGGGCCACCGGGGCGCTGGTGCTGGCGCTGATGAACCGGCGCCTGAGCTTGAACGTACTCAAGCAGGCAATGAACTCCACCGCGAAGCTCACCTCGTTCGTGATCTTCATCCTGATGGGCTCGACCGTCTTCACGCTCACCTTCCGCGGCGTCAACGGCGACCTGTGGATCGAGAACATGCTGCTCAGCCTGCCGGGCGGGCACGTCGGCTTCCTGATCTTCGTCAACCTGCTGACGTTCGTCCTGGCGTTCTTCCTCGACTTCTTCGAGCTCGCGTTCATCATCGTGCCGCTGCTCGGGCCGGTGGCGGACAAGCTCGGCATCGACCTGATCTGGTTCGGCATCCTGCTCGGGATCAACATGCAGACCTCGTTCATGCACCCGCCGTTCGGCTACGCGCTGTTCTACCTGCGCAGCGTCGCGCCGGCGAAGGAGTACGTGGACAAGGTCACCGGCAAGCTCACCGCGCCGATTACCACCGGGCAGATCTACTGGGGCGCGGTGCCGTTCGTGATCATCCAGATCATCGGGGTCGCGATCGTGCTGGCCTTCCCGCAGCTGGTGACGGGGAACATCGAGGAGCTGAAGGTGGACACCTCCAAGATCCACATCTCGGTGCCGCCGCCGAACTACGGCCCGCCGAACATCGGCGGCGACTCGACCGACAAGGCCGCCCCGATCGGGGGGCCGCCGGCCCCGCCGGGCTATCCCGGCAGCAAGTAGCTCCGGGCAAAAAAAACCCCGCCGAGGCGGGGTTTTTTGCTGCCTGAAAGGCCGCTCAGACCTTGGCCTTGATCTTCGAGAACCAGAGGTAGTTCGCGAAGGTCGCGTCGTTGAAGCGATGCCACTCGATCTCCTGGTTGCGGTAGGCGAGCCACTGCGGGTAGATGCGCGCCCAGTGCTTGGACTTGGTCATGTTCTCGTGGTAGACCTCGTAGGCGCCCTTCTCGGCCGCCTCCATGATCTCGCGCGAGAAGTAGCGCAGCTGGGTGCCGCCGGCAATCAGCTTGCGCAGCGCGGTCGGATTGACGTGGTCGTACTTGGCCATCATCCAGTCGTTCGCGGCGTGACAGGCGTTCTCGAGAATCGCCTGGTAGTGCTTCGGCAGATCGTGCCACTTCTGCAGGTTGACCAGCGTCATCAGCTTCGGTCCCGCTTCCCACCAGCCCGGGGCGTAGTAGTACTTGCAGACCTTCTGGAAGCCGAGCTTCGCGTCGTCGTAGGGTCCGATCCACTCGCAGCCGTCGATCGTGCCCTTCTCCAGCGAGGGATAGATGTCGGCGCCGGCCACCATCGTCGGCACGACGCCGGTCTTCGCAAACACTTGGCCGCCGAAACCGCCGATGCGGAAGCGCAGCCCCTTCAAGTCCTCGAGGGTGTTGACCTCCCTGCGGAACCAGCCGCCCATCTGGGTGCCGGTGTTGCCCGAGAGGATCGCCTTGACGCCGTATTCGGTGAACAGCGGCTCCATGATTTCCTTGCCGCCGCCGAACAGCCACCAGGCGTTGGACTGGCGGAAGTTCATGCCGAACGGTACGCAGGTGCCGAACGCGAAGCCCAGGTCTTTGCCGGTGTAGTAGTAGGGCGCGGTGTGGCCGAGCTCGACGGTGCCGTTCTGCGTCGCGTCCAGGACCTGCAGCCCGGGGACGAGTTCACCCCCGGCGAAAGTGCGGATCGTGAAGTTGCCGTCGGTCATGTCGCTGACCGTTTTGGCGATCTGATCCGCGCCGCCGAAGATGGTGTCGAGGCTCTTGGGCCAGCTCGCCGCCATGCGCCAGTGGATTTTGGGATTCGACTTCGCGATTGCAGGCGCGGCAACGCTACCCGCCGCGGCGCCTACCGCCGCCTTCTTGAGAAACGAACGACGCTTCATAAATCTCCTCCAGGGTGAAATTGAAAACGAGACGACCGGGTACCGGATTGACCTTCTTGATTCGCTATGCACCCGGTTCGGTGACTGGATTGTAAGCGCAGATGCAGTTCGTGCCTACGTCACTGTCTCGTGATGTAAGCTTCGTGCAAGCTCCACTCAGTTGAGTCTTGAGCACGTCGCACTCAGGTCCATAACTCTCGCGCGCACCTCCTCGAAATCTTCCGCTTCGGGCTCGCGCTGAAGATATTCGCTGAGATCCTTGAGCGCCGCCCTGAACGCCTCGAGCTGCTGGTAGACGAGACCGCGATCGCGAAGATCTCCGTGCGCTTCCGGCGTCACGAGAAGAATCCGGTTCAGCACCTCGAGCAGCCGCTGCGGCTTGTCGGCCTCGCGGTAGATTCCCTTCAGATTGCGCAGCACGCGCGCGAGGATCTGGCGCTTGGTCGCGGGCTCGAGAAACTGGTCGAGCGGCAGCTCGGCCACTGGAACGCCGCCCGTCGCGCTCTCGGGAATCACGCGCTGCAGTCGTTCGCGCAACTCGTCCTCCGATTGGGGCGCGCCGCCGCCGAAGGGATCGAGCACCAGCATGCCGCCGCGCAGGCGCAGGCGCACCAGGAAGTGCCCGGGAAACGAAACGCCCTCCAGCGGCAGTCCCACCCGGCGTCCGATTTCCATGTAAAGAATCGCAAGCGTGATCGGAATTCCGGTCTTGCGCTCGATCACGTCGTTCAGATAGCTGTTGCGCGGATCGTAGTACTCGTCGGTGTTGCCCCAGAAGCCGAGGTCTTCGAACAGGAACTGGTTCAGCGCCACCACCCGCTCCTCCGCGCCGCTGGTTTGCGGCAGCCGGTCGCGCAGGCGCAACGCGAGGCGCTCGATTTCCTCCAGATAGTGCTCGACGTCGAGGCCCGGGTAGGCGTCCTCGGCGATCAGCAGGCAGGCGCGCGCGAGATCGATCTTGGCGTCTTCACCCGCGACGAGCTCGGCGAAGGCCTCCAGGCCGCCGCTCATTCCGCGCCCCGGCGCGAGAAATCGCGCAGCCGGAAACCGAACGCCAGCAGGCAGCCCCCGTAGACCGCAGCGCCCCCGAGCACCAAACCGAGCAGCGCCGGCACCTTGCTGCGCCAGCCGGCGCCCAGCCACCAGCCCGCTCCTCCGGCCGCAAAGTGCAGCGCGACGGCCATCAGCGCGGCGGCGAACAGCACCTTCGCCGCGAACGCCGCCCAGCCCGGCTGCGGCCGGTAGATGTCCTGGCGCCGCAGATAGCGGAATAGCAGGCTGGCGTTGAGGCAGGCGCCGAGGCCGATCGCGAGCGCAAGTCCCGCATGCCTGAGCGGGACGATGAACGCGAGGTTCATCGCCTGGGTCGCGACGAGCGTCAGCACGCCGATCTTCACCGGCGTCACCACGTTCTGCCTGGCGTAGAAACCCGGCGCGAGAATCTTCACCAGAATCATTCCGACCACCCCCACGCTGTAGGCGATCAGGGCCTGGCGCGTCATCCAGGCGTCCTCGGCGGAGAAGCGGCCGTAGTGAAAGAGCGTGGCGATGAGCGGCAGGGCAAGGACGCCCAGCGCCACCGCGGCCGGCACTGCGAGCAGCAGCGTGACGCGCAGGCCCCAGTCGAGCAGCTTCGCGTACTCGTCGCTGTTGGCCGCGGCGTGATATTTCGACAGGCTCGGCAGCAGGATGGTGCCGAGCGCGACCCCCAGCATGCCCGCGGGAAACTCCATCAGGCGGTCGGCGTAGTAGAGCCAGGACACGCTGCCGGCGGGAAGAAAGGAAGCGAAGATGGTGTTGATCAGGAGCGACAACTGGCTGATCGAGACGCCGAACACGGCCGGCCCCATCAGCTTGAGGATCCTGCCGACGCCCGGATGGCGGGGATTGAAGCGCCAGCGCGGGCGCATGCCGAGCTTGCCGAGCGCCGGCAGCTGCAGCGCGAGCTGCAGCACGCCGCCCGCGAAGACCGCCCAGGCGAGCGCCAGCACCGGCGGATGGAAGCGATCGGCGAAGAACGCGGCGGCGACGATCAGGCTCACGTTCAGCAGGACCGGCGTGAAGGCCGGTATCGCGAACCGGTTCCAGGTGTTCAGGATCCCCGCCGCGAGCGCCACCAGAGAAATGAACGCGATGTACGGGAAGGTGACGCGAAGCATCGCGACCGTGAGGGCGAACTTGTCGGCATCGGCAGCCCAGCCCGGCGCCGTGACGTAGACGATCAGCGGCGCTGCCAGGACGCCGAGCGCCGCGGCGATCACGAGCGCGATGAACAACACGCTGGCGACGCAGTCCACCAGGACGCGGGTCTCCTCCGGCGTCTGGCGGCTGCGGTATTCGCCCAGGATCGGCACGAAGGCCTGCGAGAAGGCCCCTTCCGCGAACAGCCGGCGCAGCAGGTTGGGGATGCGGAAGGCGACGAAGAAGGCGTCGGTCGCGATCCCCGCCCCGAACATCCGCGCGATGAAGAAGTCGCGCGCCAGCCCCAGCACCCGCGACAGAAACGTCATGCTGCTGATGGTCGCCAGGGCGCGCAGCAGGTTCATCGCCGCGCCCGCCGCCGAGGGGCGCAATTTTCCTTGCGCGACGGGGGGTTAGCCGCTACAATGCGCCCCTTTTTCAGCCCGGTCCCACCTTCATGGCAAACATCGCTTCCGCGCGCAAGCGCGCACGCCAGGCGGAAAAGCTCCGCGTCCACAACATGAGCCTGCGCACCGCGGTGCGCAGCGCGATCAAGAACGTGAAGAAAGCGGTCGCCGCGGGCGACAAGTCCGCCGCCGAGCGCGTGCTGCAGCAGTCGCAGGGCGTGATCGATCGCATCGCAGCGAAGGGTGTGCTGCACCGAAACGCCGCCAACCGCAACAAGAGCCGCCTCTCCCGCGCCATCAAAGCGCTGTCGTAGCCGGTCGCGAAGCGCGGCATTGCAAGGGCCTGCGCGGAAAGCTGACTCGGCGACGGCTGGAGACATTTGTTTTCTGATGAAGGGAGGGCGCGCTGCCGACGCGGCGCGGATTTGCCGCGATTATAGCGACGGCCCGGGCCCCGGCTAAAGGCACTCTGCCCGAGTGACCTGCGTTCAGGCGCTGTGCTAGCATTCACCAAAACGGCGGCCGGGGCCGCCGTTTTGCATTTCGGAGGTGGTGCCATGTCCCACGTCATGAATACCTACGCCCGCCAGCCGGTCGCCTTCATCCGCGGCGAGGGGGTATGGCTTTGGGATGAAGCCGGGAAGAAGTATCTGGACGCACTCGCCGGAATCGCGGTCAGCACGCTCGGCCACGCGCATCCGAAGCTCACCCGCGCGCTCGCCGAGCAGGCCGCGCGCGTGCTGCACACGTCGAATCTCTTCCGCATCCCGGTGCAGGAGGTCGCCGCCGACCGCATCGCAGAAATCACCGGCCTGGACGAGGTCTTCTTCTGCAACTCGGGCTGCGAGGCGAACGAAGCGGCGATCAAGATCGCCCGCAAATACGGGCACGACCGGGGCGTGCAGGAGCCGGCGATCGTGGTGATGGAGAACTCCTTTCACGGCCGCACCCTGGCGACGCTCTCGGCCACCGGCAGCCGCAAGGTGCAGGCGGGATTCGAGCCGCTGGTGTCGGGGTTCGTGCGCGTGCCCTACGGCGACCTCGGCGCGGTGCAGAAGATCGCCGAGATCAACCGCAATGTGGTGGCGGTACTGGTCGAGCCGATCCAGGGCGAGGGCGGCATCAACGTCGGCGGCGCCGACTACCTGCGCGGCCTGCGCGAGATCTGCGACCGCAACGAATGGCTGCTGATGCTGGACGAGGTGCAATGCGGCCTCGGCCGCAGCGGCAAGTGGTTCGTCTATCAGCATGCGGGCATCGCGCCCGACGTGGTCCCGCTCGCGAAGGGCCTCGGCTCGGGCGTTCCTGTGGGCGCCTGCGTGGCCGGCGGCCGCGCCGCCGGCGTGCTCAAGCCCGGCAACCACGGCTCGACTTTCGGCGGCAATCCGCTCGCTTGCACCGCGGTGGTCGCCACGATCGACGCGATCCGCGAGGAAGGCCTGCTCGACAACGCCGTCCGCGTCGGCAAGGCGATCCGCGACGGGCTCGCCGCCGAGCTCGAGGGTGTCGCGGGCGTCGTCGAGATCCGCGGCATGGGGCTGATGCTCGGCGTGCAGCTCGACCGCCCCTGCGGCGAGCTGGCGAAGTCGGCGCTCGAGGCGGGCCTCATCGTCAACGTCACGGCCGACAGCGTGGTGCGCCTGCTGCCGCCGCTCGTCATGAGCGAGGCCGAGGGCGGCGTCGCGGTCGAGCGCCTGGTGCCGCTGGTCAAGGACCTGCTCGCACGCGAGCCCTCGCTGCCGCAGGCCGCCGCAGCGCGCTGAGCACGGCGCGGCGATGGACCTCCGCCACTACCTCCAGTTCAAGGACTTCTCGCTCGGCGAGTACGAGCACCTGTTCGCGCGCACGCGCTGGATCAAGGAGCGGTTCAAGCGCTACGAGCGCTACTGGCCGCTCGAAGACCGCACCCTGGCGATGATCTTCGAGAAGCAGTCGACGCGCACGCGCCTTTCGTTCGAGGCCGGGATGCACCAGCTCGGCGGCTCGGCGATCTTCCTGTCCACGCGCGACTCCCAGCTCGGCCGCGGCGAGCCGGTCGAGGACGCAGCCCAGGTCATCTCGCGCATGTGCGACGTGGTGATGATCCGCACCTTCGAGCAGGACACCCTGGAGCGGTTCGCGGGCCAGTCGCGCGTGCCGGTGATCAACGGGCTCACCAACGAATACCACCCCTGCCAGATCCTCGCCGACCTCTACACGTATATCGAACATCGCGGCTCGATCCGGGGCAGGACCGTGGCCTGGATCGGCGACTCGAACAACGTCTGCAACACGTGGCTGCAGGCGGCGGAAGTGCTCGATTTCAATGTCCACGTCTCGACCCCGCCGGGCTACGAGGTCGAGCCCGAGCGTGCCGGGCTCTACGGCACCGACCACTACGAGGAATTCCGCGATCCGATGCAGGCGGCCAGGGGCGCCGACCTGGTGACGACCGACGTCTGGACCAGCATGGGCATGGAGTCCGAGGACGCCGAGCGCAAGCGCGACTTCCAGGACTGGCAGGTCGACGGCGAGATGATGCGGGTGGCGAAGCAAGACGCGCTGTTCATGCATTGCCTGCCTGCGCACCGCGGCGAGGAGGTCGCCGCCGAGGTGATCGACGGACCGCACAGCGTGGTCTGGGACGAGGCCGAGAACCGGCTTCACGCGCAGAAAGCGCTGCTGGAATTCCTGTTACTGGGCAAAGTGGAACCTTGATGGCAAAGAAGAAGCAGAAGGTCAAAAAAGTCGTTCTCGCGTACTCGGGCGGCCTCGACACGTCGGTGATCCTGAAGTGGCTGAAGGACCAGTACGGCTGCGAGGTGATCACTTTCACCGCCGACATCGGTCAGGGCGAGGAGCTCGCGCCCGCGCGCAAGAAGGCGAAGATGCTGGGCGTGAAGCAGATCTTCGTCGAGGACCTGCGCGAGGAGTTCGTGCGGGATTTCGTCTTTCCCATGTTCCGCGCCAATGCGGTGTACGAGGGCGAATACCTCCTCGGCACCTCGATCGCGCGGCCGCTGATCGCCAAGCGCATGGTCGAGATCGCGCGCAAGACCGGCGCCGACGCGATCTCGCACGGCGCGACCGGCAAGGGCAACGACCAGGTGCGCTTCGAGCTCGGCGCCTACGCGCTGATGCCGGACGTGAAGGTGATCGCCCCCTGGCGCGAATGGGATCTGCTCTCGCGCGAGAAGCTGCTCGCCTACGCGGACAAGCACGGCATCCCGGTCGATTTCAAGAAGCGCAAGGGCGGCGCGCCCTACTCCATGGACGCGAACCTGCTGCACATCTCGTACGAGGGCGGCGTGCTCGAGGACCCGGATTTCGAGCCGGAGGAGTCGATGTGGCGCATCACGGTCTCGCCGGAGAAGGCGCCCGGCCGCCCGCAGACCCTCGAGCTCGAGTACCGGCACGGCGACATCGTCGCGGTGAACGGCAGGAAAATGTCGCCCGCGACGGTGCTGGCGACGCTCAACACGATCGGCGGCCGGCACGGCATCGGGCGGCTCGATATGGTCGAGAACCGCTACGTGGGCATGAAGAGCCGCGGCTGCTACGAGACCCCGGGCGGCACCATCATGCTCAAGGCACACCGTGCGATCGAATCGATTACGCTGGATCGCGAGGTCCTGGCGCTCAAGGACGATTTGATGCCGCGCTACGCGCGCCTGGTCTACAACGGATACTGGTTCAGCCCCGAGCGCAGGCTGCTGCAGGGACTGATCGACGCCTCGCAGGCGACCGCCAACGGCAGCGTGCGCCTCAAGCTGTACAAGGGCACCGTCATGGTGACAGGCCGAAGCTCCAGAACGGACTCGCTGTTCGATTCCTCGATCGCCACCTTCGAGGACGACCGCGGCGCCTACGATCAGGCCGACGCCGCGGGCTTCATCCGGCTCAACGCGCTGAGGCTGCGCATCGCGGCCAAGAGGCGCAGGAACCGTCGCTGACGATGCGCGCCTGGCTCGCCGCCCTGCTGCTGGCCGCCGCGCCGGCGTGGGCGGCGCCGTTCGCGGTGCCGATCGGCGGCACCCGAATCGGACTGGACGCGCCGGCGGGCTTCGCCGACACCGGCTTTACCGGTTCCCCGCGCTTGCAGCAGATCGCTGAATCGCTGACCTCCGCATCGAACCTCATCCTGTTGTTCGCGATCAGCGACGACGACCTGCACCGCTTCATGCAGGGCGACCGCCCGCTGCTTCGCCGCTTCATGATCGCGGTCACGCCGCGGGCGCTGGCGAACCAGAGCGTCACCACGCGCCAGTTCGATGCCTTCGTCGGCGATGCCTTGCGCGGCCTCGGTGCTCCGCCCGCGGGCGGCGACATGCTCGAGCACCTCGACGCGCAACCGCGCGGCAAGACCTCCCTGCTCGGCGAGCTGCGGCGCGAGACGACGGTGGTATCGGTGCTGCAAGGCGCCCGTCTGCCCGACCAGGGAGGCTTCGGCGAAAAGCCGGAGTATCTCCTCTCGACCACCACGCTGCTCAATCTGCGCGGCAAGGCCTTGAGCCTGTCCGTGTACAGCCACTACGAGTCGCCCGAGGACCTCCGCTGGCTCAGGCTCGTCACGGCGCGCTGGATCGAGAAGCTCGAGCGGCTCAACGCGCGCTAGCCGGGCCATCCGCGGGACGACCCATGCCACCCAAGGGAACCAGGCCGGACTCCGAGAAGCTCGAGCGCGTGGTGGCCGAAGCGCGCAGGGAACGCGAGCGGCGCGAGCGCGGATATCGCGAGCAGGCGCTCAAGATCTACCCCTGGATCTGCGGGCGCTGCGGACGCGAGTTCTCGGGCGCAAACCTGCGCATGCTGACGGTGCACCACCGCGACCACGACCACGACAACAATCCTGCCGACGGCAGCAACTGGGAGCTGCTGTGCCTGTACTGCCACGACAACGAGCACGCCCGCCAGCTCGAGCTGGCGCAGCGTGGCGCCGGCGGAGCAAGGAGCGCCGGACAGCCGGCTACGCACAAGCCCTTTGCCGCGCTCGAGTCGCTGCTCAAGAGCAAGAAATAGCGTCGACACCACTCAGCCAACCGGAGCGCAATGCCATGCCCTCTTTCGACATCGTTTCACAGGTGGACAAACAGGAAGTCAAGAACGCGGTCGAGCAGACCAACCGCGAGATCGGCAACCGATTCGACTTCAAGGGGTCGGATGCGCGCGTCGAGCAGAACGAGCTTCAGCTGACCGTATTCGCCGACGACGAGTTCAAGCTCGGGCAGGTGCTGGACGTCTTGCGCGGGCGCCTGAGCAAGCGCAACGTCGACGTAAGATGCCTCGAGCTGGGCGCGGCGGAGAAGATCTCGGGCGACAAGGTCAAGCGCCCGGTCACGGTACGCGTCGGCGTGGCGCAGGACAAGGCGAAGTCGATCGTCAAGCTGATGAAGGATTCCAAGATCAAGGTCCAGGCCTCGATCCAGGGCGACGCGGTGCGGGTCTCGGGCGGCAAGAAGGACGACCTGCAGGCGGCGATCCAGCTGGTGCGGCAGGCAGTCACCGACGTGCCGCTGCAGTACGTCAATTTCCGCGACTGAGCCCTTCGCACCAGCGCTCGTAGATCAGCTCGGCGACCGCGCTCAGGGCCTCGAGGCGCTTTCCCAGGTCGCGCAGCATCTCCTCCTGCGTCTGCACGCCGGGACTGCCGGCGCTCGCCGCGATCTCGTCGCGCCCCGCCTCGCACCAGGACTGCACCAGCTCCGCGGTCATCTCGACGTGGCACTGCATGCCGAAATGCCTGCCGATCGCGAACGCCTGGTTGGCGCACAGGGAGTTGGTCAGCAGACGCGTCGCGCCGGGCGGAATGCTGAAGCTTTCGCCGTGCCAGTGAAAGGCCTCGAACGACTGCAGCTCGCCGAACCACTCGCGCGCCAGCGCGTTGTCAGCGACCTGCACCTCCCCCCAGCCGATCTCCTTGCCCGGCGCACTGCGCACCTCGCCGCCGAACGCGGCGGCCATCAGCTGGCCGCCGAGGCAGTGGCCGATCACGGGCACGTCCTTGCGTACCGCGTCCCGGATCAGCTCGAGCTCCGGCGCGATCCACGGCAACGCGTCGTGCACGCTCATCGGCCCGCCCATCAGGGCGAGGCCGCTGAACGCCCGTGCGTCGCGCGGGAGCTCCTCTCCGGCATCGACCGCGATCACCCTCCACGGAATTGAGCGCTCGTCGAGATAGGTGGCAAAATAGCCCGGTCCCTCGATTCGCGCGTGCCTGAGGATCGCAACCGGCTTCATCGGAGCTGCCTTTGCAAAGCCGCTATTCTATTGGCCTCGCCGCACTGCTCCTAGCGCTTCCCGCCTCGGCCGCCGACATCGGCCTGGTGGGCGTGTTTCCGGGCAAGGCCGCAGTGCTCGTCATCGACGGCAGTGCGCCGACGGCCGTCAGGATCGGCCGCACGAAGCAGGGCGTGAGCGTCGTCTCGGCGGGAGAGGACGAGGCCGTGATCGAGGTCGAAGGCAAGCGGCGCACGCTACGGCTCGGCCAGTACGCGAGCAGCGCCTCGCGCGACACGCGCCAGAAGGTGACGCTCGCCGCCGACATGCTCGGGCATTTCTACGCCGACGGCCAGGTGAACGGCGGCTCGGTGCGCTTTCTGGTCGACACCGGCGCCACCATGGTCGCGCTGCCCGCGAAGATCGCCGACCGGCTGGGCATCGACTACGAGAAGGGCCGGCGGGGGTTGATCCAGACCGCCAACGGCCCGACGGTGGCCTACCGGATCAAGCTCGACGAGGTGAAGCTGGGGGGCATCACGCTGCAGAACGTGGACGCCGTGGTCATTGCGCGCGGACTGGGGATCGCCCTGCTCGGGATGAGCTTTCTCAACCGCGTCGAGATGCAGCGAGACGGCCAGTCGATGGTCCTGACCCGTCGCTACTGAGCGGTCCCGCTCAGCCTTGGTGCACGAGCGGCACGAAGCGCACCGGCAGCACGCTCTTGCGCTCCAAGCCGCCGTCGGCGCGCTTGGTGATGAGCAGGAGATCCTGCGCGCCCCAGCGCTCTCCCTGCGGGATCACCATTCTTCCACCGGGCTTGAGCTGCTCGACCAGCGCGGGAGGGACGTCGGGCGCCGCCGCGGTGACCACGATGGCGTCGAACGGCGACTTTTCCGGCCAGCCTCCGTAGCCGTCGCCGATGCGGACTTCGACGTTGGCGTAGCCGAGCTCGGCCAGGCGCTCGGCCGCGCGGCGCCCGAGGTCCACCACGGTCTCGATCGAATACACCTTGCCGACGATCTCGGCCAGGACCGCCGCCTGGTAGCCCGACCCGGTTCCGACCTCGAGCACCGACTGCCCGGCGCGCGGTTCGATCAGGTCGGTCGAAAGCGCGACGATGTAGGGCTGCGAGATGGTCTGGCCCGCCCCGATCGAAAGCGGATGGTTGCCGTAGGCGAGCGGAATTTCCGCGGCCGGCACGAACCGGTGGCGCTCGACCTTTCCGAGCGCCGCGCGCACCGCGGGGGACATCCGCGACAGCCCCGTCTCGGCCGCGGTCTCGGCGTACATCGCCTCGACTTCCGCGACCATGCGCTCACGCCGGGTCGCGAGGTTCTCCACGCGCGCTCAGCTTCCGGTCTTGTCGCGCTCGATGAGCGCGTAAGCGCTGTGGTTGTGGATCGACTCGAAGTTCTCCGATTCGACCACGTAGGACTCGATGCGCTCGTCGAGGTTCAGCACCGCCGCCACGTCGCGCACCATGTCCTCGACGAACTTCGGATTGTCGTAGGCCCGCTCGGTCACGAACTTCTCGTCCGGCCGCTTGAGCAGGCCGTAGAGCTCGCTCGAGGCCTGCTTCTCGACCAGGTCGACGATCTCCTCGATCCAGACGAAGTCGTTCAGGCGGGCGCTCACCGTGACGTGCGAACGCTGGTTGTGCGCGCCGCGCGCCGAGATTTTTTTCGAGCAGGGGCACAGGCTGGTCACCGGCACCAGGACCTTCATGGTGAAGGTCTGGTTGCCGCCGCGGATCTCGCCGATGAAGGTGATCTCGTAGTCCATCAGGCTCTTCACCTCGGACACCGGCGCGGCTTTCTCGATGAAGTACGGGAAGCTCATCTCGATCAGGCCTTCCTCGGCCTCGAGCCGCTCGACCATCTCCCGCAGCATCACCTGGAAAGTCTCGACCGTGATCTCGCGCTCGTGCGCTTCGAGGATCTCGATGAAGCGCGACATGTGGGTGCCCTTGAAATGGTGCGGCAGCCCGACGTACATGTTGAACATGGCCACCGTGTGCTGGACGTGACCGGAGCGCTCCTGGATACGCATCGGGTGGCGGATCGCCTTGACCCCCACCTTGTCGATCGCGAGCTTGCGGGTGTCCGCCGACGCCTGGACGTCGGGGATGTTGTACAGGTCTCGTGATTTCATGGCCGCATTATAACATCCGAGTAAATTACTCGGGTATTGCGTTGTGTATCGCCTTGTATATGCCTTCGGCGTCCAGCCCCACCGACGCCAGCAGCTTGGCCGGATCGCCGTGGTCGATGAACCGGTCCGGCAGGCCGAGCACCAGCACCTGCCGCTCGATCCCGAGCGCCGCCAGCGCCTCGCACACCGCGCTGCCCGCGCCGCCCATCGCCGCGTGCTCCTCGACCGTCACCAGCAGCTCGTGAGCTTGCGCCAGCTGCCTCAGCATCTCCGTGTCCAGCGGCTTGACGAAGCGCATGTTGGCGACGGTCGCGTCGAGGCCGGCGGCGGCCTCGAGCGCGGGCCTGAGCATGCTGCCGAAGGCGAGGATCGCGACGCGCCGGCCCTCGCGCCTCAGCTCCGCCTTGCCGACCGGCAACGCCGCCATGTCCTTGCGCACCTCGACCCCTGGACCGCTGCCGCGCGGATAGCGCACCGCCGCCGGAGAGTCGAGGCTGAACGCGGTGTAGAGCATCTGCCGGCATTCGTTCTCGTCGGATGGCGCCATCAGCGTCAGGTTCGGCACCGTGCGCAGATAGGCGTAGTCGAACGCTCCGTTGTGCGTCGCCCCGTCGCCGCCGACCAGGCCGCCGCGATCGAGCGCGAGCACCACCGGCAGATTCTGGATCGCGACGTCGTGGATCAGCTGGTCGTAGCCGCGCTGCAGGAAGGTGGAATAGATCGCCACCACCGGCTTGACGCCCTCGCAGGCGAGGCCTGCCGCGAAAGTCAGCGCGTGCTGCTCGGCGATGCCGACGTCGAAGTAGCGCTCGGGAAACCTGTCCGAGAACCCGACCATGCCCGAGCCTTCGCGCATCGCGGGCGTGATCGCCACCAGCCGGGGGTCGAGCTCGGCCATGTCGCACAGCCAGTCGCCGAAGATCTGGCTGTAGCTGGGCCGTCCGCCGGAGGATTTCTTGATGCCCTCGGCGGGGTCGAACTTGCCCGGCCCGTGATACGCGATCGGGTCGTCCTCGGCGAGCTTGTAGCCCTGCCCCTTGCGCGTCACGACGTGCAGGAACTGCGGGCCCTTGAGCTTCGCGATGTTGGCCAGGGTCGGGATCAGCGCATCGAGGTCGTGGCCGTCGATCGGGCCGATGTAATTGAAGCCGAATTCCTCGAACAGCGTCGACGGCGTCACCATCCCCTTGAAGTGCTCCTCGGCGCGGCGCGCGAGCTCCCATACGCCCGGAACGCGCTTGAGCAGATGCTCGCTCGCCCTTCGGGCGGTAGAGTAGATGCGTCCCGAAAGCAGCCGCGCGAGATAGTTCGTCAGCGCGCCGACCGGCGGGGATATCGACATTTCGTTGTCGTTCAGGATCACCAGCAGGTCGACGTCCATCGCGCCGGCGTTGTTCATCGCCTCGTACGCCATTCCCGCCGACATCGCGCCGTCGCCGATGACCGCGACCGCGCGGCGCTCCTCGCCCTTCATCTTCGCTGCGGTCGCCATGCCGAGCGCGGCCGAAATCGAGGTCGAGGAATGCGCGGTGCCGAAAGTGTCGTAGGGCGACTCGCTGCGGCGAGGAAATCCGGAGATGCCGCCCAGCATCCTCAGCTGCGCCATGGCCTCGCGCCTGCCGGTGAGGATCTTGTGCGGGTAGGTCTGGTGCCCGACGTCCCAGACGATGCGGTCTTCCGGCGTATCGAGCACGTAGTGCAGCGCGATCGTGAGCTCGATGGTGCCCAGGTTCGAGGACAGGTGTCCGCCCGTTTTCGACACCGAGTCGAGCACGAACGCGCGCAGCTCGTCGGCGAGCTGCTTGAGCTGCTTGCGGTCGAGCTTTCGCAGCGCCGCGGGATCGTCGATGGTCCTCAGCAGCTCGTACATGGCTGGATTGTAGTCCTGCGCACCGGAGTCCACGCCCTCGTGCGGCAGCGCATCCGTGGAGCCTGCTGCGGTCGCCATCAGAATTTCCTCAAGACGATGTAGTCGGCGAGCTCGCCGAGCCGCCTGGCGCGCGCGCCGAAATCCGCCAGCGCCGCGTGGGCGTCGCGGCGCAGCGTCTCGGCGAATTCGCGCGCACCGGCCGCGCCCAGGGTCGAGACATAGGTCGTCTTGCCCTGCCTGGCGTCCTTGCCGGCGGTCTTGCCGAGCGTCGCGGTGCTCGCCTCCGCGTCGAGCACGTCGTCCACGACCTGGAACGCG
>Ga0316579_10000183_pt1 | contig 18190 bp, 14 predicted proteins | sample J5NA_2_FD_203074 | JGI IMG/M metagenome (GOLD analysis project Ga0316579, IMG submission 203074) | Rhizosphere microbial communities from salt marsh grasses in Alabama, United States - J5-7_160517rDrA | ecosystem: Host-associated > Plants > Roots > Rhizosphere | place: USA: Alabama | collected... | reverse complement strand
TGCGTCTGGAGATCGCGCTGGATGAGGATATCCCGCCGGTGGCCCATGATCGCCATGGTGTTACCCAGATCATCCTCAATCTGGTGGATAATGCGGTGAAGTACGCGGCGGCCGGTGGTGTTGTGCAGGTGATATTGTGCGCCGTCGCTGGCGGCGTGGAATTACGCATTATCGATCGCGGGCCGGGTATTGCCGCCGAAGACCGGGAACGATTGCGCAAACCCTTCGAGCGCGGCAAGGAAGCCGATCCCGCCAGCGGCAGCGGTTTGGGGCTGGCCCTGGTGGAGCAGATCGCCTCTATTCATCATGCGCAGTTTATTTTGGCGGCGCCACGGGACGGTAGCGGGGTCGAGGCCGTTATCCGGTTTCCAATCCATAAGGCGAGGCCATGAGCATCCCGGCAACGATTCTGGTGATCGAGGACGATCCGGCGATGACCGCCGGCTTGAAGGACAATCTGGAGATCGAAGGCTATCGACTCATTACCGCGGGCAACGTGCGAGAGGGACGAGAAGCGGCGTTGCGCGGCAAGCCGGATTTGGTATTACTCGATGTCATGTTGCCCGACGGTGACGGCGTGAGCCTGTGCCGAGATCTGCGCGCCCATGGCATGCAGCAACCCATAATCATGCTCACCGCACGGAGTGAGGAGATGGACAAGGTGCTGGGTTTTGAGGGCGGGGCCGACGATTACATCGTCAAGCCTTTCGGTTTGCGTGAATTGTTGGCGCGCATTCACGCCCATTTGCGTCGTAATGGCGCCGCGGGACAGCAGCAAGGGCCGCTGGCGGTGGGGATGGCGGTGGTGGATTTCAAACGCCACCAACTCAGCCGTGACGGTGAGTTGTTGGAGATCAGCGCCAAAGAGCTAGAGCTGCTCCGATATCTGGTTGCGCATCGCGGCGAGGTGGTGTCACGGGATAGGCTGTTGAGCAAAGTATGGGGCCACCAGCGTGAAGTGGCGACGCGTACCGTCGACAACTTCATCGTTCGTCTGCGCAAAAAGATCGAAGCCGATCCCTCCGATCCCCGCTACCTGATTACGGTTCATGGCAGCGGTTATAAGCTGGTGGACCAGTGACGGCATGCACGGCCGCCAAGTAATAAGGGGCGACCGTGCACCAGCAGTGATTGGTGAAAGGGGGCTTTTCAGGCTGCCTTTTTATGTTCGACTTCGGCCTTAGAGTGCGGCTCCGGCAGCCGTGTAACGGCTATAGTGGCAGGTGATGTCTGTCGGCCGAACATGTCGAGCAGTGCATAGAGCGGATCCCAGCGCATGATCGCACTCATGACGATATAGATGCTGATCGAAACCAGCACTACCAGCGTCGTCTCCGACAGGGACGGAATTACGAGCATGGCTTCGATCATGGTCATGCCGACCACGCCGCGCAGGATGCCTTCGGCCTTACTCATATATCCCACATCGGAGTATTTCGAGTCTTGATGAGTCATGATCCTACCTCCGTTCTGCATGTGATGCTGTTCAGTAGGCTTGGATAACATTTAATCAGGTGGCGATTAAATATGAATGAAAAATCACTTACTATGGGCTTAAAGATGCGTTGCCGTACTTGGGGGGAGGTCAGGAGTTTGTGAATTACGGCTGTGCGCGACCAGTCGTAGCCCTGTGCATTGATCCATTAAGCGCGATGATTTTCCGGGTGGGATCAAGCTACGCCCAGAAGATTTCTGGACGCTCCATTGCGAAATACTCAGTTGAGAGTAGATCCTTGTGTCCTGACGGCGTTTAGTACATGCGGTGGCGGAACAGCCAGCCGGCGAGGGTGAGGGTGGACAGGCCGATCACCGCCATCGGCCAGAATTGGTCCAGCAGCAGATGGAACGGGGTGCCTTCGAGGAAGACGCCACGCAGTACCACCATGAAGTAGCGTAGCGGGTCGAGCAGGGTCAAGGTCTGTACCGCCTCCGGCATGTTGGCGATGGGAGTGGCGAAACCGGAGAGAATGACCGCCGGTACCAGAAACAGGAAGGCACCGAGCAGTCCCTGCTGCTGGGTGACGGCGAAGGAGGAGATCATTAGGCCGACGCCGATGGCCGAGAGCAGGAACAGCAGCAGCCCGGTATAGAGGGTGAGCAGTTGGCCGCGCAGGGGTATATCGAACCAGAACACGGCGATGGCGATGATCGCCGTGGCCTCCACCAGGCCGATGACGAAACCGGGCAGCGCCTTGCCGATCAGAATTTCGGTGGGACGCATCGGCGTGACCAGCAACTGGTCGAAGGTGCCCTGTTCGCGCTCGCGGGCCACCGAGAGGGCGGTGACCAGCATCGTGACGACCAAGGTCAGCAGGCCGACGATGCCGGGGACGATGAACCAGCGGCTTTCCATGTTGGGATTGAACCAGGCGCGGGTGACCAGCTTCGCCGGTGGTGTCTGCAAGTTGTGATCCCGGGCCCATTGATGGTTGAAGTCGGTGATGATGGTGCGCAGGTAGCCGAGGGCGATCAATGCGGTATTGGAGTCGCGTCCATCGACGATCACCTGCAGCGGTGCCGGTTCACCGAGGCTCAGGTGACGGCTGAACAGCGGGCCGATGTGGATCAGCAGCAGCGCATCCTTGTTGTCGATTATCGGGGCGATCTCCGTTTCATCGCGCACCTGCCTCACCAACTGGAAGTTGGGCGAGCCCTCTAAGCGGGCGATGAGTTCACGCGAGGCGCTGCCGCCGTCTTCGTTGTAGACGGCGAAAGCGACGTGATTCAGGTCGAAGCTGGCGGCATAGCCAAAGACCAGCAACTGCAGCAGCGGCGGGCCGATGATGACAAAACGGCTCTTCTTGTCCTGCAGCAGGGTCAGGAATTCTTTTTTCATCAGGGCGATGATGCGCCGCCAGATGCTCGACATCGCTTAGTTTCACTCCAGTCGTTTGTGGGCCCGGCGTTGGATGATGGCGAAGAGGATTAGCGTCATCACCGCCAGAGCCAAGGCGTTGGGCAGTACCACCGACCAGACGTTGCCGGCCATGAATATGGTTTGCAGGATGGCGACGAAATAGCGTGCCGCGATCACGTGGGTCAGCGCCTGAATCACGCCGGGCATGCTGCCGATGTCGAAGATGAAACCGGAGAGGATGAACGCTGGCAGGAAGGTGACGATGATCGCCACCTGGCCGGCGACGAACTGGTTCTTGGCCGCGATGGAGATGAGCAGTCCCATCGCCAGGGCGACGAGCAGAAACAGGGACGAAGCGCCGGCAAGCAGTAGCAGCGAGCCGCGCAGCGGTACCTCGAACAGGAACAGCGCCATCGTCACCGACAGCCCCATGCCGCCCATGCCGAGGATGAAGTAGGGGATAAGTTTGCCGATCAGCAGCTCACGGATCGTCACCGGGGTGACCATCAGGGCCTCCATGGTACCGCGCTCCCATTCCCGCGCCATCACCAGTGCCGTGAGCAGCGCACCGATCAGCGTCATGATGATCGCGATGAGGCCGGGCACCAGGAAATTACGGCTGCGCAGTTCACTGTTGTACCAGACCCGTTGCTCCAGCTGCACCGGCAGCTTCAACTCTTCGCCGCGGGAGCGGGCCAGTTGCTGCAGCCAGGAGGCCCAGACTCCTTGGGCGTAACCGATGACGATGCGGCCGGTGTTGGCGTCGACGCCGTTGACGATCACCTGGATCGGTGCCCCCTCGCTGCTGCGTAGACGGCGGGCGAAGTCGAAGCGCAGGTGGACGATGCCATTGACCTTGCCCGCCATCAGCGCCGCCTCCGCCGCGCGCATGCTCGGCAACACCAGTGGCTGGAAATAGCGGGTGTTGCCAAAGGCGCTGGTAAAGGAGGCGGTGTCGGCGTCGGGTTGATCGGCAACGATCGCCACCGGCACGTGGTCCGCATCCAGGGAGACGCCGTAACCGAAGATGAGCAGCAACACCACCGGCATCAGGAAGGCGATGGCGATGCTGCTCGGGTCGCGCAGGATTTGATAGAACTCTTTGCGTACCAGACCGCGCAGGCGCATCGTCGAGCCGCCGCGCTGTTGCACTGCGCGGTTCATGAGGCGATTCTCGCCGGCGCGTCATGGGCCTCGATCAAGGCGATGAAGGCATCCTCCATGCTCGGATCAGGCGACTGTTCGCTGCGTGCGGCGGCCTTCACCTCGGTCGGAGTGCCCAGGCTCAGGATCTCGCCGGCGGCCATGATCGCCAGCCGGTCGCAGTACTCCGCCTCCTCCATAAAATGGGTGGTGACCAGCACGGTCACTCCGGCCTCGGCCAGGGCGTTGATGCGGTGCCAGAATTCACGGCGGGCGAGGGGGTCGACGCCGGAGGTAGGCTCGTCGAGAAAGAGTATGTCCGGTTCGTGCATCAGGGCGCAGGCGAGGGCAAGGCGCTGCTTGTAGCCTAGGGGTAGGTCGCCGCTTTTCGCCTCCTGCTGTTCGCTCAGATCGAAGGTCTCCAGGGCCCAGGCGATCCGTTCGCTGTGCTTGCTGCCAATCAGACCATAGGCGCTGCTGAAGAATTCCAGGTTCTGTGCCACGTCCAGGCTGCCATAGAGGGAGAACTTCTGCGACATGTAGCCGATGCGCTGGCGGGCGATGGCCGCCGCGCGGCGCAGGTTGACGCCGGCCACTTGCAGCTTGCCGCCGCTGGCCGGCAGCAGACCACAGAGCATACGGAAGGTGGTGGATTTACCCGCACCGTTGGCGCCGAGCAGGCCAAAGACCTCGCCGCGTCGCACATCGAAGCTGACATCCTTCACCGCGTAGAAATCGCCGAAGCGTCGCTGCAGCCGTTCGACCTTGATGACGGCCTCGCCATTGTCACTGTGGTGAGGGACCAGGGCTACGGTGTCGTTGCTGTTGCGGGATGACTGGTCCTTGTGCAGAGTGGCGATGAAGTGATCCTCGAAGCGCGGTTCGACGGGCCGGAAGTGCAACCCTCGCAGTACTTGGAGCGAGGCGGGATCGACGCCATCGTCTAGGACCAGACGCACATGCTCTTTTTGGATCACCGCGTCGATAACGCCTTCGGTTTTCGACAGGCGGCTCTGGAGGGCGCGTTTGCTGCTGGTTTGGGGCACCTCGACGGTGAAGGTGCGTCCGTTAAGGTGATGGCCGAAACTCGCCGGGGTCCCCTGGCTGAGCACCTGTCCCTCGTGCATCAGGATCACCTCGGCGCAGCGCTCCGCCTCGTCCAGGTAGGCGGTGCTGAGCAGCACCGTCATCTGCTCCTCCTGTACCAGCCGGTAGACGATGGACCACAGTTCGCGGCGGGAGACCGGATCAACCCCCACTGTCGGTTCGTCGAGCAGTAGCAGGCGCGGCGGATGCACCAGGGTGCAGGCAAGGCCGAGTTTCTGTTTCATACCGCCAGAGAGGCGACCGGCGAGCCGCCCGGTGAAGGGGCCGAGGCCGGTCATGTGCATCAATTCCTTGTAGCGCGGCGCCCGCGCCTCATTAGGCAGGCCTTGCAGGTTGGCATAGAGGTCCAGGTTCTCCTGTACCGTAAGGTCTTCATAGAGGCCGAAACGCTGTGGCATGTAGCCGATGGAGGATTGCACCTGCAGGGCGTCGCGGTCGGCATCAAGGCCGAGCACACTCACTTTGCCGGCGTCGGCGCGCAGCAGCCCGGCGGCCAGGCGCATCAGGGTGGTCTTGCCCGCGCCGTCCGGGCCGATCAGGCCGGTGACGGCGCCGTGCCGTATCTTGAGGTCGGCGCCGCGCAGCGCCTCGACCGTGCGCTTGCCGACATGAAAACGCTTGTCGACCCGGTCGAGGTACAGGGCGTAATCATCGGTCCCGGGCATTAGCGATCTCCGCAAGGCTTGCGCTGGGCGGCGTTCTCGTTGGAGGCTTGGCTCAAGTCGATAGTGGTGACGGCGGGCATGCCGAGGCGTAATTGATTCTGCGGATTGCAGACGAAGATCCGAACCTGGTAGACGAGGTCCGTGCGCACCTCGCGAGTTTCCACCGACTTGGGTGTGAATTCGGCGGTAGGGGAGATGAAACCGATCCAGCCGTCATAGCTTTTGTCGGGGAAGCTGTCCGTGTGCACTGCGGCGCGCATGCCCGGATGGATGCGGCCCAGGTCGGTCTCGCCGACGTAGGCGCGAACCCAGAGCGGATCGGTCAAGGCCAGGGTATAGACCGGACGCTGCGGGGAGGCCATGTCGCCCGGCTCCAGCAGGCGATCCTGAATCACCCCGTCCGCCGGGGCGTAGAGATCCGCATCGGACAGCTGGCGCTGTACGAGGGCCAGCTGTGCCTGGTCTGCCTTCAGCATCGCCTCGGCCGCGGCAATATCCTCCTTGCGCGGGCCTGCCTCGGCAAGGCGTAGCGCTTCCTCGGCGGCTCGCAGCTTTGCCTTGGCAGCGTCCGCTGCGGCGCGGGCATTGTCCGCTTGCTCCTGGGCCGTCAATTTCTGCGTTGTCAGCTCAGCGAGACGGCGGCTGGTGCGCTCGGCGTTGGCGGCGGTGACGCGGGCCGCCTCCGCCTCCGCCTGCAGTTGGCGGATTTCCTCGCGGCGGGTGCCGGCCTTGAGCCTCGCCACGACCTCCTGCTGCGCCGCGACGCGGGCGGCGGCCTGGTCGGTAGCGTCTTGCAGACGCGTTTTGTCGAGGCTGGCCAGCAGGTCGCCCTTATTGACCCGATCACCCTCCTGGAAGAGCATCTCGGAAATTCGTTCACTGCCGTTGAAGGCAAGCTGGACCTGGCGGATGTCTATATTGCCGTGGAGGGTAAGGGTATCGCCGGCGTTGTTGCTGTCGGTGCGCTGCCAGAATAGGTAGCCGGCAGTAGCGCCGGCGATGACAATCACAAGCAGGGGGAGCAGGAACTTGATCCGTTTGTTCATGCGAAGTGATATCTCGGTTCGATTATCGGGCCAGGGTATGAGTGTAGCGAGCCGCGCATGGATTGTCGCGCCGGGAAGATTACTCCCATTGCAATGGTAACGCTTTGACCCTAGTCAATATAGCCGGACCTCGGTCTTTGCGAATAAAACCGGGGCTCAGGCGGTGGCATAGGCGGCGGGTGTCTGCAGGGTTGATCCCTCGCGGTAGGCGGTTAAGGCATTAACCGTCGCTAATTTTCCGCTTCCGAGGGCGCCTTGGCCCGTCCCGTAGGGTTTCGCGAAAAAAGGAGGTGATCCTGGGCTCAGCGCGTTAGGCGGATGCGAATACTGTCTTGGCCCAAATACCGCTTGCGTTTCATGGCGTATTCCCAGGGGCGAAAATAATCACGTTTTGCAGCAGACAGAGTCTGGATACAGGTTGAACGCAGACTGGTGTGTATGAGCTTCTGTGATCCGCGTCACATTTTTCCCATAGGATGATACCTCAAACTGTGAGAGAGCCCGCATTTCCAAAATTGCCCTTGGTTTGCTGCTTAAAATCCATTAAGCCGCAGATCGATTTACCGATAAATCTCTCGAAATAGGAAAGCGTAAAAGGCAAACCCGATCGAAAGGCGGGGGCGCAAAGTTTCTGGTCTAAAGGGCGCAGGCCCCACGACAGCGGGATTGCCGACAACTCCTAGCCTGGTCAGCCCCTTGCGGCTGGGTATGCGCGTATCACGGTTAATCCTTCGCGTCACTCACCGGTTACTTGCCTCCGCAGGACAGGAAGCAGGAACCGGTATGGGAAAATTTTTCTCGCGACTGATCGTTGGGCTGATGGTGACGGCACTGACCATGCCGGTATTTGCCGCCGACAAGCCCGCCACCTTGCTTGCGCCGTTTTCCGATGTGTCCGGTTCGATCGGGAATATTCCTGACGGTTATTTTGAACCCGTTACCTTGAACAGCAAGGCACTGTTTGCTTATCCGCCCAACTCCAAGCATGACCTGGTATTGCCGCATCTCGGCAGGATCCTAGTCGAGCATGATCGTACCCGGACCATCGATCTCGGTGGCATCGTAACGCGCTGGGAGGGCCATGTCGCAGGACGCGATACCTTGAAAGTCACCTTCGTCAAGGGCATATCGGGCATGGTAAGCGGGGTTATCGACACGCCGCACGGGCGCGTGCTGTTAGGGCAGGCGGGCGACTATATCGTGTATAAACAGAGTCGCGCGCTAGCTGCGCCATCCATGGCCGTTGCTGAAGAAATTCCTGAGGCGCTGCTGGACCAGCCGCTCGACCCGAACAGCATCACCGAGAACAACAAGCCGGCCAGTGTTTCCTATCCGATTCAATTCAATGCGGCGGCGCTTGCCAATGTGCCGCTCAATGCGGAAGTGGATGTATCCTTACCGGGCGCCGGAAATTTTCGCGTGGTCCATGACAACACCTTGGCCGGGGATCTGGGGGCGACGACATTCGTCGGTTATCTCAAGGATTTCGGCGATGACTTCCGTATGGTCGTTACTTATTCCCCCAGCGGTGCGCAGGGGCAGATTCTGACCCCGTATGGTATGTACCTCATTAAAACCATAGGTCGGCAACAATGGCTGATCGATGTCGACGGTTCCGATTTGCACCATGTGGTGCCGACCGCGAATGATGGTCTCGGCAATCGGGACCAAGTGCCGGCGGCGGCCATTGCAGGCGCAGCCGTACAGAGCGGGCTTGCGGCCGGAACCGGCACGACCACGAGTCCTACCTCGACATCAATCGCGGCCACAGCCTCTACAGGTACAAGCAAAACACGCATCGATGTGTTGGTGGTGTATACCCCGGGAATGGAAACCCGTTATGGTGGTGTAGATCAGATTCAGACCCGCATGCAAAATCTCACAGCCTTGGCCAATCAGGCCTATATTGACAGTGGAGTGGATATCAGTTTGCGATTGGTGGGGGTCATCGAGATCGATGCACCGGATGATTCTTCGAACATCGATACCTTGAATGCCATCACCAACGGCAGTGCTCCCTATAACAATGTCGCATGGCTGCGCAATGTTTACGGCGCGGATCTGGTGTCTCTCGTCCGCCCTTTTTCCATGGCGCAGGGCGGTTTGTGCGGAATCAGTTGGGTAGGCGGCTCCAATGGTACATCCATAGCGTTGTTTCGAGATCAAGGCTACTCGGTGGTAAGCGACGGCCGGGACGGCGGCTACTTTTGCTCAGGATATACTTTCGCACATGAGCTTGGTCACAATATGGGGAATGTGCACGATCGCGCCACGGTCGCTCAGCAAGACGGTAATCACGGCGCATACCCTTATTCGTTCGGTTACGGGCTTGCCGGGCAATTCGGCACCATCATGAGTTATATCGATCCTGAGGTCGGTAAGTTTTCCAATCCGGATAAGCAGTGTAATGGGCAAACGGCTTGCGGCATAGCGGAGACGGATACCGCGAATTCCGCCGATAACGCCAGGTCTCTTAACAACACACGCCGTTACGTGGCGGCCTATACTCCGGAGGCATCCGCCGCCCTGCAAATGATTTCCATCGCGGGAGTGGTCACCTTGGATGGTAAGGCGCTGAGCGGGGTGCAGATGAATACCTCGGCACCGGCCACCTGTAGCAGCAGCGGGGCTAACGGTGCCTTTTCATGCATCGTTGCCAGTGATTGGAGTGGTGATATGACTCCAGTACTGAACGGTTATAGCTTTACTCCGGAAAAAATATCCCTGAGCAACTTGAACAGTAACAGTGTCGACCAGAATTTTACCGCGGCACCCGATAAGAATCTGAGTTTGACGGCAGCGGCCAGTCAGAGTTCGAGTTCCGGTGGTGGTGGGGCGGTTGGTTTCGAAGCGCTGGCCCTCTTGGCTATGCTTGCCGGCATAAGATCGCAGAGTTGTTTATCGTCTTGAGGCTTTACGCCTTTTATCATTGTCATTTCGCGCTGAAGCTCAAAATGACAAACCCTGAATTAATCAGAACTTCTTTAGAAATTAGGGCTGGCGTCCGAGTATCGCAAGCAGTCCTTGCAACAAACTCAGCGGGGTGGGCGGACAGCCGCGGATCACGGCATTCACGGGTATGACGTTGTGCACCGCACCGAGGCTGGCGTAGGACGCGCCGAACTCGCCGCCGCAGGCTGCGCAATCGCCCACTGCCACCACTAGTATGGGTTCGGCAACGGCGGCCAGGGTCATCTTCAGTGCCGTCTCCATATTCCGCGTTACCGGCCCGGTCACCAGCAGCATATCGGCGTGGCGTGGCGAGGCGACGAAGTGAATGCCGAACCGTTCCAGATCGTAATAAGGATTGTTCAAGGCGTGTATCTCCAGTTCGCAAGCGTTGCAGGAACCGGCATCCACCATGCGGATGGCAAGCGATCCTCGATAGCGGCGCCGGATCAGTTCGGAGATCTGGGCGCCCAAACGCTCGACCTCCGGTTCCGCTTGTGGCAGCGGTTCGGTGATTACGCCGGTGCGCAGGATCTTGCGAAATATTTTCATATCCGCCATCTCACAGGTCGTGTCCGGAATAGGAGCAGTTGAAGGATTTATTGTTGAGCGGGAAGTCAGGTACGGGCACTTCCCGCGCCGCCAGTTCCAAGCCCAGCCAGTTGATCATGGAAGGATCGCGGACATAATAGCGGTCGATGATGCCGTTCGACTTCAGACGCAGCCATGCGGCGATCTCTCCACGCCATGATTCGATCACTGCAAAGCCACAGGCACTGTGCTGCGGCATCTGCCATGCAGTATGCACCGCGCCATCAGGAAGATTGCGCAAGATGATTTCAATCAAGCGAGCACTGTCCTGAATCTCCGCGAAGCGTACCCACAACCGCGCCGCCACATCGCCGCCGCGGCACACCGCGACTTGCGGCGGGTGGCGGTCATAGGGGGCATAGGCGGCATCGCGGCGTGCGTCGCTGTCCAATTCCGCACTGCGCCCCGCATAACCCAGCAGTCCCAGCGCTGCGGCATCGGTGGCCTTGACGTTTCCAGAGTCGATGACCCGTTCACGGATCGGCGTATGGTTCTCATAGGTGTCGTAGAGTTCGCGCATTTCGACGGCAATGGCGCGGGTGTGGGTCAGCAATAAATGAATGCCGTCATCGTCCACATCGCGGGCTACGCCGCCGGGTTGAATGCAGTCCATCAGCAGGCGATGGTTGAACAGCTGTTGATGGAGACGGGCCAGCTCCTCGCGCAGCCGCTGACACTGCATATGCATGAAGCTCCAGGCGGCGTCGTTACAAATTGCGCCGATGTCACCGATATGATTGGCCAGGCGTTCGCGCTCACACAACACCGCACGCAGCGCCACAGCGCGGGGCGGTATGGCTAAGCCCGCCGCTTGCTCCGCCGCCTGACAGTAGGCCCAGCTATGAGCCACCGTGGCATCCCCCGAGATGCGCCCCGCCAGACACGCCCCCGCCGTTACATCGCGCCCCTCCATGGCCTTTTCAAGGCCCTTGTGGACATAACCCAGCCGCTCTTCCAGGTTGAGGATCTGTTCACCCACGGCGAGAAAGCGGAAGTGCCCGGGCTCGATGATCCCGGCATGCACCGGACCCACCGGGATCTCATAAACGCCATCGCCTTCCGCCTCGATGAAGGGATAATGGCCTTCGATCCTAGCGATTTGCGTATCGGCGGAGAATGCCTTGCGCAGTGGGAAGGTGTTTTGCGGCCAGTGTTCGTGTTTGATCCAGGGGCGCGTATCGGGGAGTCCCGCGGGCACCAGACCGAACAGGTCGTGGATGACGCGCTCCATGCGTGCCGCGGCGACATAGTGCGGTGTGATGCTGGGAAACTTGTTGCTGGTGGTGTCCAGCATTGTCTTGGCCAAGGCATAGCCGTGATCTGGATGGGCGAAGGCGGCATGCACGGCGAAGGCTTCGTCCTCCTGTGTCGCCCACACCGCTACCAAACGTAGTCCCGCCTCCTTGGCCAGCTTTGCCGTCGTGGTCCACTGCGTGACGAGGATGTTCAGGCAGGGCGGTTCACCGGTGTGGCTATTTGCGGCTATACCGGATTGCATGAGCAGCGTAGTCAGATGTTCATGCAATGCGAATCTCATCGACCGGCTCCTTGCAGCAGGGTGGCGGCGGTCTGGTACCAGTCGGCGAGGAAGCCGGGGATGGCCAGACCCAGCCACAAGGCCAGTCCGAAATGTAGATAGACGGGCAGCATATTGACGCGCACCGCGTTCACCTGTTCCGGCGGGGTGCCGAAGGCCATGGGCTGCACATGACGAAACAGGCCGGCGAAGGCCAGCACCAGTCCCAGCAACAACAGCACCACCGTCCAGGGATGGGTATGCAGCGCTGCGGTGAACAATAAAAATTCACTGGTGAAAACGCCGAAGGGCGGGAAGCCGGCGATGGCCACGGTGCCGATCAGCAGTCCCCAGCCGATGCCGGGATGGTGGCGCACCAGGCCGCGGATGTTGATCATCTGCTGGGTACCCATGGCTTGGGCGGCATGGCCGACGGTGAAGAAGATCCCGGACTTGACCAGGGAGTGGACCGTCATGTGCAAGAGCCCGGCGAAATTGGCCAGCGGCGTGCCGATGCCGAAGGCCAGGGTCATCAGCCCCATATGTTCGATGGAGGAAAAGGAGAACAGGCGTTTGATGTCGCGCTGACGATGCAGCGCCAGGGCCGCTACCAGCAGGGACAACAGACCGAAGCCCATCATCAGTTCGCCGGCCAGTCCGCCCTGGGTGGCGCCATCCACCAGCGCCTTGCAGCGCACCAGGGCATAGAGCGCCACGTTGAGAAGCAGCCCCGAGAGCACCGCGGAGATGGGCGTCGGGCCTTCGCCGTGGGCGTCGGGCAACCAGGTGTGCATAGGGACCAGGCCGACCTTGGTACCGTAGCCCACCATCAGGAACATGAAGGCGATGGTCATCACCCCGGGGGCCAGTTGACCCGCTTGTTCGTAGAGCAGGGTCCAGGTAAGGGCGGCGTTACCGTGTCCCAGGACTTCGGAGGAGGTGGAGAAGATCAGGATCGTCCCGAACAAAGCTAGGGCGATGCCCACGCCGCATACTATGAAGTACTTCCAGGCGGCGGCGATGGCGGCGGGGGTGCGATACAGGGACACTAGCAGCACCGTGGCCAGGGTGGCCAGTTCCAGCGCGATCCACAGCACCCCTAGGTTGTTGGTGGTGAGGCCCAGATACATGCCGAACACGAACAGCTGATACATGGCGTGATAGAGGCGCAGGCGTTTGGCTGTCACCCGCCCGATCGCTTGCTCATGCAGCATATACGGCGCAGAGAACACCGCGGTAGTGGTGGCGACAAAGGCCGTCAAGGACACCAGGAACACGTTATATGCATCGAGAAAAAAGGCCTGGCCATGGGCGGTGAACGCGCCGTGTTCCAGTACCTGATAAGCCAGCCCCAAGGCGACGGCCAGAGTGACGGCGCTGGCAGCGATGTTCAAGGCAGCCGCGATTCGGCCGTGGCCCATGAAGGTCATGATCGCGCCGACGATCAGCGGCGTGAGCAGCAGCACATCGAACAGGTTCACTGCCTTTCCTCCAGGTGTTCCAAGTCCAGGGAGTCGAAGGTCCTGTGGATGTGGAAGAAGAACAGACCGAAGATCAGGGCGGCGATCAACACGTCGAACGCCACGCCCATCTCCACCACCAGCGGCATGCCGTAGGTCGCGGCGGTGGCGGTGAAAAACAGGGCATTCTCCATGGCGAGAAAGCCCACCACCTGGGTGATGGCCTTGCGGCGGGTGATCATCATCAGCATGCTGAGCAGCACGCAGGCCAAGGCGATGGCGATGGTGTTGCGCGTCACCAGCTGAGAGAGTTTCTCGATGGGGAGGCTGACGTAAAAGGCGAACAGCACCAGGGCCGCTCCGATCAACAGGGTTACCGAGATGTTGACCAGGGGTTCCACCTCGCGGTGCACACCGAGGCGGAGGACAATGCGCCACAGCAGCCAGGGCAGCACCATGCCCTTGAGCAGCAGCGCCAGCAGCGCCGAGACATAGAGTTCGGGCACCCCGGCGACGAAGGCGACCAAGGCCGAGGTCAGCGCCAGCAACACGCCCTGGAGGGCGAACCAGCGCAGCAGGGCGCGCATGTGGCGTTGCGCCAGCAGGGCAAACATGATCAATAGCATCGCCGCCGCCGCCACCACCACCCATTGTTGCAGCAGTTCGGACCGCATCACACGCCCACCTCCAGGATGTAGTGGCTCAGCATGCCGAGGATTGCCAACAGGAAGGCCAGACCCAGGTACTCCGGCACGCGGAAGATGCGCATCTTTGCCATCCAGGTTTCGAACAGGGCCAGCAGCACGAACAGCACCAGCAGTTTGCCCAGCCAGGAAGCCGCGGCGATGAGCAGGCTCACGGCATCGGCGGTTTGTGCCATGCCCCAGGGGAAGAACAGATTGAGCAACAGGGTGGCGAACAGCAGCAGTTTGATCTGATTGGCCCACTCGATGAGGGCCAGGTAGCGTCCGGAATACTCCAGGATCATGGCCTCGTGGACCATGGTCAGTTCCAGGTGGGTGGCGGGATTGTCCACCGGGATGCGGCCGGTCTCAGCGATGGCCACCAGCACCAGCGCGGCCAGGGCGAAGGCCAGTGACGGGCGCAGGCTCAAACCGGAGTTAAGTACGGTATCGATCATGGCGGTCATGTTGGTGCTGTGGGCCGCGATGGACAGCACGAAGATGCTCATGAGCATTGCTGGCTCGGTTAGAGCGGCGAAGGTCATCTCGCGGCTGGCGCCCATGCCGCCGAAGGCGGTGCCCACATCCATGGCGGCCAGGGCGGTGAAGAAACGCGCCAGGGCCAGCAGGGCCACCAAGGCGATGACGTCGGCGGCGGCGGTCAAGGGCATCGCCACTAGGATTACCGGCACGATGGCGGCGGCCAGGGCGGTGGCGGCGAAGATCACGTAGGGCGCGGTGCGAAACACCCAGGAGGCGTGCTCGGCGAGTACCGGTTGTTTGGCGAAGAGCTTTGCCAGGTCGCGATAACTCTGCAGCAAAGGCGGACCGCGGCGGTTCTGCAAACGCGCCTTGAATCGTTTCACCACGGCAGTGGCCAGCGGGGCCAGGCCCACCATCAGCAGCGCCTCTGCGAGGTTCCACAACCACAGGTTCATAGCAGCAGCCCCAGCAGCAAGAGTAGGGTGACAAAGGTGAAGGCCAGATAGCCGTGAATCGGCCGGTGGTGCAACCAGTCAACCCGCCGGGTCAGCCATTCGCTGAAGCGTTTGATGGGTAGATACAGATGGCGCCACGCTTGGTCCTGGACGTGCACCTGGTAGCGAAGCTTTTTTACCAGTAGAGGGTGGCCGTGATCCGAACGCTGCAACTTGTCCTGCGGTTGGTAGAGATCGGCGAAGATGCGTCGCAGCGGTTGGGAAAAACTGACGGCGGTGTATTGCATGCGCGGATTGAGGTGGGGATGGCCGCAGCTCCATGGCGCGGTGCGCCGTTTTTCACCGCTGCGCAAATGAATGACGAGGAAAGCGCCTACGGCCAGCAGCAGGGCCACCAGCACTATGAGCGGGGAATAGGAGGCCCGCTCCGGGGCGATGGGGGTGAGCCACAACCAGCCGCCCGCTGCGGATTTGCCGAGCCCCGCTTGGATCAGGGACTGGGGCACGACGTCGATCAGCGGTAGTATCCACACCGGCAAGACACCGAGCAACAGACACAGGACGGCAGGGATGGCCATGCCGAGCTGCATCCAGCCGTCCGCCTCGCAGGCCTCGGCCGCCGCCCGGCTGCGCGGCATCCCCTGGAACACAATGCCGAAGACCTTGACGAAACACGCCGCCGCCAGCGCCCCGGCCAGGGCCAGCATCGCGGCGGAGAACGGGATCAAGGCCGACAGCAGGGTACCCTCAAGTTGCGGCGCCATCAGCGCCGCCTGAAAGGTGAGCCACTCGGATACGAAACCGTTGAACGGCGGCAGCGCCGAGATGGAGATGCAACCGATCAAGAACAAGGCGGCGGTGCGCGGCATGCGTCGGATCAGGCCGCCCAACCGTCCCATGTCGCAACTATGAGTCGCCTGCAACACCGCCCCCGCGCCCATGAAAAGCAGGCCTTTAAATAATGCATGGTTGAGGGTGTGGTAGAGCGCCGCCACCAGGCCCAGCGCCGCCAAGGTCGGGTAATGGTAATGGGCGAAGATCATCCCCAGCCCGAGGCCGATGGCGATGATGCCGATGTTTTCCACCGAGTGATAGGCCAGCAGACGCTTGAGGTCATGCTGCTGCAGGGCCAGCAACACCCCGCCCACCGCCGAACTGGAACCGGCTGCAAGCACTAGTGCACCCCACCACCAGGCGGTGTGTTCCAGGCCGATCAGGTCCCATACCATCCGCAGGAAACCGAAGATCGCCACTTTGATCATGATGCCGCTCATCAGGGCGGACACGTTGGAGGGGGCAGCGGGATGTGCCTCGGGCAGCCAGGCGTGCAAGGGGATCAATCCCGCCTTCATGCCGAAGCCGCTCACGGCCAAAAGGAAGGCCAGCGATGCCCATGGCGGTGTCAACGCCGCGGCGCGCATAGCGCCGAATTCGAACGAGCCGCCCGCCGCATAGAGTACCGCGAAGCCGCCCAGGATCAGCAGGCCGCCGAGATGGGCCATTAATAGATAGAGGAACCCCGCTTTGCGATTGGCATCCTGCTCATGCTCGAAGGTCACCAGGAAGTAGGAGGCGACGCTCATCAGCTCCCAGAAGATCATGAAGGTATAGGCGTCATCGGCGATCGTCACGCCCTGCATACCGGCGACGAATAGCGGTAGGAAGATGTACAAGGGCGTCAGGCTGCGGTGTTCGGCCAGGTGGCGCAAATTACCCACGGAGTACAGTGCCACTGCCCCCAGCAGCACACCGATGACCAACAGAAAGAAGCCGGCGAGGGCATCGAGGCGAATATGCATGGGCAGCCATGGCAGGCCGATGGGCAAGACCGCCGTGTCGGGGTGGGAGAGCAGGCCTGCCATACCCGCGCCGCATGCCGCCAGTGCGGAGAGCAGCAGCAAACTGCAGACGAGGCGGCGTTGGTTGTCACGGGTGCTGTGCAATAAGATACCGGCAAGGGAGGCGGCGAGCGCCAACAACGGTGCAGCCAATGCCCAGGAAATATTGGTCATCGTTGCCGCACGATCAGTAGTTCGCAGCGGTGGCTATAGGGGTTGCGCCAGTTGTGTGAACGACGGGGATCGTAATAGACCGATTGGGTCTCAGCGACTTCGATATTTTCGCCTTCATATTGGAGTACGGCGCGACCTCGCCGTACCCATACGAACTCCGATTCGATCCCTACCAGAAAGGGTTGTTCCGCCAACTGGCCACCTGGGCTCAGCCTGACCAGCAACGGTTCGAAGCTGGATTCATGGCGCTGGGCCGCCAAGGGGATCAGCTCTGCACCGTCGCTCAAGGAAAAGGTCGGACAGTCTTTCATATTGATGACTTCGATCTTAGTACCTTCCTCGCTGTCGGCGAAAAACGCCGCCACCGGTACCCGTAGCCCGTGTGCGAGCTTTTCCAGGGTTGCCACCGACGGCGAGGTTTGGTTGGCCTCGATCTGCGACAAGGTGGCGGGACTCACCCCCGCCGCTTCGGCCAGGGCGCGGATGGAAAAACCGCGTGATTCGCGCAGGGAACGTATTCGGGTGGCGACGGGCATGAAGGTATGTTATGAAATAAAGAACATAATGTATAAAAAAGTGAACGCACTGTCGAGCGTCCCCTTCCATGGTCGCTCCCAGGATAGATTTGAACCAAAATAGGGCTGAAGTGTTATATGTGCACTAAAGTAGCGCATGTTAGGCGCAGGTTTCCGTCATATTTGCGCTGCATCTCATTGTTTTTAAATAATGCACTTTAATGGTGCGATTCTTGCTAAGTAATGCGCCAAATTCGCTCACGGGGGATGTTGGATGGAGACGTTGAAATCGGGCAGTGATGTCTTATTCGTGTTGATGGGGGCGGTGATGGTTCTGGCCATGCATGCCGGATTTGCCTTCCTAGAGGTGGGTACGGTACGCAAGAAGAATCAGGTCAATGCCCTGGTCAAGATCATCGTCGATTTTGCCGTGTCGACCTTGGCCTATTTCTTCATCGGTTACGGCGTGGCTTATGGGACCTCGTTCTTCTCCAGCGCCCATGCCCTGGTCGACAAGAACGGTTATGAACTGGTGAAGTTCTTTTTCCTGCTGACCTTCGCGGCAGCGATTCCCGCGATCATTTCCGGCGGCATAGCCGAACGGGCGAAGTTCAATCCCCAGTTGGCGGCGACGGCCATCCTGGTCGGTTTTATCTATCCGTTTTTTGAAGGCATCAGCTGGCACGGAAATTTCGGTGTGCAGGCTTG
>Ga0316579_10000182_pt1 | contig 18191 bp, 11 predicted proteins | sample J5NA_2_FD_203074 | JGI IMG/M metagenome (GOLD analysis project Ga0316579, IMG submission 203074) | Rhizosphere microbial communities from salt marsh grasses in Alabama, United States - J5-7_160517rDrA | ecosystem: Host-associated > Plants > Roots > Rhizosphere | place: USA: Alabama | collected... | reverse complement strand
AAGGCACCGGCCACGAGCAGGAGGACCGTCGCGGGCAGGACCAGCAGCCACAGCGCGCACCGCAGGAAGGTCCCCTGCCCGGAGATCATCATGGACTCCCCCAGGCCGTCGGGGGTGTCGCTCGCCGATGCCCGCCCGAGGTAGCCGCGGGCCGCGGTCGTGTTCGGGGGCATGCGGTCGCCGCGGGGACGCACGTAGGCCAGGCGCTCGTCGGGAACGCCCAGTCCCTCCTGCCCGATCGTGCCGGCCAGTTCCCCGTAGCGACGGGCGATGCCCTCCGAGGCGCCGTCCCGCAGCAGTTGGGGCGACAGGAACGCCTCCCCCGGACGCGGCCAGCGGGGCAGGCCGGGGGGGACCGGGGCGTCGGGGGACGTGGGGACGACGAGGAACAGCATGTGCTGCAGGTGGTCGTTCAACGTGTCGGCCCTGACCGACCACAGGAAGCGTCCCGGGCCGCCCTCCTCGACCACGACCGGCGTGCGGGCGTTCTCGTGACGTGCCCGTTCCTGGTAGACGATCCGGCCCGCGGCGGCCGTCAGGAGGGCCACCGCCAGGACGGCGGTGGCCGCGGCCAGCACGAGGAATCTGGTGCCCGCCCCGTCGCGGAACCTGTTCATGCTTTCCTCTTCCCGAAGCATTTCCGGCATTCCCCGGATCGATTCTCTCCCCCGGGGAACCGGCTCGTGGTTCCGGGTCGGGAAGGACGTCCTTCCCGACCCGGAATTCATCCGGTTCCCGTTCCGTCGGGCCCGGTGTCCGTCAGAAGGTCCACCAGCCCGAGCAGAGGACCTGGACACCGGGATCGATCAGGCAGCCGCGGTGCGCGTGGATGGTGTTGCCCGTGTTGACGGTGACCGTCGTGGTGGCTCCCGACCTGTTGTCCAGGGTCCCGTGCGCGGGCCCGCTCGTCTTCGTGAAGCGGTACTGTCCACGGACCGGTTTGCCGTCCGCGACCGGGTCGTGCACGCTGAACTGGTTCTTGACGGACTTCACGATGACGAAGCCCCTGAAATTGTTCGTCTGCGCGAAGGCTGGTGCGGACGCGAACACCAGGCCCGTCGCGACGACCCCGGCCGCGATCCTTCCACGAATACCCACGGTGACCCCCGTTTTCTGGGTCGGGAATCATTCCCAAAACCTACTGACACGGGCGTGACGTGTCAACGGACGAGAATTCCCCGACGGATCGGGAGGGATCCGGAACATGACAGGAGGAATGAATCCGATGACACCCGGGGTTCGCACCTCGGCATCCGCAGAAAACACTGTCCACGACAACGGAATCTGTTAGCTGAAACAACTCGGTGGCAAATCATCCACAGGGCACCGGCACACGCCGCGCGGCGACAGGAACTCGACCCGACCGAGAATCCGGCACGGTTGCCACCGGAACTCGCCGACCCGGGGCCGGTACGGGGCGCAGAACACGAAGGTCATATGAAACATAACCCCACGAATCGCTCAAACCCACCATCGACGGGTGTCGGCCTCCAGCCGGTCCAGGACCTCCGCAACGAAACCGACCGTGCCGAGGCAGAGGACCGCACCGGGGGTGTCCCACGCCCCGCGCAGCGCCCGGTCCACCGGCAGGAGGGGCGCCGGCGCCCCGGGAAGGCGGTAGCCCAGGTGCCCGGTCCCCGCCGCCACCGGGACCACCCGGTACCGGTCCGGCAGCGCCGCGTAGCAGGCCCGGGGGTCCTTGCCGTCGGGGAAGCACGCCAGGACCAGTGACGGTCCCCCGTGATCCCGCTCGACCCGCGACAGGGCGGCCCGCACCCCCACCGGGTCGACGGCGCAGTCCACGACCCAGACCGCCGTCCGGTCCCCGGACGCCGGATGCACCGACATCCGTCCGGGAAGGGTCGGGACCCTGCGCAGGACCTCCTCCCTCCAGGAGGGGTCCGAGCAGGCCACGGGCCAGCCCGTGACCGCGAGCGCGCCGTCGGGGGCCCGGAGGGCCCGGGGGCCGGGCCGGTGGTCCCGCGCGTCGAGCAGGTCCCCGGCCACCGCGAGTCCGAGGGCGGCGTTGGCGGACCCGAGTCCGAGACCGGTGGCCCGGTCCGCCTCCCCCAGGAGGCCGTCGTCCAGGCGGGCAGCCCTCCCCCCGGGCAGGCCGGCCCGTCCCAGGGCCCGCCGCAGGGCGTCGTGCACCGGTGGGGACTGCCGTGCCGAACGGATCCCGGCCGTTCCCGGGCGCACGACCCCCAGCAGTTCCTCGGCGATCTGTTCCACGTCGTCCCCCAGTACCCCGAGGTGCTCGCCGAACACCGGGGTCAGTGCCACCAGGTCGGGGACGAACAGCGACACCTCGTCACGGGCTCCGCCCATCCCCTCCTCCAGGACCAGGACGTCGACGCCCCTCGCACCGTCCGGAACGGTGCCGTCGGGAGCCGGTCCGGTGCCCGCGCCGACCGCCCCGGTCAGCCAGGCGACCCCGGCCATCAGGTAGGCCCCGCTGGGGGACAGGTACCCGTCGGACGGCGGGCCCATCCGTTCGAGTGCCCCGGCCAGGGCGTGCGACAGTTCCCGGTACTCACTGTCGTCGAGGGCCGCGCCGTCCCGGCGCACCCGTTCGGCGTTGGTCCTGAACGCCGGGCTCGTGACGGTGCCGACCCTCAGCCCGGCGCAGTGCAGGGCCGCGGAGGCGAAGCAGGCCGCCGTCCCCTTGCCCTTCGACCCCACGACGGTGATCACGGGGGGCAGGGGCCGTCCGGCGGTCCCCAGGACCCGCGGGCCCCCGTCGGCACCGGTGCCCACGTCCAGGCCCAGGGCCGGGGCCAGGTCCACGGCGCGGGCCCGGCCGCGCGGGAGCGCTCCGCGCAGCCGGGTCCACTCGTCGTAGAACGGCGCGTCCTGCGGCAGGTGCCGGGCCGTCACCGGCGCAGCAGCAGCCGCCGGGCCTGCGCCGCCGCGGACACCGACCCCGTGACCAGGACCCCTCCCCCGATCAGGCCGCCGTCCTCCGCCCGGCCGATCGCGGTGTCCAGCGCGTCGACGAGGTCGGGGGCGACGTGCACGCGCTCGGGCCCGAAGACCTCCCCGGCCGTCGTCGCCAGGTCCTGCGGTTCCCGGCAGCGCGGGGAGAAGGTGCGGGTGAGGACGACCTCGTCCAGGACCGGTTCGAGTTCGGCGAGGATCTGTTCCGCGTCCTTGTCCCCGAACACCGCCACCACCCCGACCAGACGGGTGAACGTGAACGACTCCCGAACGGCCGCGGCGAGGGCCTGCGCCCCCGCCGGGTTGTGCGCGGCGTCCACGAGGACCGTCGGCCGGCCCCGGACCGTCTCCAACCGCCCGGGGGAGGTCACCGTTGCGAACGCTGCCCGGACGGTGTCGGGGTCCAGCGGCCCCTGTCCCCCGGTCAGGAGCGTCTCGGCGGCCACGAGCGCGCAGGCCGCGTTGCGGGCCTGGTGCTCACCGTGGAGCGGCAGGAAGACCTCCTCGACCGGGCCGTGCGGGCCGTGCAGCGTCAGCAGCTGCCCGCCCACGGCCTGCTCGCGGGACACCACCCCGAAGTCGACGTCCTCGCGCAGGATCCCTGCGCCCACCTCGCGCGCCCGGTGCAGCAGGACCTGCTCGACCACGGGCGGTTGCCGGGCCGTGACGAGCGTCGAACCGGCCTTGACGATCCCGGCCTTCTCCGCCGCGATGTCGGCCAGGTCCCCGCCCAGGTACTCCTGGTGGTCCAGTGACACCGGGGTGACGACGGCGACCTCGCCGTCGGCGACGTTCGTCGCGTCCCAGCCCCCGCCCATGCCGACCTCGATCGCCGCGACCTCGACGGGCGCGTCGGCGAACACCGCGTACGCCACCGCGACCAGCAGTTCGAAGAACGACAGGGGCGGCTGCCCCGCCGCGACGGCCCGCTCGTCGACCGTCCGAGCGTACGGCAGGATCTCCGCGTACGTCTCGACGAACCGCTCGCGGCCGACGCGCTCGCCGTCCACGGCGATCCGGTCGCGCAGGTCCCCCAGGTCCGGGCTGGTGAACAGGCCCGTTCGCAGGCCGTGCTCGCGCAGCAGGGCCTCTGCCATCCGGGTCGTGGACGACTTGCCGTTCGTGCCGGTGACGTGCACGGTGCGCCAGCTGTGCTGCGGGTCCCCCAGGAACCGGCACAGGTCGGCGATGCGTTCCAGACTCGGTTCGACGACCTGTTCGGGGGTCCGGGTGCGGATCGCGGTGACGACCTCGGCGAAGCGGGCCGCAAGGGCCGGGTCCTCCGGCGGGGGCCGCAGGGGGTTGCCCGGGCGCCGACCGGTGGGACCCGTGCCCGTGTCCCGGTCCGGGTCCCGTCCGGTCCGGGGGCGCCCGTCGTCCTCGTCGTCGTGTGCGTCGTCCCCGGGCAGGGGGCCGGTCAGCAGGTCCTCGTCGGACGTGCGCGTCCCGTCGCTCTCCCGGTTCCCGCCGCTCTCCCGGCCGGTCCGCCGCGAAGCGCTCACCCGGCGTTCACCCTCTCCACGGCCACGCCGACCGCGGACCCGTCGCCCAGGGTTACCTCACCGGCCGGGGCGGCCCCGGCGGCGGTCCCCGCGGACGGTCCGGTCCCGGACGCCGGTGCGGTGCCTGACGGCTCGGTGACCGACACGTCGACGGCGAGGGTCTCGGCGGCGATGAGGTCGACGAACCCGGTGACGGCCGCCGCGGGTTCGCCGGTGGCGCGCACGGTCAGCCGGATGCGGTCCCCGACGGCCAGCCCGGCGTCGCGCCGCAGCTGCTGCACCGACCGGATGAGGTCGCGCGCCAGCCCCTCGCGGGTCAGCTCGACGGTCAGGTCGGTGTCCAGGACCACGAACCCGCCGCCGGGCAGCACGGCCACGGCCCGGTGCTCGGCCGCGGAGTCCGCCACGACCGTGCTCAGGGTGTACTCGCCCTCCCGCAGGGCCACTCCCCCGCAGACGACCGGCCCGCCGGCCTCAGCGGTCCAGTCGCCGGACTTGGAGGCCCGGATGACGGCCTGGACCTCCCGGCCCAGCCTCGGCCCGGCCGCACGCGCGTTGACGGTCAGCCGCCGGGTCACGCCGAGGCCCGCGGCCTCGTCGCTGTCCAGGTGGACCAGGCGGACGGCCTTGACGTTGACCTCGTCGGCCAGCAGCGTCCCGAACGGCCGCAGCGCCCCGGGCTCGGGGACGACCACCGTCAGTGCCGGCAGGGGCTGGCGCACCCTCAGGGACCGGGTCTTGCGCAGTCCCAGGGTCGCGGAGGCGACCTCCCGGGCCCGGTCCATGGCCTGCACGAGGCCCGGGTCACCGGGCAGCGCGTCGGCGTCGGGCCAGTCCGCCAGGTGCACGCTGCGCCCGCCGGTCAGCCCACGCCAGATCTCCTCGCTGAGCATGGGAAGCAGCGGGGCCGTCAACCGGGTCAGGGTCTCCAGCACGGTGTACAGCGTGTCGAACGCGTTGCGCGCGTCGTCGTCCAGGCCGCCGGTGGTCCAGAAGCGCTCGCGGGAGCGGCGGACGTACCAGTTGGTGAGCACGTCGAGGAACTCCCGCACGGCCTCGCAGGCACCGGCGACGTCGTGGGCCTCGAGGCTGCCGGTCAGGTCGCGGGTCACCTCTCCGGTCTTGGCCAGCAGGTAGCGGTCCAGGACGTCCGGGGAGTCCGTGCGCCGGCGCGCGAGGTACCCCTGCGGCCCGGCGGTGTTGGCGTACAGGGCGAAGAAGTACCAGACGTTCCACAGCGGGATCATCACCTGGCGGACGCCGTCGCGGATCCCCTGCTCCGTGACCACGAGGTTGCCGCCGCGGAGCACGGGCGAGCTCATGAGGAACCAGCGCATGGCGTCGGCGCCGTCGGAGTCGAGGACCTCGCGCACGTCCGGGTAGTTGCGCAGGCTCTTGCTCATCTTGCGGCCGTCGTCGCCCAGGAGGATCCCGTGGCTCACGCACGTGCTGAACGCCGGCCGGTCGAACAGGGCCGTGGCCAGCACGTGCAGGGTGTAGAACCAGCCGCGGGTCTGCCCGATGTACTCCACGATGAAGTCGCCCGGGTAGTGGTGCTCGAACCAGTCGGCGTTCTCGAACGGGTAGTGCACCTGCGCGAAGGGCATGGACCCGGATTCGAACCAGCAGTCCAGGACCTCCGGGACCCGCCGCATGGTCGAACGGCCCGTGGGGTCGTCCGGGTTGGGCCGGGTCAGCTCGTCGATGTGGGGCCGGTGCAGGTCGGTCGGGCGCACCCCGAAGTCCCGTTCGAGCTCGTCCAGCGACCCGTACACGTCGATCCGCGGGTACGCGGGGTCGTCCGAGCGCCACACCGGGATCGGGCTGCCCCAGTACCGGTTCCGGCTGATCGACCAGTCGCGGGCCCCCGCGAGCCACTTGCCGAACGACCCCTCCCGGATGTGTTCGGGCACCCAGGTGATCTGCTTGTTGAGCTCGACCATCCGGTCGCGGATCTCGGTGACCCGCACGAACCAGCTGGACACCGCGCGGTAGATGAGCGGGTTGTCGCACCGCCAGCAGTGCGGGTACGGGTGGTCGTAGGTCTCCTGCCGCAGGACGGCCCCCGCGGCCCTGAGGTCGGCGATGACCGCCTTGTTCGCGTCGAACACCTGCTGCCCGGCGTAGTCGGGCACCTGGTCCGTGAAGCGGCCCTGGGCGTCCACCGGGACGACCGGCTCGATCCCGGCCTCGGAACAGACGTTCATGTCGTCCTCGCCGAAGGCCGGGGCCAGGTGCACGACCCCGGTCCCGTCCTCGGTGGTCACGAAGTCCGCCGCGACGATCCGGAAGGCCCCCGGGTGGTCGGCGAAGTACCCGAACAGCGGGGTGTACGCCCGTCCCACCAGATCGGCGCCCCGGGTACGGGCCACGATCCGGTCGGCGGCGTCCTCGCCCAGTTCACGGGCGTAGTGCCCCAGGCGGGCCTCGGCCAGGACGAACCGGGTGCCCTCCTGGTCGGTGCCGGGACGCCCCGTCACGGTCACGTAGTCCAGGTCGGGGTGGACCGCTGCGGCAAGGTTGCTCGGCAGAGTCCAGGGGGTCGTCGTCCACACGAGCAGGCGCTCGCCGGTCTCCAGGGCGAAGCCCACGGTCAGGGCGGGGTCCTGGCGGTGCCGGTAGACGTCGTCCATGCGGGTCTCGGTGTTGCTCAGGGGGGTCTCGCACCGCCAGCAGTAGGCCAGGACCCGGAACCCCTCGTGGACCAGGCCCTTGTCCCACAGGGTCTTGAACGCCCACAGGACGCTCTCCATGTAGTCGGTGTCGAGGGTCTTGTAGTCGTTGTCGAAGTCGACCCACCGGGCCTGGCGGTGGACGTAGTCCCGCCACTCGCGGGTGTACCGCAGGACCGAGGTGTGGCAGGCCTCGTTGAACCTCCCGATCCCCATGGACTCGATCTCGGCCTTGTGGGAGATCCCCAGCTGCTTCTCCGCCTCGACCTCCGCGGGCAGACCGTGGCAGTCCCACCCGAACCGGCGTTCGACCCGTTGCCCGCGCATCGTGCGGAACCGGGGCACGACGTCCTTGACGTAGCCGGTCAGCAGGTGCCCGTAGTGGGGAAGGCCGTTGGCGAACGGCGGGCCGTCGTAGAAGACGAACTCGTTGCCGCCGTGCTCCCCGGCCTCCCTGGCGGCGACACTGGCCCGGAACGTGTCGTCGGCGTCCCAGTACCGGCGGATCCGTTCCTCGATCGCCGGGAACCTCGGGGTCGCCTCCACGCCCTGCGTGCCGTCGTCGGCGGCCTTCGCCTGGGGATACCTCACTGGACACTCTCCTCGCCGCGTCCGATCCGCCTGTGCGGATCACCCACCTGCACTGCGAGGACGACGTCACCCGTGTCCGGGGGCACCGCGGTACCACCTCGCTTGCCGCGCATCGCGCCCGTCCGGCGCCCCGCGGGGGGCCGGATCGCACGCGGTCCACGGCCGCTCGTCGCCGGCTGTCACGGGCCGGTCCCGTCCGGTTCTACTGGGGTACGACCCGTCTTGTTCCCCACGGCCGGACCGTACGTCCGTCCGCCGGGGAAGGGCAGGGGCACCCGTTCTTCCGGAGGCTCGCCGGTGATGGCCGGGTCGTCGCCTGTTCCCCTCAGGATAGGGGATCGCGGACCGTTGGCCGTCCCGCCGCCGGTCCGGGCCGTCGGGACGCGCCGGCGCCGTCCCCCGTGTCCGAAGGATTCCTCTTCGTCCCGTTCCAGTACCCGGTCGCCTCCGTGGACCGCGGCCGGATCCCCGTCCTGTTCATCGGCTTCATCGGCGATGGAGGCCTGGGACCGGGACGAGAATCCGTTCCCGGGCTGCCGGCCGTTCCCCGAGGGGCCGCCGCGGTGGCGCGGATCGGCTACGGGCGGGAACCGGTCCGCCCGTGGTCGTCCCCGGCGGCGGGTTCCGTTTCCGCGTCCGGGGCCGTGTCCGGGACCGTTGCGGGCAGGACGAGCGAGACGAGGACCCCCGCGACGGTGAAACCGGTCGCCCACCAGAAGGACCGGTGGAAGGCCCCTTCGAGCGCCGCGGGCGAGGTCGAGGAGTTCAGGCCGGAGGTGAGCACGACGGCGAGGACCGCGGTGCCGAACGAGCCGCCGATCTGCTGGGCGATACGGATGATGATGCTCGCGTCGGGTACCTGAGAGCGTCGCAGGCCGCGGAATCCCAGGGCCATCAGCGGCATCATCACGATGCCGAGCCCGATGCCGCGCACCAGCAGCGCGGCGAGGAGCAGCGGGTACCCGGTACCGCTTCCGGCGAACGCGAACGGCAGGGTGCCGATGGCGACGACGGCGAACCCGGTGATCACGATCGGCCGCGCCCCCATCGTGTCGGACAGCCGTCCCACCTGTGACCGGCTGAGGAGCGTTCCCACGCCCTGCGGGACGAGCAGCAGGCCGGACTCGAGCACGGTGGCGCCGCGCAGTTGCTGGAAGTAGAGGGGCAGCAGCAGCATCGCGCCGTAGAGGGTGAGGCCGGTGAGGAACAGCAACAACGAGGACGAGGCCAGCGGCCGGTGCCGCAGCAGCATCAGGTCCACGAGGGCGTGGGGGCGCGGTCCCAGTGCCCGCACGACGAGGACCGCGAGCAGCACCGGCCCGGCGAGCAGCGGGACGAGCACGTCGGCGCGGCCGAAACCGCCCGCCCGGCTCGTGTTCGACAATCCCCACAGCACGCCGACGAGCCCGGGAGCCATGAGCGCGAAGCCGGCGACGTCGAGCGGCGCCCGGCGCACCGGCCCGTCGGCGGGCAGCACGATCGCTGCCAGCACGAGCCCCGCGACGCAGAACGGCACGTTGACCCAGAACATCCACGACCAGTGCAGGTGCTGCAGGATGATGCCTCCGGCCACCGGCCCGAGGATCGGCCCCAGCGCCGCGGGCAGGCTGACGACCGACATGATGCGGCCGATGCTCCTTCCGCCCGCAGCCTGCATGACGAGCGTCGACATGAGCGGCATCAGCACGCCGCCGCCGACGCCCTGCAACACGCGGAAGGCGATGAGGCAGGCGGGGTTCCGGGCGAGGCTGGAGAGCACCGAGCCGACGAGGAAGATCCCGAGGGCCGCCATCCACAGGCGTTTGCTGCCGAGCGTCCGTTGCGCCCACCCGGTGATCGGAATGGTGACGGCCATCGCGAGCAGGTAGCCGGTGCTGACCCACTGGATCGTCGCGACGGAGGCGTGCAGGTCGGTCGCTAGGGTGTGCAGCGCGACGGCCACGATGGTCGTGTCGAGGAGCACGGCCGTCCCGCCGACGAGCACGGTCCAGACCGTGTGCCAGACAGCCGGTTCGACGGCGTCCCCCCGGGGCGCCCGCTCCCGCACCGGGGTGTCGGGGTCCTGAGCCACGTCGACTCCTTAGAAACAGACTGTATCTTACCGGCACGGTACGACACACCCTTAGGAAACACAATGGCTCTTACAGGTGAGGCACGGGCTCCGCGGCGCAGGCGCGGAGCGGCACTGGAGGGCGCCCTGCTCCGGGCGGCCTGGGACGAGCTCGTCGAGAGGGGCTACGACGCCTTCACGATCGAGTCGGTCGCCGAGCGCGCCCGCACGGCCCGCGCCGTGATCTACCGCCGTTGGGCCACGAAGCCCGAACTGGTGAGGGCGGCCATCACCCACCACCATTCGCGCGAGGACGTACCCGTCCCGGACACGGGAAGCCTGCGCAGCGACCTGATCGAACTGGTGAGCGGGCTGAACAGCCGTCGCGCGCCCCTCCTCGGCATCCTCACGGGCGCGCGGATCGGCGCGTTCTACACCGAGACCGGTACCAGCCTCGCCGACCTGCGCGACGAGTTCCTCGCCGGTCGAGCCAGCCTGATCGATCAGGTCTTCGACAGGGCCGTCGAACGCGGCGAGGCCGACCCCGCCAAACTCACGACCCGGGTGCGATCGGTCGCCCTCGACCTGTTCCGCCACGAGGTCCTCATGACCCACCGCCCCGTGCCCGACGACGTGATCGCAGCGATCGTCGACGAGATCGCGTTACCGCTGGTCCGCCCCGCCTGACGGCACCCGCCCTCCGGCCCCCCGGCCGGAACGGACACCGGAACCACCGGACGGGCCCAGTGCCCGACGACGCACCGGACCCGTGCCCCGCCCACCGGCCGGCACCGGCCACAGACGGGTTCCGCCACCTGCCGACGACCAAGACGAGCACGAAGGACCGCCGCCTCCGGAGGCCCGTCCCCCGGCCCTGCCGCGTCGAGGTCCTCGCTCCAACCCGCCAACGCCTTCCGAACCGCTGGAGACGACGGTCCCAGCCGGTCAGCGCATGACAGGGCGGTCTCAATCGACAAGCGCACCACAAAGAAATATTCACGTGATGCACCGGCCCTTTGGGACCGCCCCCTCCTGGGCAGCGGCGGAGCACCCACCTGTCGGCCCGCCGGCGGGCTCCGGGCGGGCGGCGGGCCGATCAGCGTGCCGGTCGCCTGGACGGCCCGGGTGGCGATGTCGTCGACGGTGCCCGCGTTGCGGGCGAAGAAGCCGTCCGTGAACAGCGACGCGTAGCCGTGGGCCGCGGCCGCGGAGACCGCGCTGAGCAGGTGGGCCCGGCCGGCGAAGCGCCTGTACGGCGCGACGGAACTCGCCCCCAGCCGGCGGACGACGGCGACGGCCGAGAGACGCCGCAGGCCGCCCTCTGCCAGCAGGTCGAAGCTGGCCCCGATCAGCGCGGCACGCAGACCGCCGTGGTGGTGGACCCGATCCGCCGACACGCCGCCCTCCCGCTCGCCCTCGTGTAAGAAGGCTCTTACATCAACAGGTGATAGCCCTCTACACGGCGGAGGCACTGTGAGCATCCGGCTCGGGTACCAGATCCCGAACTTCACCTACCCGGGCGTCGGGACCGGGGACCTCTTCGACACCGTCGCGGCGCAGGCCCGGGAGGCCGAGGCGGCCGGTTTCGACACCGTGCTGGTGATGGACCACTTCTACCAGCTGCCCGGCATCGGGGCTCCGGAGAACAACATGCTCGAGGCGTACACGACGCTCGGCGCGCTGGCCTCCCTCACGTCGACGATCCAGCTGTCCGCCCTGGTCACCGGGAACACGTACCGCAATCCAGCCCTGCTGGCGAAGACCGTGACCACCCTCGACGTGGTCTCGAGGGGCCGGGCGGTCCTCGGGATCGGCGCCGGTTGGTTCGAACGCGAGCACCACGACTACGGCTTCGAGTTCGGCACCTTCGGTCAGCGCTTCGAACGGCTCGAGGAGGCGCTGGCCATCATCGCCCCGATGCTCCGGGGCGAGCCCGCGACCCTCGAGGGCAAGTGGTACACGGCGCGCGGCGCCCTGAACAACCCGCGCGTCCGCCCGACCGTCCCGATCATGTTGGGCGGCAGCGGCGAGCGGAAGACGTTCCGGCTGGCCGCCCGGTTCGCCGACCACATGAACATCATCTGCGACGTCGACGACCTGCCGCGCAAGGTCGCCGTCCTGCGGCAGCGGTGCGAGGAGATCGGCCGCGACCCGGGGACCCTCGCCACCAGCTACCTGGTCATGGGGCTGGTCGGCGAGAACCGGCAGGAGGCCGAGGAGCTCGGCGGGTCCGTCCCCGAGGACCGCCGCAACCGGGCCTTCCTCGGCACGGCCGATCAGGTCGCCGAGCAGCTCCAGGAGAAGGTGATCGGTGCCGGGATCGACGGCATCACCATCAACCTGATCCGCAACGGTCACCGTCCCGGCATCGTCACCCGGGTGGGCGAGGCCCTCAGGCCCCTGGTCCTCGGGCACTGATCCGTACGGAACGACCGGTCGGGCGGGACCGGCCGGGCGTTCCGTCCCGCGGACCGCACGGGACCGGACCGGCTCCTCGCGGTCCGACGTGATCGCCCGGTCGTGGAGGGTCCGTGGAGGGGGAACCGGGTCGGCAGCCCCTCAAGTCCCCGCCGTCGGCGTCCGAGGGTGCAGGGACGGGGAACGCCGCGGTGCGCGGCGTCCGCGAGGGCCGTGCAGGAGATCGGAGACCCATGGACCGGGCCGACAGCGCGAACACCGCTGAGGGAGCGGAGACGTCCGGCGGGGCGGTGACCGAGAAGTCGCCTCCCGAGCCGTTCGTCCCCCGCCAGGTCTCCCCCGAGCGGGTCGTCCCGGCCGGGAGAGCACCCGAACAGCCGTTCCGGGAAGGGGAACTCGGCCAGGACGCGCCCCCCGCGGCACCGCGAGCCCCCGCGGGACCCGCGCCCGCAGGACCAGCCGGGCCGGCGGCCCCCGGGAAGGACGAGGTCACCGGTACCGGCACGCGGATCCCCCGGCAGCGCCGGGCGCCGTCCGGGCCGCAACGCGGCCGGTGGATCCGTTCGAAGCGATCGATCGGGGTCCGGCTGCCGGTCGGGCGCGGGTCCGAGCCCCGGGGGCGGTTCGCGACCGAGTACGCGCTGGCCCGCCGGGCCTCCGGGCCCCGCCGCCGGGCGGGGACGATCGCCTCCGGGTTCGCCCTCGCCGTCCTGTCCGCAGCGGGGGTCCTGGCCTACCTGGCCCTGAACGACGACTCGATCCGCCCCTCGCAGCTTCCCGGATCCGTGGACGGGCTGGAGGCCGTGGGGGAACAGGGGACCACCCAGTGGGAGCGCTCGGCGGGCGAGGAGGTCGGCTCCACGGTGATCAGCCGGAACTACGGTTCGGCCGGCACCGGACGGACCCTGCGCCTCGTGGCGGCCCGCGCGGACCTCACCGGCCTGCTCGAACTGGGCTGGGCCGGTGACCAGGGCACCGCGGTCGGTGAGGGACGCTGCACCCAGCTGCTGGACATCACGGGCCAGGGCGAGCCGGAGACCAAGCCGACGATGATGCTGTGCTGGCGCACGAGCGAGGCCCTGAGCGTGTACGGGATCGCCATCGACCAGGACCGCAAGCCCTCGGGCACCGAGACGATGGCGGCCGTCCAGGACCTGTGGGCCGAGCTGTCCTCCTGAGCGCGCCCGTCCGGGGACGGTCCGCCGCCCTCCGGTCTTCCCCGGGCGAGAACATGTTGTCCGACGGCCCGTGTCCCCAAGCAGATCGTCTGTGTCAAGGGTCCGGGCGGAAACGCAGGGGCCGGGTGCCGGGCCGGTCGCCGTTCGGGAACGCGGGACCGGCCCGGTGGCCGTCGGCCCGGTGCCGGTCAGCCCGCGGGCAGGCCCGCAAGGGCCGCCGTGAGCCGGTCGTGCTCGCGCTCGGCGGTCGCCAGGCGGTCCCTGGTCGCTGCCACCACCTTCTCCGGGGCGCGGTCGAGGAACTTCTCGTTGCGCAGCTTGGCCGCCACGGTGTCGCGTTCCTTGGTCACCGCCTGGAGGTCCTTGGTCAGGCGGCGGCGCTCCGCCACGACGTCGATGGTCCCCGACAGGTCCAGCTCGACCGTCACCCCGCCCCTCGAGAGCCGCGCCGAGGGGGTGAAGGAGCCACCGGCCAGGTCCAGGCGGGCCAGGGCCCTGACCTCCGGCTCGTGCGCGGCCAGGCCCGTGCCCTCCAGCCCCGCGATCCGCGAGGGGACCCGCTGGCCGGGTCGCAGGCCCTGGTCGGCCCGGAAACGGCGGATCTCCGTCACCAGGTCGCGCAGTTCGGCGATCTCGGCCTCGGCCGCGGGATCGGCGGCGGACGGCAGGCGGGCCTCCCCGGTCCCGCCCGCCCGGTCGCTCCCCCCGGGCCACGCGGCGACCACGACCGAATCGCCCCCGGTCAGGGCCGTCCACAGTTCCTCGGTCACGAACGGGGCGACGGGGTGCAGCAGCCGCAGCACCACGTCGAGGACCTCGCCCAGCACCCGCCGGGTCACCTCGGCCGGCCGGCCCCCCGCGTCCAGGGGAAGCTTGGACAGCTCGATGTACCAGTCGCAGATCTCGTCCCACACGAAGTGGTACAGGGTGTCGGTGGCGCGGGCGAACTGGTATTCCTCGTAGTCGGCGTCCACCGCCGCGGTGACGGCCCGCGAGCGGGAGAGGATCCACCGGTCGACCACGGACAGCTCCTCGCTGCCCGGCAGCGGTCCGGCCGTGGTCGCGCCCTTGATCAGCGCGAACCTCGTCGCGTTCCACAGCTTGGTGCAGAAGTTGCGGCTCCCCTGCACCCACTCCTCGCCGATCGGGACGTCCGTGCCGGGGTTGGCCCCCCGGGCGAGGGTGAAGCGCAGCGCGTCCGACCCGTAGGCGTCCATCCAGTCCAGGGGGTCCACGGCGTTCCCGAAGGACTTGGACATCTTCTTGCCGTGCTGGTCGCGGACCATGCCGTGCAGGGCGATGGTTCCGAACGGCGCCTGCCCGTCCATGGCGTACAGGCCGAACATCATCATTCGGGCGACCCAGAAGAACAGGATGTCGTAACCGGTCACCAGAACGCTGTTCGGGTAGTACTTCCGCAGGTCCTCGGTCCGCTCCGGCCAGCCAAGGGTCGAGAAGGGCCACAGGGCGCTGGAGAACCACGTGTCCAGGACGTCCCCGTCCTGCCGCCACCCGGCCGGCGGCGCGCCGTCGGGACCGGCCCCCGGCAGGGTCTCGTCCGGGCCCAGGCAGACGACCTCGCCGTCGGGCCCGTACCAGACGGGGATCCGGTGGCCCCACCACAACTGGCGGCTGATGCACCAGTCGTGCATGTTGTCGACCCAGCCGAACCACCGGGACTCCATCTCCGGCGGGTGGACCTTCACGCGACCCTCGCGCACGGCGTCCCCGGCCGCCCTGGCCAGGGGGGCGACCGTCACGAACCACTGCAGGCTCAGACGGGGCTCCACGGCGGTCTTGCAGCGCGAGCAGTGCCCGACGGCGTGCATGTAGGGGCGCTTCTCCCGCCCGATCCTCCCCTGGACCCTCAGCGCCTGCTTGACGGCCTCGCGGGCCTCGAAACGGTCCATGCCGTCGAACTCGGTGCCGGTGCCGCAGATCACCCCGTCCTCGGTCATGACCGTGACGCTCGGCAGGCCGTGACGCTGGGCGATCTCGAAGTCGTTGGGGTCGTGCGCCGGGGTGACCTTCACGGCCCCCGTTCCGAACCCCGCGTCGACGTGCTGGTCGGCGACCACCGGGATCGCGCGGCCCACGAGGGGCAGCTCGACCGTCGTGCCCACCAGGTGGGCGTAGCGCTCGTCGTCGGGGCTCACGGCGATCGCCGTGTCGCCGAGCATGGTCTCGACCCTGGTCGTGGCAACGACCATGCGGTCGGGTCCCGTCCCGTCCGGACCGCCCCCGTACACGAGTTCGACGAGTTCTCCCTCGTCGTCCTGGTGCTCGACCTCGATGTCGGACAGGGCCGTGATGCACCGCGGACACCAGTTGATGATCCGTTCGGCACGGTGGATCAGGCCGTCCTCGAACAGGCGCTTGAACATCGTCTGGACGGCCCGGGACAGGCCCGCGTCCATGGTGAAGCGTTCGCGGGTCCAGTCGGCCCCGTCGCCGAGGCGTCGCATCTGGCCGAGGATCCGGCCGCCGGAGTGGTCCTTCCACTGCCAGACCCTGCGCACGAATTCCTCGCGGCCCAGGTCGTGACGGCTCGTTCCGTCCTTGCGCAGCTCACGCTCCACGACGTTCTGCGTCGCGATCCCGGCGTGGTCCATCCCTGGCAACCACAGCGCGTCGAAGCCCTGCATGCGTCGCCGCCGTACGAGGGCATCGATCAACGTGTGCTCGAAGGCGTGTCCCAGGTGCAGGCTCCCGGTCACGTTCGGCGGGGGGATGACGATGCAGTACGGGGGACGGCCCTCGGCCGGTCGGGCAGTGAAGTATCCACGGTCCAGCCACCGCTGGTAGGTGGGTCCCTCGACCTCGGAGGGTACGAAATGGGTCGGCAGCCCGGTGATCGGGGCGGCCGTGGTTCCCCCGGCCTCGCGGGTGGTGGTGGCGGCCTCGGGAACGGCCGGCTCGTGGACGGTGGTCGCCGCCTCACGGGCGGTGGCCACCGCGGCGCTGTCGGCGGGCAGGGTCTCGGACATACCGAGAACACTAACGGGGTTCGGACCTCAGGCCGTCTTCTCGCGCCGTTCGCGGGGCTTGCGGGCCGGGGACTCCCGCGGCACGAGCGTCGGATTGACGTTCTTGAGCACCACGTCGCGGGTGACGACCACCCGGGCGACGTCGTCCCGGCTGGGCACGTCGAACATCACGGGCAGCAGGACCTCTTCCATGATCGCCCGCAGCCCGCGGGCTCCGGTCCCCCGCATGATGGCCTGCTCCGCCACCGCGGCGAGGGCGTCCTCACTGAACTCCAGTTCGACCCCGTCGATCTCGAACATGCGCTGATACTGCTTGACCAGGGCGTTCTTGGGACGGGTCAGGATCGACACGAGGGCGTCCCGGTCCAGGTTCGTCACCGTGGTGATCACCGGCAGGCGGCCGATGAACTCGGGGATGAGCCCGAACTTCAGCAGGTCCTCGGGCATGACGTCGACGAAGGCATCCGCGTCGGTCCTGGGCGAGTGCAGCTGCGCCCCGAAGCCGATGCCGCGCCGTCCGGCCCGCGACTGGATGAGCTGCTCGAGGCCAGCGAAGGCACCGCCGACGATGAACAGCACGTTCGTCGTGTCGATCTGGATGAACTCCTGGTGGGGGTGTTTGCGCCCGCCCTGCGGGGGGACGGAGGCCGTGGTCCCCTCCAGGATCTTCAGCAGGGCCTGTTGCACGCCCTCCCCGGACACGTCCCGCGTGATGGAGGGGTTCTCCGACTTGCGGGCGATCTTGTCGACCTCGTCGATGTAGATGATGCCCGTCTCGGCCTTCTTGACGTCGTAGTCGGCGGCCTGGATGAGCTTGAGCAGGATGTTCTCGACGTCCTCCCCCACGTACCCGGCCTCGGTGAGGGCGGTGGCGTCGGCGATGGCGAAGGGGACGTTGAGCATCTTGGCCAGGGTCTGCGCGAGGTAGGTCTTCCCGCAGCCCGTGGGACCGATGAGCAGGATGTTCGATTTGGCGATCTCGACGGTCTCCTCGCCGCGGCGGTTGGGCTCACCGGCCTGGATCCGTTTGTAGTGGTTGTAGACCGCCACCGCGAGGGCCTTCTTGGCCGGTTCCTGGCCCACGACGTACTGCTCGAGGAACTCGAAGATCTCTTTCGGTTTGGGGAGCTCGACGAGGCCGAGTTCGCTGGCCTCGGCGAGTTCCTCCTCCATGATCTCGTTGCAAAGATCAATGCACTCGTCACAGATGTAGACACCTGGGCCGGCAATGAGTTTCTTGACCTGCTTCTGACTCTTTCCACAGAACGAGCACTTCAGCAGATCGCCACCGTCACCGATGCGTGCCACGAGGTGTCCTTCCTCCTGGGGCCAGGGGGCCACGAGCACCGGGGGAGCACTGCCCCGGCCCCGCAACCATTGAACGCCAAGCCAGGCCTGATGTCAGCGTACGGGACCGGCCCGGACTTCGCGTGTCTCGATCAGGAGCCGGCCGACGAACCGTAGGCGGACGAGGCCGTCTTGCGACTTCCGATGACCTGGTCCACCAGACCGTACTCGACTGCTTGGTCCGCTGTGAGGATCTTGTCACGTTCGATGTCCTTGCGGACCTGGTCGACCGTGCGCTTGGAGTGACGGGCGATGGTCTCCTCCAGCCATTCCCTCATCCGCAGGACCTCGTTGGCCTGGATCTCGATGTCCGATGCCTGGCCGTAGTCCCCGCCGGACAGGGCGGGCTGGTGGATGAGGACCCGGGCGTTGGGCAGGGCCAACCGCTTGCCGGGGGCACCCGCGGCCAGGAGCACGGCGGCCGCCGAGGCGGCCTGTCCCAGGCAGACGGTCTGGATGTCCGGCTTGATGAACATCATGGTGTCGTAGATCGCGGTGAGGGCCGTGAA
>Ga0316579_10000181_pt1 | contig 18345 bp, 14 predicted proteins | sample J5NA_2_FD_203074 | JGI IMG/M metagenome (GOLD analysis project Ga0316579, IMG submission 203074) | Rhizosphere microbial communities from salt marsh grasses in Alabama, United States - J5-7_160517rDrA | ecosystem: Host-associated > Plants > Roots > Rhizosphere | place: USA: Alabama | collected... | reverse complement strand
GGAGGGTGCCGTCGAAGTATACAACATGGCTGCCGATATGGGCGGCATGGGTTTCATCGAGAATTTCCGGGTCGAATGTTTGCGCAGCATTCTGATCAACACCCACCTGCTGGAAGCAGCATACCAGGCGGGTGCCGAACGCTACCTCTTCTCTTCCTCGGCCTGTGCCTATAACACCAGGTTGCAGCAGGATCCAAATGTGAGAGCATTGAAAGAAACGGATGCCTATCCTGCATTCCCGGAGCGAGGTTACGGCTGGGAAAAATTGTTGTCTGAAATCTTCTGCCAGGAATATTATGCGGAACGCGGTATGAAAACCTTTATCCCCCGTTTCCATAATGTCTATGGTCCTCATGGTACCTGGGATGGTGGTCGCGAAAAAGCACCGGCCGCGCTCAGCAGGAAAGTAATTGCAGCCGTGGACAGCGGAGACCACCGGATCGAGATCTGGGGAGATGGAAACCAGACGCGCAGCTTCATGTATATTGATGACTGTATCCTCGGTATCGATCAGATTATGCACTGTGAAAATTTGATCGCCACCCCGATCAATCTTGGCTCAAGTGAATTGATCTCGGTAAATGACCTGGTAACCATGCTCGAGGAAATCGCCGGTGTTGAATTAACCCGAAACTACAAGCTGGATGCCCCGCGTGGTGTTGCTGGTCGCAACAGCGACAACACCATGATCAAACAAGTCCTGGGTTGGGAACCAAACATCCCGCTGCGCCAGGGGATGCAGAAGACCTACACCTGGATTGAGCGGCAGTATCAAGATCGTAAGGCCGGAAAAAAGACAATCAGTTAAGCCTCGCAAATGAACTACCTCAGTAAGGGTGAGAAGAAATTACTCAAGAAAATCATATATACCAACCGGGTATGTGTTGAAAATGGGTTAATCCGATCCAGTGATGGCAATATTTCCGCTAGACTGGACGCAGACCGCATTCTGATCACGCCATCTGGTCTTTACAAGCGACGTTTAAACCGCAAACAGATCCTGGTCGTGAACCACCAGGGGCATCTGATTCACGGCAAGGAGCCATTAACACCCTCGTCTGAACTGCTGATGCACCTGGAAGCTTACCGCCAGCGAGACGACATCGGCGCCGTACTGCATGCCCACCCGCCATATTCAACTGCACTGACAATTGCCGGAGTGCCTTTCCCTATCGATATCGTCCCTGAAGTGCTGGCATTGATTGGAGAGGTCCCAACTGCTTCTTATGCTCCCCCAGGTACACCAGACCTTGCCCTGTCGATCCGCGATCCAATCAAGCATCATGATGCAGTATTGTTGTCCAATCACGGTACCCTTACCGTTGGCAGAACACTAGAAGATGCCTTGATAGCCCTTGAGCGGATTGAGACTACCGCGCAGCTGTACTTCCTGGCACACGACCTGGGTGATATTATTCCCTTGCCAGAAAAAGAAATCAAAAGGTTGAAGAGTATACAATCAGGATAAGTTTCACCTGATAGAAATAGATGTTGATGGAAATTTGTGTATATTTCTTAAACAATCTCTAGCTTCAAGTAGTATTATCGCTTATCGCTCCACTCCCTCAAGTTCCAACAACCAGGCTTTGGTTTCTAATCCCTTACCTGCACCATACCCGTGAAGACCTCCATCCGACCCAAGCACGCGGTGGCAGGGTATCACTAATGGCATAGGATTGGTTGCTTCTGCACCACCCACTGCACGGGCACCTTTCGGATTACCCAGTTGACTGGCAATCTCTTTGTACGTTGATACATGCCCGTAGGGTATCTCACAGGTCGCTTTCAGTGCCCTTTCTTGGAATGGGGTCAGCACTGACCAATCGACCGGGATGGTAAACTCTTTACGTTTGCCAAACAGATAATCGCGAATTTGCCGGAGCGCCTGCCTGGTTTTTACGGGATTGCTGACCACCTGGAGAAATCCGAGCTTGGGCAGCTGCTCAATCAATCCTTCCGGTTCGTCACCCAATTCAACCGCAACCAGCCCTTGATCAGAGATCGCAACCCAAACTGGTCCCACCGGGGTATCCGTTTCCTTGCCAACGTAAACGATGTCGCGTTTTCTCGCCATAATTTCCATCCTTCAACTTTTCCAACACCTCGATGCTGGTTATTAATAATTTGTCACCATATCGATCAGGCCAAGTTCTTTGGCTCGCAATTCTGCCCAGCGGAAAACGAATATCGCCAGTACGGTAAAGATGATTGTTAATCCTATCAAAATCCCTAATATTTGTTCATTGCTCAGGTTTTGCAAGGTCGGAAAAGCATCTGCTACCTCACCGACCAGCGACCTGCGAAGCAGTTCCAACCAGTAGGTAATTGGGATAACATAGCCGATCCAGCGGATCGCCGGAGGCAGGACCTCCAGAGGAAAGATGGCCCCACTGAACAAGTACAATGCACCAGCAACCCCTTCTCCGAGAAACCAAACATGATGGGCGATCAGCAGGGTCACTCCCGCCAAAATCAAACCCATCATGGCCAGCATAAACACCCCGATTATCAATGCAAGGAAAAAGAGCGGCCATTTCACTTCAGCTAATTCAATTCTTAAATGTAAGAACAGCATCCCAAATACGATTGTGATCAAGACCGAGATCGTTCCTACGATAAATTTGGCCACCCCGCGCCCGCATAGGTACATGGGGATATTGATCGGCGCAACATACATATATTTTAGTGTTTTGTAATGTTCCCGATCGTCGATCACCGCCCAGGAAACCCCAGCCATTACTGCGCCAACATAAATATAAAAAGCATTACCCAGATACATGTAAGTGAAAATCGGTGATTCAAAGTTCCCCTGCGTGATAATGCCATACATTACGACCAGGATGGCAGCGGTTGAGATTGGCTTAATGAAGGAGTAGATAGCAAACAGGAATGGATCGGTCCAGTTGGATTCAATCTGCCAACCGAGCCAGGTAGCTGTGCGAAATGAACGCCAGAAACCCCGCCCGGCTGCCCGTTCCATCACCCTCTTGTGTGGAGTAATTCCAGATGTATCCATTTTTCCATTATCAGATAAGAAATTACCGATTCACTTAACATGCTTACCGGCGAGATTCAGTCAACCTGCCTTCACGAATGGCGAGTTTTTCCAAGTGAACCAGCAGGAAGCGAGCTCCCAACACAAATACCACGCTCAAAACCACCAACAGAAGAATCTCCGTATTAACGGTCAAGAATCCGAGTGCTGGTCCGGACGGAAATACCAGCTGCCGCATGGCATCCAGACCCAGGGTGAGCGGGATGAGTGATGCACCAGCCGCGATCCAGAAGCTGAAGCTGCTGATCGGAAAATAAAAACCTGAGACCAGGTAGATCGGCTCCTGGGCCAAGTTCGCCAGGTGCCAGGCTTCTCTGGAGAGCAGTAAGAAAAGGGAAGCTGACATCATCCCCATTCCGTAAAGTGCTACCATCGTCAACAGGAAAACCGCAAAAAGCTGCCAGAAGCTCGCCACTTCGTACTCCACATTAAATAGCAGGCTGCCTAAAGCCAGGATCGCCGCTGCCCGCAAGGCTGTCATCAGCATACCGCCTAATGCCATACCCAGCAAGATCGCCATCATTGAGTTGGGCGCCATGATATAAAGTGATAAGTTGCCCTGTTCTTTCTCCCAATACAACTGGCTCGACATGCTCCACAGCACATTCAACCAAAATGCAGTCATTGCTCCACCAACAACGACAAATCCAATATATTCTTTTGGTGCATTGATCGCCCGGTAGACAAACACGTAAGCAGATACCGCCAGCATGGGCAGGAAGACATCAAAAAACATCCACGATTTTTCCCGCTGCGCACCGATCACACGTGGGTAGGCACGGGCGATCACCGTTTTGATACTCAGCATGAAACCCGTTGCTTTCTTCGCCCGTAGTTGACCTAGGGCAGATATGCGATCGCTCACGATCCGCTTTCCCTTCCACTGCCCTCAACTTCAGACATGCTGCTGCCAACCAGATTTACGAAAACATCTTCCAGGGTCGGCTCACGTTTCTGAAAATTATGGATCGGGATGTCTTCGGTTGAAAGCTGATTAATCACTGCGCTGAAGACTTGCTCTTCTGCCAGGACGAACTCCATTACAGACCGGTCGTCTTTTTCCCGGTGAATAAATTGTTTTACTCCTGGTAAAGATTGCAGGGATTGCATATCACGACCTGGCAGCGGGGTGGTCTCGATACGGAAGATCGCATCACTTTGCAGATCGTGTTTAAGGCGTGAAGGGGTATCACAAGCCAGCACCTTGCCGCCATTGATGATGGCTACCCGGTCGCAGAGCTCATCCGCCTCAACCATATAATGTGTTGTCAACAGCAGTGTGCGCGTCGGATCCAGGTCAACCCATTGGCGAATAAACTGCCTGACATCCCTGGCAGCACCCACATCCAAACCTAAAGTGGGCTCATCCAAGAAGAGAACTTGCGGGTCGGTGAGGAAACCGCGCACAATGTTCATTTTTTGGCGTAAGCCAGTTGACAAATCAGAGGACTTGGTATTAATCCGGTCACCCATGCCTACGACATCCAGGAGTTCTTTTATCCGGCGGTTTGATTCTCCAGAATCCAGACCGTAAAATTGGGAGAACATCCACAGATTTTCGCGTACAGTGAGCAAACCATACCCGGAGGATTCTCCACCCGAAACCATGTTTATGCGCGGGCGGACTTTTTCAGCCTCCTGCTCCACGTCCAGGCCGGTTACCCAAGCCTTGCCCTGTGTAGGAGCCAATAAGGTGGTTAAGATCTTGATCAGGGTAGTCTTACCTGCCCCATTCGGTCCGAGCAAACCGAACAGTTCACCTGGTTTAACTTCAATATTGACCCGGTTTAAAGCGATTAATTCCCTTGGTTCGCTCTTCTTACCACCCCGGATCTTGTATACGCGCCCCAATTCCTCCGTTTTAATCGCAAAATTCATAGAGATTTTTCAACAAAGTTGCAAATTTGATGGGTTAGCGTAGGGTAATTGTAGGGTTCTCGTCAAGCAGGATTCACCAATAAAGGTTAATATATAGTCTGAAGGGCGATTTCTCTTCTTCTCCTCCTTAGAGAGAGCCGGGACCATATACCCGGCTCTCGACGATTCTACCACCTCTACTCTTTAACTGTGTAGCGCATGATCGGCCGGGTTTCTGAGCGTCTGGCGACCTCGATAAATCCAGCCTTTTTGAATGTTGAAACAAATCCAGTGAAGGCATAAATATCTGGTGCCTGGTCCTTCTTCGGCGCGATCGGGTAACCTTCAATGAGGCGCGCCCCATTCTGTGCAGCATATTCAACAGCTGCAAGAAGCAAACTGGATGACAAACCCTGGTTCCGGTAATTCTTGCCAATAAAGAAACAAACGATCGACCACACAGGCTCGTCGTCCACCCGCTTTAATACATAAGAACGGTCCAACACAGGAAAATCTTCCCGCGGGCCTACGGAACACCAGGCCACAGGTTCACCTTCTGCGTAGGCCAGAATACCCGGCACAACTCCAGACTCAACGATAGAGCACATTGCATCATGATTGCCATCACCTTGATTTTGCTCAAATTCTTTTCTCTTAACCCGCCACCACATGCACCAGCAACCCCCAATTGCACCCCGCGGCCCAAAAAGACGTTCCAGGTCCTCCCAACGCTCAGGAGTAACTGGGTGAAACTCTAAATTAAACTCCAATGTAGACATCATTTGATCCTTATGGCATGTACCCGGTGGGTGTTCTTTGCCCTGCCTGGAATCGTTTCTATCCAGTTATTGGAAGAGATTCATGCTTGCTGGCATTCAAAGTAGCGGAAGCAATTCACAGTGTGGTCATTGACCATTCCAGTGGCCTGCATGTGAGCATAACAGATCGTGGGACCCACAAAATTAAATCCACGCATTTTCAAATCCCTGCTCATGGCGATCGATTGGTCGGTTTGAGCCGGGATCTGGCCGATGGTTTTCCAGGCATTCAATCTCGGCTGGCCGTTGACAAACTGCCAGATATAAGTGTCAAAACTTCCGAATTCGAGCTGCACCTGCAGAAATGCTCTGGCATTCTGAGCCGCGGCTTCGATTTTCCGGCGGTTGCGGATGATGCCGGGATTCCCCATCAATTCATCAAACTTTAATGGATCGTATCGAGCAATCTTGTAGGGGTCGAAATCGTCAAAAGCTGCTCGAAAATTTTCTCGTTTGCGCAGGATTGTCATCCAGCTTAAACCAGCCTGCATCCCTTCCAGGATCAGTAATTCAAATAATTTCTGATCATCGTGGAGGGGAAGACCCCACCCCTGGTCGTGATATGCAACCATTAATGAATCCGATCCTACCCATTCACAACGGGAGAGATCTGTTGGTGATGTTTGCGGAATCATGATCTTTACGACTTCCCTCGTGGTTTATTGATATTGTTGTTCGAAGGAGGTGTATTATACACTCTCGGGTTTGCTCTTTTTTAGATACTTGGGGTATCCAGAATCTCGAGCAGATGAAATGGATTTTCAGTTGCCGGGCAATCACAGGAGCAACCTGGAAAGTCCTCTCCACTAAATCCTGCAAGAACTCATTGCACTAGGATGAGCTTCTGTGTTGTATTTACTCCAAGATCATGCCATAATACTTCAGGTGAGTTTTCATATTCACTGAGAATGATCCAAATTATGCAAGGTATGATCAACGAGATTTATAAATTTTCGTGGGAGGGCAAACTATGCGGGACAGATTATATACTTTTTGTCTTATTATTTGCTTGATGCTTGGAATCTCTGGAATCACACACGGGAGTGTAAACGCAGAGCCAACCCAGCAATTCGTGCCTAAACTTGGTCCATTTATCCAAATTTGGGATGATGTTGGCAGCAACTCAGGATCGGTAGTGACATATAACCCGCTACATGACGAATACCTTGTAGTTTGGGTAACTATACACGATGCGTTTTCATCAGACATCTGGGGATGCCGACTGCGGGCGGATGGTAGCCCAATTCAAAACGGCTGGTTTAACATCGATAATAGTGCTGGAATTCATCTCGGTGATCCAGCTGTAGTCTACAACCCGGATACAGATCAATACCTGGTGGTTTATACAGCAGAAATATCAACGGGCAACCAAGATATATGGGGAAGACTAGTCAACTGGAACGGCGCGCTCTCAAGTCGATTGTACATCGATGATCGGGTGCAGAACCAGACTGATCCAGCGCTTGCTTATAACAACATTGAAAATCAATATCTGGTGGCCTACAGCCATTGGCAAACCTCAAGCACAGTGAATGTCCAATTGCAATCACTCAACGCCGCAGGCAATGTGGTAAATTCAGCCTCGATCCTTTCCGGCGCAGACCAGTACCGGGGAGGCCCTGACCTTGCCTATAATAGTTCAAAAAACCAATATTTGGTTGTTTATGGTCATGAGGGCTCATTTCTTCCCCGGGTTTTGGGAAAATCATTCTCCGCCACGCTGGTGAGCATGAGTCCTGAATTCCAATACAATGATGATGGTCTCATTGGCACAAATCCAAAGCTTACCTGTCACATAAGTGAATGCTTAGTCGCCTGGAACGGTTTCAATGATTCAACCATAAAAGCCCGCCGAATATCGTTCAGTGGCACCCCGTTAGGACCAGCTGGCGGATTTGAGATCTCAGGATACATCGAGAATGTAGACCACCAGGTCACCAGTGTTTCTCTTTTTAAACCTTGGGGATACCTGGTCACATGGGATTATTTCCTCATGACAAGCGCTGATGAAGGCGATGTATTTGGTATTATGGTTGGATTTGGTGAAGACCAGGCCTTGGGAGATAGCTTCCCGCTAGATAACAGGCCTTATTATCAAGGAAAATCCGATCTGGCTTGTGACCGGTCTGGCAGCTGTCTATTGACGAATAGCCACAATCCTGTTCAATACCCAGCAGGTGATCTAGGGATCAGCGGGCGATTAGTGTTCACCTCGCGAACCTACCTCCCCCTTACCTTGCGTGTGGTTCATTGATTATTGTTTGCCATCCATCATCCCTTCTTTAATTCCCGATTGGGGAAGGGTTGCAGGGTGAATTAAAATCCTGTATAGTTATAAATGAGTTATTGGTGGGAATATATTCTTAGAAAGTTTTTCAACCGTCCATTTATTGTGATTGACAGATAACTATATTGATTGAGCAGATTTCGTGGCTCAACGAATGTAAAACGCAGGATTACTTTCAGGCAGGACTTTGGTGCCAGGGTTCTCCAGTTGAAGATTGCCGAAACTCCATTCTTGCAGGAGGTGAACAATGAAGAGCAGACAACTTTCAAAAATAGCCAAAATTCTATTCCTATTCATCATCCTGGGTTTAGCGTTATTACTCAGCAACCAACCAGTTCAGTCCGCACCTTCAATAACTGTGACGAACACCAACGATAGTGGTGCTGGCTCTTTACGGGCAGCTATCGAAGCGGCTAACCTTTCATCCGGTCCTCAAATCATTGAGTTCAATATCCCTGGCTGTAGTGCAACATGCGTGATCCAACCAGATTCAAGTCTCCCGGCTTTAACAAGTGGAGATACCACCATCGATGGTTATTCCCAAACTGGAGCTGCTCCAGCTACTGCCAGCTCAAATGCGATCATCAAAATAGAGCTGGATGGACGCTATATTGTTGCCTGGAATGGTCTGGATATCAGCTCGTCAAATAATGTGATTCGTGGCTTGAGTATTCACCGCTTTCAAGGCAACGGTATCTGGATCAATGGAAGCAGTGCGACCGGGAATGTGATCGAAGGAAACTACATTGGTTTCAATCCGGACCTTTCATCCATCTTGGGAAACGGATTGGATGGAGTCTTAATTAACCTGGGCGCCCAGAATAATACCATTGGTGGGATTGGTCCAGCCACACGCAATGTCATCGCAGCCAATGGATTGTCGGGAGTGGAGATCCATGGTGCTCTTACTACAAGCAATATAGTAACTGGGAATTACATCGGTTCTCATCCGGATGGTGCCGGCGGTCTTGGGAATGCCCAACACGGCGCACGTATTTATGGAGGTGCCCACGACAACACGATCGGTGGAGACACTGCGGGTGAAAGAAACCTGCTTTCTGGAAATACCATGGATGGTGTTCGCATTGAAGGCTCTGGAAGTGATAATAACCTGATCAAGGGAAATTACATCGGTGTTGATGTAAGTGGTATTAGCACGGTAGAAAATGGGGAAAATGGCGTTCATATCATGAATGGTGCCAAGAACAACACCATCGGGGGAGCGACCTCCGCTGAAGGGAATGTTATTTCTGGTAACATGATTTCTGGAGTGAGGATTAATGGTGCAGGGACTCAAGGGAACGTAATCAGCAAAAATTTGATTGGCCTGGGAGCCGATGGCTTATACGATCTCGGTAATGCCGGGATTGGTATTTACCTCTATGGGGCTTCTGCGGATACAGTCATTGGTCCAGGAAATGTCATATCCGGCAATCAACTCAACGGTATCTGGATCGATGGTGTCGATAACACGCAATTATCTGGTAATTATATCGGCACGAATGCGAGTGGAGATGCTGCCCGAAAAAATGATTCTTACGGCATAATGGTCAGCTCGGGTGCTGCCAATACGCAGATTGGTGGTGATACCCCTGGAGCTCGCAACATTATCTCTGGAAATGATGGATATGGCATATTTCTGGCAGGAGATGATACGCACAATATCACGATTGAGGGGAATTTTATTGGCCTCGGAGTGAATGGAAAAACTGGTTTGAGCAACGATGGGGGTGGAATTCGGATTGAAAATGGTGTTCAGGATGTCACTATTGGCGGAGACACTCCCGCTGAACGCAACTTGATCTCTGGTAATCTTGATTATGGTATTGCTATTTTAGGAGAAGATACCCAGAATATCATAATCACCGGAAACTATATCGGTACAGATGTCGGTGGATTGCTGGATCGAGGCAATAAATACTCAGGTATACACATATACAATGGTCCTCACAATGTATTTATCGGAGGAATCCAACTAAATAAAAGAAATGTAATTTCCGGGAATGATGAATCCGGAATTGATTTATGGGGAGGATCCTACCCCGTCACCGACATAACCATTATCGGAAATTTCATCGGTCTTGGAGCAGATGGTGCAACCTCGTTGGGGAATTTAGAACAAGGGATCATCCTTGGTGAGGATGTCTCCCAAGTGATGATTGGTGGTGACAGCCCAGGAGATAGAAATATTATTTCTGGAAACGGCAACAACGGCATTTATCTCCAGGGTTCTGATGTCACTCAGAACACAATCATTGGGAATTATATCGGCACGGACAGCAGCGGTTTGATTCCTGTAGGAAATACCCATGATGGCGTTCTCATATCCTTCTACGCTCATGACAATACGATCGGACCAGACAATTTGATCGCCAATAACCGGGAAGGTGTCAGATTGGACACACCATTAGCTATTGGCAACAAGATTACCAGAAACACTATCTTCAATAATAACTTGGAGGGTATCCATCTGACAAATGGTGCCAACAATGCTATCCAACCGCCAGTGATAGACACAACAACCCATGACCCTTACCTGGTAAGTGGCACTGCTTGCCCAGGTTGCCTGGTAGAGATCTTCCAGAATATTGACGATGATGGTGAAGGGCGACTCTTCCTTGGCGATACAGCTGCCCATATCGTGAGTGGTGATTTCAGCCTGGCTCTTCCTTTCGTCTTCCCCTACCTGACAGCCACAGCAACTGATTCCAGCGATGACACCTCAGAATTCTCAGCTGTATTCGAAGTCACTTTTAAGACGATCTTAATTCCACTGGCATACCGTTAACCACCTTCCGTATTTCACTCACTGGCACCGATCAAAGGTAAACGCAGGGCTTGATAAATAGCCTATCCAAGCCCTGTGCATATGCCATATTCATCCCCAGGTGATATTAAATTCCTGGTGGTTTAAGGTGTATAGGTATTTACGATTTCTCCTTGATCAACCACGATAAACTCAACCCCGGTCTTACCGCCGATCTCGTCAACCAGCTCTTCAATGTATTGCTTAGTCACCAAGCCAGTACCACCAGCTGAGCTGCCCAGGACCACAGTAGCAATTGGGAATTCTTCGATTACCTCGATCAGCGCTTCCCGAAAATGGCCATGTTTCAAGAGAGTTGAAACCTCGACATTGGCTGCCTCGGCTCGTTCTTGGGCCATGGCAAGTAAGAACTCACCCATTTCGTCCATTCTATCTTCGATATCGATCAGTTTCGGAGATGCAGTTAGATCCAAAAACTCGACGTTCGTGATGTACAAAAACAGCACTGCTGCACCACGCTCTTTTGCCAGCGCGATTGCCCGATCTTGATTCGGGTAGCTGTCCTTTCCTCCACGGGTTGGGCACAAAATCATCTTTGACATCAGGGGAACCTCCCTCTTGCTTCCTTCCTAAAAATGAAAAACAAGCCACAGGAATCCAATGGTCAGAGTTAAATACGTCACAGGTAGACCCACCTTGAGAAATTCCTTGAATGATATTGGGCTATTCGCCTGTTCGGTGATTCCTGCGGTCACCAGGTTGGCTTCACCACCGATCAGGGTACCATTTCCACCCATCGCAGCACCCATCGAAAGTGCGTAATAAAGCACCATGCTTTGCGCACCTGGGATGGAGGCTGTCAGGAACCGTATAATTGGCAACATTGCCGCGGCAAGCGGAATATTGGCGATCACCGTTGATAATGTCCCGACTCCAAAAACAATCACAAAGATCCCCAGCACCAGGTTCTCCCCAATTAGCTGGCTCATCCCATCAGCAGCGAGGCTGATCAACCCAACCTCTTGGATAGCACCTACAATCATGAACAATGCCATAAAGAATACAAGGGTTGTCCAATCCACAGCCTTTATCATGTGCTGAACATCAGGTTTCAACCAGATCAATAACAGAGTAGCTCCGGCAATTGCAGTCACCGCCAGGGTCAGGTGGATCCGTTCACCCAGAACAAATCCGATCAGCACCAGGAAAAAAACTAGTCCGGCTTTCCATAAATCTCCTGGATTTTCAATGCGCGCATTCTCCTCCAATTTCTGGTACAGCGTTGGTGAAATACCACTACTTTGCTGGCTGTATTCTTTGCGGTAAAACAGAAGTATAAACCCAGCCATCACCACCAATGCCAGCACCACGCCTATCGTTTGGTTCACCAGGAAATCAGTAAAACTGATCCCGGCATATGCGCCGATCAAGATATTCGTCGGCGTGCCAACCAGGGTGCTGATGCCGCCCACATTAGAAGCCAGCACCTGCGGAATGATCAATGCAAGGGGATTGATGCCCAATGCAAGGCCAATCTGGAGACTGATCGGGGTCATTAACAGCATCGTAGTGAAATTATCAAGCAAAGCCGATGCGACTGCAGTTATCAGCATCAGGAACAAAACAAGCAGCCAGGTCCTTCCCCGGCTGATACGGTAAGCTTGGAAAGCCAGCCATTGGAAAATTCCTGTCCCTTCAACGACAGCAATGATGATCATCATACCCATCACAAGAAAAACCACTTCCCAGTCGATATAGCTCAGGCCGCGTTCGTAGCTCAGAATAAATAGATCGGGATGGATTGCCCCACCAATATATGAGGTTAAGAAAATGATTGACACACCTGCCAGGGCGGCTGTCGTGCTGTGCAACAGTTCAAATGCGATCAATAATAGTACACCAATAAACACGAAAGTTGCCACCCAAAATCCTGCACTGAGCCGCCGTTCAAGTATCACATCCGCTAATTGGTAGATATTGTCCTGATTCAGCGAGCTTACCTCCGCGTATTGAAGATGAATAATTTGAGTATCAAAATGCGGGTGTGCAACCTCGATCATCAAATCATTTAGCGGTCTCTCCGGAAATTCTAGCACCCAGGAACCATCTTCCTGGCTTAATCCTTCTGCCAGAGGTTCTGTATGATCAGTGGTAGAAGCACGCACCTCAGCTTCACCGATGGGTACACCTTGCGTGTCAAGAACATTCCCAATGATTACCACTTCAACCAATTCCTGTTGAACGCCTGAGACAGCAGATGTCTTACCGGGAATTAGCAGAACCAATCCGACCAGGACGATGATTACCAGATACCACGGCAACCTTGTGGCTGATAGAATGCCAGTCATCGAATTGGTTGTCTTCTTCAAATTTGCCTTCAGGTTTATGATGAATTCCATTGTCACCAATCCACTCACATCTATTGCCTGAATACTCGATTTTTGAAATATCGCGCCGTCCGCAAGCAAGTGGTTATTATAGCGCAGGTGTAAATTTTATCAATGGATAATATCCATTCGGGTCATACCACCAAAGGTAACCCCCATTTTTTTTATATACCCGAATATGAAATAAGATCTAATACCGCCCCTTTACTTCAGGAAATGCCTTTTACATAAGCAAATCTGCTTTCAGCAACCAGGTTGGACGTTGATTACTTCGAGTGGTGGAATTGACACCGATCGTCCTGCCCGTGTTTTGAGGGGTAGCCTAGAGTTTATCCAAACCCTTCAAAACCACAGTTTTTTTGGATCGCCGCTGAGGGTCGCAAGTCACCACTCATCACCTTGGAGATAGTCCACCTGCTCACCTGCACCTGTTCTAGGGCTGTTGCTATTCAGAAAGCTCACTTTTTCTGGAGGCTGCTCGGACAATGAGTAATTAAATTGATCATGATCAGGTTCCCGGTCTCCGGAAAAATCATCTGTTCGCTGCTCATTCCTGGTTTCCCACTCACCTTCGACAGTACCAGGCATCTGGTCAGATTTGGAAAGAGACATCTGCGTATCAAAACCCCATAACTCAACCCCAATCCCATTGGGGGTTTGGAAGCAACCGATGAGAAAAGAAGAGTTATCAACAATGCGGGCCGGCATCTGGTCAAATTTCACTCCCCTGCGTTCCAACTCAAGGGCGGTATCCATAATGTCCTGCACCATGAACTGTAAACGGATAGCCCCTTGTGGTGTTGGGGATTCATTTTCCCTGGCTGGAACGACGGAAAAATAAAAATCACCTGTCGGGCTGGTGAACATCGCATAATCCGGATCGAAAGCATTCACCGGAAATCCAAGTACGTCGATGAAGAAGCCAACTTCTGCAGGGAAATCAGCTACCTTATACTCAATACATTGCCTCCAGCTGCTGCCCCACGAAAACGGGAATGAATGCGTAGGTTTTTTCCATAAATGGTCCCAATCCTCGCGTGTATTTGCACGTTTAGCAATATCAATCCGCGCTTTACCGTAAGCGCGGAATCTTGGATTAATCATGGGTCTGGTTTCTGGTTTCCGAAATATTGACAACATTGCCACCTTCCTTATAAGTTAGTTCGCCTTCCTACTCACCCAAGCGATCAGTCGATGGGCCATCCCAGAGATACACAGACAGATCGACCCGTTCTCTCTCATCAAAATTAACGCCTTCTTTCTCCAGCAGATCCCGCTGGTGCTCGCCCGCACCACCTTCTCGCAGACTCACCTTACCTTGAGAATTGATCACCCGTTGCCAGGGTACGCCAGCAGGGCAGGCTGCCATGGCACCGCCCACCAGACGTGCCCCCCGCACCTGGTATGCTCGTTCACTCATACCTTCCGGTGGCGGGAGGTATGATGCGATGCGCCCATAAGTACTGACTTTGCCGGCTGGTATCCGGCGGACAAGGGCCCAGACCTGTTCATAATAGGCTGTTCGATTGGCTGCTGAACTATATTGAGCTGACATCGGTTCACCTCTCCATCAAGGAAAATAACTCGCCAATTACCCGTTAATATAGCACGAACATATGTTCTATGTCAAGTGATATTAGACTATAATACCAACCTTGTGAAATAGTTCACACAATTCAGTTTACATAAACCATAAACAGATAGAAATCTGGATTACTGACACCAGCAACCCAATTAGATAAGATGGATACACAGTACAGACGAGACCAATTTATAAACAAGAGAAGGAGTTTAACATGAGTAATTTAAATCTAGATCCCGGTCTCCGACAGGCTTTCACACAACAGACTCGCCAGAGATTACTCACTGAATCAACGAATGCCCGATTAGCCAAGTGCGTAATCAAGGATAACCCTGACCTAAATGGTTTACAACGGTATTCTTTACAAATGAAAGTAAAAATCATTGCTCAAATCGTACAAGAAGCTGGTTCAACCATCATCACGGTTTTGAAGACAAACAGCAGCTCTGCTAATGCATAGTCCCAGGGAATCGGGAATAAAAATTTAGAATAAACAAAAGCATAGGTTCGATAGGGTTCAGCACCAATTCAGAGGGTTGGTGCTGGATACCTGTGTTGTTCGTATTCTATCCAGAAGGTGGCTTGAGCGAGTAGCAGTAAATCCAGATCCTAATTTGGATTATAATTATAGGAAATTGAAACCCTTCCTTCGATTCACTAGTGAGGGTGCCTGCGAAGGATTTGCTGATCACATAGGATTGATAACCAGATCAGGATGCTCATCATGATTTCATGTCATTTTGAGTTGGGGACATCAATCGGGTTGAATTTGAGTATTCCGTACGATATTGCACTTTTCAACCCCGCCCGGCATTTCCATTCACCCTAATAAAAATCTGGACCCTGGTCAAAAGACAACCTGCGCAACTACTGTAGGAATGAGTGAAGGTTGAAGAGGAACCTTATCCAATTAGATTGTTCAATTATTCCGATGTTCTCAAACTCGAGCACCCTGATGATATTCACTCTTCAACTCAATGAAAACCGCTGTCTTTTCATCCGCTTGCAAGGTTATGCCAGAGAAAAACATTCAGCAAATTGACGAACTAAAGACCGCCATCGCCACCCTTGAAGCACAACGTGCCGTGTTGGGTGATGCTGTTGTTGAAGCTTCCATAGCTGCTTTGCAAAAACAGCTGGCAGAGATTAATCAAGGATCAGGCGCACCAGAAAGGCACAAAAAACTAGTCAGCCTGTTGTTCGTGGATGTTGTCGGTTCGACATTGATCAGCCAGGGGCTTGAACCTGATGAAATTCTGGAGTTCATGGATAGCGGTTTACAGCGCTTAGCCAAGCCGGTTGAGGCTCACGGCGGCCGTGTGACACGCTTCACTGGAGATGGTTTTAAAGCCGTCTTCGGCGAACCCACAACGAAGGAAAATGATGCCGAGATGGCCGTCCGTGCAGGTCTGGAAATTCAACAAGTCGCCAGGGCTTATGCTGCCGAGCTGGAAGAGAAATGGCAATTGAGTGGATTCAATGTTCGGGTTGGAATCAATACAGGAATGGTTGCAGTAGGGGGGATCACCGAATCTGACGACACTGTCATGGGCTTGACGGTGAATTTAGGATCCCGATTAGAAAATGCAGCCCCCCCCGGAAGTGTTTTAATCTCACAAACTACCTACCGGCATGTAAGAGGGATCTTCGAATTAAAACCCTTGCCTCCCATAAAAGCCAAGGGATTTTCTGATCCAGTGCAGGTCTACCTGGTGGTGGGTTTAAAACCCAAGGAGTTTCACACCAAGACCCGCGGCGTGGAGGGGGTCACCACCCGCATGATCGGTCGAGATGCGGAGCTGAAGCGCCTGCAGGATGCCTACTGTGAGGTGCTCGAAGACCACAAATGCCAAGTTATTACTATCATCGGTGAAGCAGGCATAGGAAAATCTCGGCTGTTGGAGGAATTTGAAGCCTGGCTTGAGAACCAAGCGGAGCTTACCTATTTCCTTAAAGGCCGCAGCAGCTCCGAATTTCAAGATTCCCCTTACGCGCTCCTGAGGGATATGTTTTCTGATCGATTCCAGATGCAAGCCAATGACCGGGTGGAACAAGTTCAGAAAAAAATGGAGACCGGCATCCGCGCCAGTTCATCACAGAATGAGAGAGCCGACATGTGGGCTCACTTCATCGGGCAGCTGCTTGGATTTGACTTCAGCGATAGCCCTTATTTGCAAGGCGTGCAGAACGATGCCATGCAGCTGCGCGATCGGGCCTGGATTTACCTGGGAGAGTTTATCAAGGCAGCTGCCAAGCGCACCCCCGTCATCATCTTCCTGGACGATATTCATTGGGCAGATGACAATTCTTTGGATGTGGTCAATTATCTGACACAAAGTTTATCCAACCAACGTTTATTAATCATTTGTTTGGGCAGGTCTCTGCTTCTCGAACGCCGGCCTTTATGGGGTGAAGGACAAAGTGCTCACACCAAGCTTAATTTGTATGCTCTATCAACCCGCGATTGCCGCCGCCTGGTTGAGGACATTCTCCAGAACATGGGACCGGTTCCCCTGGCGCTGCGTGAATTGGTCGTCAGCGGGGCGGAAGGAAACCCCTTCTATATAGAAGAATTGGTCAAGATGCTAATCGACTCCGACACCATCCAAACTGGAGATAATGTTTGGAGGATTGAACCTTCGAGCCTGGCAAAGATACTAGCAGACATGGACATTCCCAGCACATTGACTGCTCTTCTACAGGCTCGTTTAGATCAACTGCCCGCGGATGAGAGAACTATATTGCAGCAGGCTTCTGTGGTCGGCCGGGTATTCTGGGATGACATCCTTCATTACCTGTCTGCCAGTTCCGGTTCCCATCAGATGGAGCAGCTTGAAATCACCTCCCTACTGGGCAATCTCCGCCAAAAGAGCATGATTTACCACCGTGAAACTTCTGCATTGGACCGTGCCCAAGAGTATTCTTTCAACCATGCCATTCTACGTGAAGTCACCTACGACACGGTCCTAAAAAGAGTTCGCCGGGCTTACCACGCCCAAATCGCTGAGTGGATGATGGAAGAAAATCTCGAACGGGCCGGGGATTTTACTGCCATGATTGGAGAACACCTCGAATTGGCTGGAGATCATCAGCGCGCTGCTTCCTTCTACCGCCGGGCAGGAGAACAAGCTGCTCGTCAATATGCGAACCAGTCTGCTTTAAAATACCTGGGACATGCCCTGGAGTTAGCACCCAAAGCCGATCTAGATGAACGCTACGCATGCCTGTACGCCAGGGAACAGGTCTACAGCCTGCTAGGTTCGAGAAACGAACAGCGGCAAGACCTTGAGCAGCTGGATGCTATCGCTACCCAACTTGCTGATCAGCGCAAACAGGGTGAGGTATCCCTCCTGCAAGCTACCGCTGCATCGGAGACAAGCAATTATCCCCAGATCATCAGCTACACCGGGGAAGTGATTCGCATATCCCAGTCTCTGGCGATCCCCGTATTGGAAGTCAAAGCCAACCTAATTAGAGGAAGGGCGCTGCTCTCAAAGGGTGATTACCCGGGCGCTACTGAGTGCTTCAATCGGGCCTTCCAAATAGCAGAAGCCTCCCAATTGCCCAATCTGAAAGCGGACAGCGTCCGCTA
>Ga0316579_10000180_pt1 | contig 18363 bp, 16 predicted proteins | sample J5NA_2_FD_203074 | JGI IMG/M metagenome (GOLD analysis project Ga0316579, IMG submission 203074) | Rhizosphere microbial communities from salt marsh grasses in Alabama, United States - J5-7_160517rDrA | ecosystem: Host-associated > Plants > Roots > Rhizosphere | place: USA: Alabama | collected... | reverse complement strand
CCGGTTCCCGCTCCAGGACGTACCGGACCTGCCGCAGCCCGTCCGGGGCCTGCGCCTGGCCCGCGACCCGTCGCAGGCCAGGCAGGTCGGTGGACGTCGCCACGGCACCGGATCCGAGCAGGTCGAGGTCCTCCACCAGGGACAGCAGGCCCGCGGGGGCCGTCGCCGTCGCCGCGAGCCGGAGCCCGTGCTCCTCCCGGCCGACGCGCGTGTGCACGTTCCCCCCGTCCTGGGCGGCCCGGACGGTCGCCCGGACCCCCCGGGCGGTCACCCGCTGGGCCGAGCCCCGTCGCAGGCCGTCCCCGGGCGGGCACCGCGCCGGAGCGCACGGGCAGGACCAGGACGGACAGGGGCCCATCGACCGTCCCGGAGCCGTCGGTGTGGAACCAGGCCGCGACGGTCCGCGGCTCGCCGGCCCGGGTCCCGGCACGCTGACCGGGCGGCACGGTGCTGCTGGCCTGCGCGCAGGCCCGGGGCAGGACGACGGAGGGGGCCGCGGACACGGTCCGCCAACCGGAGCCCGCCCGGTACAGCAGGTCCGAGTACGCCCGGGGACTGCCCGACACCTCGCAGCGGTCCTCCCCGGCCCGGCTGTTCCGGCCGTCCCGCTCCGGTGCGTTCTGGACCAGGAGGAACAGACAGGCAACAGACGGCGAGCGCGCTGCCGAGCCGTGCCGCAGCGCGGCGCCCGCGCAGGGTCGTCGCCCTGCCGCGTATCTCCGACAGCGGCCGCGGGCGGCACGGCGCGTGTTCCGCCGAGTTCCACCAGACGGTGATCACGGCGCGTTCCTCGGCGTCCTGCCGGAGGGGGAGGCCCAGCGGGCCGGTCATGCCGGGTTCCCCCTCAGGACGGCCGGTTCCCTGTCCGCGAGGAGGGTGCTGAGCTTCTTGCGCGCCTGGGGAGGGCCGCCGCGGCAGCACCCGGGGTGATGTCCATGATCCGGGCGACGTCGGTCTCCGTGAGATCCATGACGTACCGCAGGACGACAGCTGTCCTGGCCCGCGGCGGGAGCCGGGCGACGGTCGCCCGCAGCTGGGGGTCGGGCTCGCAGGGCGGCGGGTGGTCCCCGGCGCGCGGCCTGGCCGCGCAACGGCGTCCGGTGCGGGCGCGGCGCAGCCGCGTGCGGACCTCGTCGAGCGCGACCTCGTACACCCAGGCGGTGGGGTTGCCCTTCCGGCTCAGGGCCCTCCACCGGACCAGGGCCTTGGCGAAGGCCTCCGCGGTCGCCTCCTGTGCGACTCCGGCGTCCCCGACGACGAGCGACAGCGCCGTTCGTGCACGGTGGAACTGTGCGGCGTACCAGTCGGAGAACGTCCCGTCGACGTCGTCGTACCGGTCCAGGCTCTTCACACGTTCGAGGGGGCCCGTATTTCTTTGGACCGTTTTCTCACATGGTGGGCACGTGCACGGTCGCGGATCGTCCCATCATCGGTTCTCGGCCCGTGACGATGGTGGTTCCCACCCGGTCGAGGACGGCGGCCGTCACCCCGTGACGATGGTGCACGTGAGGGTCCTGGTGATCCCCTGGACGTCCTGGATCCTCGCGATGACCCGGTGCCCGAGCGCCTCGACGTCCGGGGCCTCGATCCTGGCGATCACGTCGTAGGGACCGGTCACGTCCTCGGCGAGGGTCACGCCGTCGATCTCGGAGACGGCCCGGCACACGTCACGGGACTTGCCGACCTCGGTCTGGACGAGTATGTAGGCCTGCACCACCTCGGACCCTCCTGTCGCTCGGCGCCTGACGGGAAGATCCTCGGACCTCGTTCCCGCTGCCGGCGGACATGGCGCAGTGGACGGCCGGCCCGGTCACGCTACCGTGTCCCGGGGCGTACGGGTGAGTACCTTCGGGCACATCTCGGTCACTCAGACGTGTGATTTTTCTCTACCCGTGGTTCAGGGATCCTTCATTGTGACTCGATGTCGCGCGGTGGAGGTTCATTTCGAACATGATCGTTACTTTCTGTGAAGGGTGGGGATCAACCGTGACCGCTGCGGTGCCCCGGGGACCCGGCGTGCCAGGGGAACGCACCTCCCTGGCGGGAACGGGGGAGGACCGCCTGGTGGACCTGCTGACGTCGCGTCTGGCTCGGCGTGCCGGCGGGACCCGGGGACGGCTGCTGGAGGTCGGGCCGGGGGACGACGCGGCGGTCCTGGCAGGGCCCGCAGCGGGTGGGAAGGTGGTCCTGTCGACCGACACCCTGGTCGAGGGGCACGATTTTCGCCGGGACTGGTCGGCGCCCGAGGAGATCGGCGTGAAGGTCGTGGCGCAGGGCCTCGCCGATGTCGCGTCCATGGGCGCGCGTCCCGTGGCGTTCCTGCTGAGCCTTGCGGCGCCGGGGGAACTGGACGTGTCCTGGGCTCTGCTGCTGGCGGACGGCGTGGCCGACGAGTGCGACCGTGCGGGGGCCGTCGTCGCGGGGGGCGACGTGTCCGCCGCGTCATCGATCGTGCTCACGGGGACCGCCGTCGGGCTGCTGGAGGGGCCGGCCGTGCTGCGCTCTGGCGCGAGGACCGGTGACGTCGTCGCCCTGGCCGGCCGGACGGGCCCGTCGGCCGCCGGGCTGGCACTGCTCGCGGGAGGTGTCGTGGTGGGCCGGTCGGGACACCCGGAGCTCCTCGAGGCCCACCGGGCCCCGCGGCCGGACTACGCGGCCGGGACGGTGGCCGCGGGGGCGGGGGCACACGCCCTGATCGACGTCAGCGACGGCCTGCTGAGGGACGCGTCGCGGATCGCCGTCGCCTCGGGGGTCCGCATCGACCTGGACTCCCGGGCCCTGTCACCGGACGGGGACCTGGTGCGGGCTGCGCGGGCGGTCGGCCACTCGGACCGCGACGCCTCCGCCACGGCGCGCGGATGGGTCCTCACCGGGGGGGAGGACCATGCCTTCCTGGGATGTTTCGATCCCGGGAAGGCGCTGCCCGCGGGGTTCCGCCCGGTGGGCCGGGTCCTGGGGCCCCCGCCGGGAACCGGCCGACCGGGGGACCACAGCACGGGGCCCCGCGGGGGAACGGGCCCGGACGGGGGAACGTGGCCCGTGGCGACGGTGGACGGCGTGCACTGGGACGGCCCGACGGGCTGGACCCACTTCACGCGTCGGGTTCCCTGAGGGTCGCCGGAACGTGGCAGAGGGCAGCCGGAACGTGGTGGGCCGGGGGAGGCAGGACGTGGAGCGGGGGCACCGTCCGGTGACGGTGCCCCCGCTCCACGGTCCGACCGGGCGACGAAGGCTCGGGAAGCTGTTCTCCCGCGGTCAGCGGGTGACCTTGCCTGCCTTGAGGCACGAGGTGCAGACGTTGATCCGCTTCGGGGTCGCGCCGACGACCGTGCGCACGCGCTGGATGTTCGGGTTCCAACGGCGCTTGGTCCGGCGGTGCGAGTGCGAGACGTTGTGACCGAAGCTCGGCCCCTTGCCGCAGACGTCGCAGGTGGCAGCCACGGTTGCTCTCCTGAAGGGTCTCGTGCGGCGCGGACGTTCCCGTCCACGATCTTCCATGCTGATCAGAAACTGTGCGCTGTGCCTTCGTGTTCCCGGCAACAGCCGTCCCTCGCAAACGGCGGGTGGTCGCTTGCAACGGACGCTCGCTCGACGAGCACCCACAGTCCCGACGAGCAACCACAGTGTGCTCGACCACAGTGTGCTCGGTGAGCAGTCACAGTGTGGCACGCTGCTCCGGGAACCGGGTCGCCGGGGCGGTACCACTGCGCAAGGCTAGCCGACCACGGCGCCTGACCCAAACCGGTGATCGGTGGGTGTCGATCCCTCCCGGACCGCTCCGGTTCCTCCCCCGGAGGGCGCGGGGAAGGCCGGCAGCTCGGGGGAGGCCGGAATCCGACACGATAACCTGCGGCTCGTCCAGGTTCCGTACTCCGTCAGGGGTGCAGGGCGCGACCGATGCGTTTCCCCCCGACGGGCGTCGAACGGCCCCGTCGAGGGATCCGCCGGACAGCCGGCGGAACCGGACGCGACGTTCTCGGAACGTGGAGGCGGAGGTCGGGTGCTGAACACCCTGGACGGTCGGGACGCCCGCCGTTGGGCCGCGCAGGCCCTGAGCACGCTGGGTCGTTTCCGGGAGGAGATCGACGAGCTCAACGTCTTCCCCGTCCCCGACGGGGACACCGGGACGAACCTGTACCTCACCCTGGAGGCGGCCTGCGCCGAGGCACGCGAGCTCCCGCGGGGCACCGACCCGCGCGAGGTCGGCGCTGCGTTCGCGCGGGGCGCGCTGCTCGGCGCGAGGGGGAATTCCGGGATCATCGTCGCGCAGCTGCTCCAGGGGTGGGTGGAGGTCTTCTCCGAGCACGGGATCCTGGACGCCGCCGCCGTCAAGCGGGCGATGGCAAGAGCGGACGAACAGGCGTGGTCCGCGGTCGGCAGCCCGGTCACGGGGACGATCCTCTCGGTGAGCCGGGCCGCCGTCCACGCGGCCCAGGGGGCGGGCGACCGGCTCGACGAGGTCGTGACCGCGGCCACCCAGGCAGCCCGCAAGGCGCTCGATCACACCCCGGCACAGTTGGAGTCCCTGCGAAGGGCCGGGGTGGTCGACGCCGGCGGCCGGGGCCTGCTGGTGCTGCTGGAGACCCTGGAGGGCCTCGTCCGGGGGACGCACGATCCGCACGGCCCGCCGGCCCCCGGAGTCGCTGCCCTCCGGCCCGCCCCGGCCGTACCGGACCAGGCCGGAGCCGACCCGGCGCCAGCGGCCGACCCGGGCTACGAGGTCATGTACCTGCTGCGTTCGGACGAGCGGGGGATCCACGCCCTGCGCGAGCGCCTGTCCGCTCTCGGGGAATGCCTTGCCGTCGTGGGAGGGGAGGGACGCTGGCACGTCCACGTGCACGTGGACGACCCCGGGGCGGCCGTGGAGGCGGGGATCGAGGTCGGCGAGCCGTCCAGGATCCGCATCGAACGCCTGGACCGGGGATCCCTCGCGGTTCCCGGCACGGGGCTGGTCGCCGTCGCAGCCGGTCCCGGACTGGCGGACCTGTTCTCGCAGGTCGGTGCGGTGGTGGTGCCCGTGGGTCCCGGGTGGGGGCCTGACCCGGCCCCCCTGCTGCGGGCGGTGCGCTCCACGGGGGCCGCGTCCGTGGCACTGCTCCCCAACGGCCCGGACGTCGTTCCGGTCGCCCGGGCCGCGGCCCGTTCCGCACGGGACCGGGGGACCCGGGTGGCCGTCGTGCCGACGCTGTCCCCGGTGCAGGGACTGGCCGCCGCCGCGGTGCACGACCCCGGCAGGCCGTTCGCCGACGACGTGGCACGCATGTCCGTGGCCGCCGGGGCGACCCGGTACGGCGCTGTCACCGCGGCCACGGGCGTGGCCGTTGGCGATGTCCCGGCCCCCGCGGGGACCTGCCGCGGGGGGGAACTGATCGGCACGGTCCTGGGGGAACCGGTCGCGTCCGGGACCGATCCCGGGAAGCTCGCCGGGGAGGTCGTCACGCGCCTGCTGGCTGGTGGCGGCGAGCTGCTGACGCTCGTCACGGGGTCGCAGGCCCCCCGGGACATCCTGCACCGGGTGCTCGGGAGCGCCGGACCCGTCGGCCCCCACGTCGAGGTGAGCGAGCACCACGGTGGCCAGCCCGGGGACCTGCTGCTCGTCGGGGTGGAATGATCGTCCCGTGAGTCGCTTCGAGGAGCCGTTGGCCCGTGTTCTGGGCACGAGGTCGAAGCGCGCGGGACTGAGCAGGCTGGGACTGGAGACGGTCGGTGACCTGCTGAGGCACTACCCCCGCCGCTACGAGCGCTGGGGGGAACTCAGCCCCTTGGCCCGCCTGCCGGAGGGGGAGGAGGTCACGATCCTGGCGCAGGTCGTGTCGGCCGGCTCCCGCAGGATGCGCCAGCGGCGCGGCGAACTGCTGTCCGTCGTGGTCACCGACGGCACCGACACCCTCGACCTGACCTTCTTCAACGCCGGCCGTCTCAAACACGTGCTGCTGCCCGGTCGCAGGGGCCTGTTCTCGGGCACCGTGGACCGGTACCGGGGCAGGCCCCAGCTGGCCCACCCCAAGATGCACCTGCTGGGCGGGGAGGACGACGAGGAGGGCGCCGTCGCGGACCTGGACCGTCCCATCCCGATCTACCGGGCCTGCGGGGCCGTCGACTCCGAGGCCGTCCGGCGCAGCGTCGCGGTGGTCCTGGACACCCTCGGGGAGGTCCCCGACCCCGTCCCGCCGGAGGTCCGTTCCCGCCAGGGGCTGGTCGGGCTCGGCCGGGCCCTGGAGGCGGTGCACCGCCCCGAGACCGATGAGGACTGGAAGAACGCCCAGCGCAGGCTCCGTTTCGAGGAGGCGTTCGTCCTGCAGGCCGCCCTCGCCCGGCGCAGGCACGCCGCCGGCGCGCAGCCGGCCGTGCCCCGCAGGGCCCGCCGGGGCGGCCTGCTCGACCTGTTCGACGAGCGGTTGCCGTTCCGGCTGACCGACGGCCAGCGCGAGGTGGGTGAACGGATCGCCGAGGACCTCGCGGGCGAGCACCCGATGCACCGCCTGCTGCAGGGCGAGGTCGGCTCCGGCAAGACCGTCGTCGCCCTGCGCGCGATGCTCACGGTCGTCGACGCCGGCGGGCAGGCTGCGCTCCTCGCCCCCACAGAGGTGCTCGCGGCGCAGCACCACAGGACCATCACCGACCTGCTGGGGGACCTGGCCCAGGCCGGGCGCCTCGGCGGGGACGGGAGGGGCACCCGGGTCGGCCTCCTCACCGGGTCGCTGCCGGTCACCGCCCGAAGGCAGACCCTTCTGGACCTGGTCAGCGGGCAGGCGGGCCTTGTCGTCGGCACCCACGCGCTGCTCCAGGACGAGGTGGAGTTCCACGACCTGGGTCTCGTCGTCGTCGACGAGCAGCACCGCTTCGGGGTGGACCAGCGCGACGCCCTGCGGGGCAAGGGGCGCGACGTGCCGCACCTGCTCGTCATGACGGCGACCCCGATCCCGCGCACGGTGGCGATGACGGTCTTCGGCGACCTGGAGACCTCCGTCCTGGCCCAGCTGCCCGAGGGCCGCCGCCCGATCCGCACCCACGTCGTGCCGGTGGCGGAGAGACCGGCCTGGTACGAGCGGATCTGGCAACGCATGCGCGAGGAGATCGACGCCGGCCATCAGTGCTACCTGGTCTGCCCGAGGATCGGGGACGAGCGGACCGGGGCCGAGCGCGAGGAGACGCCGCAGGACCGGCCGGGCCCGCAGGGGCAGGCCTCCCGGACGGAGACCCGGTCCGTGCTGGACACCCTCCGCAGCGCCCGCGGGCATCCCGCGCTGGCCGGGATCGGGATCGAACCCCTGCACGGGCGGATGCCGGCGGACGAGCGGGAGACGACCATGCGCCGGTTCGGCGCGGGCCAGGTGCAACTGCTCGTGGCGACGACCGTGATCGAGGTGGGGGTCGACGTCCCGAACGCCACCGTGATGGTGATCATGGACGCGGACCGGTTCGGCGTGTCCCAGCTGCACCAGCTGCGAGGCAGGGTCGGCCGGGGCAGCGCGCCGGGACTGTGCCTGCTCGTCACGCAGTCGCCCCCCGGCTCGCCCGCCCGGCAGCGGCTGGAGGCCGTGGCGGGGACCCTCGACGGTTTCGCCCTCGCCGAGGTGGACCTCGAGCAGCGGCGCGAGGGGGACGTGCTGGGGGCGGCCCAGTCCGGCGGGCGCAGCTCCCTGCGGCTGCTGCGGGTCCTGCAGCACCGGTCGGTGATCGAGGCCGCACGGCACGAGGCGGGGGCCGTCGTAGCGCAGGATCCGGACCTCGTCGGGCATCCTGCCCTCGGCGTGGCGATCGCCGAACTGTTGGATCCTGAACGCGAGGCCTACCTGGATCGGGGGTGAGAACGCCGTGACCAGAATCATCGCGGGTTCCGTCGGCGGACGCCGCCTGGAGGTGCCCCGCGGGGACGGCACCCGTCCCACGAGCGACCGGGTCCGCGAGGCGGTGTTCTCCGGGCTGCAGTCCCGCGGGGCCGTGGCGGGCGTGCGGGCGCTGGACCTGTTCGCCGGATCGGGGGCCCTGGGACTCGAGGCCGCCAGCAGGGGCGCCTGCGAGGTGGTCCTCGTGGACTCCGCGCGTCAGGCGGTGACCGCCGCAAGGCGCAACGCCTCGGCCCTCGGACTGGCCCGGGTGACCGTCGTGCTCTCGTCCGTCCAGCGGTACCTTGCCCGCAGGCCGCCGTGGAGGGCCGGGCTCGTCTTCCTCGACCCCCCGTACGCGATACGGGACTCGGTGATCTCCGAGACCCTCTCGGACCTGTGCGGGGGGCAGTGGCTGGTTCCCGGGGCCCGCGTGGTCGTGGAGCGCAGCAGCCGCAGCGGCGAGCCCCGGTGGCCGGCCGGCCTGCGCAGGGACTCACTGCGCCGGTACGGGGAGACCGTGGTGTGGACCGCCGTCCTCGTGACGGGACACGGGACGGACGGCACCGGCCCGGACGGGGCACCCGGAACCGGTTGACCTCCGGGTCCTGCCGGACTCTCGCCGGACCTCGACACCCGACGGGTCCTCGCGGGGTCCGCACGCTGCTAAGTTTCCCGGGTGGCAGTTGATCGCCCGACCGATCGTCCCTCCGACCCCGTTCGACCGCCGGAACGGCGTCGCTGCGTCTGTCCGGGAAGTTTCGATCCCGTGACCCTCGGGCACGTGGACGTCGTCCGCCGCAGCACGGCATTGTTCGACGAGGTGATCGTGGCGGTACTGGGCAATCCCTCCAAGACGGGCACGTTCAGCGTCCCGGAGAGGGTCCGGATGCTGCGCGACAGCCTGGAGGACGTTCCCCGTGTCGAGGTCGTGGGTGTCTCGCAGGGGCTGCTGGTGGAGTTCTGCCGCAGGGTCGGGGCGCCCGCGGTGGTCAAGGGACTGCGTTCGGGGACGGACTTCGCCTACGAGCTGCCGATGGCATTGATGAACCGGCACCTCACCGGTCTGGAGACGGTGTTCCTGCCGGGGGACCCACGATTCGAACACATCTCCAGCAGCCTGGTGAAGGAAGTGGCCCGGCACGGAGGACCGATCGAGGGGCTGGTCCCCGAGGCCGTGGTTCCACGGCTGCACGAGCGGATCGGTCGGACCCCGTGATCCTCCGGGACGGACGGGAGCACGTGATGAGGGGAAAGATGTCATGAGCCTGCAGGGGTCTCTGGACCGGATCAGCGCTACGGTCCAGAGAGCGGCACGAGTGCCGATGTCGGCGTCCTGTGTGGTCAACCGGGCCGAGATCCTGGCACTGGTCGAACGGGCCCGGGCCAGCATCCCGGTGGAGGTACGCGACGCCGACGCTCTGCTGGCACGCAGGGAGAAGGTCCTGTCGACGGCCCGGGACGAGGCGGAGAACACCCTGACCGAGGCCGGGCGCTGCGCCGAGCAACTGGTCGAGAGCAGCACGATCGTCGCACGGGCCAGGGAACGGGCCGAGGAGATCATCGAGGAGGCCCACGCGGAGGCCGGACGCCTGCGTCGGGAGGCCGACGACTACTGCGACCGGCAGCTGGCGGATTTCACCGAGGAACTCCAGCGGATCCAGGCCCAGGCCGCCCGGGGACGGGAACGGCTGCGCCACCGCGGACCGGAAGGGGCCGGAGAGGACGGGGACGAGCCTGTCGGGGAGGGGAAGGACACCGTGCCCGTGGGTCCTCTCCCGGCGGGGCCCGCCCGCCCGCCCGGCTCCCGGACGGGCGCCGGACCGAGCCTGTCCGGGGCGACCCGCTCCGGCTTGGGGCAGGACCAGGATCTGGAGTAACCTTTCACCTTGGCCTCGCCGCTCCGTGCGGCGTGGCCGGGTGCAGCTCACGGGAACTGCGGCTGACGGTTGTCCATGCCATGGACTTCCGTGAGATGCAGATCCCGGGTGCCTGCCCCGACGGGCATGCCCGAACGCAGCAGAATCGGAAACGTCGCAAGAACAGATGTGTCGGAAATATCGTGCCGGAAGAATCAGGAGCGTGCCATTCGTCTCGACCCGCGCTCGCCCTACGTCCTCGACACCCGGGAACTGGGGCGGCGTCCAGGAACGATGCGGAAGGTGCGACGGACCGTTCCGGCACCGGACGATCTCGCTATCGACGTCATCGGTGTGCCCTCGGGCACCGATGTCGAGCTGGATCTCAGGCTCGAGTCGGTGATGGAGGGCGTGCTGGTCTCCGGCACGGTACGAGGAAGAGCGGTCGGGGAGTGCGTCCGCTGCCTCGGCGGGATCGAGCAGGGGCTCGACGCTCGGTTGCAGGAGCTGTACGCGTATGCCGATCGTGCACGGGACGACGGGAACGAGGACGAGGTCCGGGAACTCCAGGACGAGCTGATCGATCTGGAACCGGCCCTCCGGGACGCGGTGGTGCTCGCGCTGCCGTTCCAGCCGGTGTGCCGGGACGACTGTCCGGGCCTGTGCTCCGAATGCGGGGCACGCCTGGCGGATGATCCGGACCACCGGCACGAGGTCCTCGACCCGCGTTGGGCGGCCCTGCAGCTCCTGTCGTCCGACCCGGACGTGGGAACACCCGGTGGGACGGGTCAGAATGGCCTGCACCACCCCAATGACCTGAAAGACGACAAGAAAGAGAGCTGACCGTGGCCGTTCCGAAGCGGAAGATGTCCCGCAGCAACACGCGGTCCCGTCGCTCCCAGTGGAAGGCGGAGGCCCCCACGCTCACCGCCCGCACGGAGGGCGGCCGGACGACCTACGCCCGACCCCACCAGGCCTACGTCGTCACCGACTCGGTGGGCACTCCGCTGTTCCTGGAGTACAAGGGTCGCAAGGTCAAGGACCTCTGAGGGACGCTCGAGGCACTGGTGCCGTGAGCGAACGACAGACACAGACGTATCCAGGGGACCACGAGGCGTTGACGAAACGCCTCGGGGTCCGAATCAGTCCTGCCCTCGTGATGCTGGCCCTGACCCATCGTTCCTATGCCTACGAGAACGGCCGGTTGCCCACCAACGAGAGACTGGAGTTCCTCGGGGACTCGGTGCTCGGACTGATCGTGACGGACGCTCTGTTCACCCGCCATCCCGATCTGGACGAGGGACAGCTGGCCAAGTTGCGTGCGGCCGTGGTGAACATGCGAGCGCTGGCGGACGTGGCACGACGGCTGGAGCTCGGCCAGTTCGTCATGCTCGGACGCGGTGAGGAGATCAGCGGGGGACGGGACAAGTCGTCGATCCTCGCGGACACGCTGGAAGCGTTGATCGGTGCTGTCTACCGGGAGCACGGCATCGACGAGGCCTGCGTGCTCGTCCGGCGCCTTGTGGATCCGCTCCTGGAGTCCTCGGCGGCCATGGGCGCCGGTCTGGACTGGAAGACCTCGTTGCAGGAGCTGACAGCGAGCCTCGGACTGGGGGTGCCCGAGTACGCCGTCACAGAGGAGGGCCCGGACCACGCCAAGGTCTTCCACGCCGTGGCGCTGGTCCTGCGCAACCCGCACGGGAACGGCACCGGCCGCAGCAAGAAGGAAGCGGAGCAGCGTGCGGCCGCCGCCGCTTTCAAACTCCTGAACAAGACCTCGGGGAACGACCACGAGGGTTCCTCGCCCAAGCAGAACGGGGCCAGGAGATCCCGCTGACGCTCGTGCGACAGCCACGCGGGCCCGGTGGGATCGTCCACCGGGCCCGCGCCCGTCCGGCGGACGTCCCCGCCCGGCCCCCGGAAACGTTCCCGCCGTGCCTCTCGCGGATCGGTCGGCCGCGTGAGGAGGGCACTGGAATCTTCAGACCGATATCACCTGAAAGTCGCAAAAAGGGTGTGATCGTGGCCTGCCGGAACAGTACGAGCCACCTTCCACAATCTGTTGGGAAGGCCAACGGGCACCGACCCTCGTACGGTGGGTAGCCTGACGGCGTGGATGGTCAGGGACGTATCCGGGTTCTGGTGGTCGACGACCACGAGGTCGTGCGCCGGGGAGTGGTCGACGTCGTCGACGCGGACCAGGCACTGACGGTGGTCGCCGAGGCGGGTTCGGTGCTGGACGCCGTGCGCCGGGCTGCGGCGGTCCGCCCCGACGTCGCGGTGGTGGATCTCAAGCTCCCGGACGGCACCGGGATCGAGCTGGTCCGTCGCCTGCGGGAGGACCACGAGGAGATCCGCTGCGTGGTGCTGACCTCCTTCGACGACGACGACGCCGTGGCGGCGGCACTCGACGCGGGGGCTGCGGCCTTCGTGCTGAAGACCGTCAGGGGAACCGAGATCGCGGACGTGGTCCGGGCGGTGGCCGCGGGCCGGAACCTGCTGGACGAGCGCGCCGTCGCTCGCCGCAAGGCTGCGCACACGGATCCCACCGAGTCGTTGACACCGACGGAGCGCAAGGTGCTCGAACTCATCGGGGACGGCCTGTCCAACCGGGAGATCGGGGACGAGCTGGGGCTCGCGGAGAAGACGGTGAAGAACCACGTCACCGGGCTCCTGGCGAAGATGGGCTTCCGGCGCCGCACCCAGGCCGCCGCGTGGGTCGCGGCGCACCGGCAGGGGACGGGGTGGAACGTCAGCTGAGGTCCCCGTCGGCCGAGGCTCCCCCGGCCGGCGCCCCCTGGTCGGCCGGACCTCCTCACTCCGGTCCGGGGACGGGCGCCCTCCTCCTCGGGGGCCGGTCCGAGAAGGGCCCGGCTCAGTCCGGGAGCGGGACCTGCCAGCGCAGTATCGTCCCGCGGGGTTCTCGGGGAAGGGCCAGGCACCGTCCCGTGTGGCGCCGTGCCCTTTCGCCCAGGTGGTCCAGGCCGCTGCTGCGGTGCTGGATCGGCGGCAGGCCGACCCCGTCGTCACTGACCTCCACGAGGATCTCCTCGTCGGACACGAGGACCTGGACCTCGACCCGTGACGCGTGGGCGTGCCGGGCGGCGTTCGACAGCCCCTCCCGGACGACGGCGACGACGTCGTCGGCCAGGTCCGCGGGTTCCACGGCGTCCAGGCGGGCCAGATCGGGCAGGCGCAGGATGGGCTGGAACCCGAGCGCAGCGTGGGCCCTGTTCGCCTCGCCGTGCAACCGGTCGACGAGCCCGACGGGCTCTCCCGGGTCCCGCAACGCTCTGATGGTGGATCTGATCTGACGTACGGCCCGGTCCAGGGAGTCCAGGGAACTGTCGATGTGCGCCACGGCCGACGGCGCAACGGTCTCCCGGATGCGTGACAGCCGCATCCCCATGGCGAAGAGTTCCTGCACGACCAGATCGTGCAGGTCCCGGGAGATGCGGGCACGCTCCTGGAGGACCTCGGCCTCCTCCGAACGACGCCGCCCGTCCGCCAGCTGCAGGGCGAGCGCGGCCTGGCTGGCGAAGGTCTGGGCGGTGGCCAGGTCCTCGTCGCTGAACTCCATGGCTCCCCGCGGACGCAGCAGGACCATGACGCCCATGTGCTCGTCACCCGCGATCAGCGGAGCGTAGAGGGCCGGACCGTAGTCACGCATCTTCGGCACGAGCAGGTCCGGTTCGGTGGACATGTCCGCCATCCGCAGCCCCCTGCCGGACCGGACGACCGACACGGCCCTTCCCTCGGGGGGCATGAGCGTGCCCAGGAGCTTCTCGGCCCCGTTGCCGTCCGCGACCTCCAGGACCCAGTTGCCCTGCCAGCCGGGGAGCACGAGGGCTGCGGCCTCCGCCGCGGCGACCTCCCTGGCCCGTTGCGCGATGAGTTTGAGGGCGTCGTCCTCCTCAGCCCCGGAGAGCATGGCCGTGGTGACCTCGTGGGCGGCGGTGACCCACCGCTCGCGGCCCCTGGCGTCCTCGTAGAGCCGGGCGTTCTCGACCGCAACGGCCGCAGCCGCAGCGAGGGCTACGACGACGTCCTCGTCCTCGGCCGTGAAACCTCCGGGCTTGTCCGCGAGGTAGAGGTTGCCCACGACCCGTTCCCCGATGCCGACGGGGACCCCCAGGAAGCTGCGCATGGCCGGGTGGTGCTCGGGGAAGCCCTGGGAGGCCGGGTGCTCGCTGAGATCGCTGACCCTGACGGCCCGGCCCACACGGGTGATGTGCCCGAGCACGCCGTGGCCGCGGGGAAGGCCGCCGATGGAGGCAGCGGTCCGCGAGGGCACTCCGGTGTAGACGAAGGACTCGTGCAGGCCGTCGTCCCCGAGGACCCCGAGGGCCGCGAACGGCGCCTGGGTGAGGTCGGAGGCCGCTGCCACGATCCGTTGGAGGGTGGAGTCCAGCTCCAGACCGTCCGCCACGCTGACGACGGCGTCGAGCAGGCGCCGGTCCACGGACACCGGCGGAGGGGGGGGAGGGTCGGATGGCACGGTCACACTCCGATCATCTCGCGGATCCTCGTGCGGCGGATCCTCGTGGGTCGGTCACGGCCCGGCGGGTGACGTACCGCTCGGCGAGCAACAGATCACGATACGGGGGATGGTTCTCGAGGAGCCAGGCGTGGGACCCCCGGGCGGCGACACCTCCTCCCGCCAGCACGACGACCTCGTCGGCGGCCTCCAGCGGTGTGATCCGGTGGGTGACGACGACCACGGCGGGGCAGCGGTCCGGATCGGGGGCCCGCGGCCCTGGGCGGTCAGCGTCCGGCTGCCGGGCTTCGCCCGTCACCGGGTCCTGCGGGGTGCTCCCCGGACGCGGCGATCCGGCGAGCACGTCCCGGACCAGGCTGTCCGCGGTGCCGGGGTCCAGGTGCTCCGCCGGCTCGTCGAGCAGGAGCACCCGGGCCCGCACGAGGAAGGCTCTCGCGAGCAGGAGCCGCCGCCGTTCCCCGCCCGACAGCCCAGTCCCGTCCGGGCCGAGGACCGTGTCCAGCCCGTCGGGGAGCCCGCCGGCCCAGGGACCCAGCCCTGCTCGTCGCAGGGCGGCCAGCAGGTGGTCGTCGCCGGGCTCCTCGGGGGCCGCGACCCGGAGGTTCTCCCGGACGGTCGTGCGGAAGACGTGGGCGTCCTCGGCCGTGAGGTTCACGGTGCGGCGCAGCTGGACCGGGTCCAGGTCGGCCAGAGCGGCCCCGTCAAGGCTCACCCGCCCTCCCCGCGGGGGCAGCAGGCCCGCGAGGGTCAGCAGGAGGGTCGTCTTGCCGCAGCCGCTGGCCCCCACGACGGCCACCCGGCTGCCGGGGCCCAGCCGCAGGTCCATTCCCTCCAGGACGGCCGGTCCCCCCGGCCACGCACAGCGCAGGTCCTCCGCGATCAGGGGCCATCCGGGCCGGGGCGACAGCCCTCGGCTCTCCTCCGGCCCCACGGGGCCGGCAGGACCGGCAGAGGCAGCAGGACCGGCAGGGACAGCAGCGCCGGTCCTGGCCGGCGGGGCCTCCAGGAGAGGCAGGATCCTCTCGGCGGCGGCCCTGCACCGCACGAGGCCGACGGCCGCCGCCGGCAGACCGGAGATCGCTTCCGCCGTGGCCAGGGGGGTCAGGGTCACGACGGCGAGCAGCACCGGATCCAGGATCCCCTCCCGGACCGCCCTCGTCCCCAGGACCAGGGCCGCGATCACGGCCGTTCCCGTCAGCAGGACGTTCAGGGCGCTCGCGAGGGCCTGCGGGGCCGCCGCCCGGTCCACCTCCCGGAACCGGGCCTCGTCCAGTTCGCGCAACCGTTCCAGCCGGGAGGGACACCTTCCCCAGACCGTGAGCTCGGGCAGGTGGTCCAGCAGGGACATCACCTCGGAGGCGGCCAGGTCCCGGGTCCGGTCCGCCGCGCGCTGCGATCGGCGGGCCGACACCACCGCGAGCCACGGGGCGAGCACGGCCGCAAGGAGCAGGCACACCACGACGGGCAGCCCGCCCACCGGCAGGATCGCCAGGACGAGCAGGGAGGACCCTGCCGCGGTCACGACGGCGACGGCGAAGGGGAGCAGGGAACGGACGACGAGGTCGGCCAGGGTGTCGACGTCGGCACCGACCCGGGACAGGAGCTCCCCCCGGCGCAGGGAGGCGACGACGCTCGGCTCCGCCGCGGCCAGGCTCCGGTACAGGCGTTCGCGAACGGCGACGACCCCGCGCAGGGCGACATCGTGGCCCGCCAGCCGCTCCCCGTACCGCAGGACCCCCCGTCCGATGCCGAAAGCCCTCGTGGCGACGACGGCGATCTGCAGGTACAGCACGGGCGGGCGCTGGGCCGCCCGCGAGATCAACCAGGCCGACGTCGCCGTGAGACCGATCGCGCAGGCAAGGGCCCCGACCCCCAGCAGGACCGCCAGGGCGGCCCGCCACGGATCCGGATCGAGGGCCGCGACGGCCCGGACGAGGGGATCCCTGCGGAGCCGGTGCGGGAACGGACGGGGCCGGGACCTGCGGGGCGACGGGCGCGTCCGGGACGCCGGGACCGTCACGGGGCACCCGCCCTCGTCACGGTCCCGGCCCCCGGAGCCCCGGGGAGCACGATCCCGGGGCCCATGGTCCGGGGGTCCACGGTCCCGGCGCCGGTGTCCCGCAGGTCCGGCCCCGGGGGGAGGAGCCGAGCGCCCTCCCGGGTCGCCTCCACGGTGATCACGTCCTGGGCGGCGGAGAGCAGCGCGGGCCGGTGCGCGACGAGCAGGACGGTGGCTCCCCGGTCCCTGCGGTCCTCCAGGGTGCGCAGGACCGTCCGTTCGGTCGCCGCGTCGAGGTGGGCGGTGGGCTCGTCCAGGACGAGCAGCGGTGCCCGGAGCAGCAGGGCCCTGGCCAGGGCGATCCGCTGGCGTTGCCCGGCCGACAGCCCGTACCCGCCCCGGCCGACCGGGGTCTGCCATCCCCGTTCGAGCCCGGACACAACGCTCCTCAGCCCGCACGGGTCCAGGACCTGTTCCAGTTCTTCGTCGGTGGCCTGCGGCACGGCGAGACGGACGTTGTCCGCGAGGGTCCCGGGAACGATCAGGGGGCGCTGGGGGACCCAGGCGATCTGCCGGTGCCAGCTGTCCGGTGCGATCCGTTCCAGCGGCACCGGCGGCGAACCCGGCCCGAGGAGCAGGACCCGTCCGGAGGTCGCGGGTACCAGACCCAGCAGGACGTGCAGGGCCGTGGTCTTGCCGCAGCCGCTGTCCCCGGCCAGGGCGAGCATCCCGCCCGGGACCAGGTCGAAGGTCAGTCCGGTCGGGGCGGACCGGCTCGACCCCGGGTGCGCGACCGCGACCCGTTCGAATCGGATCGTCGTGCGTGCCAGGTCCGGGGCCTGCACGGTCCCGGGACGGGGAACCGGCCTCTCGAGGACCTCCAGTGCCGCCCGGGCGGCCGCAAGGCCGTCGACGCTCGCGTGGTACTGGGCCCCGAGCATCCGCAGGGGGAGATAGGCCTCGGGGGCCAGGATGATCACCGTCAGCCCGGTGCGCAGGTCCAGGTCGCCGTGGACCATCCGCAGCCCGACCCCCACGGCGACCAGGGCCACCGAGAGCGTGGTGAGGGATTCCAGGACGAGGGCCGACAGGAAGGCCGTGCGCAGGGTCCGCAGGGTGGCCCTGCGGTAGTTCTCCCCGGTCCGGCGGACGACGGCGGCCTGCCCGTGCTCGCGTCCCAGCGCCCGCAGGGTCGGCAGGCCCGCGAGCAGATCGAGCACCTGCCCTCCCAGCCGCTGCAGGGACCGGAGCCTGCGATCGGCCGCTGCCTGGGCCGCCATCCCCACGAGGGCGAGGAAGAACGGGACCAGGGGCAGGGTGAGCAGGACCGTGAGCCCGGCGACGGCGTCGTGCCACCAGATGACGACGAGCACCGTCGGGGTGACCACCGCGGTCAGGACCAGCTGCGGCAGGTAGCGCACGAGGTACCCGTCGAGGTCGTCCAGGCCCCGGGTCGCCAGGGTCGCCAGGGCCGGGCCGGAACCGTCGTGGAGGGTCCGGGGTCCCAGCGCAGTGATCCTGCCCAGGACGCCCTGGCGCAATTGCATGATCACGGTGGTGGCGGCGCGGTGGCCGAAGCGGTCCTGTGCCCAGGCGACGGCGGTCCGCAGGCCGACGACGGCGGTCAGGCAGGCCAGGGGGACGGCGAGACGGCGCAGCCCCTCGCCGTCCTGCGCGGCTCCCGCCACGACACGGGCCAGCAGCACGGCCTGCGCGACGGCCAGCACCGCCGTGAGGACTCCCAGCAGGGCGGTGAGCAGGACGTGCCCCCGTGCGGCGCGCGCGTGGTGCAGCAGCCGGGGATCCAGCGCTCGCACGGTGGAACCTCCTGTCCGGGGTACGGGTCGTCGTCACAGCGGTGAGCGGGTGGGGGCGGGGCCTCGTGGGGGGACTGTCGGGCCGACGGGTGGGAGCCGGGGCCGGTCCCTGGACGGCGACCGGTCCGCGATGCGGCTTCAGCGTAGGCGCGCCCCGCGGGATCGGCCCGGTGAGGGCCGCAGGTTGTGGACAGCCGCGCCCCGGCGGGGGAGGTGTCCACAGGCCACGGACCGTGGGCAGGACGCGGTGCACAAGAACACCCGTACCGGGGTCGTGCACGGAACGGGACGGCGGCCGGATCACCTGCCGCCAGGGCCCGCTGGACGTGGTGCGGTACGGGTACTGCGCCGGAACGCCGGA
>Ga0316579_10000179_pt1 | contig 18572 bp, 17 predicted proteins | sample J5NA_2_FD_203074 | JGI IMG/M metagenome (GOLD analysis project Ga0316579, IMG submission 203074) | Rhizosphere microbial communities from salt marsh grasses in Alabama, United States - J5-7_160517rDrA | ecosystem: Host-associated > Plants > Roots > Rhizosphere | place: USA: Alabama | collected... | reverse complement strand
ACGGGTATGCATATCCACCGTGCTATGCCATCCTTTTGCATTGGAACGCACGATGCCGGATTGATCTTCATTTCTCCACTTTAGAATTTCCGCAGTCCAGCCTTTATTCAGTTCTTTGTAGTTCTTTATATCCATCAGGCTGACGATGGTGGGAAACCATTGTTCCTGAAAAACGACGCCACGACATTCTTCCGGAATGAGTTCAGCAAGATCGGCATATCTCTCTTCGGCGCTCGCACTTTGAATTTTATTTAACGGATTATCCGAAGGGTTAGACATGAATCCTCCTATCTTGTTACTGCGTACTTCGCATATTGGGATCTCCAGTTGCCTGGTCCACAGCAAATGCGGCAACTAGAGATGTCTGTTTGCCGCGTCCTTGGCCGCGCTCTAAGCTGAACCGATCTGTACAGCTTGAGAGCGCTCCTATTTGGCAGCTGCTTTCTTGGGTCTCAACCCACTACACCGATCACCTTGGCGGGAAACATCCCTGCAACCATATTTAAATATCATTTAACTTCATATAGTTGCATCAATAACGACATGGCCGCTAATTCGCACGACGGCTTGTTGCGCCTACATTGAATAATATTAACCATGAACGGACGCTGAATGGCGGTGCGCCTGGGACAGGCAGAGGCTTCGATACGGCTTCGGAGGTGATAAGCGGGATGGATTTTAGGCTTATTGATAGCCGACAATGCCCTACGGGTATAGCCTTAGTCTAGCAATGGCACTCAGGCGCTAAGCCATGTTGTAGCGGCAGCGGCACCCCCTGCCTGCTCTATCTACTTAAGCATCACGCGCCGCTTAGAGATTCAGATGGATATACGACTCGCGGGGCTGACCCTAAGCCGCGTTACTGACTCGTGCATAGATATGCTTATATAATGCACAGAATTTCGATCGACGATATGCCTGGTATTCACAATTGGCGCATAAACTATATTACCACCGCAACTATAGTTGTTGTTGACATAGCTTTCTATGTCTTCACATGTTCGGAATTCGTTCCGCTATTCTCAGTTCCACCTTTTCTAAAGTATGTATCACTAAGGAGTCAGACATGGCCATAAATACACATCACCACCGCGGACTGAAAGTGATCGCCATGGCATCCGCACTCGGCTGCTTTGCATTAGTCACGCTCTCCATAGCCCAAGCCACTGATATGCCGGCACAGCTGCAGGCGGCGGCAAAACAGGGTAAAGACATATTCATGCATCCTTCCTTCGGCGGCAATGGCAAGGCCTGCAACAGCTGTCATCATGACGGTGGCATGGGCCCCGGCGCGCTACCGGATGGCACCCCACTGCCCAGCCTGAACAATGCCGCCGCTATATTTCCACGCCTCAATAGGAAAGGAAAACTGGTGACGCTTCAGGATCAGGTACACAACTGTGTCGCCGGCGCTATCAAAGGTACACCACCCGCTTACGACAGCGAGCAGATGAGGCTGTTAGTGGTCTATCTCACCTCGCTGTCGCAAGGCAAACCCATCGATATGGGCGGCAAGCCTCACTAAGAGTTATACGCAGGCAATTTCTCATCTCACGGGGAGCTTGTTGCCTGCCACCAGGCGCCGGAAACTGTTAACGCTATACATAGCGTTAACAGTCCTTAGATACTCTGTACCAGAATAACCCCGTGCCCAACCTGCTTGCACTGGACTATACCTTTGCAGAATGCGGCGGGCAGTGGCTTAGCCTGAACGGTAAAGATAGCCGTGCCGCACCAACCACTTCTCTGCCTCCACTGCGAAAAATATGATCCCCGCCATGGAGAAACAGAATGCCAGATCGGTCGCCGACAAGGCTTGCGTCTTGAAGATCGGCTGCAAGAAAGGCGTATAGATCACCGCCAATTGCAAAAGCAAGGTTAAGACCACCGCTCCCAACAGAGGAAGATTGGAAAAAATCCCCACCACAAATAAAGACTCGCTGCCGGCGCGGATCGCCATTATTTGTGCCAACTGCGCCAGAGTCAGCGTTGTGAAAGTCATGGTCTGCCAATGGGCCGTTTCGCTGTGCAACCCCCAGGCCTGGGTGAACAAGGTTACGGCACCGATCAAAAGGCCTACCCACACCATGTGTTGCCACATGCCGTGGGCAAAGATCGACTCGCCGGGGGGTTGGGGAGGACGATGCATCAATCCCCGTTCCGCAGGTTCCGCCGTCAATGCCAAACCGGGCAGACCGTCGGTTACCAAATTGACCCACAGGATATGGATGGGCTGCAACGGGATAGGCATGCCCAGAAACGGCGCAAGAAACAAGGTCCAAATCTCACCGGAATTGCCAGCCATGACGTATTTGATGAACTTACGGATATTGTCGAAGATGCGCCGCCCTTCCTGCACCGCCGCGACGATGGTAGAGAAATTGTCATCCAACAACACTAATTGTGAGGCCTCTCGTGCCACGTCGGTACCGATGAGGCCCATGGAAACGCCGATGTCGGCACGCTTGAGTGCCGGCGCATCGTTGACCCCGTCGCCGGTCATGGCCACAAAGTGGCCGCGCTGTTGTAAAGCGGTAACGATACGGATCTTCTGCGCGGGATCGACGCGCGCGTAGACTTTCAGGGCTTCGACTTGTCCAGCCAGCTGCTCATCGCTCATACCAGCCAGGTCGGCACCGGTCACGACTGCATCATCCACGGTACAGATACCCAGACGCACAGCGATGGCTTGTGCCGTTGCGGGATGATCACCGGTGATCATAACCGGGATGATGCCCGCCTGCCGGCACAGTGCCACCGACTCCGCTACTTCGGCACGCGGCGGGTCTATCAAGGCCAACAAACCAAGCAAGGTAAGATTCTTTTCTATACTGGATTCGCCGGCATCGTCAGGTATCTCTTGCCACTGACGATAGGCTATGGCCAAGACCCGGTATCCCTGTTCAGCCAAGGTCATGGCCTGCCGTTGCCACTCATCCTTGTCCAAGGCGGTGATGCCCGACTCACTCAGCACATCTTCGCATAATGGAATAACTCGCTCCGGTGCCCCTTTAACGTAGGCCACCACCCCGTCATCGCAATCATGTAAGGTGGTCATGCGCATACGCCCAGAGTCAAAGGGTACTTCGCCGATACGTGGTCTCTCCTGTTCCAGAGCTTCTTTGCTAAAGCCTGCCTCGCGCGCGGCCTGATATAAGGCCACCTCTGTGGGATCACCGGCTGGAATGCCCTTGCCATCCAAGGCAACTTCGTTGTTGAGCGCTAGACCGATGCCGAGTTGCCGCCAAAGATTGCCATGTGCCGATAATTTTTTATGCATGGCACCGGAGGCGAACACTCCTTCCAGGCACATGCTGTTTTCAGTAAGGGTGCCGGTCTTGTCCGAACAGATGTAGGTCACGGAACCCAAAGACTCCACCGCAGGCAGACGTCGTACCAGGGCGTTGCGCCTCACCATGTTGCGCGCGCCGAAGGCCAAGGTGACCGTAACCACCGCCGGCAGGGCCTCAGGTATGGCAGCGACGGCCAAACTCACCGCGGTAAGAAACATTAATAATACGGGGGCACCACGAAGCAAACCGGCGGCAAAGATAACCGCGCACACCGCCAATATCGCAAGCGCCAAACGGCGGCCGAATCGGGTAAGTCGCTGCTGTAAGGGTGTGCGATTATCTCCCGACTCTTCGAGCAAGCTGGCGATCTTCCCTAACTCGGTAACCATACCGGTTGCAGTTACCGCACCGACACCCCGGCCTTGGGTGACGATAGTCCCCTTGTAGAGCATGTTGTGACGTTCGCCCAACGAGGCTTGCGCCTCGGCGATATAATTTACGCTCTTTTCCACGGAGACGGACTCGCCGGTCAGCGACGCCTCGTTGATGAGAAGTTGCGCCGTCTCCAGCAGCCGCAAATCCGCAGGCACGATATTGCCGGCCTCCAACAACACCACGTCACCGGGAACGAGCTCGCTGCTGGCCAGGATATGGATGTGACCGCTGCGGCGCACCTTGGCCGTGGGGGCGGCCAGCCGTCGCAAGGCTTCGATGGCCTGCTCGGCGCGATAATCCTGAATGAAACCGATAATCCCATTGAGCAGCACGATGATTACGATGGCTATGCTGTCTATCACTTCACCGACCGCGCCGGCGATGATCGCCGCGACGATCAGCACGATGATCATGAAATCGGTGAACTGGGAAAGGAATAAACTGAACAGACTACGCCGGCGTTGCTCCTGTATGGCATTTTTGCCATATACCATGCGACGCTGCTGAACATCGGCAACGCTCAATCCCCGTTTGGCATTAACACCCAAGGCGGCGCAGACTTGAGCTGCGTCCATTGTGTGCCATTCGACGGATTCGCTAGTCGGCTCCATATGTTCTCAGCTATGACGCCAGCGGTTAATTGCGGCTTTAAGACGGCTGCGAGCGGACATTCCAGCGCTCGGTGATCTCCGGCAAATGTTTGCTATGCAGCAGGATCACTACTTCATCGCCGACCTTGAGTTCGCTGTCACCCTCCGCCAGCAGGAAATGGCCGTCACGATAAAGGCAAATGACGCGGCTTTCCTCGGGAAGCTTCAGATCGCCCACCGGCCCCTCCTCCTCGGCGCGTGCCACGAAGGAAAATACCCGCGCCTCGTCCTTGATCATGGCCGACAGCTCGAGCAGGTCCTGACCCTTTACCATATCGGAGAGGTAACGGCCGATGGTGCGCGCAGGGATGATGGTGTCCTTCAAACCCAGCTCGATGCAGATATGTTCGAATTCGGCGCTCTCGATCTTGGTAACGACGCGCGCAAATCCCATGGAACGACCCACCAGGCTGGTGATGATATTGGCCTGATCGTTGCCGGTGAGACAAAACAGGAAATCCGTCTCCTTGGGATTGGTTTCCTTGAGGATGGCCGGTGTGCTGCCGTCGCCATGGACAAAGCCACAATCCAAATGAGCGGTCAATTCGTCGATACGCTGTTTATCGCTTTCGACAATGACCACCTCGTGACCCTGTTTGACCAGCATGGAGGCGGTCATGACCGCCAAGGATCCTGCTCCGACGAATACGATTCTCATGATGATTCCGCCCGTTTGCCGAACCAGGTACCAGGATACAACACAATCAACAAGGCTACGATCTCCAGGCGCCCGGCGAGCATGTCGACGCACAATACGGCCTTGAGCGCGGACGGCAACGCCATATTGGTAATTCCGGTAGATAAACCCACCGTGGCAGTGGCGGACACCACCTCGAACAAGGCATCCAGAGGATCATAGCCGGCCGCGACAAATGGCAACCACGATAGGAGAATCACCGCACCGAACAAGGCCATCAATATCAGGACCCGCAACAGATCATCGTCCTCCAGGTGGCGCCCACCCAATTGGGCCTGCACCACGGCATGGCTGGGCATTGCTATCCGCCTGACAGTCAGCTGAAACAACCTAAGCAAGATCAACAGACGCAGGATCTTGATGCCCCCGGCCGTCGACCCCAGACTGCCGCCGATAGCCATGGAGATGATTATTACCAGCTTGGAAGCGGCGTCCAGGCCGGCGATAGACAAGGTAGCGAAGCCCGTGGTGGTCTGGGCGGACAAGGTAAGGAATAGCGCATGCCTCAGCGTTTCCCAGCTCTCACCCTGGGATTGCATCATGGACCAGGTCAAGACCATGCCGATCACTACCACCACCGCCAGCAAGCCGCGTAACTCCACATCGTGCAAGGCCTGTCGCCAACCCTGATGATAGGCACGATAATACATGGGAAGGGATACGGCTCCGCACAGGCCCAAGGCCATCACCAGATAACGCGCCGGCCACTGCGCAAAACCCGCCACGCTATTATCGAAAGAAGAAAATCCGCCGGTGGACACCGCCGACAACACATGGGTGATTGAGGCAAAGCCGTCACCCGACAGCCACCATAGCGCCACCATGCCTACCGCGGTCAGTAGCGTATAAACCACCAGCACCCGCCGCGCATGAATGCGAGTGGCGACCGCCAGGGATTCACCACTCAATTCCGGATCGAGCAAACGGCGCGTCGCCGCCTCATGGCCCGTCAACAGAGCTACCGACAAGACGACGATGCCCAGACCGCCGTACCATTGCATCCAGGCACGGCTGAATAAAAAAGTGTGGGGCATATCCGTCACCGTTGACAGGGTAGAAAGACCGGTGGTGGTCACCCCCGATACCGCCTCGAATAAGGCATCGATATAGGGAATGCCGGACGCGGTGAAGGGATAGGATAAGATCAAGGGAGAGAGGATGAAGGCCATTCCGGTAATGGCGAGCGCCTCGTTAGTCTGAATCTTGTCGGAGGCACGTAAGCGCGATGCCGGTATCCCTACCGCCAGCAAGCCTGCGACGATCAGCACATAGCGAACGCTCAGAAAATATTCCGTGAAATACAAGGAGACTAGTAAGGGCACCGCGACCAAAGCACTCATTACCACAGCCAGCTGCCCCAGGTACTTGGCAAGCACCGGTAAGCGAACGGCGTAACTCAGCGACTTGAGCTGTTCCATCCCGAAGATCCTTTAGGGAGATCGCGTATAAAGTCCCATGATATGACTTGACTACTCACCGCAAAGACGTAAAAAGCGTAAAGTTCATTATGATAAATTTCTTATCTTTGCATCTTGGCGGTAAATCTCGTTTTTCTATTTCCATATAATAGCGGTGCACGGCGACCCGCGAGATCATACGGCATTCATTCAAGCCACGGCGACAACTCCTTGGTCAAGGACTGCTTCTCGGCAACAGCCGCTCCGGTCAGCGCAAACCCCAGCATCCTACCCTGCCCATCGCGATAAACCGCGCGCGCGCCCTGCTCCGTCCCCGTCACTTCCCAGTGACCCTCGCCTCCAATTGGCGGTGCTACCACCACCGCGTGGGCGGGCGTCTTCACCACCACCGGCATAGCGGGATAGCTCACCGCAGTGCGCGTGCCCGATAAGGTTTTGGCCAGGGCGCGCGCCGCCTGCATGATGGGCATGACAAACGGCAACACCAACCCCTCCACTTCGGCACAATCGCCCAGGGCAAACACCCCCGGGGCACTGGCTTCGAGATAGCGATCCACGACGATGCCGCGCCGGGTCGCGAGCCCCGCCTTGTGCGCCAAATCCAGGTTGGGGCGCAAACCCACGGCCGAGAGTACGGTGTCCGCCACTATCGTCGACCCATCTGACAGCTGCAAGACCAGGGCATTATCGTGACGATCCACGCCTTGCACGCTCACCCCCAGACGCCACTTCACCCCGACCGCGCCCAAGGCCTCCCGCAGTGCCCTTCCTGCCTCCGGCGGCAACAGCCGATCCAGCGGTTCGGCGGCCGGCCCGATGACAGTCACTGCCTTGCCAGCCAACACCAGGTCGTTGGCGAACTCGCAACCGATCAGGCCGGGCCCGATGACCGCGACATGCCGCGCCTGCTCGATTTTCTCGCGAAGGCGGGCATAATCCGTCAGATTATTTACCGAACATACCGCCGCCGCGGCATCGCCCACGAGCGGGGGATGAATCGGCTGCGCTCCCACGGCCAATACCAGCTTATCGTAATGCATGGTCTCGCCGCGGGCGGTCACGGTGCGTGACGCAACATCGATGGCCGTCACCTCCGTGTGAGGCCAAATAGTGGCGTGCAACTGATCCGCCATCTGTTCAGCCCTGGCGGTCGCTAGGGTCAGTGCCGTTTTACCTTTAGCCAGGGCATTGGACAACATCGGCTTGGAATAAAAGGCGCCGTCGTCGCGTGTAATAATATGCAGCGGCAGCTCAGGTACGAGCTTGCGCAATTCCTTGGCCAGGGTATATCCGCCCAGGCCACTACCGACAATCACGATAGGCGGCATCTCTTCTCCTCGTTCAATATACGGTGACCGCGCTGTCTGCTGTTTTGCTCATAATGTCGTCTCCTCATTGCTGAATGTAATGAGCCGCGTCTGGCGGCTATGGAGAAATAATAGGGGCGAGCAATTGATATATTATTGATTATATTAACTAGTTAATAATTATAATAATAGCTGGTCATTTGCCGACGAACTCCACGCAGCTCAGCTTGCAGGTGCGTATCGCCTTGGCCAGCGCAGCAACGGCCTGCGGGCGGTAAAAACCCTTGCGCCAGGCCAAGGCCACGCGCCGCTTGGGAACCGGCGATTTGAAGCGTTTCAGTATCAACAGGCGCTGAGCGTATCTATCGGCACCGGCGGCGGTACACGGCAATACTGTGACGCCCAGCCCGGAGGCCACCATATGCCGAATCGTCTCCAGGGACCCGCCTTCCATGGCCCTCGCCAACGGATCATCGCTGGCCACGGAACGCTGACAATCGGGACAGACACTCAATACCTGTTCGCGGAAACAATGCCCGGTACCCAGCATCAGCACCGGTTCTTCGGCAAGCTCCTTGACGGCGATGGCGCTACGTTCCCGCCACGGATGACCGGCCGGCAACACCACCATAAACGGTTCGTCGTAGAGCGCACGCACCTCGAGACCCGGTTCGGCAAAGGGCAGGGAAATGATGATCACATCCAGTTCGCCCTGTAGCAGCCGCTCCTGCAGGCGTGCCGTATAGTTTTCCTCGATTACCAGCGGCATCTTGGGAGCTTGTTTGTGCAGAGCCGGGATCAGCTGCGGCAACAGATAGGGCGCTACCGTGTAGATCGCCCCGAGGCGTAATGGCCCGTCGAGCGGATCCTGGTCCTGCCCAGCGATGCGCTTGACGCCCTCCACTTCTTCCATGACCCGCTTCGCCTGCACCACGATCCGCTCGCCCAGCGGCGTGATACGCACATCAGTCTTGCCGCGTTCGAACAAAACCGCGCCCAGTTCATCCTCGAGTTTTTTGACCGCCACGCTCAGGGTAGGCTGACTGATGAAGCACGCCGCGGCGGCCCGTCCGAAATGCCGTTCCCGGGCGAGTGCAATTATGTAGCGTAGTTCAGTGAGTGTCATAGCCGTATCCTATCAAGTTCCGCCGGGGAATATAAAACCCCGACCGCGGCCGCTGTCATTGCGCGGCGATTCGTCATAAGATACGCACAGCGGATCCAACGGCCGCTACCCGCTGAGCCCCCAACCCAGGTAAGCGCTATGACACCCCCTCGCACCTTGCCCAGCTGCCTACTCGCCTTATTCACCCTGATGGGTTGCGCCGGCACCCATGCGGATTCGCCGCAGGTGGGTCAGCCCGCGCCGCCGTTTGCCTTGAAGGACCAGAACGGCACGATTCATCGACTCGCCGATTACGCCGGCAAATGGCTGGTCGTGTATTTCTATCCGAAAGACGATACGCCGGGATGCACCAAAGAGGCCTGCCACTTCCGCGACGATATCACCCAACTCCATGCCCTGGGCGTGCAGGTAGTGGGCATCAGCCTGGACAGTGCCGAGAGCCACGAACGCTTCGCGAAAAAATTCAGCCTGCCGTTTACCCTGCTGGCGGATGATGGCGGCACCATCGCCAAGCGTTATGCTGCCTATTGGTCCTTGTTCTTCATCAAGGTGGCGCGCCGCCACACATTCATCATCGACCCGGCGGGCCGTATCGCCAAGATCTACCGCAAGGTCGATCCCGATACCCATAGCGCGGAGGTCATCGCCGACATCAAGACATTGCAGCAGCAGTACGGATCTTGATCCATCGCAATGTGCAAATACAGTCACTAACACTTCTTTACAAATGCACACACGCCCGGGTATGCGTCAAGCGTTCACTATCGAGACCTTCGGTGCTGTTCGTGCTGTTTAGCATTTCGATTCTCACGACATAACGTATCTCCCTGCAAAACTTGTTGACAATAATTGCAGACTGCAAACTGTTGCGCGCCCGTTTTTTAAGACCAATTTCATTTGAGGTTAATGAATTCAAGCTATTAACTTGTTGGCGCGTAATTTGCCAATGTATCTCGGAATAGATGCATGCCTCGCGGTTGAGTATCTGCATGGCAATGCAGAAAACTCAAATAGAGTGCGACAGTGCATTGGCTAAATTAAGCGTTAATTAAGGATGTTCTACATAATATGGCAGCTTGGCTAAGTTCAAGCTGGCACGACGGATTCCTTCGACATGCATATTGCTGTAACAGCGCTCGCACCAAGTCGACGGATATCGGGATGGCTTCTCTGTCTTCTCTGACATTCTCCTCCCGCAGTAATTGGAACAGATAATGAGCTCGCGAATATTTACACGGTTGGTATTACTGCTGTTATTCGGCTGGGCCTTCAGTCATACCGCCATGGCGGCGGGAACGGCCCCGAATTTTTCGCTGCCCACCCAGGCCGGTACTCTGGCGCTTACCGATCTCAAAGGCAAGGTGGTATACCTGGATTTCTGGGCATCATGGTGCCCGCCGTGCCGCAAATCATTTCCCTGGATGAACGAAATGGAACGACGCTACAGTCGCCAGGGACTCACCGTGGTCGCGGTTAATTTGGATAAGGATCATGAACTCGCGGATAAGTTTTTGAACGAGGTTCCGGCCGAATTCACCGTGGCCTTCGATCCGCGAGGTACGGTGGCAGAAAGCTATCATGTACCGGGCATGCCGTCTTCTTTTATCATCGACCGCAACGGCAAAATCCAGGCGATACATATCGGTTTCCGCGAAGAAGATTCCGCGGACCTGGAAGCCTCCCTGCGCAGCGCCTTGAGTCGCTAAGCCCATGCGCACCCTTGTTGCTATGATCATCGCCTGCTCGGCGCTGCTCCTAAGCGGCTGCGCCGACGTCAAACCCTGGGACCGGGATCTGCTGGCGCAAAAGAAAATGCAGCTGGTTCCTGCCCCTGTAGACAACGCCCTCGACGAACACGTCTATTTCAGCAAGGAGGCGGCCAGCGGCGGCCAGGGTGTCGGCGGCGGAGGTTGCGGATGCAATTAGAAGGACCTTCGTGTGTGCGCGCGGCCTTGACGGCGGCAAGTTGCGGATTACTGGGAATCGCTTCTCCGTCGGTTATAGCGAGCGCCGCCGGGGATGCCACACAGGCGGACACCGCTTTGCTCTATTACGCCGAACATGATGGACGGGTCAAGGTGAGCGAGGCAACGGCCCGTCTGGAACAGCCGCTGGGAGACGGCGAGACTGTTACCGTGACTCCGACCGTGGACGTCATCACCGGGGCCTCGCCCACCGGGGCGACCATGAGCGACAAGCCGCAAACCTTCACCACCACGGATACCACGCCCGCCTACACCCTGCCTCTCAAGAGTTTCTCCGACCGCCGTTACGCCATCACGGTGGATTGGCAGCAGCCCTTGGACCGTCTCACCAGATCCGTGCTGGGAGCCAGCGCCTCTACGGAAAAGGATTACAACTCCCTGGGCGCCAGCGCGACGCTGATGCGGGACTTCAACAATAAGCTCACTACCCTCAGTGCCGGCATTTCCGGCAGCCTGGACAGCGTCGAACCGGCCGGCGGGATCGTGCCGCAGGGCTTGACGCCCTTGGCCAGCGCCTATGCCGTAGCGAGCGCCGCTCCGACCGGGTACTTTGATTACGAATACGAGGATTTATCCCGGCCGCATATCGAAGATGCCCTCACCACACCCGTTGCCGCCTCCACCGCCCTGGTGCATGCCATCACCACGGCATCCGGCGCGGTCATCACTACCGGCAACGGGGGGACCAGCACTTCGATCGTCAACGGCAGTATTGCCCGCCAGACCAAGAATAAGGAGAGTGTCGACGGGATGATCGGGCTGACCCAGGTGGTCAACCGCCGCACCTTGATGCAGCTAAATTACAGTCTGGGCGTGAGCAGCGGCTATCTGACCGATCCCTACAAGATCATCAGCATGATTAACGGTACCACTGGCGAAACCGTGGATTACCGCACCGAGCTGCGACCCGATTCACGCTTGCGCCAATCCATATATTGGAAAGCGGTCTATCATTTAAATGAAGACGTCATCCATTTTTCGTATCGCTATTTTTGGGATGACTGGGGTATTCGCTCCAATACCGTGGACCTGCATTATCATTTCGTCCTGGGCGACGATTTTTATGTGGAGCCGCAGTTCCGCTACTATACCCAGAGCGCCGCCGACTTCTATCACCACAGCCTGGTGGACGTCGCGGTTCTACCTCGATTCGCCAGCGCCGACTACCGACTGGCGGAGATGAAGTCCACCAGCTACGGCTTGAAATTGGCCTTGGCGATAGGCAAAGATAGCGAGGTGAGCGCGCGGGTCACTTATATGAAGCAGACCGGCAACAGCCACCCTGCCAATGCCATAGGCGTGCAGCGCACCCTGGACCTCTATCCCGGCCTGGACGCCGTCATTGCGCAATTGGGATATAGCTTTACCTTCTAGGGTCTATTAATAGACTCAGTTCAGGGAGGAATCATCCATGGATTGTGATTGGGTGGAATCCGCGGGCCATTGGCGCGGCTCCTTTTCCTGCATGGCCAGCCCATGCGAGATTCTCATCGACAGCGACGACCCCAACCTCGCCCAGTTGCTAACTAAATTGGTCAGCGCGGAGGCGCTGCGTATCGAGCAAAAATACAGTCGCTACCGCGAAGACAGCGAAACCTCCAAAATCAATCACAGCGCCGGCCAAACCGTCCGCGTCGACGCCGAGACGGCGCGACTGCTGGACTATGCCGATCAATGTTATCGACTGAGCGGAGGCAAATTCGATATCACATCCGGTATACTCCGCAAGGCATGGCGCTTTGATGGCTCGGACCGCGTCCCGTCCCCGGCCGCCGTCGCCGCCCTGCTGGAACATATCGGCTGGTCCCGGGTCTCCTGGCAAAATCCCCTCCTCACCCTGCCCCCGGGCATGGAGCTGGATTTCGGTGGCATCGGCAAGGAGTACGCCGTGGACCGCTGCGCCCTGCTATGCCGCCAGGCCACTTTGGTCAGCACCCTGATCAACTTCGGTGGCGATATGTATATCAGCGGTCCACGCCACGGCGATGGCGAATGGATAGTCGGCATCAACGACCCCTATGGCAGTGAAAATAAGCAGGCCGGCATTCTGCGTTTGCACCGCGGCGGTGTCGCCACCAGCGGTGACGCCCGCCGCTTTCTCTTCAAGGACGGGGTGCGCTATAGCCATATTCTCGACCCTCAAAGCGGATGGCCAGTGCCCGATTGCCCCCGTTCGGTCACCGTCGCGGCCCAGACGTGTATCGAGGCCGGAATGCTGGCGACCTTTGCCATGCTGCATGGTACCCAGGCCGAGGATTTTCTAAAGGAACAGCACGTAGTCCATAGATGCATCTGGTGATGCGCCTGCTGATAAATCAGTGGAAGTGGCGCGACCGGCGTGAAACGGTACAGTAGCCTTCACTGAGCCGAAATCACAGGCACTAAGGGAACCGCTCGTGCTTAGAATTATCCTGCACAGAGTACAACGGGCCCGGCGGGAGGGAGAGATCCCTCCTCTCCCGCACACGGCCAAAGAGCCCAATGTCAGTCAACTGCTAGTAAGCTGCTGCGGCATTGAACGCCGAGCCAGAGACCACAAGGACAGAATCAGCACCACCAAACCAACGATCATGATATTGTCCGCGGCCACGGTTTGATGACTGAAACCCAGCAGCCAGGGGGAGGCAAGCAACCAGACTCCCAATATCACCTTAGTCCATTCCTCCCAGACCTGAGGTATCGCAATCGCCATCATTGACAAGGTACCGATAAAGATCCCCACGATATTTGCATCGCTGGAGGCATGCGAACCCAACTTGAATTGCAAAATAAAGGGGGATAACCACAACCACAAACCCGCCAGCATACATATCACATTCTTCCAGATAACTTTCATATGCCTGTCTCCTTAATTTCTTGCACGATAATCCGCGCGCGCCACAACCAATTCCGACAGGCTCCACGCAAACACTGCAGAGTCTCGGTGCGAATTAGACCCCGCAAGTAAGACTCGGTTCAGAATTGAGATGGGTGATCTTTTAACAACAGCGTGATTGGCGGTGATAAGCAAAGGCTAGTCAAAAATCAACCGCATGAGACATCATGCGCTTCTATATAGCGAATATTCACAACGCCTCATGGACTGAGTGATTAAACCACAAATATTTTAATGTTTAACAGATTCAAGGTTTCCCCGTCCTGGCACAGTGATATTGGAACAGCTTGATGCGAGACTCGGCTAGAGATATCTAGAAAGCCGAATACGCCCGTCTACCCATGCACCATAAAGCATGCGCTGCCCTCACGCAGAGACCTACAGAGACCTACAGAGACCTACAGAGACCTACTAAGCATCAATTAATCTTATGGGACTACGCGATTTACTAAGCCATACAGCTTGGTTCAGGAAGAATACTTACACCTCTTAGGGAAGCTACGACGTTCTCCCTCGCAAAATCCGCTCGGTCATCAAACCCGGATGATTGATTCCACGAGGATCCGAATCCCAATGCGGCAGAATGACCAACATCGGCGATGTCATCGAGGGTATGGCGGATGTTGTAGTCTACAGCTAACCTGTCTCCGTACAAATTCCCAGCTAACAGGGAAATCTTCAGGGAATCATCCAACTTTCGGCCAATCGGACGGACTTCTACCCTCGTAATAAACTGTAATACGGCAATTATTTTCCAAATTCCCTATGCACACTAACAGGGAATTAACTTCATTGATCAGGGAAATATTTTCCCACTTCTAGGTAATAACAGGGAACTACCCCGATATGGTATTAAATAGCAGGAATAACATTATCCAATACCTTTTGGGAGGATTTTGTGTGCTCGGTGGGACTGATATGCGTGCTGTTTTAGTTATAGATGCAGCTTGGACGCTCACCAAGCCTGGCGGCATCACATTGGCGGCCGAAACACCTGCTAGCAGTTACTAGTTCAGACAAGATAAACGTCCGATCTGATAACGGCTAATTTCTATACAGATGGAAACGAAAGTGCTGGGCAGGCCACCTCGATCACGCAGTTCCTTGCCAGCGAATAGCTGTTAGGGATTTTTAGCCCGACGAGGATAGTCACGCATTTATCAACCCCGGCCATAGCTGTTCCAAGCGCTGGCGGATACTCGGTCCGCTGGCAATAGCATATTCGAGAAACGATCGCGCCACCAGGGACAACTCTTTGCCCTTCGGGTACACCAGATACCATTGCCGCTGGATCGGAAAGCCTTCGACATCCAGCACCGCCACCGGTCCATCGCCGCCTTCCAAGGTCAAGGTATGCAACGACAGCACGGACAGGCCCAGCCCCCCCACGACCGCATGCTTGATAGCCTCATTGCTGCCCAACACCATGCGGATCTTGGGTTGCAATCCGGCCTCGGCAAACTTGTGCAATGTCGCATCGCGGATACCCGAACCCGGTTCCCGTAGGACTAAGGGCTCCTCGGCAATCCTGGACAGTGGGATATTTTTTTTGCCGACCAAGGGGTGATTACGCGGCGCCATCACCACCAGGGGATTCGGGGCAAAAGGAAAGGCCTCTACGCCCAGTTCAGCGGTCGGCGTCTGTCCCATCATATAAAGGTCGTCTACATTGACTTGCATGCGGTCTATCACGCTGTCGCGATTGGCGACCTTGAGCGAGACTTCGATTCCCTTATGTTGTTGGCTGAATGCGCCTAGCAATTCCGGCGCGATATATTTTGCGGTAGTGACGACGCACAAGCGCAATCGACCCCGTTTAATACCCTTGATCTCGGCTATCTTCACTTCGAGTGCTGCCAATGCCTCGAAGATACTTCGGCATGCCTCGTACAGTTCTTGCGCCGCCTGGGTCGGCTTCACGCCTCTGCCAGCCTGTTCGAACAAGGGCAGGCCAATGGCCTCAGCGAGTTTTTTTACTTGTGCGGAGACAGTCGGTTGACTGAGGAACAGCTCTTCGGATGCGCGGGTAACACTTTCGTGACGAAAAATCGCCTCGAACACCTGCAGCTGGCGGAGGGTTGCGTACCGAATCAAATAATCCGGAATGGCTATTGGCTTATTGTAGTCATCTGTCGACATTGCTCTTAACCCCGGCACACCGCCCGCTGAAACAAATGGCTTAAGATTATAAGCTTGATACATGTATAACTCCAATCGCAGGCGTCAAGCACGCGTCCAAGCTCGCATCTGCCTCGTTAAAGACAAACTAGCGAGAAACGTCGCTTAGCGGTTCGGGAATTTCAGGTAAGAGTTTTTGAACGAGCATCGCCGACTGTATCATGCCATCAATGACAAGCGGCATAATGCCGCCCGATACAACCCGGCATCTAGCCTAAGGGCCCAGACGCGATGGGCATGCGACAATGAGGAATTCGAGGACGATCTGCCGTCACACCGAATCGGTGGGTTACATTATCCGCGCCACGCTCAGACCTTACACCCGTTGTCCCAGGTTTTGACGGATGCGTACAGCCAGGTCCAATGCCTGTGCCACGTCCGGGGCCAGCACGTTATAGTGTCCCATCTTCCGCCCCGGGCGCGCGGCATGCTTACCATACAAATGGAGTTTAGCATTGGGGAAGCCCAACACCGCTCCCCAGTCCGGGGTCTGCGCCTGCCAAAGATCGCCAATGAGGTTGACCATCACCGCCGGCGATAACAGGCGGGTATCGCCCGGTGGTAATCCGCACAGCATACGCACCTGTTGCTCGAACTGGGACGTGAGGCAGGCATCCAGGGTGAAATGACCGCTGTTATGCGGGCGCGGCGCGATCTCGTTAATCAGAAGCTCGTTTTGCCGGGTAAGGAAAAACTCTACCGCCAACAGCCCGCAATAATCCAGGTATTCGGCCAGGGTCTGGGCCATTCGGGTAGCGCGCGCAATGACATCGGGGCTAGTCCGGGCCGGGACGATGGAGGTGTCGAGAATCCCGCTGACATGGACGTTTTCCGCCGGCGGGTAAAAGGCGATTTCACCTCTAGGGCTGCGCGCCAGCAGCAAGGAGAACTCCATACGTAAATCGATGCGCTGTTCGAGCACGCAAGGTTTGCTGCCAAAATCTGCAAAGGCCTGACACGCCTCAGCTGCGCTCCATATGATTCGTTGACCTTTGCCGTCGTAGCCCAGCGCTGCGAGCTTAAGGATTGCAGGCAGTTTGAGGGACGCCAGTGCCGCATCCAAATCTCCTGAATGGTATACCGCACGATACGGCACCGTCGCCAGACCGCATTTGCGGAGCAAGGCCTTCTCGCGAATGCGATCTTGAACTTGATCCACGGCACTAGAACCTGGTCGCCCCAAACAATCTTTTTCCAGACGCCGCAGAACCTCCACCGGCACATTTTCGAATTCTATGGTCACCGCAGCACAATGCTGTGCCATATAGTCCAATGCGTCTGGATCGGTATACGGGCACGACAGATGCTGGTCGGCCACTGCGCCAGCGGGACTCATGGGATCCGGATCCAATACCACGACCTTATAACCCATGGTCCGGGCGGCCTGGGTGAACATCCGGCCTAATTGACCGCCACCCAACACCCCTAGCATCGCACCGGGCAGGATCATATGTTTGGCGGCAAATCCATTTCCAACACCGCCTGCCGCTGATCGGCGCGAAAGGCCTCAAGTCGCTCCGCCACCCCGCTATTGGCGCCCGCCAGCATCGCCGCCGCGAACAAGGCGGCATTGCTGGCACCGGCCTCGCCGATGGCAAAAGTTGCGACAGGGATACCCTTGGGCATCTGCACGATGGATAACAAAGAATCCATCCCTTTGAGGTAGCGGGACGGCACAGGCACGCCTAGAACCGGCAAGGTGGTCTTGGCTGCCAGCATACCGGGAAGATGGGCCGCACCGCCGGCTCCCGCGATAATCACAGCCAAGCCACGTTGCCTGGCGGTTTGCGCGTATTCGAACAGGCGATCCGGCGTACGGTGAGCGGAAACGACCTTGGCCTCGTAGTCGATATTCAGTTGGTCCAGCATCTGGGCTGCGGCTTGCATTACCGACCAATCAGACTGACTGCCCATCACCAATCCAATGCGGGGTAAAGTCATATACAGTACCTTATAGTTACATTAATCAAATCTGTTAGATTCCCTGTGGAGCCCGGGCGTCTGCCGGCAAATAAGCAAATCAAATCGGTGGAGGTACGGCGAAACAAGCCGCGGCCGACGTAACATCCTCGGCAAGGAGGATTAGCGTTGATCCGGCGGTAACGCCATCTTACCCAATCGGGCGAGCTCAGCACGGCGCTTTATCGCCTGTTGGCGCACGACCCCGACCGTGTGTTTCAATTCTGCCGCTGCTGCCAACGCTTCATCCACAGTCGCCGCCTTGCGCGCCTGATCCGGCGCAGAAGCAAATTGCGGTTTGTGTGGTTCGAGAATTTCATCGATCATACCCATTCCCCTATTCGCTCAGACCCCGACTAGCAGGGGTCTTAACCTCGAAACTTCACCAGACGCGTCACCTGAATATCCGAAATGAACACTACACCTGAATGCTCGTTATAAAAGGGTGCAAGCCCTTCCAGTATAGGGTTCACTAAATCATCCGGCACGGCGGCGATGATCATGATCAGCACATCGTCCTCATTGAACATCAAGTGGCCTTCATGAAAACCATGTCGCCCTTTGCCCGAGAGATTGTTTATGATGGTATAGCCTTTTACACCCACTCTATCGAGCAAGTCTCCGACAAAACCCTGGTGTTCACCTTCCA
>Ga0316579_10000178_pt1 | contig 18574 bp, 15 predicted proteins | sample J5NA_2_FD_203074 | JGI IMG/M metagenome (GOLD analysis project Ga0316579, IMG submission 203074) | Rhizosphere microbial communities from salt marsh grasses in Alabama, United States - J5-7_160517rDrA | ecosystem: Host-associated > Plants > Roots > Rhizosphere | place: USA: Alabama | collected... | reverse complement strand
ACGAGGTGATCGATGCCGACGTCGCCCAGGCCCTGGGGGAGCAGTTCGACCCTGCCGGTGGCGCGCAGGCGCAGCACCGGGGGAGCGGCGAACCCGCTCATGGACAGGGCACCGCCGACGTCCAGGTCCGTGACGGTCACGCTGCCGCAGACGGCCGCGTCGTCGCTCAGGAGGGCCTGTACGGCGTGGGAGAGGTCGCTGCCGGATCCGGCCACCTGATAGGCCAGAGCCGTCAGGAGCCTGTACCGGTGGTGCTCCCGGGTGTCCTCCGGTTCGCACACCACCACCCGAAGGCGTTCGTCCGTGGTCCTGGTCACCGCGATTCCGGGTCGATCGCCGCCGCTGGAGAAGTGCCAACCGATCAGCTGCTGTGTCTGCTGTCCCACCAGATGCAGGGTCGGTGTCGTCACTGTGTGGTTCTCCCGATCGTGTCGGGCCTCTTCGGGCCCTCAATTGCCAGAACGTTCCAGAGGCCGGTGCGCCGCAACATGTCCGTACTGCGCCGGCTGGGCTCTCTCAGCAGGACCGTCCCGCCGCGGGCCCGGCAGCGGCGCTGCGCCCAGAGCAGCGCCGTCAACATGGCCGAGGAGAGGCAGTCCAGTTGAGAGACGTCCACGATGATGGTTCGAACCCCCGACAGCACCACGTCCTGGACACGGGAACGAAGGTCGATCAGTCCCCCGGCAACCAGCGCGGCGTCCAGGACAACCACTTCCGGGACGCTCTCTCCGGTCGTGCACCCCATGACACCGGTCACGAGCTGCTCCTTCCTCCGTGGTTGCATCCGGCAATGGAGGGGATCCAGGTCTGACTCTCGGTCTTATTCCGGTCACGGACAGGTCAAGTGCTGACGGAAAACGATCCTGCCTCGTGAGCATTGCGAAAGACTGGACAGCACTTTGCGGTTGCGTGACGATGTCCTCCCGGAGCGTCACCCGTTCAGAACAATGAGCAACGGGTGGCAGCATGGTTCCGTGAGCACTCGGCTCCTTGTCCTCGAAGACGATGACGGCATCCGCACGGCCTTGCGTCTGGCCCTGCTCGACGAGGGATATGAGGTGGTGGCACACGCCCGTGCCGAACAGGCTTTGACGGAGTTGCCCGGTGGCGTCGAACTCATGCTGGTCGACCTGATGCTGGGCGGGATGGACGGCTTCACCTTCATCCGGGAGGCCCGCCACCTGACGGACGCGCCCATCGTGGTCGTCAGCGCGCGCACGGACACCCACGACATCGTCGCAGCTCTCGAGGTCGGCGCGGACGACTACGTGACGAAGCCCTTCCAGATCAAGGAGATCTGCGCGCGCCTGCGAGCGCTGCAACGGCGGGGCCGGAGCCATCCCGTCGCAGCGAGCGAACTGGGCGGGACCGTCCTCGACGAGCAGGACGGCGTCCACCTCACGCTGTGGCCCGAGGCGGGCCTTGTGCGCAGGGGCGAGGAGACCGTCCACCTGACCGTGACGGAGTTCCGGCTGCTGTGCGAACTGGCCCAGAGCCCCGGGCGGGTCCTCAGCCGTACCGTTCTCCTGGAACGGATCTGGGACCAGGGCTTCTTCGGCGACGAACGGATCGTCGACGCGCACATCCGCAGGCTGCGTACGAAGATCGAACAAGATCCCGGATCCCCACGGATCGTCGTGACCGTGCGCGGGCTGGGGTACCGGCTGGGGACAGTGTGATCGTCCGAACCCGGACGGCGGGGGGGCGGCCGTGATCCACCGGCAGGGGAACTGGCGCCCCCGTGGCAAGAAGAGCCTGCGCAGGCGCGGCATGCTGGCCTTCGCTCTCGGCGGGTTGATGGTATCGGTCGTCATCGTCGTGTGCACCTACGTGACGGCGCGGGGGTATCTGATCCGCCAACGCGAGAACTCCGCCGTGCGCCAGGCCTACGTCGACGCGAGTTACGTGCGGGAAGGGCTTCTGGCCTCCGGCGTCAGCGTCGCGGACGTGCTGTCGACCATCTCGCCCCCCGCGGGGACGCAGGTCGTCGTCCACCGTCGGGGGAACTGGTTCTCCTCCGGCCTTGACGTCGGCCGTTCGGATCTGTCCGAGGGAGTACTGGACGCCGTCTCCCGGGGGCGACCCGTGGTCAGCTGGACGAGTTCCCCGGACGGTCCCGCTCTGATCGTCGGAGTCCCCCTGCCCGCGGCGAACGCCCAGTTCTACGAGCGGTCCCACGCCGGGGACCTCTCGGGGACCCTCGACACCCTCAAACGGGTCCTGACCGGGGTCGCCGCCGTGACGGCCGCCGCGACGGCCCTGCTGGGCAGGTCGGTGGCCAGGCAGGTGATGCGGCCGTTGGACGATGTCGCCGTCGCGGCCTCGGCGATCGCTGCCGGGTGCCTGGACACCCGGCTGTCCCCGACCGAGGACCCGGACCTCGTGGCGATCGTCGCGTGCTTCAACGGCATGGCGGACTCCCTCCAGGCCCGGATCGAACGGGAGGCCCGGTTCACGGCGGACGTCAGCCACGAGCTGCGGTCCCCGCTGACCACCCTCGTGGCAGGGGTCGAGCTCCTGGAACGGCGGCGCCAGGACCTGCCGGAGCGTTCCCAACAGGCCCTCGACCTCGTGGCGGCCGAACTCGTCCGGTTCCAGCAGATCCTGCAGGACCTGTTGGAGCTGGCACGCCTGGACGCAGGGGCCAACGAGCCGAAGGCCGTCGTGGACCTGCGCGACCTCGTCCGTCACACCCTCCGGGGCAGCGGGCGCCCCGTGGAACTGCTCCGGTCCGGGCCCGGGGAGGAAGCCGTTCCCGTGGACGTCAGCAAACGCCAGCTCGAACGCGCGCTGTCGAACCTGCTGGACAACGCCGACCGGCACGGTGGAGGCACCCGCGAGGTCCGGGTCAGCGCCCGCCAGGGGTCCGCCTTCGTCGAGATCGACGATGCCGGTCCGGGAGTCGCGCCGGAGGACCGGGAACGGATCTTCGCCCGTTTCGCCAGGGCCGAGGGGCCCCGGGGGTCCGCCGGCGGGACCGGCCTGGGGCTGAGCCTTGTCGCCGAGACCCTGAGAGCGCACTCCGGGGCGGTGTGGTGCACCGAGGCACCCGGGGCCGGGGCCCGTTTCGTCGTGCGGGTGCCTCTGGCCCAGGAGGACGGGAGCGGGACGGACCCCGCCGACGGCACGGACCCGCCGCGGGCAGCGGCCCGGGGGCAACAGCCCACGGCCGTCGGACCGATCGAGGAGACAGGCACATGACGGGCGATCCGATTCCGGCGCGTCCAGGACGGGCGCGTCCGGGCAGCAGAACGCCGATCGGCGTCGCGATCCCGCTCGCGGTCGCGCTCGCGCTGTCCACCGTGATCGGGCTGTCCGGCTGCGGGGTGCCCGACGACGGCGCGCCCCGCGCCCTGCAGACCGATCAGGTGCCTTTCGAACTGCTGTCCCCGGCGTCCCAGCCGCGGATCTCGACCGGGCAGCCCCAGAAGAGCCACGCCACCGTCCCCGGCCTCGACGAGCTCCGGGTGGCCTTCACCACCTCGGACGGCAAGCTGCACAAGGTCTCCCGCCTGGTCTCCCGTGACGGCACCGAGGTGGACCAGGTCCAGAAGATGCTCGATCTCATCAGCGCGGGGCCCACTCCCCAGGAGCGCGAGCAGGGACTCGAGAGCGCCGTCCCCCCGAGCCTCGAACTGACGGCGATCCGGCACCGGAGCAGGGTCGTGACGATCGACATCTCCGGTCCGGTGGAACGGCCTGCCACCGCCCGCCTCCCGTTGATCGTCGCTCAGATCACCGTGACGGCCACGGAGGTGCCGGGGGTCGAGGCCGTCCTGCTGGAGGAGGACGGCCGCACCATCGAGGCGCCCCTGCCCAGCGGAGAACTGACCTCCGAACCGATCGACGCGCAGGACTACGCGCAGCTGCTGCTGGAGGACTGAACCCGTCCGGGAGGGACGGCAAGCCAGGAGCACGTGCAGCCGCTAAGTCTGGGTTATCGCTGCCTGAAGGATCGCCGCAGGGGCTCGGATCGCTCGTAACCTCCGCATCAGTCCGTTCACAGGAGGTTGTCATCGTGCTTCCCGTTCCCCCCGACCCTCGGCCCGCGGCGTCCGGCGGGCCGTCGAGTTCCCCCCGGCGGCCACGGATGTTCACCCGTGGCGGCACCGCCCTCCTCGCGGGGGCGGTGGCGTTCGCGGTGTCGGCGGGCTCGGCGGCCTACGCGTCCTGCCATCACCCGTCGCGGAACACCTCCTCGCGGCATCACCTTCCGGGGTCATCGGACCACGGTCCGTCCACCGGCCCTCCGCCGGAGGCCACCACGACTCCGACCGTCTCCACGGCCCCGACCCCGACAGCGACCGCGAGACCGACACGCGCAGCCTCCCCGGCCGGCGGACCGACCGCGATCCCGCGGCCGGCGACCTCCTCCGGGCTCGCGGACCCGGCCAAGAAGGAGATCGCGATGCAACTGGTCTCCAGTGCCGAGAACTCCTCGTTGGACTGGAAGGCGCAGTACTCCTACATCGAGGACATCGGCGACGGCCGCGGGTACACCGCCGGGATCATCGGCTTCTGCTCCGGCACCGGGGACATGCTGGAGGTGGTGAAGCGTTACACCGCCTCCTCCCCGGACAACGTCCTTGCGGGGTACCTGCCCGCTCTGCGGGAGGTCGACGGCACGGACTCGCACGAAGGTCTGGGCGACGGCTTCGTCGAGGCATGGAGGAGCGCTGCCGGGGACCCGGCGTTCCGACGCGCCCAGGACGCCGAACGCGACGAGACCTACTTCGACCCCGCCGTCACCCGGGCCACGCAGGACGGCCTGAGGGCACTCGGACAGTTCATCTACTACGACGCCATCGTGATGCACGGTCCCGGATCGGACGACGTCAGCTTCGGCGGGATCCGGGCGGCCGCCCTGCGGCGGGCCCGGCCACCGGCACAGGGCGGGGACGAGACCGCGTATCTCGACGCCTTCCTCGACGCCCGGGTCGCGGCGATGCGGACCGAGGAGGCCCACAGCGACACCAGCCGGGTGGACACCGCCCAGAGGGTCTTCCTCCGTCAGGGCAACCTCGACCTCGATCCGCCTCTGAGCTGGGAGGTCTACGGCGACGGCTTCCGGATCGACGGCTGAGGGGACCGTCCGGGAACGGGACACCCGGCAGGGGCGCGGGGTCCCTCACACAGGATCCAAAAGTTTTTTTCCAGAGCCCGTAAGAGATCGGGCGCTCGTCGGTCAGGACAGGTGAGCGCCCGATACTCGGGGGGCGCCACAAGATCGGAGAGGACCTGATCCATGATCTTCAAGACCGCTTCCGTCCGTTCCTTCGGTTCGCATCGGAAGGGCACCGACACCCCCCGGACGGCACGGTCGCGCGGACTGCGCGTGACGCTGTTCGTGGGAGCCGCGGCAGCAGTGGTCATCGTGCCCACCGCAGCCTTCGCATGCCACACCCCCTCGTCCGGGTCGCAGGACTCCTGCTTCGGGGGGAGCTGCTCCGCAGGCTCCCAGTGGGGTGGTGGCTGGAGCGGTGGCTGGAGCGGTGACTGCTCCGGTGGTGGCAGCTGCACCGGCGGGAGCAAGGGCGGCAAGGGCAGCGAGGGCAGCGGTTGGAGCGGTGACTGCTCCGGCGGCAGCTGCTCGGGAAGCATCGGTTGGAGCGGTGGCTGGACCGGTGACTGTTCCGGCGGTGGCAGCTGCACCGGCGGCGGCAAGGGCAGCGAGGGCAGCGGCTGGAGCGGTGGCTGGACCGGTGACTGCTCCGGCGGTGGCAGCTGCACCGGCGGCGGCAAGGGCGGCAAGGGCAGCGAGGGCAGCGGCTGGAGCGGTGGCTGGAGTGGTGGCTGGAGCGGTGACTGTTCCGGCGGTGGCAGCTGCACCGGCGGCGGCAAGGGCAGCTCGAAGGGCGGGGAAGGAAGCTCGAAGGGCAACAAGGGCAGCTCGAAGGGTGAGGAAGGCAGCTCGAAGGGCAGCGAGGGCAGCTCGAAGAAGATCACTCCCCCCGTGTGCAAGGAGACCGGCAGTTCCTCCTCCGGCGGCTGCGACACCGTGATCCGCACCCCCAACTTCACCGGCTGATCGAACTCCCGACCATTACCGACAGGACACAGGCAGGCGACAGAAGTGATGGATCAAGCAATGCGTAGCGGTGAGATCGCACGACGCAGCGGTGGGCTGGCGGTTATCGCTCTCGCGGCGCTGCTCGGACTGGTGGGCTGCGGCGGCGGCTCCGCCTCCGAGGGATCGTCGGGCGCTGGGAGCAGCAAGGTGGACACCGTCACGGCACAGCGTGTGGTGAGCAAGGCCTCCGGATCCCTGACGATCCGGACCAAGCCCTCCACGAGCGCGTCCGAGCTGGAGAAACTCTCCGTCACGACCCCGCTGGGGTCCCGGCGGGTCCTGATGGCCGAGGAGATCACCGAGGGGTGGGTGAAGGTCACCCTCCCCACCCGTCCCGACGGTCGCGTCGGTTGGGTGTCGTCCGATGACGTCACGCTGGAACCGGTGACCAGCCGGATCGATGTGGATCTCAAGTCGAGGAAGATGACCCTGACCCAGGACGGAAAGAAGATCGTCACCGCCGACGCCGCGGTGGGTCCGGAGAAGTACCCGACGCCGACCGGAAAGTTCTACGTCGTCGACAGGATCCAGTCCGAGGACGCCTCGGGGGGCTACGGTCCCTTCGCCCTGGGGCTCTCCGTTCACTCACCGACCCTGTCCCAGTACGGTGGGGGCGATGCCCAGATCGGTATCCATGGGACGGACAAGCCCGAAACGATCGGTCTGGCGTTGACCCACGGGTGCATCCGTGTCTCGAACGAGGTGGCGTCGAAGCTCTCGTCCGTTCCCTTGGGGACACCCGTAGTGATCGCATGAGTGCAATACGTAATTGTTGGCAACGAATCCATTCGGATCGTCCGAACGGTGCGAGGATCAACCGCCATGAGCTCGCCGGCAAGTACTCGGGTGCGTGAGGACGCGGAACTCGTCCGAGCCGCGTTGGGAACCGAACGTCAGGCCTACGGGGAACTCTTCCAGCGCTGGTACGACCGGTGCTACGACGTGGCCTGGAACATCTGCCGCAACCGTGAGACGGCTGCGGACATCGCACAGGATGCCTTCCTGGTCTGCTGGGAACGGCTGTCCGAGCTGCGGGACCCCGCCGCCTTCGGTGGCTGGATCCTGCGAGTCACCCGGAACAGAGCACTGAACCGGTTGGAAAGGGACAGGGCTCGCACCCTGGAACCGATCGAAACCGAGGAACCGGTGTCCATGTCCGATCCCGATGCCGACCCAGCCATACACGCCGAACGAGACGACAGGCAGCAGCTGGTGTGGACGGCGGCAGGTGCGTTGGGTGAAAGGGACACCAGCCTGCTCGATCTGCACCTGCGCCACGGTCTGGAACCTGCCGAGATCGCGCAGGAACTCCAGATCACCCCGAACAACGCCCACCAGTTGCTGTACCGCCTGCGGGCGAAACTGCGCGACACCATCGGGGCGGCCCTGCTGTGGAGGCAGGGGCGACCCACGTGCGAGCACCTGGCGACCCTCGTAGCGGCCGGCGGGTCCTTCGACGCGAGAACGGCGAGGATCATCCGCAAGCACCAGCGCGGATGCAGCATCTGCTCCGGTGAGATGTCCCGGCAGACCGATCCGGAGCGGCTGTTCGCAGCGGTCCCGCTCGTGATGGCTCCCCTGGCCCTGAAACAGAAGGCCTTCGCGGAACTGGTCCGGGCAGGGGTCCCCCTCGTGCCGGTGCCAGGAGGCGAGACCCTTGCCGCGGCCGGGCACCTGCCCGCGGCCGGTTCCTCCTGCCCGGCCGGCCCGGCGCACGTCGGGGGCCCCACGACGACGAGTACCCTGTCGCCGCAGGGCGTTGGGGGCGGGGCGCACCGCCTCGACCCCACGAACTGGCCCCGCTGGATGGTCGCAGCCGGATCGGTCGCGGCCCTGGTGCTCGGCGCGTTGGTGGTCATCCAGTCCCTGCCCGACGACTCCGGCGGTGGCAGCGCGGACTCCCGTGTCCAGGACCGGGCGCCCGTCGCGGCCCTGCCCGATGGGCAGGCCCCCGCCGACCGGCCCGGTTCCTCCGGCGGGGCCCAGGCCACCGCGGACGGTCAGGACCCTGGTTCCGGGGCGTCCGATGCCGGCTCCGGGAACGACGGCTCGGGCGGATCGGACGGCTCCGGCTCGGGGGCGGGATCGGGGTCCGGCGACCAGGGCTCGGGTGGTTCGGGGAACGGGGGCTCGGACGGGGACCGGGGGAACACGGAGCCGGGAACCGGGACGAACGATCCCGATCCAGGCGACGAACAGGACGAACCCGGTACCGTTCCGACGGCGACCCCGACGAACCGGGTGCCGATCGTGCAACCCACGGGCATGCTCCCCGTCGCCCCGACGGACCCGACGAACCCCTCGGCCCCGATGGACCCCTCCGACCCGTCGGACCCGTCGCTCCCCTCCGGGAACGTGCCGACCTCTACGACAGGACCGTCGGGGGACTCCCCGGCGATCCCGATCCTGCCCAACCCCGGACCGCGCGGTCCCGGCTGCTGGAAGGTAGGCGGCGGCTGGTTCGGTTGGTGGATCTGGTGGCCGTGCGCGTGCCACTCCGACAGGGGGAAGAAGCAGGAAACCACCCCGACCGGCTCCGTCGGGTCGAGCCGGCCCACCACGAGCCCGACGTCCGCTCCCGTACGCACCACCGAGCCCGTGAAGAAGACGCCTCGCCCCGACCCGTCGCCCACGCAGACCCCGACGGCGACCTCGGCCGTCACCCCCGCACCGTCCCCCACGACCTCCGGTTCGTCCGGTCACCGTCGGGAACGGGACCGTTCCCAGTACTACTGGTGGTGGTACCGGGACGGGCAGCAGCAGTACGAGCGTTCCCCGTACCACGACTGGTGCTCGGGCAACGCAGGGCCCGGACGGGGATCACCGTGCAACGGAGGAGACTTCGGCTTCCGCTGATCCGGGCCGTTCCGGACACGGTCGACGATCGAGGTACGCAGGGCCGGGACCGCACCCTCGGGTGAGGTCCCGGCCCTGCGGTGTGCCGTGCGCGGGCATCGGGCCGTCCTCCTCGGTACCCGAACCACCGTATGGTGACTGCACTAAGTAGTACTCTGTGTGCAGAGGGTGTTAGATGGTCATTCCGTTCATCGAAGGTCACACCACGTCGATCCCGTCCCGTGCCACCGGGGGCGGGTGCCGCCGGCCTCCGTCGGGAGCGTGAGCCGTCGATCCCACCTTCCGGCGACGGCACGCTGCGAGGAAGGACTTTCATGGCACAGCACGAACACCCGTGGGAACGTGGCCTGTACAGGTTCCTGGGGTTCCTGGTGGGGATCGTGATCGTTGCGGTGCTGGTGTCCGCCCGCCTGCATCCGGCAGCTCCCGGAGTGGTGGACCCGGTGAGGCCCGTCTCGTCGGTGCAGCTGCCAGGGCCGGAGCAGGGCGTTCGTTCCTCCTCCGGGCGGGCGGCCCCCGGGGCCCCGGAGCGCGACGGTACCGCGGGCGCGTCGGCGGCCCGTGGCAGCGGCGCCGTGTCCGGCAGGACCTCCTCGACGGGCGACCGGATCCCGCGGAGCCATGGGGAGGGGCGTGAGGGAATCTCGGGCCGTGAGGACGCCGGACCCCGTGAGGACCCCGGGTCCGAGGCGCACCGGACGACCGCACGGATGCGTCGGGCCCGGCCGGAACCCGTCCCGGACAGGGACCGAGCGGCCGGCGGGCGGGTGAGCGTCGCCACGACCGTGCGGGATCACCTGTTCGGGGGATCTGGCCACCCAGGGTCGACGACCGACTGACAGACAGGAGGGTTCTGCCTCAGCTCGGCCGCGGAAGGGGACAGCTCAGTGGGTTCCGAGAAGTACCGCCTGGTGACCCGCAGCGATTTCGACGGGCTCATGTGCGCTGTCCTGCTCCGTTCCCTGGACCTCATCGACGACATCACCTTCGTCCACCCCAAGGACGTCCAGGACGGCAAGATCGAGATCAGCGAACGGGACATCCTGACGAACCTTCCCCATTCCCCCGACGCCAAGCTGGTCTTCGACCATCACCACAGCGAGACCCTGCGCACCAGCGGTAACGCCATGAACCATGTGATCATCCCCAGCGCGCCGTCGGCCGCACGGGTGGTCTACGAGTACTACGGAGGAAGGCTGACCTTCGACCAGATCCCGGACGAGGCCATGGAGGCGGTCGACCAGGCGGACTCCGCGAACTACCGGCTGGAGGACATCCTGCATCCCCGGCGCTGGGCGCTGCTCAACTTCATCATGGACAGCCGGACGGGGCTGGGGCGTTTCCGGCACTTCAGGATCTCCAACTACCAACTGATGATGCAGCTGATCGAGGAGGTCCTCCGGCACGAGAGCGTTGACCAGCTCCTCCAGGACCCCGACGTCGTCGAGCGGGTCGAGCTGTACCAGGAACAGCAGGAACTGTTCGTCGAGCAACTGCGACGGGTCACCACCGTTCACGGGGACGTCGTGGTCGTGGACCTGCGGGGCGAGGAAGTGATCTATGCGGGGAACCGGTTCATGGTCTACGCGCTCTTCCCCGAGTGCAGGGTCTCCGCCCACGTGATCTGGGGCAAGCAGAAGCAGAACACCGTGATCGCTGTCGGGAAGTCGATCCTCGACCGGACCTCGCCGGCCGACATCGGGGCCCTCATGCTCCGGTACGGAGGGGGCGGGCACAAGAACGCGGGGACCTGCCAGGTACCGCACGAGGACAGCGAGAGGGTCCTGGCGAAGATCATTGAAACGGTGAACGACGAGGCCGAGGTGGAGCGCGTCGCGCCGCAGACCCACGTGAAGGGGCCCCACACGTTTCCGCGCTGGTGACCCTCACCGGTCCGGCGGCAAGGGCCGTCGACCGCTCCGTGGGGCGTGCCGGGCGGGGAGCTCCGGGCACGCGGGAGAAAGCGCCTTCCGATCGTCCTGCCCGCGGGCTTCGGGAACCAGAAGGCGCTTTCCGGGTCAGATCATTGCCGGCCGACCGGCGACGGTCGGGTCAGCTGCACTGCTTCCACGAGAAGTGGTAGATGGTCGATGCGCTGGTGTCGGTGGAGTCCATCGTGATGAAGCTGGTCGTCTTGGTGGTGTCGGAGGAACCGCCGTAGACCCGCAGCTCGGTGTTGATGTTGAGGTTGCGCTGCTCACCGCACGGGGCGTAGACCATGTCGGCGTGCTCGGTCTGGTCGGTCGTCATCCAGTCGTCGACGAAGGGGCCCTTGAAGGTGTGGGACGAGAAGCTCGTGGCCGATTCGCCCATGAAGTAGTAGTTGGCGCGCTGCATCGCGGTCGCGCCCTTCTCCAGCATGGCGAAGCCACGGTAGTCGGCCTTCGCGATCGCGTAGGTGAACCCCTGCGGGACATTGATGCGGAGACTGAGCTGGCAGTTCTTCCGGAAATCGGTCGCGGAGGATCCGACCCCGGTCTGCGCGAGGTAGTCGCTGTAGGTGACGGTGAAGGCGGTGTTGTCGGCGTTCATCGCGACCGCCGTCGTCCCGTCGGGGCAGCCGGAACCGTTCACCGTGTTGAGGCCGATCGTAATCTTGTCCTGCGGAGGAGTGCTCGTGGTCTCATCGGCTGTCGCCATCGGCATCAGCAGGGAAGCCGCAAGTGCTCCTACTGCCATCGCGTTAAACATGGGATCCCTCCGAACGGGTTCGAATTTGTTTGATCGCGACGAGATGCTAACGGCGGCTCTTTGTGACAGTCAAGACTGTTTTGTCCGTCGGTGGCATCTCGATCGGAAGTGAATGGGACGCAGTGGATCGACACGACCCGGATTCGTTTTCGCGCCCTCACGGTCCTGTCCCGCACCGGGTGACGCCGATGATCGGATCCGTCGTCGTGAGTGGTTCTTCACGTCTGGACTTCTTCGGCCTCGAGTTCGCGCCAACCGCCCTGTGTACGCCGAACCGTACCCGGGGACGACGTCTCGTGCTATCTCTTCCGTGAAATCGGCGAAAGCCGGTCATGACCCGTGCGGACATCTTCCCGCCCGATCTGTCGAAAGGCGGTGCGGAACGGAGTCCCGTCCTGACGGTCGGTCACATGTCGGGTCGACGGACCTCCTGCTGTCGTCGGGGAGACGGCTCGTGGCCCGGGCTGTTCCCCGGTCGGGCGCACGGAAAGTGAAATGTCGGTTCGCCGAACGGGTCGTGCGGCTGTCCGGACGTGGGCGGCGGTTCCAGGACGCCGCGGGCCCACCCGGGAAGGAGCCGGTGCGGGCGTTCCGTGAAACAGCGCATGCCGTGGATCGTCGAGGGAAGGCCTCCCAAAATGTTCGGACATAAGGATGACTGGCTGGACCTGGAAGTTACGATTCGGACCGCTCGAAGCCGGCTCGAGAAGAGGGGCCGACGGTATCCGTGCGGCACGGACGGACGCCCGGAACGTCCTGAAAGATCCACAAGACCGTGAAAGGGCGGTTCCGAGGTGAAAGATACATCGCGGTCCAGGACCGGGTCCCAGTGACGGGGAGCGGGTCGTTCCTCGTCGGGAGGGACGTTCCCCGACCGATCGATGAAATTGTCTCTCATTTTTTCGGAATGATGGCGGACGGTGTGGTCGCCGGTGACCCCGTGGTGGGGAATCCATTCTTCTCCCCCTCCTTCCGGGGGCCGGGCGTATTGGTTCCGTCTCCCCGCGACGGGGGGCGGTGGCCTCGGGGAGGGCCGAAAACGTCGGGACGCAGTGACGGAAGGCCCTTCCCACGGGAGTCCGTGGCGGTGGTGCTCCCCGTCCCGGGGCGGTGCCCCGGCCGGCCGGGCGGGAAGCATCACCGGTCGCTGCGCCGATGGGGACCGTGGCGGCCCCTCAGGGCCGCCACGACAGGGGTCTTACTTGCATTCCTTCCACGCGAAGTGGTACGTGGACGAGAGGCTGGTGTCGGTGGAGTCCATCGTGAGGAAGCTGGTCACGCTGGGGTCGGAGGTGCCGGCACTGACCCGCAGCTCGGTGTTGATGTTGAGGTTGCGCTGCTCCCCGCAGGGCAGGTAGCTCAGCGCCGGGTAGTCGACGATGTCGGTGGTCTGCCAGTCGTCGTCCATGGGGCCCTTGAAGGGGTGCACGGAGTAGGCGGTCTGCGACAGGCCGCCGAAGTAGTAGTTCGCACGCTGGATCCCGGAGGCACCCTTCGCGAGGAAGCCGTACCCGCGGTAGTCGGTCTGGCTGATCGCGTAGGTGAAACCGCTGGGCACGTGGACACGGAGGTTCAGCTGGCAGTTCTTGCGCGATTCCACGGAGTTGACGCCCCCGCCCGCCTGGGCGAGGAAATCGCTGTAGGTGACGGTGAAAGCGGTGTTGTCGAGGTTCACGGCGACCTTCGCGGTCCCCTCCCTGCAACCCGAACCGTTCACCGTGACGAGTTCGATGACAATCTTGTCGGTCGGCGGTGCGGCAGGTGTTTCTGTGGCGTCCGGCAGGGGCACGAACAACGATAGAGCCAAACTGCCAATGGCCATCGCATTAAACATGGGTTCCCTCCGAATCATGATGAATGGCTGATCGCGACGAGATGTTAACGTTACCGCTTTGCCCTGGTCAAGGTTGGTATGTCCGGCCCATCGGTGCGGGCTCTGTCGGATACTGGACACATCGGACGGAACAGGTCCGGTGGATTCCTGTCCGCAGTCGTCCGAACACTCGACGAATGATCGGTCCAGGAACCTTCTCGTCATACCACAGCACGGTTGATCAATCGGCGCACGGGAGGAGCGGGAAGAGCCGCCGGCATGCAATATCAACGCACCCCTGCGAAACCAGCACGCCCCCTGCGAACGGTACGACGACCTGGAAAGTGTAGAGCGGAAGCAGCCCCGGATGTCGTGGAACCACGATGTCGGGCGCAGTTCATGAAAAGTCCGGCTCCCGGAGGAGCTCATCCCACGTGGAGTGGCGGACCGGCAGATCGGCATTGAATCGGCTGTTCCCCGATTCCACTTCCTGATCTGCCGATCGGATCCGCCCCGGAGATTGCTTTCGATACGGTCCGGGGTTGTTCGAACTCGCTCCGCGGTCCGGGGGCGCGGCCTCACGCGTCGGCCCGTGCCCGGGTGGAGGAGGAACTCCGAACTGAAAGATACGTGCCCCGTGCCCGTGGTGCGGCCGGCCGGAGGGCCCTCCGGCCGGCCGCGTGGGCCGCGGGTCGTTGCGGTGGGGGCTCGCGTGCGGACCGGTGCTCCCACCCGGGAGACTCGTACGCCAGCGGCCGCCTTGCGGCGGCACGGGGAAGTTCCCCGTGGGGAAGGCCGTCCCGCGGAGCGGGAACGGAAGGTTCCGTCGCGCGGCCGAACGCTGCGTCAGACGGTGGTCAGCGGCAGGTGCAACGATCCTCCGGAGGGACCGGGGCCATGACCTCCTCGACGTGACGGCCGCATCCCGACCAGGTGATCTTCTTGCAGGTGGGGCACGTGACCGTGCTGCACATGTCGGGCTGCTCCTCGCGGTGGGCCGTCGACGGTTCCGGTGGGTACCTCGACACCATACCCTGGGGGGTATCTGGCGGAGGGGTGATTTCTCTCAGGGCAAACGGTCTCTCAGGGCAAGCGGCCAGTCAGCAGGGCCGTCACCTGCGCGGTGAGCAGGTTCCGCCATCCGGCGGTCTCGGCCAGTTCGGCACCGAAGACCTCCCGGATCCCCAGCATCCTCTCGACCAGCACTTCCGGGGCGGAACAGCCCGAGGCCGCCGCGGCGAGCCGTTCCCGGAGCGGATCCTGCAGCGGCAGGGGCAGACCTCCCGGCCCCCTCCCGTCGGAGGCCGCCCGTGCCACGTAGACCATCCAGGCGGCGACCCCGAGGGAGGCCCGGTGGGGGAGTTCACCGGCGGACAGCCGTTCGGAGACGATCCCCAGCAGTCGCAGGGGCAGCTTCTGCGACCCGTCCATGGCGATCTGGGTCGTCCTGTGCCGCAGCGACGGATTGGCGAAACGCTCCACCACCTGGTCGCAGTACGCGGAAAGGTCCAGGCCCTCGGGAACCCGCAGGGTCGGCACGGCGTCCCGGTCCATCAGCTCGCGGGCGATCCGCTCCAGCAGGGGATCGGCCACCGCCTGCGCCACGGTCGCGTACCCCCGCAGCGCGCCAAGGTAGGCGAGGGTCGAGTGCGTCGCGTTCAGCAGGCGGAGCTTCACGGTCTCCCACGCGGCCACGTCGTCGACGAACAGTGCCCCCGCGAGTTCCCACGACGGCCGGGGACCGGCGAAGGAGTCCTCGATCACCCACTGGCGGAAGGGCTCGGCGACGACGACCCCCGCGTCCCGGACCCCCAGCAGCTCCAGGACGGTCCCGCGGTCGTCGTCGGTCGTCGCCGGCACGATCCGGTCGACCACCGTGGACGGGAACCGCACGCTGGACCCCACCCAACGTGCCAGCTCGTCCCCTCCCCCAGCCGTCCCAGGGGACGCGGCCGAGCAGAAGTCCAGGACGAGGCGTCGCAGGATCCCGCCGTTTGCCGTGAGGTTGTCGCAGCACACGACCGTCAGGGGTTCCCCGCCCGCCCGCATCCGCCGTTCCAGCCCCGCCGCCAGCAGGCCCACGACGCTGCGAGGACCGGGACGGTCCCGGCGCAGATCGGAACGGACCACGGGATCGTCGAGGTCCAGCCCGCCGTCGACCGCTCGTCGGTACCCCTTCTCCGTGACGGTGATCGTCACGACGTGGACCGACGGATCGGAGATCCTTCCAAGGACCGCTTCCGTCGCGTCCCGGGCGAAGAGCACGCCGAGGACGGAACCGACCACCCGGGCACGCACCGTCCGCGGTCCGCGTTGAAGCACGGTGAACAGGCAGTCCTGGGGCTCCAGCTGCTCGACGACGGAGGCGGACCGCAGGGTGACGCCGGTGATCCCCCAACGGTCGTCCCCCGAGACCGCGGCGGCGTCCTCGGTGAACACCGCCTGGTGGGCCCGGTGGAAGGCTCCGATCCCCAGGTGGAGGATGCCGGTCCGGCCCGGGCGGCGGGAGGGCAGGTCGTGCCCGGAACCTGCGGTCAGCCCCGCCAGGCAGGCCGAGTCCAGCCGGGGGAGGGGACGGGCGTTCACAGCACCGCTCCGAGTTGCCACGGGACCAGTTCCTCTCCGTCGAGGCCGAGGTCCTCCCCGGCGGACCGCCGGCCGGAGGCGGTCCTCAGCACCAGGTCGTAGAGCCGCCTGCCCCGTTCGGCCACGTCCGCGCCGTCCGTGACGACCGGGGAGCAGTCGAGATCGATGTCCTGCGCCAGCCGTCGTGCGGTCGGACCGTTCGAAACGATCTTCACCGTGGGCACCATCCGGCTGGTGAGCACCGATCCGCGTCCGGTCGTGAAACAGATCAGGTTCGCTCCTCCCGCGATCAGACCGGTGAGGGACACCGGGTCGTACCCGGGGGTGTCCATGAAGGTCAGGCCCGTGCGCGGGATCTGCTGCGCGTAGTCGAGCACCGCCGTCAGCGGTGCCCCGCCCGCCTTGCAGATCGCGCCGAGGGACTTCTCCAGGATCGTGGTGATCCCTCCGTCGAGGTTGCCGGGGGAGGGATTGGCGTCAAGGGTGACGCCGCTGCCCGCCGCGTACCGCCGCCACCACTCCACGCGGTCCAGGAGCTCGCGCGCGATCCCCGGCCGCACGGCCCGGGAGGCCAGGAGGTGCTCGGCACCGAAGATCTCCGGCGTCTCCGCGAGGACGGCATTGCCCCCGGCCGCGACGAGCAGGTCGACGGCCGCGCCGAGGACGGGGTTGGCGCTCACCCCGGACCAGGCGTCCGAGCCACCGCACTGGAGGCCCACGACCAGGTTCTCGACCCCCACCGGGACCCTCACGACCTCGCCCACCGGGCGCGCCAGCTCGCGGACGAGGCGCTCGGCCGCCTCGATCGAGGCGAGGGTGCCGCCGGCGTCCTGGATCGTCATGGTCGCCGTCCGGGGACCGGACGAGGGAGCCAGCCCGTCCAGGAGCCCCTGAACGGTGTTCACCTCGCAACCGAGCCCGATCACCAGCAGGCCGCAGACGTTGGGGTTCCTCGCGTATCCCAGCAGGGTCCGTCGCAGGATCCGCGATCCCGGTCCCCGCGCGGCCGTGCCGCAGCCCCCGGGGTGCGCGAGGGGGACGACGGCGTCAACGCCCTCGGGCGTCCGGGGAGCGCACCGGGCCGCGACGGCCCGCACGACGCCGGCGGCGCAACTGACGGTGCCCATGACGGCGATGATGTTGCGGGTGGCGAACCGGCCGTCCGCCCGCGGGATCCCCAGGAAGGTCCGTTGCAGGTCCGCCGGGGCGGCGGGCAGGGGATCCCGCGGGTCCCGGTCCGCGGGCCCGCCCGTCCCCACGCCCCGGCCGCCGGGCGCCGGCAGGTCGCCGGGGACGGCGAGGTTGTGCCCGTGGACGTGCTCCCCGGCCCGGATCGGCCGGGTCGCCCGCCCGATCACCCGGCCGTACTTGCGCACGAGGTCACCGGCCCGCAGGTCCCGCACGGCGACCTTGTGCCCGGCCGGGACTCGCGCGCCCGCCGGGTCCGGCAGGTCGCGCACCGCGATGCCGACGTCGTCATCGGGGTCGATCAGCAGGAGGCCCGCGGGCACGGGAGGGGTCACGGACCGTCCTCCGCGGCAGGCTCCCCGCCGGCCAGCAGGCGGGTCCGCTCCAGGGAGGGCACGTACCCCGTGCCTCCGGCTCCCCGCAGCGACAGGGCAGCTGCCGCTGTGCCGAGGCGCACGGCCTCGTGCAGGCCGTCCCCCAGCGCCCACCGCGCGCACACCGTGCCCGCCAGGACGTCCCCGGCCCCGGTCTGGTCCACCACGTCGAAGGTCGGGCAGGCCGGGATCCGCACGGTCCCCTCGCCCGTGCCCAGGACGACCCCGTCGGCACCGCAGGTCACCGCCACCGCGGACGCCCCGAGGGCGCGCACGGCCGCCGCGGCCTCCTCCGGGCTCCCCGGGGCGCGGCCGGCGGGGGGCCCGGCGCTCCCACCGCCACGACCGGGAGGAACGGGCTCGCGACCGGCGCGGGGCACGACATGGGCGAGGACGGCCGATGCCTCCCCCGGCCACGAGGGGGTCACGAGGGAGGCCCGGGGGGCGAGGAGCCGCAGCCACTCGGCCGCTCCCGCAGCGGAGATCAGAGCCGGGCGCCAGTTGGGGTCGTAGACGAACCTGCGGGCCAGACGGGAGACGGTCAGGACCGTCGCGGCGGCCGATTCCGAGATGGCGCAGGTGATTCCCCCGGCCAGCACGACCCCGGCCCGTTCGACGGTCCGCCGGGGCAGGTCCGCCGGGCACAACTGCGACCCAGCGCTGCCAGAACGGGCGTAGAAGAAACCCTGCTTCCCCCCCGGATCCGTCCGTTGCAGGTAGACGCCGTGCTGGCCCGGCACCCGGCGCACGAGCCGCGGGCACACCCCGAGCCCGACGATCCGGTCGAGGATCCGGTCGCCCAGCTCGTCGTCGGGGACCCGCGCCAGCAGCCCGGTGGTGGCCCCGGCCGCGGCGGACGCCGCGGCGGCGTTGAGCGCGTCGCCCGAGAAGCCCAGCCGCACGGGGGAACCGTCGTCCAGCGGGCCGGCGGTCGACAGCTCCACCAGGACCTCTCCGAGCACGACGACGTCGTACGCCCCGGGATCCGCCCGGCCG
>Ga0316579_10000177_pt1 | contig 18623 bp, 16 predicted proteins | sample J5NA_2_FD_203074 | JGI IMG/M metagenome (GOLD analysis project Ga0316579, IMG submission 203074) | Rhizosphere microbial communities from salt marsh grasses in Alabama, United States - J5-7_160517rDrA | ecosystem: Host-associated > Plants > Roots > Rhizosphere | place: USA: Alabama | collected... | reverse complement strand
CCGCCAGCTGGCAAGCGCCAGCAGACCACCGAGCACGGGCGCGGACGTGGACGCGACGGCAGCCCCCATCGACCACGTCGCGACGGCGCGTGCCCGCCGAGCGGGGTCGGGGTACGCCTGGCCGATCAGAGCCATCGACGACGGCATCATCACCCCCGCCGCGATGCCCTGCACGAACCGGAAGCCGATGAGCACGCCGAGGTCGAGTGCCAGTCCGCAGGCAACCGAGGCCACGACGAACACGGCCGTCCCGAGGGCGAAGGTGCGCCTGGCACCGATGCGGTCGGTGAGCGACCCGGCGGACAGCAGGACGCCGGCGAACATGAGGGTGTACCCGTCGACGACCCACTGCAGGCCCCGGATCCCACCACCGAGGTCGGCCCCGATCTCCGGCAGTGCCACGTTGACGATGACCGCATCGAGGGTGACGACGAAGAAGCCGAGCAGTGCCGCCAGCAGGGTCGCGGCCGGGCTGCCCGACCGGCGCGCCGGTTCAGGGCGCAGCACCTGTGCCCCGGCCGCGCCGGCGGGCGGCTCGGCCGTCGGGGGAGTCGGCCCGCCGCGCTTATTCCACGCTCCCATGGGCAGGTCGCCTCAGCGGCCGACCGATCCCCGGAAGGCGACACGCGAGAGGAGGTCGCGCAGCATCGACTGCTCGCTCGCGTCGAGGTCCCCCAGCGTGCGCTCGCTCGCGCTCCGCACCTCGAGCAGGGCCCGCTGGATCAGGTCCCGACCCCGGTCCGTGGCGATGATGATGCGCGACCGCCGGTCGCGGGCATCCTGCTCACGCAGCACGAGGCGGCGACGCTCGAGGTCGTCGAGGATCGACACGACCTGGCTGGGGTCCAGGGCGAGGAACTCCGCGAGCTCGCGCTGGGACGGGCGCAGGCCCTCGGAGACCACCCAGAGGAGGGAGAACTCACGGACCTTCAAGCCGAGGGGGGCGAGCACGGAGTTGGCCTCGATCGCCGTCCGGGCGCGCGCCGCCGCGATGAGGAACCCCAGGTCGTCGGCGATCGCGGCTCCGAGCAGACGGTCAGGAGGGCCGCCGACCCGGCTGCTTCCCTCGGGGACAGCGCGTGCCATCGTCCCCGCCTCCTTCCCTCGGGCCGCAGCCGGAACCACGGGCCGGTCTCCGGTCCGTGACCCGTCAGAGCAGAACACCAAGAACGTTGATCATTGACAACTACAACGATTGATAACATCATACATACGCACTTGTCGTCCCCTGCCTCGTGGCGGGTGGACACCACGTCCCGAGAGGACCTGCCATGACATCCGACGCCGCGACCGGACTGAGGACCGAACGACGAGGGTCCGTGCTGGTCGTGATGCTTGCCAGGCCCGAGAAGCGCAACGCCCTGTCCGACCGGATGATCTCCGGCCTCGAGGAGCTGTTCCGGTGCCTCGACGCTGACGTGAACGTCGTCGTCATCGCGGGTGAGGGCGACCACTTCTCGGCGGGGCTCGACCTCGCCGAGATGAAGGACCGGGACGCCCTGGACGGCGTGCTCCACTCGCGGACGTGGCACCGCTGCTTCACGACCATCGAGCAGTCCGGTGTCCCCGTCGTCGCGGCCCTCCACGGGGCCGTGGTCGGCGGCGGTCTCGAGCTCGCCGCGACGGCACACATCCGGGTCGCGGACGAGACGACGTTCTACGCCCTGCCCGAGGGACAGCGCGGGCTGTTCGTCGGCGGCGGGGGCTCGGTCCGCGTGTCGCGCCTGACCGGGACGGCACGCATGGTCGACATGATGCTGACCGGGCGCCGGTACGGCGCCCGAGACGGCGAACGGATCGGGCTGTCGCAGTACGTCGTCGAGCCGGGGGAGTCCCTCGACACGGCGCTTTCGCTGGCCGGGCGCATCGCGGACAACGCCCCGCAGACGAACTTCGCCGTGACCCAGGTCCTGCCGATCGTCCCGGAGATCGGTCCCCAGCAGGGCCTCGTCATGGAGTCGCTCATGGCGGCGATCGCACAGTCCACCCCCGACGCCAAGGCCAGGATGGACGCCTTCCTGTCCGGCCGCGCGAAGAAGGTCACCGATGACTGACGCCTCCCGTGCGTGCAGCGTCCGTCGGCCCGGCACGCCCGTCCACCAGGGCGATCTCATGTGGGTGCCGGCGGCGGACGCGCGGGAGCGCAGCGTGGTCGGGGAGTTCACCTCGTGGGCCGAAGGCCGCCTGCGCCGCCGCTTCGTCTCCTACGAGGACCTCTGGCGCTGGTCCACCACCGACCTCGACGGCTTCTGGGGTGCCGTGTGGGAGTGGTTCGACATCATCGGAGACCGCCCAGACGAGCGTGTCCTCGCCGACGCGTCGATGCCGGGGGCCGTCTGGTTCCCCGGCGCCACCCTCAACTTCGCCGAGCACCTGTTCCGGCGCCCCGACGACGAGGTGGCCGTCCTCGGCCGCTCGCAGACCCGGGACGACGTCGAGCTGACCTTCGGTGAGCTGCGCGACGCGGTCGCCCGGGCCCGGCGTGTCCTCCTCGACGCGGGGGTGCGTCATGGCGACCGGGTCGTCGCCTACCTCCCGAACGTGCCCGAGGCCGTCGTCGCCTTCGCCGCGACGGCGAGCATCGGGGCTGTGTGGGCGTCGGTGGCGAGCGAGTTCGGCCCGCGCAGCGTCGTCGACCGCTTCGCCCAGGTCGAGCCCACCGTGCTCCTCGTGGCGGGCGGGTACCGCTACGGCACCAAGGACGTCGACCGGGCCGAGCAGGTGGACGAGGTCGTGGCCGGGCTGCCGACGCTCACCCACGTGTTCGACATCGAGTACGGCGACTTCCGCGCCCGCGGGGCACGCTCCTGGCCGGAGGCGCTCGCGGCCGCCGCGCCGTCAGCCCTGGAGTTCGAGCGCGTCGCGTTCGACCACCCGCTCGTTGTGCTCTTCTCCTCCGGCACCACCGGCCAGCCGAAGGCGATCGTCCACGGTCACGGTGGCGTTCTGCTGGAGCACCTGAAGAACGGCGGCCTGTCGTGGGACATGCGGCCGGGCGACCGGATGCTGTGGTTCACGACGACCGCGTGGATGATGTGGAACGTCCTCGTCTCCAGCCTCGCCATCGGCGCCTCGATCGTCATGGTCGACGGCAACCCGGTACACCCCGACGCCGGCTGGCAGTGGCGCCTCGCAGCGGAGACCAGCACGACGATCATGGGGGCGAGCCCCGGGTTCGTCATGGCCTGCCGCAAGGAGGGCGTCGACCTCACCACCCTGGACCTCGAGCGTCTCCGCACCGTCGGCTCGTCCGGCGCGCCGCTGCCCCCCGAGGGCTACGCCTGGCTCCAGGACGGCCTGGGCCCGCACGTCCAGGTCAACGTCGGCAGCGGCGGCACCGACGTGTGCTCCGCCATCGTCCAGAACATGCCGGTGGTCCCCGTGTGGGCCGGCGAGATCTCGTGCCGCTGCCTCGGGGTCGACGTCCACGCCTGGGACGAGTCCGGGCACGAGGTCGTCGGTGAGCTCGGCGAGCTCGTCATCACCTCTCCGATGCCGTCGATGCCGGTCGGCTTCTGGGGCGATGACGACGGCACCCGGCTGCGGGCTGCGTACTTCGACCACTTCCCGGGGGTGTGGCGCCACGGGGACTGGATCGTGTTCAACGAGAACGGCTCGTGCCACGTCACCGGACGCTCCGACGCCACCCTCAACCGTGGCGGCGTCCGCCTCGGCACGGCCGAGTTCTACCGGGTGGTCGAGGAGGTCGACGGCGTCGCGGACAGCCTCGTCGTCCACCTCGAGGACCCTGCGGGAGGGAACGGGGAGCTGCTGCTGTTCGTGGCCCTCGACCCGGGCGTGCACCTCGACGAGGGGCTGCGTCGCACGGTGGCCTCCGCGCTGCGGACCACGCTCTCGCCACGGCACCTGCCCGACGACGTCGTCGAGGTGCCCGTCGTCCCCCGCAACCTCACCGGCAAGAAGCTGGAGGTCCCCGTGAAACGGATCCTGCAGGGCACACCGGTCGAGACGGTGGCGAGCCCGGACGCCCTCGCGGTCCCCACCTCCCTCGAGCCCTTCGCCGCGATCGCGGCCCGACGCGCACAGGCGACGTCGTGATCGCCGCAGCCGACGTGCGCCGGGTCGCGGTCGTCGGTGCCGGGTCGCTCGGCGCGGGGTGGGTGACGCTGGCCCTCCACCACGGCCTCGACGTCACCGCCGTCGACCCGCGGCCCGAGGCCGAAGCGACGCTCCGGGACACCGTGGCACGCCAGCGCGTCGAGCTCGAGTCGCTGACCGAGCCCGTCCCCGGGGGGCGGCTCACGGTGGCCACCGACCTGGGTGCCGCGGCGGACGCCGACGTCGTCCTCGAGGCGGGGCCCGAGGTGCTGGCGACGAAGCACGAGATCGTCCGAGCCCTCGACGCGCTGCTCGGGCCCGAGGTGCTCATCTGCTCCTCGTCCTCCGGGCTCATGCCGAGTGACGTCCAAGAGGGCGCCGAACGCCATCCGGAGCGGGTGCTCGTCACCCACCCGTTCAACCCGAGCCACCTCATGCCCCTCGTCGAGGTCGTCGGCGGGCGGCGCACCAGCGAGGAGGCGGCCGACGCCGCGGTGGACGTCATGCGCCGGCTCGGCAAGGCGACCGTCCGGCTGCGCGCGGAGCTCCCCGGACACGTCGTCAACCGGCTCCAGGCCGCACTGTGGCGCGAGGCCTACCACCTCGTGGGCACCGGGGCCGTCTCGGTCGCCGACCTCGATACCGCCGTCGCCAGCGGGCCGGGCCTGCGTTGGGCCCTCCTCGGCCCCTTCGCGACGCAGCACCTGTCCGGACTGCCGGGAGGCATCGCCCACGTCCTCGAGCACCTGGGACCGCCGATGGAGGACTGGTGGGACGACCTCGGCGCTCCGCGGCTCACCGACGAGCTCGTGGCCACCGTCGTGGCGGGGGTGGACGAGGAGCTCGCCGGGCTCGACGTCGACGACCTCGTGCGCCGCCGCGACGCCTCTCTCCGCCAGTTGCTCACCCTGCGCGACGAGAACGGACTGACGACGACGACGAAGGGGACCGACGATGAATGACAGGGGCATCGGGTCGTGGGCGGCGCGTCGAGCACGGATGAGCCCGGACACCGTGGCCCTGGTGGAGGACGGCACGCCGATGACGTACGGCGAGGTCGAGCTGCGCTCCCGCCGCCTGGCGCACGGCCTGCGGGGCCTCGGCGTCCGTCGCGGCGACCGGGTCGCCTACCTCGGGCTCAACTCGGTCGACCTCGTCCTCACCCTGTTCGCGACGGCTCGGCTCGGAGCCGTCTTCGTCCCGCTGAACACACGCCTCGCCCCCGCCGAGACCGCGTACATCCTCGGGAACTGCTCTCCGGAGATCCTCGTGCACGGACCCGGCTTCGAGGAGATCGTCGGTGCCGGGGAGGTGACCGCCCTCGGTATCCCCCTTGTCCCCACGCACGACGGGGCCGGGACGACGGTGACCTCCCTCACGCGCGACGACGAGGACGCACCGCTCGACGAGGAGGTGGGGCTCGATGACCTCTTCATGATCCAGTACACGTCCGGCACGAGCGGACGCCCCAAGGGCGTGATGCTGACCCACGGCAACATCACGTGGAACGTCTACAACCTCCTCGTCGACCTCGACCTGCGGCACGACGACCGGTCCCTCGTCACCGCACCGCTCTTCCACACCGCGGCCCTCAACCAGCTGCTCCTGCCGACGTTCCTCAAGGGAGGCACCTCCTACATCGAGCCCCGGTGGGACCCGGAGCGGGCCTACGACCTCATCGAGGACGAGGGCATCACCGTCCTCTTCGGCGTCACCTCGATGTACCTCATGCTCGCCCAGCACCCTCGGTGGGAGGGGGCGGACCTCTCGCGGCTCCGGATCACGATGAGCGGGGGGTCACCGCTCCCCCTCGCCCTGCTCGAGACCTACGCCGAGCGCGACCTGCCGATCATCCAGGGCTACGGGCTCACCGAGGCATCACCGGGGACCACGATGCTCCGCGAGGCCGAGGTGCGGCGGAAGATCGGCACGGCGGGGACGCCCTGCTTCTTCACCGACATCCGCATCGTCGACCTCGACCTCGAGGACGTGGGCACCGACGTTCCCGGTGAGGTGCTGGTCTCCGGGCCCAACGTCTCCCCCGGGTACTGGCAGGACCCCGACGCCACCGAGACGTCCCGGGTCGACGGGGCGTGGCTGCGCACCGGCGACCTGGGGCGCACCGACGACGAGGGCTACCTCACGGTGGTCGACCGGCTCAAGGACATGATCATCAGCGGTGGCGAGAACATCTACCCGGCCGAGGTCGAGCAGGCCATCCACTCCCATCCCGGGGTCGCCGAGGTCGCGGTGATCGGCGTCCCCGACGAGAAGTGGGGTGAGGTCGGACGGGCCGTCGTCGTCCCCCGCGCCGGCTCCTCGCTCACTCCGGACGACGTCCTCGCCCACCTCGAGGGGCGCATCGCCCGCTACAAGGTGCCCAAGTCGGTCGTCATCGCGGACGCACTACCCCACAACGCGTCCGGCAAGCTCGTCAAGGCGCGTGTGCGCGAGCTCTTCGCCCCGACACCCGAGGAGGGAGGCACCGTGTGACGTACTCACCCGCCATCGACATCGACGCGGTCTCCGCGATCGACGTCCACGTCCACGTCGAGCAGGACGCCCACGGCCACCTCTCCCTCGACGACGAGCTCATGGACGCCTCGGCCGCGTACTTCCGGGCGGTCGAGAACCGCTCACCGACCGTCGCCGACCTCGCCGAGACCTACCGGTCCCTCGGGATGGCGGCCGTCGTGTTCACCGTGGACGCCGGGACGAACACCGGTCACCCGCCGCTGAGCAGCGAGGACATCGCCGACACCGTCGCCGCGGAGTACTCAGACGTGCTGATCCCCTTCGGCTCGGTGGACCCCCGCCGTGGCGAGGCGGCCGTGGATCAGGCCCGGCGACTCGTCACCGAGCACGGGGTCCGCGGCTTCAAGTTCCACCCCAGCCTCCAGGGCTTCGAGCCCAACGACCCGTCCCACTACCCGCTGTACTCGGCACTCGAGGAGCTCGGCGTCCCAGCCCTGTTCCACACGGGGCAGAACGGCATCGGCGCCGGCCTCCCTGGCGGACGGGGCATCAAGCTGAGGTACTCGAACCCGCTGCTCCTCGACGACGTCGCCGCCGACTTCCCCCACCTGGCCGTCATCCTGGCCCACCCCTCGGTGCCGTGGCAGGAGGAGGCCCTGTCGATGGCGACCCACAAGGCCAACGTGTACATCGACCTCTCCGGGTGGTCGCCGAGGTACTTCCCCACCGAGCTGGTCCGCGCCGCGAAGGGACGCCTTCGGCACAAGGTGCTCTTCGGCAGCGACTACCCCCTCATCACCCCCGACCGGTGGATCGCGGACTTCGAGGCCCTGGAGGTCAAGGACGAGGTGCTGCCGGGGATCCTCAAGGAGAACGCCGTCCGCCTGCTCGGGCTGACGTCATGAGCCGGCTGTTCGCCCTCGACGAGGACCACGAGGAGCTGCGCGCCGTCGTCCGCAAGGTGGCGGCCGAGCAGGTCGCCCCGCACGCCGCCGACGTCGACGAGACGGGATCCTTCCCGGAGGAGTCGCTGGAGGCGCTCACCGCCTCCGGGCTGCACGCCATCGGCATCCCGGAGGCCTACGGGGGCCAGGGTGGTGACCTCCTCGCCTCGGCCGTGGTCGCCGAGGAGATCGCGCGGGTGTGCACCACCACCCAGCAGGTCTCCGGGGGCAACGAGCTCTTCGCCTGGCCGCTGCTGCTCGCCGGCTCCGAGGAGCTCAAGCGGGCGTACCTGCCCCGGATCGCGTCCGGGGAGTGGCTCGGCGCGTTCGCGCTCTCCGAACCCGAGGCCGGCAGCGACGTCGCGGCGATGACGACCCGCGCCCAGCGCACCGATGACGGGTGGGAGGTCAAGGGCACCAAGCGGTGGATCACCAACGCCGGTCGGGCCGACGTCTACGTCCTGTTCGCCGTCACCGACCCCGAGGCCGGCCCCCGGGGGATCTCGGCGTTCGTCGTGGAGGCCACCGACCCCGGCCTGGGCGTCGGTGCACCTGAGCGGAAGATGGGCCTGAAGGGCTCCCCGACCGCAGAGCTGGTCCTCGACCGGGTCCTCCTCCCCCACGACCGGCTCGTCGGCGAGGAGGGCACGGGGTTGCGCACCGCGCTCGCCACCCTCGACCGCACCCGGGCCATCGTCGCCGCCCAGGCAGTGGGCATAGCCCAGGGCGCACTCGACACCGCCGTCGCCTACGCCAAGGAGCGTCGGCAGTTCGGCCGGGCCATCAGTGAGTTCCAGGGCATCCAGTTCCTGCTCGCCGACATGGACACCCGGGTCCGGGCCGCGCGGCTCCTCGCCTACGCCGCGTCCGAGGAGGCCGAGCACGCGGGCCCGGACATGGGTGCCGCCGGCGCGGTCGCCAAGTGCTTCGCCTCGGACGCCGCGATGGCCGTGACGACCGACGCCGTCCAGGTGCTCGGGGGCGCCGGCTACACCCGTGACTTCCCCGTCGAGCGGATGATGCGCGACGCCAAGATCACCCAGATCTACGAGGGCACCAACCAGATCCAGCGGATCGTCATCGCCCGCGCCCTCCTCGGGCACTGAGCACCTCGGGGCGCTCAGGCTCGCGCCGATCCGTGGCCCGTCCGGGCGACGGCCTCACTCGCCGGCCGCGTGCTCCCGCAGCACGTGCCGCTGGACCTTCGACGAGGCCGTGCGGGGGAGCTCGGGGAGCACCATCCACCGCCGGGGCCGCTCGTGCGGCGCCAGCACCGCCCTGGTGTGCTCCTCGAGCCGGGCGACGACGTCGGCCTCCGAGGCGTCGGGGGCGAGGACGAGGCAGCCCACGACGAGCTCCCCCCACCGGTCGTCGGGCACACCGATGACCGCCACCTCACGCACCTCGGGATCGCCGGCGAGCACCGTCTCGACCTGCTCGGGGGTCACGTTCTCGCCGCCGGTCTTGATCATGTCGGAGGCGCGCCCGACGATGCGATGGGTGCCGTCGGGCAGGGCCTGCGCCAGGTCGCCGGTGTGCAGCCAGCCGTCGGCGTCGAGGGCCGGGCGCACCGTTCCGACGTCGACGAGGTAGGCGCGGGTGATGCGCGGTCCTCGCACCAGGAGCTCGCCGGCCTCACCGGGAGCGACCGGTGCGCCGTTCACGTCGACCACGCGGACCTCGGTGTCCGGCAGCGGTGTGCCCACGGTGGTGCGGCGTGGGCCGTCGGGGTCCCCCGGGGACGTGAGCAGCGCCGAGCCGCAGGTCTCGGTCATCCCCCACGTGATCGCCATTCGAGCCCCGAACGTCGTCTCGACCCGCTCGACCTGGGCCTCGCTGACCCGCTGGCCACCGGTGAACACGACGCGCAGTGCGGACAGGTCCGTGTCCGGTCGACGCCCGAGCTCCTCGAGGCAGAGGTCCAGAAGGGCCGGGGCAGCAGAGAGCATCGCGGCTCCGGTCCCTTCCAGCAGACGGACCGTCGCTTCCGGCGTGAAGGCCATGACGACGTGCTCCTCCCCAGCCGCCATGGCTCCCGCCGACCCGAGGACGTTGCCGGCCGTGTGGAACATCGGCATCGGGTTCAGCCACGGGCCGTCACCAGGGTCGACGCGGGCCGCGAACATCCGGGCCGTCGCGGTCATGGCGGCGTGGGTGACGAGAACCCCCTTCGGGGCCCCGCTCGTCCCCGACGTGAACTGGATCTGGGCCAGGTCCGACCCCTCCACCACGGGCAGGGGCGCGTCCCCGGGGTCGGGACCCGCGACCAACGACTCCCAGCTGCCGTCGGAGCGGACGATCCGCAGGCCGCTCCGGTCGTCGAGGCGGGCGGTGACGTCGTCGGCCCGTGCCGCCCCGACGACCAGCTCGGAGACCTCGGCGACCCGGACCGCACGCGCGACGGCCTCCGCCGGGAGCCGGGGGTTGAGCGGGACTAGGGTCATGCCCGCCGCCGCCACGGCGAGCTGGAGCAGGGCCGCCTCGGCCCCGTTGGGCAGGAGCACGGCGACCCGCTGGCCCGGAGCCCCCCGGGCCAGCAGGCGTCGTGCGAGCAGCTGGGTGTCGCGGCGGAGCTCCCCCGCCGTCCAGCGCGGCGCACCGGGATCGAGCGGCGCACTGAGGGCCGGAGAGGCCTGTGCGGCCTCCACGAGGTCGTCGAGGAGGCCGCACAGGGTGGCGGTCGGACCGGTCACGCAGTCGTCACTCGCCGAAGGTGTAGCTCTGCGCGCTCGGACCCTCCATGGTGGTCTCGATCGACAGCCCCGCCTCGACGTCGGGGTCGACCTTGCTGACGAAGACCGTGCGGGTCGGCGGCTCCGCGGGGTCGGAGTAGTCGAGGTTCGCGGCGAAGAGTCCGCTGGTGTCCAGGTCCGTCGTCGCACGCACACCGGCGACGACGCCGGCAGGAGTCAGGTCCCCAGCCTCGCAGGCGTTGTCCAGGGCGGTCTTGAGGAGCATCGCCTGGGCGTAGGCCAGGGGGACCTCCCAGCCGATCTCCCCGTCAGGGGCCGCCTCGCTGTAGAGCTCCTCGGACGCCGTGACTGCTTCTCCCTCACCGGCGTAGGGGGTGATGCTCTGGACGGTGTACCCGTTCGCGACGAGTGCGTCCCGTGCCGGGGTGTCGAGCAGGGACGGGCCGAAGCTCGGGGTGTTGCCGAAGATCGGAATGTCCATCCCGAGGGCGGCCAACGACCCCGCGAGGGATGCCATCTGCGGAGGAGCGGCGCCGATGATGGCACCCTTCACCCCGGCCTTCTGGAGCGCCGAGGCCTGCGCGGAGAGGTCGGTGTCCTGCGGGGTGATCGCTTGGCTGACGACCTCGAGGCCGTGCTGCTCCGCCGCGTACTCGGCTCCCTTGAGCGAGTCGCCGCCGTAGTCGCCCTCGAAGTAGACGTGGCCGATCGAGTCACCGCTCTGCAGCCCGAGCTCCTCGACCATGTAGTCGACGGCGTTCGCGCCCTCGATGGAGTACGTCGACCCGGGGAGCTGGGCGTTGTCGTACTCGAGGGTCACGCTCGCCCATCCCATGCCGCCGACGTAGAGGTCGTCCTCCTGGGCCAGCGGGAGGACGGCTGCCACGACGGGTGACCCGAGCACCTGCTGCAGAGCGACGACGTCCGGGGACATGCTGCGATAGAGCGAGACCGCGTTCTGCGGGTCGTAGCCGTGGTCCTGGACGTCGACCTCGACGTTGCGGCCACACACCCCTCCGTCGGCGTTGACCTGCTCCCAGTACGCCTGCGTCTCCGCGACCTGGATCGTCGCGCCGGCGGCGAAGGGCCCCGAGAGGTCGGTCAGCATCCCGACGCTGATGGTGGAGTCAGTGACCCCTGCTCCGGTCTGCACGGCGGCGTCGTCCTCGCTACCGGTGCTGTCGTCGCTGGTGGTGGCACGGTCGGCGCAGGCCGTGAGCAGGCCCGCGAGCGCGATCGCGGTGAGAGCCTGGGTGGCTCGGCGGTTTCTACGGGACATGGTGTCACTCCTGGGTGGTGGTTACGGGTTGACGGTCAGTGGTGCAGTGCGGTGGGGGCATGGTCCGGCGGTGACGACCCGGACCGCCGGAGGAGACGGCTGACTCCGCCGGCGAGGCCGCCCCGGACGAACAGGAGGACGAGGATGATGGCGGCTCCGTAGGCGAGGTGGGCGGCGGTCGCGGCGTCGTACCCATCGGAGCCGGGCGAGGCGAGGCCGGGCAGCACGTCGCTGTACTGGGCCAGGATGAGCGGGAGCGCGACGACGAACGCAGCCCCTGCGACGGCGCCCCCGATGGAGCCGAGGCCGCCGATGACGATCATGATGAGGAAGTCGATCGAGGCCTGCAGGTTGAAGACCTCCGGGGCGACCCGTCCGAAGGCGAGGGCGGTCAGGGCGCCTCCCACCCCGGCGAACGTCGAGGAGACGGTGAAGGCAGTGGCCTTGGTCCACATGACGTTGATGCCCATCGCGGCCGCCGCCATCTCGTCGTCGCGGACCATGAGGAAGGCCCGGCCGGTCCGGCCCCGCGCGATGTTGTGCGCCGCCCACCAGGCGACGGCGAGCAGCAGGGCGAAGACGAACCACAGGCGCCGCAGGCCGTCGATGACGAACCCGAAGACGACGAGGTCGTCGGGCGAGGTGTTGGCGAAGTGGAAGCCGAAGAGCGACAGGTCGGCCACCGTTCGCCCGTTGTACCCGCCGGTGAGCGCCTCGGCGTTGAGCAGCACGTGCTGCGCGAGGAACACCAGACCGATCGTGGCCAGACCGAGGTAGATCCCCTTGAGCCGGCCCGAGATCGGCCCGAGGAGGAAGCCCGCGACGGCGGGGACCAGCGCCGCGAGGACAAGGGCGAGCAGCGGCGACAGCCCGAGTCCGAAGAATCGGCCTCCTGCCTCTCCCGCGGCGATGGTGTAGCTGTAGGCCCCGAGGGCGCCGAAGAACGCGTGCCCCAGGGACAGCTGCCCCGCTCGCCCGACGAGGAGGGTGAGCCCGATCGCGCCGATGGCGGCGGCCATGGCGAACAGGCCGGTCTGGACCCAGAAGCTGTCGAGCAGCAGGGGCAGGGCCGCCACCAGCACAGCCAGCGCGACGCCGAGGACGACCCGTCCCCTCCGTGACCGGAGTGCGGCGGTCCACGGCGCGCCCTGCGTCGGCGTGCCGATGCTCGGTGCCTGCTCCGCGGCGGGCTCGTCCACGGACGGCTGCGTGCTCCGCTCAGACACGGTGCACCTCCTCGCGCCCGAAGAGGCCGGTGGGTCTGAAGAGGAGCACGAGGATCATCGCGGCGTAGGGGACCACCTCGCCGAACCCCCGGCCGAGGAAGAACAGCTCGGTCTCGTACCCCGTCGCCAGCGCCGACACGACGCCGACGAGCAGGCCGCCCACGACGGCACCGGGGACGGAGTCGAAACCGCCGATGACCCACGCCGGGATCGCCGCGAGGGCGCTCAACGAGAGTGTCGGGGCGACTCCGGGAGACGGGAAGGAGGCGAGGAAGATGCCGGCGATCGTGGCGAGGGCGCCGGACATGGCCCAGGTCGTGCCACTCGTGCGCCGCACGTGGATCCCCATGAGCCCTGCCGTCCCGCCGTCCGAGGCCGCGGCACGCATCTGCACGCCGGCGCTGCTGCGGGTGAGGAGCAGCCAGAGCAGCACCAGGGCGACGACCGCCACCCCGGCGCCGATGAGCCGGCTCGTCGGCACGGCGGCTCCGCCGATCTGCGTGACGTCGGCGCCCCAGGGCGCTCCGAGCGGCAGCACGTTGTTGCCGATGAGATGGACCAGCTCGGTGAGCAGGATGGCATCGACTCCCAGCATGAGTATCGCCGCTGTGGCGGGGGTGGGGTCGGCGAGGTTCTCGACGAGGAACCGGTTGATGAGGATCCCCACGACGGCGGCGACGACGATCCCGAGGCCGAGCGCGGCGATGAAGCCGAGGTCGGCCTGGAAGCGTGCCGTGACGTAGGTCCCGAGGAGGACGATGGATCCGTGGGCGAAGTTGAGGACCCCGGTGGAGGTGAAGACGAGGGCGAAGCCGACGGCGATGAGTCCGATGACCAGCCCGTAGGAGAGCCCGTTGACCAGCTGGGCCAGCAGGTAGCTCATGCTGCGTCCGTTCCGAGGTAGGCGCGGATGACGTCCGGGTGCTCGCGCACCTCGTCGGGCGTGCCCTCGGTGATGACCTCGCCGAAGTCCAGGACCGTGACCCGCTCGGCGAGCCCCATGACGAAGGTCATGTCGTGCTCGACGATGAGAACCGACAGTCCGAGGCGATCCCTGACGCTGCGGACGACGTCGGCGACCTCCGAGGACTCGCCGTGCGCCATTCCGGCCACCGGCTCGTCGAGCAGGAGGACGCTGGGGCGCGAGGCGACGGCTCGGGCGATGTCGAGCCGCTTGAGGTGTCCGTAGGGGAGACCACCGACCCGCTGGTCGAGGACATCGGTGAGGCCGATCAGCTCGGCGATCTCCTCGGTGGCCTCGTCGTGGTCGTGCTCCTCCTGCCGGGCACGCGGCAGGTGGAAGGCATCCGCGTAGATCCCGTGGCGCATCAGCCGGTGCCGGCCGAGGAGCAGCGCCTCGCGGACCGTGAGGTCGTGCGAGATCGCGAGGTTCTGGAAGGTGCGGGCCACCCCGCTGGCAGCGATGCGGTGCGGGGGCGTGCCGGTCACGTCGTCGCCACCGAGCAGGACCCGCCCGCTCGTCGGCGCGTAGACGCCGGAGAGGACGTTGATGGCCGTGGACTTGCCCGCCCCGTTGGGGCCGATGAGCGCATGGACCGAGCCGGGCGCGATCCCCATCGACACCTCGTCCAGCGCCTTGATCCCCCGGAACGCGACCGTGACGTCGTCGAGTCGCAGCTCGGGGGGAGCCGTGGTCCGGGCGCCCTGCGCCGCTCGCGTATCGGCAGCCGGAGCGGTCCGGTCCACTGCCGGCTCGGGACCCGCGGACGCCGCGTCGGACACCTTGTGGCCGAGGTAGCGCTCCTTGACGGCGTCGCCGGCCGCCAGCTCGGCCGACGGCCCGGACTCGGTCACCTGCCCCAGGGTCAGGACGTAGGCGGTCTCGGCGACGCGCAGGGCCATCGCCGCGTTCTGCTCGATGAGGAGCACGGCGGTGCCCTCGGCGTTGAGGCGGGTGACGATCTCCCCGATCTGGTCGACGAGTCGGGGGGCGAGGCCGAGGGAGGGCTCGTCGAGGAGGAGCAGCCGCGGGCGGACCATGAGGGCACGACCGATGGCGAGCATCTGCTGCTGACCACCGGAGAGCAGGCCCGCCCGCATCTCCCGTCGATCCGCCAGGTCGGGGAAGACCTCGAAGACGTGGGACATGGCCGTGGTCCGCTCGGAGGTGCGACGCAGCGAGCTGCCTCCGGCGATGAGGTTCTCGCGAACGGTGAGGTCGCGGAAGACCTGCCGGCCCTCGGGGACGAGCACCATGCCCTGGCGGACGAGCGCGGCCGTGTCACGGCGGGTGATCTCGTCACCGGCGAAGCGCACGACACCGCCGGTCTGGCGGCCTCCCTCGACCTCGAGCGCGCGGACGAGCGCGCGGACCAGCGTCGTCTTCCCGGCCCCGTTGCTGCCGAGCACGGTCACCACCGATGCCTCGGGGACGGTCAGGTCCACGCCACGGAGGGCGCGCACCGTGCCGCCGTAGGTGACGTGGAGGTCCTCGACCTCCAACAGAGGGGATGACATCCCGCTTGCGCCTCTCCGTCGATGCGTGGTGACAGACAGTGACATATTCAGTGACGCGCGTCAACCTTTTATCAAGTATTGTTCCCGCAACGTACTCGCCGCCGAGGGAGAGGAAGCCTGATGGCCGTCTCGTCGTCCGAGCTGCTGGGTCCGGCTGTGGAGCTCTCCCACCGGCCGCAGGCGCTCGTCCTCCCCTTCCTCGGGGCCCTGGTCCTCGACCGCCAGGGCGTGAGGGTCCGGTCCACCGTGTTCCTCCGGCTGCTCGGTGACCTCGGCGTGGCGGAGCCTGCCGCGCGCGCGACGCTCCACCGCATGCGCGAGCGTGGCCTGCTCGACCGCCACCGCTCGGGTCGTGAGGTCACGTGGACGATCACCGAGTTCGGGTCCGCGCTCCTCACGCGCAACAGGGAGCGTGTCGAGGCCGACGACCCGTTCGCCCGCACCGACGACACCTGGACGCTGCTGTCGTACTCGATGCCGGAGACCCGCCGTGACCTCCGGCACCAGGTGCGTGCGACGTTGGGGTGGGCCGGCTTCGGGGGGCTGCGCGACGGCCTCTGGATCGCACCCGGCACGATCGACGTCGAGCAGGTGCTGCGCGACGCCGGTCTGGACGAGCTCGGCGACCTCGCCGACTGGTTCAGCGCCAGGCCGCTGCCGGGCACCGACGTCGCCGACGTCATCTGCCGCGCCTGGGACCTCGACGCCGTCGCCGCCGTCCACGAGGCCTTCCTCGACCGGTGGCAGGCACCGCCGACGGACCTCGGCATCCTCCCGCGATTCACACTGCTCGGGGCGGACTGGCTCCAGGTCCTCCGGGTGGATCCGGGCCTCCCCGTGGCGCACCTCCCGGACGGCTGGCCTGCGCCCGAGAGCGCTCGGCTGCACGCCCGGCTGCTGCGTGAGTGGCGGGAGCAGGCGGTCGCCGAGCTCGACCGCCAGCTGGCGGACGGATGAACCCGATGACCACCGACCTCGTGAGCCGCCTCCTGGACGATCTCGGCGCGGAGAAGTCCGACGTCGTCGGGGTGCTCGCCAGCCGCCCGGAGCCGGTGTGGTCGGTGGAGACGCCCGCCGTCGGCTGGACCGTCCACGACCAGGTCGCCCACCTCGCGCACCTCGACGCGGTGACGGCCCTCGCCGTCTCCGACCCACGGGCCTTCGTCGATCTGCGCGACAGCCGGCCGGACAGGCAGCGCTACCTCGACGAGATCGGGCCTGCCAACCGCTGGCGCGACGGCGCCGAGATGCTCCGCTGGTGGAGCGAGTCGCAGGACGCCCTGCGCGCGGCAGCCCTCAACGCCGCGCCGGGCATCCGCGTCCCGTGGTTCGGGCCCTCGATGTCGCTGGCCTCCAAGCTCTCGGCCCGCATCATGGAGACATGGGCCCACGGCCAGGACGTGGTCGACGCGCTCGGTGAGCACCGCGTCCCCACGTCCCGCCTCCACCACGTCGCCCGGCTCGGCGTCCTCGCCCTCCCCCACTCCTTCGCGGGCCGGGGCCTGCCGGTCCCGGAGACCCCGGTGAGGGTCGAGCTGTCGGCCCCGGACGGACGGTCGACGTGGTCCTGGGGACCCGTGGACGCTCCTGACGTCGTCCGTGGGCCTGCTCTCGACTTCTGCCTCGTCGTCACCCGGCGCCGGCACCTCGCGGACACCGACCTCGAGGTGACCGGGGAGGTGGCCACCGCCTGGATGCCGATCGCCCAGGCGTTCGCCGGGCCGCCCGGCACCGGCCGGAGGCCCGGTCAGTTCCCGCGCCGGTGAGCGGTGTGGCGGTGGTCACCCGCCACCGCACCCGAGCCAGCTCCTCCCCGTCCTCGGCTCGGTAGTGTTGCGCGGGACGGGAGGTCGCCGATGGATGCCCGGCCGCAGGGTACGAGGATCCTGTACCAGGTCAAGCAGCTCGAGCTCGCCATCCGCGCGCGGCTCGACGCGGTGGTACGGCGCCACGGGATCACCGTGACGCAGTACACCGCCCTGACCGTTCTCGAGCAGCACCCCGGGATGAGCAGCGCCCAGCTGGCGCGCCACTCCTTCGTCTCGGCGCAGGCGATGGACGGGATCGTGCGGGCGCTCGAGGAGGCCGGCCTCATCGAGCGCCACCGCGACCCGACGAACAGGCGGCGCCTGCTCACCGCCCTGACGCCTGCGGCCCGGTCGCTGCTCGCAGCGTGCCGCGGTCAGGTCGACCTCATCGAGGAGCAGGCGTTCGCGTCGCTGGACGCCGCCGACAGGGAGCAGCTCAGCGCGTGGCTCTCGGAGAGCCGACGGGCCCTGGACAGCGAGCGGGCTGACGCCACCCAGCCCTGAACGCGCTCCGGGACGGGGCGCGTCCGCGGGGACCTCGACCGCTCGGCCTCACCGGTGTCGGCGGCCGTCGGCTGCTGCTCGGCGTCGGGATGTGGATCCTCCTCACCGCCGTCGCCCGCGCCGAGTCCGGCTGGCGGGCCGTGGTGACCAGCGCGTCCGCCTGGGCCTGCCTCGCCGGTGGAGCCCTCAGCCTCCTCCTCCAGGTGTGGCCCCCGATGTGGACAGGCGAGGACACCGGCATCGCCGCCATCGGCTTCTCCGGCATCACGGCCGTCGGACTACCCATCGCCTTCGCGCTCATCGGCCTCGGGTTCCTCGGAGCATCCGCCGCGATCCTCACCAGCGGCACATGGCCCCGATGGACCGGCGCAGTCCTCGCCGTTACAGGAGTGCTCCCCTTCATCACCAACCTTCCCCTCTTCTTCCAAGTGGGCGGGGTCATCGCCGGAATCGGACTCGGCATCTCCGCGCGGCGCGCACGTCGAGGCCACCAAGCCACCCCAGTCACCTGAGAGGACGCACGCCGACACCCCCTCTCGACTCCCCGCGCTCGGCATTGGCGAGGCGACGGGGCGCCCGGCCCACCACTGGGCATCCGGCGCCACACATCACCGGATAGGGAGCACCCCGACCACCCGATGTACCTAGCCCAAAGTGGGCGGAAGGGGCTACATCGGGAGCCGGGCGAAAGGGGCTACATCGGGAGCCGCGGCGGCGGTCGGATGCATGCCAAAGGGCAGAGCACGTCCAGGAAGGGGTCCTCCGGAGGCTTTGGGCAGTAGGAGGTGCCCGAGATGAGCGCGACTGCACGCCGCTCCTACGAGTCTTGCGGAGGCTGCCCAGCGCACCGGGATCAGCACGCGGACGCTCCGCCGGCACATCGCGAGCGGGCGGCTGACCGCCTACCGGTGCGGGCGGCTGATCCGGCTCGACCCGGACGACGTGGACCGGATGATGATCCGCGTCCCCAGCACGCGGTGACCGACGAGCTACTCGCCCTTGGGGTTCGACATCCGGGAAAGCGCCTCGGCGATCTGTCGATCCCGTCCCTGCGCTGCGTGCTGGTAGCGGAGAGCCGCGTTGACGCTGCTGTGGCCGAGGCGCTGCTGGAGTTCGGCGAGGGTGGCGCCTGCCATCGCCGCCATGGTGGCGCCGGT
>Ga0316579_10000176_pt1 | contig 18730 bp, 14 predicted proteins | sample J5NA_2_FD_203074 | JGI IMG/M metagenome (GOLD analysis project Ga0316579, IMG submission 203074) | Rhizosphere microbial communities from salt marsh grasses in Alabama, United States - J5-7_160517rDrA | ecosystem: Host-associated > Plants > Roots > Rhizosphere | place: USA: Alabama | collected... | reverse complement strand
CGTCCACCTGCTGCTCCTGCCCGGGTACCGCGAGAGGCTGGTCGCCTCCCGCGCAGAGGACCTGGACCCCCTGCACGCCCACCTGGTGCGGGAGCGGACCCTGCGGCGCAGGGCCCTCGTGCGGGGGCTGCGTTCGGGGCGCTACGACCGGTTGTGCTCCACCTGGCGTGCAGAGCTGGAGGCCGTCGTCGAGGGACGGGGACCGGAGGCGGCGGGCACCCCGGCCGGACTGCCCTTCGCGGCCCTGGCCGCGGAGAGGATCGCCCGGGCGGAGCGGACCGTGCTGCGCAAGGGGCGCCGGATCTCTCCGGGCTGTCCCGCGGAGCACCTGCACTCCCTGCGCAAGCGCTGCAAGGAGCTGCGGTATCTTGTCCAGCTGTTCGAACGGGCTCTCGACCCCGGAGCCGTGCGGGTCGTGACCAGGCACCTGAAGGGACTCCAGGAGATCCTCGGGCGGTTCCAGGACTGCGAGGTCCAGAGGCAGGCCCTGCGGGCCCACGCGGAACGGATGTCGCGGTGCCAGGGTCCGGCGGGGGCACCGGCCGTGACCCTGATGGCCGTGGGGGAGCTCGCCGGGAGCCTGGCCCGGGAGCAGGAGGAGGTCAGGGCCGGGTTCGCGGACCGGTTCGCCCGGTTCGACTCGCCGAGGGTCCACCGGCACGTCGTCCGGTCGGCCCGCTCCGGCCGGGACGGCGGCACCGGCGGGCGGGACCGTGGCCCGGCGCGGGGGGCCGACCGGTGAGGGTCCTGGCCACGTACGCCATCAAGGGCGGGGTGGGCAAGACCTCCGCCGCCGTGAACCTCGCCCAGCTGGCCGCCTGCGAGGGACACAGGACCCTGTTGTGGGACCTCGACCCGCAGGGGTCGGCGACCTTCCTGTTCCGGGTGCGTCCCCGCGTCAGGGGCGGGGCGAGGGGACTGGTCAGGGGGACGCGTGCCCCGGAGCTGTCCATCAAGGGCACGGACGTGGAGGGACTGGACCTGCTGCCGGCGGACTTCCGCTACCGCGTCCTGGACCGGGAGCTGGACTCGCTCGGGCACCCGCGCAAGCGCCTGCGGAACCTGCTCAGGCCGCTGGCCGGCGAGTACGACCTGGTCGTGCTCGACTGCCCGCCGAGCGTCTCCCTGGCCTGCGAGAGCATCCTGGCCTCCGCTGACCTGCTGCTGGTCCCCGTGATCCCGGCCCCGCTGGCCCTGCGTTCCCTCGACCAGCTGGTCGACTTCCTGGACGGGATCGCCGGTGACGGCGGGCGCTCCGGGGGCAGCGCAGGCCCCGGCGGTCCGCAGCTCATGATTTTCCTGTCCATGGTCGACCGGCGCAGGAGGCTCCACCGCGATCTCGCCACCGGGCTGCGGGAGGAACGGCAGGAGGTCACGGACGTCGCCGTCCCGGTCTGCGCGGCGGTCGAGCAGATGGCACAGAGGTTGGAGCCCGTCTCGCAGTTCGCCCCCCGGAGCACCGCCGCGGTGGCCTACCGCGAACTGTGGGACAGGGTCCGTTCGGGGATCGGACTGTCCGATCTCTCGGTTCCCCCCAGGCCGTCCTCCCGACGTCCGGCCGGCCGGGCCGGCCGGACGAAGGGGTCCGGCCGCGAGTCCACCGGAAACGGAAGATGATGATCTCGGGCATTGACCTGACCGCGCTGTCGGACGACGTCCGGCCGCAGGACGACCTGTTCCGCCACGTCAACGGCCGGTGGCTGGACAGCGACCCGATACCGCAGGACCATGCGGCGTACGGCCCCTTCCACGAGCTGCAGGACACCGTCCTGGAGAACCTGCGCGCCATCCTCGAACCGGACGGCGTCCCCGCGGGCCCGGTCCCCGCCGACGCGGACGACGGGGACCGGGCCGAGCTGGAGACCCTCAGGACCCTGTACGCGAGCTTCCTCGACGAGGGGACGGTCGAGAGGACCGGGCTGTCGCCGCTGGCCGGCCTGCTGGAGAGGATCGAAGCCGTCCGCGACCCCGGCGAGGTCATGGCGGTGCTGGGGATGCTGCAGCGCAGGGGGATCGACGGGGCCTTCTCGTTCTTCGTCAGCCCTGACGCCAAGAACTCCGACCGGTACGCCCTGTACCTGAACCAGTCCGGTCTCGGGCTGCCCGACGAGGCCTACTACCGCGAGGAGACCCACGCCGAGGTCCTGCGCGAGTACCGGGAGCACGTTGAGCGCGTGTTCCGCCTCGCGGGGCGGGACGATCCCGCGGCGGCGGCCGGCAGGGTCCTGGCCCTCCAGACCCGGCTGGCGACCGGGCACCGGGACCGCACGGCCGTCCGGGACGTCCAGCGGGCGTACAACCCCATGGACCTGCGGGGGCTGCGCGTCCTGGCGCCGGGGGTCGACTGGGACGCGTGGGCGCACGAGCTGAAGGGCCCGGACGGCCTGCTGGACCGGGTGATCGTCCGGCAGCCGGAGTACCTGGAGGTGCTCTCGCAGGCCCTCGTCCCGCAGGAGCTGCCGGCGTGGCGCGACTGGCTCGCGCTGCAGTTGATCGACGGCTGCGCCGAGATGCTCCCGAAGGACTTCGTGGACGAGGACTTCGCGTTCCACGGGACGGTGCTCACCGGTGCCCTGACGCTGCGCCCGCGCTGGAAGCGGGGGATCGGGTTCACGGAGGGCGCCATGGGCGAGGCCCTGGGCCGGATCTACGTCGCACGGCACTTCCCGCCCGAGGCGAAGCAGCGCATGACCGTGCTGGTCGGGAACCTCATCGAGGCGTACCGGCGCAGCATCGAGGACCTGGACTGGATGGGACCGGGGACAAGGCTCAGGGCCCTGGCCAAGCTCGAACGCTTCACCCCCAAGATCGGTCACCCGGACCGGTGGCGGGACTACGGCGCGCTGCGGGCCGATCCCGCCGACCTGATCGGCAACTCCTTCCGGGCCGCCGCCTGCGATCTCGACCACGAGTTCCGCAAGCTCTCCGGGCCGGTGGACCGTTTCGAATGGCTGATGACACCTCAGACCGTCAACGCCTACTACCACCCGACCATGAACGAGATCGTCTTCCCCGCTGCCGTGCTGCAGCCGCCCTTCTTCCAGCTCCGGGCCGACGACGCCGTGAACTACGGCGCCATCGGAGCGATCATCGGGCACGAGATCGGGCACGGTTTCGACGACCAGGGATCCAGGTTCGACGGGGACGGCAACCTGGAGAACTGGTGGGCGCCCGAGGACCGGGAGGAGTTCGAACGCAGGGCCGACAGGCTGACCGCCCAGTACGACGAGCTGGAGCCCGGGGAACTGCCGGGGCAGACGGTCGACGGGGAGCTGACCCTCGGGGAGAACATCGGGGACCTCGGTGGCCTGACGATCGCCCACCGCGCGTACCGCCTCGCCCGTGGCGACGAGGACGCCCCCGTGATCGACGGCCTCACCGGCGACGAGCGTTTCTTCATCTCCTGGGCGCAGGCCTGGCGGACCGCCGTGCGCCCGGAGTCCCTCGCCCAGCGGCTGGCTGTCGACCCGCACTCGCCGGCCGAGTTCCGCTGCAACCAGGTCGTGAGGAACATGCCCGAGTTCCACGATGCCTTCCGCACCCGTCCCGGGGACGGGCTGTGGCTCGACCCGCAGGAGCGGGTGCGGATCTGGTGAGCGGACCTGCCGTGCCCCGTGCCGTTCCCGGGGCCCGGCGCCCGGCCGGCGTGCGTCGGATCCGGTGAACGGACCCGATTGCACCACGGAATGCAAATGATCACAGTACACGTGGAGCCTTCCCTTCCGGACATGATCACCCAATACTGATCTTCGTCCTGAGAGGCTCCGGCGGAACGGATCTTCGACCGGATCACACGGCCGGAGCGTTCTCCCCAGCCGGGGCCCTGCGAACCGATCTCGGAGGGCTCACGTGTCATTTCGCATACGGATGTCGTCGGTCGTGGCAGCTGCTGCCGCAACGGTCTGCGCAGGGGTCGCCGTCGCGGGGCCGGCACCCGCGGCGACGGCCGCGACCGCGCAGGACAAGGCGGCCGTCCTGTCGTCCTGGACCCAGACGAGCGTCAGCAGCTTCAACAAGTGGAAGTCCGCACGGGCCAACCGGTCGTCCTGGTCAGCGTACGGCTTCGACTGGAGCACCGACTACTGCTCCTCCAGCCCGGACAACCCGCTCGGGTTCGAGTTCGAGACCCCCTGCGCCCGCCACGACTTCGGTTACAGGAACTACAAGGCCATGGGCACCTTCTCGAGCAACAAGGCGCGGGTGGACAGCGCCTTCTACGAGGACCTCAAACGCGTGTGCAACACCTACTCCCAACCGGTGAAGGCCGCCTGTGACTCCCTGGCCTGGACGTACTACCAGGCCGTCAAGCTCCTGGGATCCGTCGCGGTCGGCAGGGCCCAGATCGAGCGGGCCCGCGCGCTCCTGCCGGACGACCCGGCGGTCCTGAAGGAACTGCAGATGACGACGGCGCAGAGAGCCGACCTCTGAGCACGTTCCCGGCAGCGGTGCCGACCCGTCCTCGGCGGGTGGGCACCGTGCTGTCGGGGACGGATCGGGACCGTTGAAGGCCCCGCAGAGACCTGCATCAACAGCGGATATTCCTCAAACGTCCCCAAACGTCCCAGCCACGGAGTTCCGACGTCCCGGAATCTGCGATCTTCTGAGAGGAGCACCCGACCGGCAGCAGGGACTCCGTCTCGAGAGCGAGGAAACGCCATGGCTGTGGGCACGTTCCCCGGAGACCCGACATGAGCCCGTCACTGCCGCTGTGCGGCCATCCCGCCTGCGCCGGAACGGCTCGTTGCCTCAGGCACCGGTCCGGTACCGGTCATCGCGCGTGGGGGGTGCCCTCCCCCGGCCCCCAGGACGAGCCCCCGGCGGACATCGGACCGGCCGAGGCCAGGGCCATGCTGGCAGGCTCCGTGTCAGGGATCGACCTGGGAGACTACGACCGGTACGTCCTCGCCCTCGTGTCGGCCTCGGACGATCCCGTGCTGGCCACCGTGGCGTCCCTCATCTCGAGGTCCGGCGCGCGGCGCCTCGCACAGCAGCGGGAGGCCCACCTGTCGGAACTGGCGCGGATCCTCGACGTCCTGGAGGACGAACGGATCATGGCCCCGGGACGGAGCCCCGCGACGGAAGCGCTCGTCGAGCGCCTGCGGCACCTGCTCGGACGGCAGACCGTCGGCGGGTGAGGTCCGGCACGGCCGGCGGGGGCCGACGTTCGCCGTTCCGTCGACCCCGGTGACCTGGCCGGGGACCCGCGCGGCGCGCGAAGGCTCCGGAGCCGGCGGGAGGCCTCCGGAGCCGTCAGAGCTGGATGAGACCCCTCACTCCTGCGGGGAACTGTCTGGCCGCGCCGTCGCTGAACTTCACGAAGATGAATCCCTCGTCGACGGCGACGATCCGGCCGAGGCCGTACCGGTCGTGGGTGATGCGTGCGCCCACGCGGTACCCCGCGGTGGTGGGGGTCGGAGTCTCGGTGCGCTGGAACGGGCTGGTGGGCAGAACACGGCGGACAACGGTTCGAGACTGGGTCACGTGCCCAGCCTTCAGCCGTGAGCAGGAGGACCGGTAGTCCCGCCAGGGAACCGTTATGCAATCGCCACCTGGTGTGATACCCGCTGTGAGCAGGTGTGTGCGGGTGGAGACGATGTCACTCGATCGACACCACGTCGTGTCCCGAGTCGCCCCTCGAGCCGGCCCGGGAGGCATCGACGCCGACCCGGTCCACTGGATGGAACTCCCGGCGGGCCCGTCGTGTTCCGGGCAGTCGCCCACGATCCCGCCGTGTTCGCCACCGGCGGAATGCCGAGGACCCGCCGGCCCCGTCCCGGGGCCCCGGGCCCCTCCCGGGTCCGGCCGGGCAGGCGGCGGCCCGCGGGCGGGCCGCCGGTCAGTCCAGGGCCGCCCGGGAGGGCACGCGGGTCGTGTCGGGAAGGATCGTCCTGTCCGGCCCGGTCGAACCGTTCAGGCGGACGGGTCCGGACCGGTCCGGGTCGTCCCCGCCGCTCCGGCGCGCTGCGGTGTGTCCGCGGGCGACGGCCCCGGTGATCCCGCGTGCGATCTCCTGCGCGGTCAGGCCGATCCGTTCGAGCACCTGGCCCCTCTTGGCGTGGTGGTGGAACTCCTGGGGGATCCCGAACCCCCGCACGATGACGTCGACCCCCTCGTCGTCCAGGCGTTGCCGGACGGCCGAGCCCACGCCACCGGCCCGGCCGCTGTCCTCCACGACCGCGACCATGCGGTACCCGGCCGCCATCGTGATCAGCTCCGGGGCCACCGGGAGGACCCAGCGGGGATCGACCAGGGTCGTGCCGATCCCCTCGGCGGCCAGGAGTTCGACGACCTCCAGGCAGGTCGGGACCATGCTGCCCAGACCGATCAGCAGCAGGTCCTCGGTCCCGCCGCGGTGCAGGACGTCGAGACCGCCGACGCGTTCGACGGCGGGCAGGTCCTGCGGCGGGCACCCCTTGGGGAAGCGCAGGGCGGTCGGCCCGTCGTCGACGGCGAGGGCCTCGCGCAGTTCCTCCCGGAGGGTCGCGGCGTCCCGGGGGGCCGCGACCCTCATCCCCGGGACCAGCTGCAGCAGGGACAGGTCCCACATCCCGTGGTGGCTCGCGCCGTCGTCCCCCGTGATCCCCGCACGGTCCAGGACGAAGGTGACGCCGGCCCCGTGGAGGGCCACGTCCATGAGAACCTGGTCGAAGGCCCGGTTGAGGAAGCTCGCGTACACCGCGACCACCGGGTGCAGCCCGCAGAAGGCCATGCCCGCCGCGCTCGTGACGGCGTGCTGCTCGGCGATCCCGACGTCGAAGACCCGATCGGGGTGCTCGCGGGCGAAGCGGTGCAGCCCCACCGGGATCAGCATCGCCGCGGTGATGCCGACCACGTCGGGGCGTTCGGAACCGATCGTGAGCATCTCCTCGGCGAAGACGCTCGTCCAGGTGCCGCCGGTCGTGGCGACGGGCCGGCCCGTGTCCGGATCGATCACACCGGTGGCGTGGAAGCGGTCCGCCTCGTCGTTCTCGGCCGGGGCGTACCCGTTCCCCTTGCGGGTGATCGCGTGGACGATGACCGGGCCGCCGAAGGCCTTGGCCCTTCCCAGGGCGTGCTGCAGTTCGGTGACGTCGTGCCCGTCGACCGGGCCGATGTACTTCAGGCCGAGGTCCTCGAACATCCCCTGCGGGGCAACGATGTCCTTCAGGCCCTTCTTCACCCCGTGCAGGGTTCCGTAGGCGAGGCGTCCGGGCGGGCCGCCGCGCTGCAGCCTCGAACGTCCCCAGTCCAGGAAACGTTCGTAGCCGTCGGTGGTCCGCAGGGTCGACAGGTGGTGGGCCATCCCGCCGACGGTCGGGGCGTAGGAACGCTCGTTGTCGTTCACCACGATCACCAGCCGGCGGCCGGACGCCTCGGCGATGGTGTTGAGCGCCTCCCAGGCCATGCCCCCGGTCAGGGCGCCGTCACCGATGATCGCGACGACGTAGCGGTCGCCCTCCCCGCGCAGCTGGTCGGCCTTGGCGATCCCGTCGGCCCAGGACAGCGACGTCGAGGCGTGGGAGTTGGACACGATGTCGTGCGCGGACTCCTCCCGGCTCGGGTAGCCGGACAGCCCACCGGCCTGCCGCAGGCCGGAGAAGTCCTGCCGTCCGGTGAGCAGTTTGTGCACGTAGGACTGGTGCCCGGTGTCGAAGACGATCCGGTCCCTCGGGCTGTCGAAGACCGAGTGGACGGCGATCGTCAGCTCGACGACCCCGAGGTTGGGCCCCAGGTGGCCGCCGGTCCGGGAGACCTTCTCGACGAGAAAAGTCCGGATCTGTCCCGCCAGATCGGACAGCTGTTCCCCGGAGAGTCCCCGCAGGTCCTCGGGGCCGTGGATCGCCTCGAGGGCAACCATCGCCGTTCCTCCTCGCGTCGGCGTACGAACCGACGGTGGGCAGTGTAGGCATGCGGCCCGGCTCCCGATCCATGGGACCCTGACGATTCCCCCGTACCGCCCCCGTACCGCCCGTGGCCGCCCACGGGGAAGGTCCGGGCGCCGGGGTCAGCCGATGCCGTTGACCTCGCAGGCCTTCTGCAGCTCCGCCGTCGTGCAGATCCTGTCCTGCGTGGTGAAACCGTCCGCGATCACGTCACGGACCGTCGCGGCATGGATCGCCCGGGGTTCCAGCAGGACCGATCGGACGATCCCGCCGGTACCGGGATCCGTGACCGTTCCGGAGGCCAGCGCGTCCGCCCCCGAACGGTCCCCCCTGACCAGGCGGACGGCGAGCTCCGCAGCGGAACCGGCCTCCTCGCGGATCGCCTTGTAGACCGTGACGCACTGGCTGCCCAGCAGGGTCCGTTGCAGCCCCTCGTCCGTTGCGTCCTGCCCCGTCACCGGGACCTCGCGGTCCAGTTTCCTTCCGCGCAGGACCGAGACGGCCGCGCCGGCGAGTCCGTCGTTGGCCGCGACGACCCCGACGACCTTCCCCCCGGCCACCGCGAGCATCTCCCGGAAGACCGAGACCGCCACCGTGTTGTCCCAGCCGGCGACCGACCGGGACCCCGCGACGGTGTACCCGGCCGCCGTCAGGACCTCGTGGTAGCCCCGGCGCAGGAGCAGCGCGTTGTTGTCCGTCGGGGAACCGTTGAGCTCCAGGACCGGGCCGGAGGTCCTGCCGCTTTTCCTCAGGCACGTCACGAGGCCGTCGCCCATCGCACGTCCCACGGCGACGTTGTCGAAGGAGACGTGGTAGTCCGCGCCGCCGCCGACGGTCAGGCGGTCGTAGTCGATCACCGAGACGCCGGCGGCCGCCGCCTTCTTGATCACCGAGCCGCCGCTCGTGGGGTCCAGGCTGACGATCAGCATGACCGTGACGCCGGCACTGATCATCTCGTCCGCGAGGGTCCGGAACCTCTCGGCGTCCCCGCCGGCGTTCTTGATGACCGCCGTGATCCCCGCGTCCTCGAACGCGCTGAGCAGGAGGGGGCGGTCCTTCGTCTCCCAGCGGGCCGAGGAGGCCGAGTCCGGGAGGATCACCCCCACCGTCTCCGGGCTCCCGGTCGCTGTCCCTGCCGGCTGCCCCGCGCACGCGGCGAGGCAGAGGACCAGGCCCAGCACCGGGCCGAGACCGGTGCCCGGGCCACGGGCGGTCCTTCCCGCATGACCACAGCGCATCGTCGGGCCCTTCCCTGGCAGGTACGTCGCTGCTCTGTGACGACGAGTCCGGCGGGACGCCGGAGCCGCGCCTCACCGTTCCGGACCCGGGAGCGGACGAGCGTGCACCGGACGGCTGGTGCCGTCCGGTGCACCGTATTCGCTGCCCGGCCGGGGCCGAAGGAGGCTCGGCCGGTCAGCCGCTGGCCAGCCCCCGCAGGACGAACTGCAGGATCCCCCCGTGCCGGTAGTAGTCGGCCTCCCCCGGGGTGTCGATCCGCACCACGGCGTCGAACTCGACCGTCGCGTCCCGGCCACGGGCGCTGACGCGGACGGTCCCGGGGACCTGCCCGGCGTTCAGCTGCTCGATCCCGGCGATCCGGTAGGTCTCCGTGCCGTCGAGGCCCAGGCCCGCCGCTGAACGCCCCGCGGGGAACTGCAGCGGCAGGACCCCCGTCCCGATGAGGTTGGAGCGGTGGATCCGCTCGAAGCTCTCCGCGACGACCGCCCGCACCCCGAGCAGGGCCGTGCCCTTGGCGGCCCAGTCACGGCTCGACCCCGAGCCGTACTCCCTGCCGGCCAGCACGACCAGCGGCACCCCTGCCCGGGCGTAGGCCGTGGCCGCGTCGAAGATCGTCGTCCTGTCACCGCCGTCCAGGAAGTTGCGGGTCCACCCTCCCCGCACACCGTCCAGGAGCAGGTTGCGCAGGCGGACGTTGGCGAAGGTTCCACGGACCATGACCTCGTGGTTCCCGCGGCGGGAGCCGTAGGAGTTGAAGTCCTGCGGCGCGACCCCGTGCCCGGCCAGGTAGAGCCCTGCCGGGCTGTCCTGCGTGATGGCACCGGCCGGGCTGATGTGGTCGGTGGTCACCGAGTCCCCGAGCAGGGCGAGGACCCGCGCGCCCTCGATGTCCCGGACCGGCTCCGGCCGGGCCGGCATCCCCTCGAAGTAGGGAGGGCGCCGCACGTAGGTCGAGTCGGGGTCCCAGGAGAACGTGTCGCCCCGGGGGGTGGGCAGCGCGCGCCACCGCTCGTCCCCGGCGAAGACGTCCGCGTAGTCCCGCACGAACAGGTCCCGGGTGATCGCCTCGCCGATGACCTCCTCGACCTCCTGCGGGGTGGGCCACAGGTCCCGCAGCAGGACGGGCCGGCCCTGCTCGTCGTGGCCGAGCGGGTCGTGGAGCAGGTCGACGTCCATCGTGCCCGCGAGGGCGTAGGCGATCACCAGCGGCGGGGAGGCCAGGTAGTTCATGGCGACGTCCGGGCTGATGCGCCCCTCGAAGTTGCGGTTCCCCGAGAGCACCGACGCCGCGGCCAGCCCGCCGGAGCGCACCGCGTGCGCGACCCGCTCCGGCAGGGGCCCGGAGTTGCCGATGCAGGTGGTGCAGCCGAACCCCACGACGTGGAAGCCCAGTTCCTCCAGGTACGGCAGCAGTCCCGCCCTGCGGTAGTAGTCGGCCACGACGGTGCTGCCGGGGGCGAGGGAGGTCTTGACCCAGGGACGCGCCCTCAGGCCCCGCTCGACGGCCCTGCGGGCCAGCAGGGCCGCGGCCACCATGACCGAGGGGTTGGAGGTGTTGGTGCACGAGGTGATCGACGCGATCACGACGGCACCGTGGCCGATCTCGAAGCCCTCCGCGCCGTCATCGGCCGGCACCCGCACCGTCGCGGCCGGGCTGTCCGTGCAGGAGGTCAGGTCCGCGCGGAAGGCCTCGCGGGCCCCGGACAGCTCGATCCGGTCCTGCGGGCGGCGGGGTCCCGCGATGCTCGGCACTACCGTCGACAGGTCCAGTTCCAGGCAGGCGGAGTAGGCGATCCCACGGTCGGGCTCGTGCCACAGCCCCTGTTCCCTGGCGTACGCCTCGACCAGGGTGATCTGTCCCTCGGACCGTCCGGTCAGGCGCAGGTAGTCGAGGGTGACCTCGTCGACGGGGAAGAACGCGCAGGTCGATCCGAACTCCGGGCTCATGTTGCCGATCGTGGCCCGGTTGGCCAGCGGGACGGCGCTCACGCCGTGGCCGTGGAACTCGACGAACTTGCCGACGACACCGTGCTCCCGGAGCATCTGCGTGATCGTCAGCACGACGTCGGTCGCCGTCGCCCCCGGGGGGATCCTCCCGGTCAGCCGGAACCCGACGACCTGGGGGATCAGCATCGACACCGGCTGGCCGAGCATGGCGGCCTCGGCCTCGATGCCGCCGACCCCCCAGCCCAGGACCCCCAGCCCGTTGACCATGGTGGTGTGGGAGTCCGTGCCGACACACGTGTCGGGGTAGGCCCGCGTGGTCCCGTCCTCGCCCGTGGCCGTCATGACCCCCCGGGCGAGGTGCTCGAGGTTGACCTGGTGGACGATGCCCGTTCCCGGCGGCACGACCCGCAGGCCGTCGAAGGCGGACTGCCCCCAGCGCAGGAACTGGTAGCGCTCACGGTTGCGGCCGTACTCGATCTCCATGTTGCGGTCGAGGGCGTCGGGACGGCCGAAGACCTCGGTGATGACCGAGTGGTCGATCACCAGTTCCGCGGGGGCGAGGGGGTTGATCCGTGCCGGGTCACCGCCGAGGTCCGCGACGGCCTCGCGCATGGTGGCCAGGTCCACGACGCACGGGACCCCCGTGAAGTCCTGCATGACCACCCGGGCCGGGGTGAACTGGATCTCGGTGTCCGGTACGGCCGACGGGTCCCACGCTGCCAGGGCGCGGACGTGCTCCGCGGTGACGTTCGCGCCGTCCTCGGTGCGCAGGAGGTTCTCCAGCAGGATCCTCAGGCTGTACGGCAGCCGCTGGGCACCCGGGACGGCCGCGGTGCGGAAGATCTCGTAGCCGGTGCCCCCGACGGCCAGGGTTCCCCTGGCCCCGAAGGTGTCCTTGCTGGCGGCGATGGTCACAGCTCGCTCCTCGTGTCGTGGCGGACCGGTGACCGGGCTGTCCCTGGTACGACGCCCGTGGTCCGTCGTACCGGACCCGCGGCACCGGATCTGTGGTGCCGGGCAGCATCCTCCCCGATGGGCGGCCCGGTGCCGTCCCGGCGCGGCGCCGGTCCGCGGATCGGTCCGTCCGGGCGGAGGGGGCGTCCCGACGTCACGGGGCCTTCATCTCGACATCGAGAAATTTTCGTCTCGACATCGAGACACATTGTGTCACGCCACGGCCGTCGTCCCCGGACCGTCGCCCCCGGGACCGGATCAGCGGTCCGCGGGTTCCAGTGCCGCGACACACTCCACGTGGTGGGTCATGGGGAACGCGTCGAAGGCCCGCAGCCCGGCAAGGCGGTACCCGGCCGAGCGGGCGTGCCCCAGGTCCCTGGCCAGGCCGGCCGGGTCGCAGGAGACGTAGGCCACCGCGCGGGGCCGCAGCGCCAGCAGCCTCTCCACGACCTCGCGACCGGCCCCGGACCTGGGCGGGTCCAGCACCACGACGTCGGCGCAGAGGTCCCCCCGCGCGGTGAGGCGGGGCAGCACCCGCTCCACCCGCCCGGTCTCCAGACGCACCCACGCAGTCCCGTGCAGGTTCCTGCGGGCGTCCGCGGCCGCGCGCCTGTCGCTCTCCACGGCCGTCACCGCGCCACCGGGTCCCACAGCGGCCGCAAGGCCCGTGGCGAACAGGCCCGCCCCGCCGTAGAGGTCCAGGGCGCGCTCGCCCGGCCCCGGGGCCGTCACGCGCAGGACCTCCCCGAGCAGCAGCTGCGCCGCTCCCGGGTGGACCTGCCAGAACCCCGACCCCGTCACCCTCAGGTCGCGGGGTCCGTCCTCCAGCACGACCCGCTCGCCGACCCAGGTGCGGCCGCGGACCCGGCGCAGGCCGTCGGGTCCCTGCACGGCCACTGCCGTCCCCTCCGGCAGGGGCGGGGACGAGACCCGGCCCGACGGCTCCCTCGGTTCCAGGACGACCAGGCGCCCGGTCGTCGCCTCCCCGTCCCCGGCCGGGCCGCCGGTCCCCCCGACGACGGCGCGGACAGCCCCGACGCCCGGCCAGTTGCGCCGGCCGATCCGCAGGTCCGCCAGGTCCGGGTGCGCGATGGGGCAGTCCTGGACCGGCACGACCTCGTGGGAGCGGGAGGGCCGCAGGCCGGCCCGGCCCCCGTCGTCGACGGAGAAACGGATGCGGGTGCGCCACCCCAGCCCGTCGACGTCGCCGGGAACCGGTTCCACGACGAGGTCCGGCAGGTCGATCCCTGCCGAACGGCTCAGGTGGTCGCGGACCACCCGGGCCTTCAGACGGCGCTGGGCCGGGAGGGAGGCGTGCTGCCAGTCGCAGCCCCCGCACCCTCCCGGGCGGGCAAGGGGGCAGGGCGGATCGACCCGGTCCCCGGAGGGCTCCAGGACGCGCACGGCGTCGGCCCGCCAGTACCGGTCGGACGCCCCTGCCCGCGCCGGACGGGCCAGGACCTCCTCGCCGGGCAGGGCGTGCCGGACGAACACGACCCTGCCCTCGTGACGGGCGACGCAGTGCCCGCCGTGGGCGACAGAGCCGACCGTCAGCCGCAGCAGGCCCGGGTCCGGGTCGGGACCGTCCGGGGTCCCCCCGGCCCGCGGACCGGTCACCGGTCCGGCTCCCGGACGCCGTGCTCCAGGACGCCGTCGCCTGCGGGGTCGGAGGGCTCGGGTCCGGCCGGCCGGGGGGCACCGGGCGCGTCCGGGGACGACGGGTAGGGGTCCTCGTCGGGGACCAGCCCCCGGCGGGCCAGGCCGGGCGCCACCCACTCGTCCCGCTCCTCCAGGCGGGCCGAGGAGTTCAGCTGCCACGGGACGCTCGCGACCATGACGCCGGGGGTGAAGTGCAGCCTGCCCTTCAGGCGCAGGGCGCTCTGGTTGTGCAGCAGGTGCTCCCACCAGTGGCCGACGACGTACTCGGGGATGAACACGACCACCAGGTCCCGGGGGCTCTCGCGGCGGATCCCGCGCACGTGGTCGAGGATCGGCCGGGTGATCTCCCGGTAGGGGGAGGCCAGCGCCCGCAGGGGCACCGGGATGTCCCGTCGGGACCATGCCTCCTGCAACCGCGCGGTGTCCTGCGGGTCGACCGAGACCGTCACGGCCTCCAGCACCGACGGCCGCGAGGCCCTCGCGTACGCCAGTGCCCGGAGGGTGGGCTTGTGGATCTTGGAGACGAGCACGATCGCGTGGACCCGCGAGGGCAGGACCCTTGCCTCGCCGTCGGGCAGGAGCTCCAGCTCGCCCTGCACCGCCAGGTAGTGGCGCCGGATCGCCAGCATCACGGCGTAGGTCAGCGCCATCGCGAGCAGCGCGAGGTACGCCCCGTGCACGAACTTGGTGATCAGGACGATGACCAGCACGGTCCCGGTGATCGCCATCCCGATGCAGTTGATGACCCTTGCCCGGCGCATCCGGTTGCGCGCCGCGGGACGCACCTCCGTGCGCAGCATCCGGGTCCAGTGCCGGACCATCCCGGTCTGGCTCGTCGTGAACGAGATGAACACCCCGACGATGTAGAGCTGGATCAGCCGGGTGACCTCGGCGTCGAAGGCGACGATCAGCACGCTGGCCGCTCCGGCCAGCGTGATGATGCCGTTGCTGTAGGCCAGCCGGTCCCCGCGGGTGTGCAGCTGGCGGGGCATGAGGTCGTCCCGGGCCAGGATCGACCCGAGCACGGGGAACCCGTTGAAGGCCGTGTTGGCCGCCAGCACCAGGATGACCCCGGTGGCACCGGCCACGAGGTAGAAGGCCGGGGGGAAGCCGTCGAACAGGGCCTGTGCCATCTGGCCGATGATCGGGTCCTGGACGTACTCCTCCCCCACCGGGACGCCGTCGCGCATGAGCTGCGTCGCGGGTTCCTCGGCGTACCGGATCTCCATGAGGTTGGCCAGCAGGATGATGCTCATGAGCATGGCAACGGCGATCCCCCCCAGCAGCGCGAGGGTCGTGGCGGCGTTCCTGCTCTTGGGCTGGCGGAACGCGGGCACGCCGTTGCTGATCGCCTCCACCCCCGTGAGGGCCGCGCAGCCTGAGGAGAAGGCACGCAGGAGCAGGAAGCCCCAGGCGAGGCTCATGGTGCCGGCGCTGACGTCGTCGGAGGTCGTCAGGTCGAGCCGGGCGCTGGCCGCGAGGGGCAGGTCGCCCGTTGCCCAGCGGAAGAAGCCGTAGGCCCCCATCCCCAGGATCGAGACCATGAAGACGTAGGTCGGGACGGCGAACAGGGTCCCGGACTCGCGCACCCCCCGCAGGTTCATGGTCATCAGCAGCAGGACGACGCTCACCCCGAGCACGGCCTCGTGCCCCCGCAGGGCCGGGAGCGCCGCGGCGGCGTACTGGGTCCCGGAGGAGACCGAGACGGCGACCGTGAGCACGTAGTCCACCAGCAGGGCACTGGCAACGGTGATCCCGGCCCTCGGACCGAGGTTCGTCGTCGCGACCTCGTAGTCCCCGCCCCCCGATGGGTAGGCGTGCACGTTCTGCCGGTAGGACATCACCACGACGAACATGACCAGGACGACGGCGATGCCGATCACCGGGGTCATGGTGTAGGCGGCGACCCCCGCGACCGCGAGGGTGAGGAAGATCTCGTCGGGTGCGTACGCCACCGACGACAGCGCGTCGGAGGCGAACACGGGCAGGGCGATCCGTTTGGACAGCAGCGTCTCGCTCAGGCGCTCGCTGTGGACGGGTCGTCCCACGAGAACGCGCTTGAACGCGCCGGTGAAGGACAGCACGGTGGGAATCGTAGGCGCACGGACGATACGTGTAGCGTCAGGTCATCACATCAAGCGGCATCGTGCCGGAAACATCCGCTGCTCGAAGGGCCGGGACAGCAGTGCATTTCGTGATCATGGGCTGTGGGCGCACCGGGGCCACCTTGGCGCAGATGGTCGAGAACCGCGGGCACACCGTGGCCGTCATCGACCAGAACCCCGATTCCTTCCGCCGGTTGGGTTCCCATTTCGAAGGACGCCGGGTCACCGGGGTCGGGTTCGACCGGGACACGCTGGTGGAAGCCGGGATCAAGGAGGCGTACGCCTTCGCCGCCGTCAGCAACGGTGACAATTCCAACATTCTCTCCGCGCGAGTGGCCAGGGAGACCTTCGGGGTCTCCAACGTCGTGGCCCGGATCTACGACCCGGGCCGGGCCGAGGTGTACCAGCGGTTGGGGATCCCCACGGTGGCGACCGTGCGGTGGACCGCCGACCAGATGGCCCGGCGGCTGCTGCCCGTCGGGGCGGCACCGGAGTACCGGGACGCCTCCGGCAGCCTCGTCCTCACGGAGGTCCGGGTCCACCTGGGCTGGGTGGGACGGCGCATGGAGGCGCTCGAGGCGGCCGCCCGCGGACGGATCGCGTACCTCACGCGGTTGGGCGAGGGGATCGTCCCGGGTCCGGACACCGTCTACCAGGAGGGGGACCTGGTGTACCTGATCCTGCGGGAGTCCGATCTGCCCGAGGCGGAGGCAGTCCTGGCGTCCCAGCCCGATCCGGAGGAGCACCACTGATGCGCGTCGTCATCGCCGGTGCGGGGAGCGTCGGTCGCTCCATCGCCAAGGAACTGCTGTTCAACGGCCATCAGGTCCTGCTCGTGGACAAGGACCCCGGCGCGATCCGGGTCTCGGCGGTCCCGGACGCCCAGTGGCTGCTCGCCGACGCGTGCGAGATCGTCTCCCTCGCCGAGGCCGGCCTGGCCGACTGCGACGTCGTCGTGGCGGCCAGCGGGGACGACAAGGTCAACCTCGTGGTCTCCCTGCTGGCCAAGACCGAGTACGGGGTGCCGAGGACCGTGGCGAGGGTCAACAACCCCGGCAACGAGTGGCTGTTCGACGAGGCATGGGGGGTCGACGTCGCGGTTTCCACGCCGAGGCTCATGACGGCCCTGGTCGAGGAGGCCGTGAGCGTCGGGGACCTGGTCCGCATCTTCACCTTCCAGCAGGGGCACGCGAACATGGTCGAGCTGACCCTGCCCATGGACTCCCCGCTGGCGGGGACCCCGGTCGGCAGCATCGACTGGCCGTCCGACACCGTCCTGGTGGGGATCATCCGTTCCGAGCGACCGATCGCCCCGAGCCGGGACGACACCCTCGAGGCCAACGACGAGCTGATGTTCATAACGGTGCCAGAGAGCGAGGACGAGCTGCAGCACCTGCTCAGCCCCGACCGGCACCCCAACGGAGCGTCCTGCGAACCGGGGTCCCGGGGCTGATCTCCGCCTCCCGCGCCGCTCCGACCGCCCTCCCGGGGTCCCTCACGGTGCCCCGGAGCCCCTCACGGTGCCCCGGACGGTCCCGCGGGAGGGACGGCGCCGGCCTGTCGCGGGTCCGGCGTCCCGGGGAAGGTCCCGGAGGCGCCCGGTCCCGGCGCGTCGCGGTCCCCGGCGGCGTCGGGTGCCGGTCCGTCGGGCCCCGGTCCCGGATCCTGCGGGTCCTCGGCCGGCGGGCGCGCGACGGGGGTCCTGCGCACGACCGCCCAGGTGAGCAGCAGCACCATTCCGTAGAGGGGCAGTCCGAGGGGCACGGAGGCCGCGCCGAGCCCCTCCACGTTGTCCGCGAGGTACAGGGGGATCTCCACCGCGAGCCGAATCACGCACATGGCCACCCACAACCAGGTCGCCTGCACGTACACGCGCCGACGCTCGGGGACCCGGCGCCAGTGGGTCTGCTCCCCGAGCAGGAACCCCAGCATCACCCCGACGAAGGGCCAGCCGATCGCCACCGACCCGGCGTAGAGGAACAGCAGCCCGACGTTCTTCAGGATGGTGGTGAGGAAGAAGTCGACGGGATGGCCGGTGTACAGGGCGACCGCGACGCCGATCAGGACCCCGAACATCCCCGACACCGCCTGGGAGACGGGTTGGCGCCGGACCAGCCGCGCGAGCACGAGCAGGATGCTGATGCCCAGGGCCCCCCAGGCCGACGGGGCCAGGTCCCCGGTGACCGCGAAGATCACGGAGAAGACGGCGACGGGCAGGACGGACTCCAGCAGGCCGCGAACGCCCCCCACGGACGCCTGGAAGGAGAACTGCTCGCCGATCGCCTGGGACAGCCCGGTCCGCGCCGCGGCAGGGGCCGGCGTCCCTCCCGCAGGATCCGACAGCGTCATGCCGTTCCCCTCACGTCCGCCGCCCCGTGGCGGCGGCACACCTCGTCGTGACGATGGCGCGAAGCGCCCTCAGTCGTCCTGGCGCGGCACCAGCTCGTACCGGGGGTTGAACATGGAGACCTGTCCCTCGCTGCGGGTCACCATCCCCGCCACCCGCAGCCGGCGCCCGGGTTCTATCCCCGCGATCTGGCGGCGTCCCAGCCACACCAGGCAGAGGCTGCCGCTGCCGTCGTACAGTTCCGCCAGGAGGGCCGGGACCCCGGCCCGCGGTCTGAGTGTGACCGACTGCAGGACGCCGCAGACGGTCGCGGGACTGCGGCAGGTGAGTTCCGCGACCCGTGTGCCGCCCAGCTGCGCTGCCCTGTCCTGTTCCTCCTTGGCGTGAACCTCCCCCTGGGAGGCGGTCCACCGGGTGAAGGCCGTGCGGAACCTGGACGTTCGACCACCGGTCACCGGGCCAGCATAGGGCCTGCGATCCGGTGGGGAAGGCTCCTCGACGGAGCGGAGCCTTCCGACGACACGGGGTGTCCACGCCGAGCGCGAGCGGGTCCGGATCAGCGGATCTCGGTGATCTCCGGTCCGCGCTCGAAGGGCTTGAGGTCGTCGTCGGCCGCC
>Ga0316579_10000175_pt1 | contig 18755 bp, 12 predicted proteins | sample J5NA_2_FD_203074 | JGI IMG/M metagenome (GOLD analysis project Ga0316579, IMG submission 203074) | Rhizosphere microbial communities from salt marsh grasses in Alabama, United States - J5-7_160517rDrA | ecosystem: Host-associated > Plants > Roots > Rhizosphere | place: USA: Alabama | collected... | reverse complement strand
CCGGGCTGATCGCGGCAAGGGCCGCCATGGGCGCCGGAGCCGCGCTGATCATGCCGGCGACGCTCTCCCTCATCACGAGCCTCTTCCCGGAACCGGGTCCGCGCCAGCGCGCCTACGGGGTCTGGGCCTCCATGAGCGGCCTGGGGATCGCCATCGGCCCGATCAGCGGCGGCGTCCTGCTGGACCACTTCTGGTGGGGATCGGTGTTCCTGGTCAACCTGCCGATCGCAGCGATCGGCCTGTTCGGCGCGCTCTGGCTGGTCCCGGACTCCCGGGACCCCCGGTCCAGGCGCCCCGATCCCGTGGGGTCGCTGTCCTCGATCGCCGGACTCGCCCTGCTCCTGTGGGCGATCATCGAGGCCCCGAACCGCGGGTGGACGGCGCTGCCCGTCCTCGCGGCAGCCGTCGCCTCCCTGGCGATCCTCACGGCGTTCGCACTGTGGGAACGCAGGATCGACCATCCCATGCTCGACCTGGCGGCCTTCGGCCGCCGCAGCTACTCCGGGGCCGTCGTCTGCGTCGGGCTGGGGATCTTCGGCCTGTTCGGCGCCCTGTTCGTCCTGACGCAGTACCTGCAGTTCGTCCTCGGCTGCACGCCGACCGAGGCCGGGGTACGGATCCTGCCGGTCGCCCTCGTCCTGGCGGCGGTCGCCCCGCTGTCGAACGTCATCGTCCCCCGCGCGGGCATCGGCGTCACGATGGCCTGCGGCCTGGTGGCCGTCACGACCGGTCTGGCCCTGCTGTCGCGCACGACGACCGGTTCGAGCTACGAGGACGCGCTGCCCGGAATGCTCCTGCTGGGGCTCGGGGCAGGGCTGGTCATGCCCACCGCGATCGGCTCGGCCATGGCCTCGATCGCCCCGGAACGCGCGGGGGTCGCCTCCGCCTCCGTGGGGGTGTCGGTGCAGACGGGCGGCGCGCTGGGGGTCGCCGTCGTCGGGAGCCTGCTGTCCACCCGGTACCAGGATCGGATGACCGAGGTCCTGGCCCCCCACCACCTGCCGGAGAAGATCACGGACGCCGTCCTGGGGTCCGTGGGGTCCGCGTTGGAGGTGGCCCAGCGGGCGGGCGAGCCGGCGGGCTCGGCCCTGCGCGACGCGGCCCGTTCGGCCTTCGTCTCGGGGATGGGGATCGGGTTCGCGACGGCGGCCGGGGTCGCCGTCTGCTCGGCCCTGCTGGCCCTCGTGTGGTTGCCCCGCACGCCGCAGACCCCAGCGGCCGAGCCCGGGGCCGGCACCGGGGCCGACCGGCCCCTCACCTCGACCCCCTGACGACCCCCTCGACGCCGGTGACCAGGTCCTTCCAGCTCTCCAGCCCGGTCACCGGCCCGAACCTGTCCAGTCCCTCCAGCAGCGCCTTCCGGTGGCTGGGGAAACGCCTGTCGATCGAGGCCCGGCGCCGTCCGGTCGTCGCGGAGGCATCGAGCAGCGCCTTCCTGAGGATCCCCTTGGGATCGGCCCTGCGTTCGACCTCACGCGGGGCCGGCAGGTCGAGCGGGTTGCGGCCGTTCGGGTTGCCGGCCACGGTACGGATGGCACACTCGTCCAGGAGCAACCACGCTTCGGTCATCCGGACGGGGATCACGGGCAGGAGCGTTGCCGTGCTGCCCACGTGTTCCAGTGCCTCGCGCATCTCGCGCAGGCGGTCCTCGGGCCGCACGGTGTCGCAGTCCCGGTGAACGACGATCAGGTCAACCGGTTTCCTGACCAGTTCCAGCCCGGCCGGCAACTTCTTGTCCAGGGCGCTGCCGACCCGGTTCGCGAGCCGTGCGAAGTCCGGCGTGCTCAGGTCAAGGTCAACGCCCCTGTCCAGGAACAGCAGCTCGACCAACTCGGCCAGGGGCGCATCGGACGATCCCTCGCCCACGAAGAGACCCGACAGGGTCCGGCCCGTCACTGCCTCAACTCCCCTCGAACGACAGGGGAAGGCCCAGTCGGGCACCGGGGGGCTCGGTCAGGTAGGGAACGATCTCCGCCGGGGAGAAGGTCCGTCCGCCCTTCCTGGCCCGCCAGGAGTCCTGGAAGGGGAGCAGGGACAGCCCCCGCACCGCCTGCCCGTCTCTCTTCGACCAGTGCACGTCCGCCAGCAGGAGATCCTGCGGGTCGCACAGCTGTACCACTCCGGGGGAATGGGTGTTGATGATCACCTGACGGAAGGGGTTGTCCGTGTCCGGAGCCAGCCGGGGATCGACCGCGAGATCCCGGACCAGGTCGATGACGGCGGGCAGGTTCGCCGGGTGGATACCGTTCTCCGGTTCCTCCATGCACATCAGTCCCGTGAACTCCGGGTCCTCCAGCAGCACGCACAGCGCCAGGAAACGCAGGGTGCCCTCGGACAACGCTCTCGCGGGCAGGCGCAGGTCGTTCTTCTCCTCCAGGAAGAGGGTGAATGCCTCCCGGACCTGGTCCAGTTCGACCTCCATGCCCCGGACTCCGACCCCCGTCAGATCGGACAACCGTCCGGTGACGTTCGCGTACACGGCTTGGGGATCGGGGCGACCGCCGTGTTCCGGATCGTTCGCGATCCGGAACAGCGTCGCCGCCAGGTGGCGACCGTCCTGTCTCAGGGAGGTCGGGGCCGAGAAGTCGTCGGGGGCGCGCAGGGCGGAAGGTTCCAGGGCGAGCCGGTGCCAGCTGCTCATCTCACGCCGGGCCGCGAGGATCGTGGGGTACTCGTTGGTCGTGACGCTGCTGAGGAAGGTCCGCCCGGAGCGGGCAAGGGCCCGGGGCAGGGGGCGACCCCTGCTCCCGCCGTCGCCGTGGAAGTTGACGACCGTGCCCTCGGAACGTTCCTCGGTCGACAGGAACGGGCTGCGGCGTTCCCCCGTGACGACGGAGTTCCGGAAGGTCCGCCGGTCGTGGGGGAAGGGCAGGTGCTGGGAGGCCGCGCCCTTGGTGATGTGTTTCAGTTCCTCCCTGACCAGTGACAGCCGTCCGATGCTCCCCGGTCCGGTCGGGGACTCGTACCCCAGGACGACCTCGTAGCGCAGGAAGGTCGTGCTGGGTCTTGTCACGGTCCCGAGATCGTCCACCACGGCCCGGGGAACCAGCATCTCGGCCACGATCCGGACACGCCGCTCGTGGTCGCGGTAGCCGTCCCAGAAGAGGTCCCGGGGATCGCCCCGGACCCCCGACGTTCCCCGGACCCGTTGGACGGCCTCCGTGAAGTTCCCGTCCGCCAGGGCGGACAGGAACTCGATGGCGTCGAAGACGTTGCTCTTGCCGACCCCGTTGGCACCGGCGATGCAGGTGAAGGGGCCGAAGTCGATCTCGACGCCGAGCAGGTTCTTGAACCCGTCGACCTCGAGGCGCGTCAGCATGACGTCAGGGTAGTGCGCCCGGCCGTCGCCGGCAGCGGCGCGCGGCCCCGCCGACGACGCGCCGCGGTACCCCCGACGGGCCGGGCACGGGCCCGGAGATGTGACATCCACGTAAAATCCCGCGCCGAGCAGTGACGGATTCCCGGCGCCGTGGGGCCGCTCTGGCAGAATCGGGCCGCATGTGCGGACTGGCAGGCGAGATCCGTCAGGACGGTTCCCGGGCCGACGTCGCTGCAGTCGAACGCATGGCCGCGACGATGGACGACCGGGGCCCGGACGGATGTGGATCGTGGTCGAGCGGCCCCGTGGCCCTCGCCCACCGCAGACTGAAGATCATTGACCTGTCCCGGGCGAGTTCCCAACCCATCGTCGATCCCGTGTCCGGACTGGCCGGCGTCTTCAACGGGTGCATCTACAACTACCAGGAGCTCCGCCGGGAGCTGTCGGCCCGGGGGCACCGGTTCTTCTCCCGCGGGGACAGCGAGGTCGTCGTCAAGGCGTACGCCGAATGGGGGACGGACTTCGTCGACCACCTGATCGGGATGTTCGCGGTGGCGATCGCGGAGCGGGACTCCGGCCGGGTGGTGCTGGCCCGGGACCGGCTGGGGATCAAACCGCTGTACGTCTCCGAGACCCCGCACGCCGTGCGGTTCGCCAGCACCCTGCCTGCCCTCCTCGCGGGCGGCGGTGTGGACACCGAGCTCGACCCCGTGGCGCTCGAGCACTACCTGACCTTCCACAGCGTGGTCCCGGCCCCGTCGACCCTCCTGCGGGGGGTGCGCAAGCTCCCCCCGGCCACCGTGCGCGTGTACGAGCCGGAGGGGAAGGCCCACGACCGTCTCTACTGGGATCCGGGGTTCTCCCGGGCCCCGGACCGCCTCGACTGGTCCGAACGGGACTGGCAGGACGCCCTGATGGACTCCCTGCGGACGGCCGTCCGACGCAGGATGGTGGCGGACGTCCCCGTCGGGGTGCTGCTGTCCGGCGGCCTGGACTCCAGCCTCGTGGTCGCGCTCCTCGCCGAGCAGGGACAGCGGGGACTGGCGACGTTCTCGATCGGGTTCGAGACGGTCGCGGACCGGGTCGGTGACGAGTTCGTGTACTCCGACCTCGTGGCGAGCACCTTCGCGACGGACCACCACCGGATCGAGATCGCGACCGGGGACATGATCACACCGCTGCTGGCGGCCGTCCACGCCATGTCCGAGCCGATGGTCAGCCACGACTGCGTCGCCTTCTACCTGCTGAGCCGGACCGTCCGCGAGCACCTGAGCGTCGTGCAGTCCGGGCAGGGGGCCGACGAGATCCTGGGCGGGTACCACTGGTACCCGCCCCTGGCCGGGATCGAACGGGGGCGGGCCCTGGACACGTACGCCGGGGCGTTCTTCGACCGGGACGCCGCGGGCCTCGCCCGGGTGCTCGCGCCCGACCGCCTGGTCGACGGGCTGGGGCCGCGCCGTTTCGTGGCCGAGCACCTCGACCGGCCGGGCGCGCAGACCTCCGTGGACGCCGGGCTGCGGATCGACACGACGGTCATGCTCGTGGACGACCCGGTCAAACGGGTCGACAACATGACGATGGCGCACGGGCTGGAGGCCCGCGTGCCCTTCCTGGACCACGAGTTCGTCGAACTGGCGGCCACGTGCCCACCGGAGCTCAAACTGGCCCAGGGCGGCAAGGGCGTGCTCAAGGAGATCGGACGCAGGGTCCTGCCGTGGGAGGTCATCGACCGTCCCAAGGGATACTTCCCGGTCCCGGGACTGACCCACCTGGAGGGCCCGCTGCTGGGCCTCGTGCGCGACGCGCTGCACGCCCCCGAGGCGCGCCGTCGGGGCCTGTTCCGCACCGAGTACGTCGACGCGCTGTTGCGAGAACCGAACGCCGAGCTCACACCGCTGCGAGGCAACAAGCTCTGGCAGCTCGGCCTGTTGGAGATGTGGTTGCAGACCCATGGAATCCGTTGATCACCGGCTCGGGAAACCGTCCTCCTCGTCCTCTCAGGACACCCGCCAGCGCCAGGACCGTTGCGAGTCGGTCGGTCCGGGAGGGGATCCCATGATCCACGAGGAGGGTCCGACGGACCCGGTCCCGGACACGATCCGTCGCCGTCCCCCGCCCCGGCACCACTGTCCCTCCCCCCGGGACGTCCCGGCGCAGGAGGGGCCCCCCGACGGGACGCGGGACGGCGGTGCCGCGGACGGGGTCGTGCTGGACTGCGGGTGGGGAAGGCTCGTCTTCGGCCAGACGTTCCCGTGCCCCTCGCAGGTCGCGGACGTCCTGCGGTCGGAGGCCGCCGGTGCCCGGGACATCTGCGTGTACCTTCCCGATCCGCACCTGCTGGTCGCGGACCTGCCCGACGAGCTGTTCATCGACCCGTCCCTGACCTACCGCCTGGAGCTGGAGGGGCGGGCGCTCACCGGCGCGACGCCGGTGCCGGGGGTCCGCGTCAGGCCCCTGGCCGACGCGGCGGACGCCGAGGCCGTGAACAGGATCTACTCGTTCAACGGGATGATCCCCGCCCCGTTGGAGGTCCTGGTCGAGAACGCCTCGGACCCGCGTTTCGTGCACCTGGTCGCCGAGTCGAGCACCGGCCAGGTCGTGGGGACCATCACCGGGGTGGACCACGTCGAGGTGTTCGACGACCCCGAGCGGGGATCCAGTCTGTGGTGCCTGTCGGTCGATCCGAACCAGGCACCGCGCGGTACGGGGCAGGCGCTGGTCTCGGAGCTCGCCGCCCGCCTCACCGGCAGGAGCAGGGCCTACGTCGACCTGTCCGTGCTGGCGGAGAACGACGGCGCGGTCCGCCTGTACGAACGCCTCGGGTTCCACAGGGTCCCGGCCCTGTGTGTCAAGCGCAAGAGCCCGATCAACGAGAGGCTCTTCCTCGCCAGCCTGCCCCCCGGCTACGAGGAGCTGAACCCGTACGCCAGGATCATCGCGGACGAGGCCATGCGCCGCGGGATCCGGGTGGAGATCATCGACGCCGACTGGGGCGAGCTGCGGCTGACGAACGGCGCGCGCACCGTGGTGACCCGGGAGTCGCTCTCGGAGCTGACCAGCGCCGTCGCCATGAGCCGCTGCGACGACAAGCGTGCGACCCGCCGGGTGCTCGCCCAGGCCGGGCTGAGGGTCCCGCGGGGCCGGCAGGCCGAGGACGACGCCGGGGACCTGGAGTTCCTCACCGAGGTGGGGCAGGCCGTCGTCAAGCCGGCCCGCGGGGAGCAGGGGGTCGGGATCACCGTGGGGGTGCGCGACGAGGACGGGCTGCGCTCTGCCATCGCCCTGGCCCGCGGCCACTGCCCGGACGTGCTCCTGGAGGAGCTGTGCCGCGGGGAGGACCTGCGGGTACTGGTGATCGACCACGAGGTGGTCGCCGCTGCCGTGCGCAGGCCCGCTTCGATCACGGGGGACGGTTTCCACACCGTCGCCGAGCTGATCGAACGGCAGAGCCTGCGCCGTCAGGCCGCGACAGGGGGCGAGTCCCGCATCCCCCTGGACGACATCACCCTGGCGGTCGTGCTCGACGCGGGGCACGGCCTCGACGACGTCCTGTCCACCGGGGAGGTCCTGCCCGTGCGCCGCACGGCGAACCTCCACACCGGGGGGACCCTGCACGACGTCACCAGCGAGCTGCACCCCGATCTGGTCGCAGCGTGCGTCGAGGCCAGCAGGGCGCTGTCGATCCCCGTGACCGGGTTGGACCTCCTCGTGCCGTCCCCCCGCCGACCCGAACACGTGTTCATCGAGGCCAACGAACGTCCCGGGCTGGCCAACCACGAGCCCCAGCCGACGACGGAACGCTTCCTCGACCTGCTGTTCCCCGGTACGAGCGCACCGCAGAAACTGTGGTCCCCCGCGGGCGCCTGCGTGGACCAGGGCGGCGTGCACGGAGTCGATGTGACGGGCCCGTAACCTGTGCCTCAGAACTCGTGCGCTCAACCCGAACCGCAGAAGGACGGTGCCGTTCCGTGTCCCTGCCCCCGTACGATCCGAAGCCCCTGGCTCTGGACTCCGAGTACCTCCGGAAGGTCATGCTGGAGCTGCTGGACATCTCGAGCCCTTCGGGCCGTACCGACCACGTGACCCAGTACGTCGGCGAGCGGCTGTCGGCCCTCGGGATCCCCTTCACCCTCACCCGCAGGGGTGCGATCTCGGCCTACCTGCCTGGAAGGAGCACCACCGGGACCGACCGGGCGATCGTCGTCCACACCGACACCATCGGATGCATCGTCAAGCGTCTGAAGGAGAACGGCCGGCTGGAGGTGAACCAGATCGGAACGCACAGCGCGCGTTTCGCCGAGGGAGCGCACGTACGGGTGTTCACCGACGACCTCGAACGGGTGGTCACGGGGCAGATCCTCCCCCTCAAGGCCAGCGGTCACCGCTACAACGAGGGCGTCGACCTGCAGGGCGTGGGCTGGCCCCAGGTCGAGGTGCGCCTGGACGAACCCGTGTCCGACATCGGGGGGCTGCGGGACCTGGGGATCGACGTCGGTGACTTCGTCGCGATGCTCCCCCAGCCAACGATCACGCCCAGCGGCTACGTCAAGTCCCGGCACCTGGACGACAAGGCCGGCGTCGCCGCCGTCCTGACGGCCTTCAAGGCCCTCGTCGACTCGGGTGTCCGTCCCCCGATCACCGCGCACCTGCTCATCACCTGCACCGAGGAGATCGGGCACGGCGCCAGCCACGGACTTGACCCCGATGTCGCGGAGATCGTCTCGGTCGACGCGGCGGTCGTCGCCCCGGGGCAGCAGTCCCGCGAGGAGGTCGTGACGGTCGCCATGGCCGACAGCGTCGGTCCCTTCGACTACCACCTCTCGCGCAAGCTGGCGGCCCTGGCCGCCGACCACGGGATCGAGGTGGTCCGGGACGTCTTCGACTACTACCGGTCGGACGTCGCCGCGGCCGTCGAGGCCGGGGCCCACGCCCGGGTGGCGCTGCTCGGGTTCGGGGTGGACGCCTCCCACGGTCACGAGCGCACCCACCTGGACGGGTTGGAGGGCCTGGCTCAGCTGATCGGCCTGTACGTGCAGACCGATCTGGTGTTCCCCGAGTGGGACAACGAGTCCGGATCCGGTGGGCAGCTGGTCGGCTTCCCGTCCCTGGCGGTCCAGCCCGCCTCGTCGGAGGGTCCCCGGGAGGGGCCCATAGGACTGGAATGACGGTGACGTGCGTGTTCGCCCTCCCCTGTTCCTGTTCTGCTCCCTGCGCGCGTTCCGTCCCCTGCGCGTGCTCCGCCGTCCGCCCGCCGCCGGCACCGGTGGAACAGACCTCGACGTCGAAGATCCTCATGTCCGACATGTCACCACGTTCACAACGCGAAGTGCACATCACGTTCCGCTGCGGTCACAGAACACCGTCTGTATTGCGCATGACGGGTGAGCGAATGGGCTCTTGTACCCGGCCGGGCCCCCATGTCCGGCTTCAGGGCGCTAGCCTGGTCGAGCTTCGACGTTTCCTGCCATCAGACCGCCCAGAACCAGGGGTACGACGGGCGTCGACCGAGATCCTGACCAGGGAGGAGTGGTGGTCCGCTTCCCACAGGGCAGCGTGACGAACTCCAGCATGCCCAATCTCCGCAGCCCCGACGGCAGACAGTCGCCTCCCGCCGGAATCTCCCGCCCGAGTTCAGCGATCTCCCGCAGCCCCCAGGCGACGGAGGGCGCCAGGATCGCCGCCCTCTATTCGGCCGAAGTCGATCGGCTCGTGGCTTTCCTGTGTGCGGGGGAGTCCACCTTGAGCCTGCAGGACGCCGAGACGATCTCCCAGGAGGCCACCCTCGCCACGCGGGGGCGCTGGTCCGAGATCGAACGGAACTCCGACCCCGTCATCTTCCTGTTCACGACCGCGTACCAGAACCTCGTGCGCAGGGAACGCACCGGCGGCTGGCAGGAGGCCGATCCCCTCGCCCAGGCCGCGGGGACCCAGGTGCCGCCGGGGGACCTGGAGCGCCTGCGCGCATTGCAGGACTGCCTCGACGAGCTGGACCCCCTCACCCGCCGGATCGTGCTCCTGAGGGAACTGTGTTCCTTCTCCCCCGAGGAGACGGCCCAGATCCTCAAGACCCCCCAGGACACGGTCCGCAGCTCGCGGGGCAAGGCGCTGCGCCAGCTGATGTCGTTGATGAACGAGGCCATCGCCTCGGGCACGGCGCGCCAGGGGGAACTGGCGCCGGGTGACTTCGTGGCACTGGGACGGGTGCTTCGGCGCCCGGACCGCCAGCGCACGTCCCAGCGGCAGCGTTTCGTCGAGAGCCTCGTACGGGCCGAGCCCTCCGAGCGGCTGCGCCCCACGACCGCCGGCCCCGCTCCGGCGCCTCCTGCCTCGGGACTCTCCCAGCCCCTGCAGCAGTCCTCGCTCTCCCAGCCGCTGCGACAACCCTCGCTCTCCCAGCCCCTGGACCAGGGCCCCCGGAGCCAGACGGGTCCCTCCGGGACCCCCGGGCTGGGGGTCCCCGCGGCGGGCTTCCCGGTGAACAGGCTCTCCTCGACGGGCCTCTCCGCCCCCGGGCTGACGTCCGATCAGGTCGGAGGGCTGGCGCCGTCGGGATACCTGAGCCCGGAGAGGTTCGGTTCGGGACAGGCACGCGAACGGGACCCCCTGACGGACGGCTCCTACATCGACGACGGCGGCTCGACCCCCATCTTCGACGCGATCTCCGCCTGGTTCTCCACCGACTCCGGTGCCCAGTCCACCGGGGGATCCGGGACCGACGAGGGACGTCATTGGGACTCCCTCGACGACAGCAGCTGGGTGGAGGCCTCCGAGAGGGCCGCGGAGTCCCCGCGGGTCGAAGGACACTCCGGGGCCGGCCTGCCCATGCGCCGTCCCGGTGCCAACATGGTGCCCTCGGCGAGGGAAGCGGCGGCGGTCTCCCTGTGGGGTGCCTCGTCACCGCCGCGGGCCAACGCCGACGACGTCCGTCGCCGTCTCGACAGTTTCCAGCAGGGTCTGAACACCGCGCGCCGGAACCGGGAACAGGCCCCCGATCCGCATGTGGAGAGCTTCCTCGGCCCCGGCCAGGACGGACAGGGGTTCGGACCGGGCCCGCAGGAACAGGGCTTCGCAGGACCGGGGCAGGACGCCCCGCCTCGTTCGGCCAGGGAACGGTCCTCGGACACCGGTCCCGTGCTGCGGGCGGAACGCTCGGGTCGCCGCAGCCGGTCCTCGACCGGCTCGGGCGGTGACCGCAGGACCCCGGCGGACCGCACCGACCGCCCGGCCGATTTCGACGACTTCTACCGGGAGTACCTGCCCCATCTGATGGCCGCGCTGCTGCTGGAGGGAGCGTCGCCCTTCGAGGCGGCCCAGAACGCGCAGGACGCCATGGCCGAGGCCCTGCGCTCCTGGCGCAGGATCGACGATCCTCAGGAATGGACCCTTCACCAGGCCCGCGACGCCAGGGGCAGGGGTCACCGCGGTGGGGAGGACCGCGGCCCGTCCCGCCCGGAGCTGCCCACCTTCGGCCCCTGACTCCGGCCGCCCGGGCAGAGCACCGGCGGGCGCAGGACCACGACGGGGCGCGAGCCGGCTCGCAGGATCAGGAGCCGGCTCGTGCCCGTTCGTACCGTCGGCCCGGGGGCCCGTGCTGTTGGGTTCGTCGGACCCCGGATCACGGTCGCCGGGTCAGCGGTCCGCGGAGCGCCCGACCGCTCGGTCGACCTCCTCCTCGCTGACCTTCCTGGTGCAGAAGAACCAGTCGACGCACTCGACGTCCTGCTCCTGCCCGTCCATGCGGTCCTTGGCGGTGCCGCAGGAACCCGCTGGCGGGACGATGACCGGGTCCCCGGGCCTCCAGTCCGCCGGAGTGGCGACGTTCAGGGCGTCCGCGGTCTGCAGCGCGATCACCACCCGCCGGAGCTCGTCGAAGTTCCGGCCGAGGCTCAGCGGGTAGTAGATGATCGTCCGGATGATCCCCTGCGGATCGATCACGAAGACCGCCCGAACGGCCTGGGTGGTGGCCTCCCCCGGCATGATCATGCCGTACCTGGTCGCGACCTGCATGGAGACGTCGTCGATGAGGGGGAAGGTCACCTCGACGTCGGACATGCCCCGAAAAGTGATCTTCTCCTTGATGGTGCGCAACCACGCGATGTGGCTGTACAGGCCGTCCACGGACAGCCCGACGAGCTTGGTGTTGAGCCTGGCGAACTCCTCCTGCATCGAGGCGAAGGTCATGAACTCGGTGGTGCACACCGGGGTGAAGTCCGCGGGGTGGCTGAACAGGATCACCCAGCTGCCCGCGTGGTCGGCCGGGAAGTTGATCGGGCCCTGGGTCGTGTTGGCGGTGAAGGCCGGCGCACGGTCCCCGATGCGCGGCATGGCGGGCGTTCCGGACGAGGCAGGCGGGGGAAGGCAGTTCATGATGTCGCTCCTTGCGGTTGCGATCGGGGACGGGAGACTCAGGCGACCATGCTGCGCAGCATCCATGCTGTCTTCTCGTGGACCTCCAGACGGCGCACGAGCAGGTCGGTACTGACCTGGTCGGAAGCGTCCTCCGCGATCCGGAGGACCTCGCGGGCCGTGCGCGCGGTGGTCTCGTGTGCCTGCACCAGGCGCCGGACCATCTCGGGCGCGTCGGGGACGTCCTCGTCCTCCGGGACGGAGGACAGCCGGGAGAACTGCCGGTACGTTGCGGGCGCGACCTCGCCGAGGGCCCTGATGCGCTCGGCGATCTCGTCGACGGCGAGGGCGAGTTCGGTGTACTCCTGTTCGAACATGGTGTGCAGGGAGTGGAACATGGGACCGACGACGTTCCAATGGTAGTTGTGGGTCTTCAGGTACAGCCCGTACGAGTCGGCCAGGACCCGGGACAGTCCCTTCACGACGTCGATCCGCTTCTCCTCCGGGATGCCGATCTGCACCGGGACAGTCATGGAGCACTCCTCTCACGCGCCGGACAGGCGCTCTCGTCGGTCCGGGTCCGGACCGCGGCCCGGCCTCGGCCCTGAGCCCGGATTCGAACCCAACAAACTTGATCGATTCATAAACTAGAACTATTCCAGTAAAAGCGCAAGGGGTGTCCCGCCCGAGTGACCGGCATCACGTCCTTCCGATCCGGGACGAGAGGGCGGCGGGCCGGAAGGAGCCACGTTCCTCCGGACCCGTCCGTCTCCCCGGAACGGCGCCGTCGGAAGGTATCGTGCCGTACGGACGGAGCTCCTGGTTCGTATGACGGGCGCAGGACGGATCGTGTTCCGGTCGGCCGGCGCCGTCGGGTCGGGAACGGAACGGTCCGCACGCAACGGCACGCAACGGCACGCAACGGGGCGGAACCGGCCGGACCGTCCCTTGCCTCCCATAGGTTTGAGCACCTGGCCCGATCGAGCAGGAGGCCGCCGGCACCACCCGTGCGGACCAGTGTGCCCAGCAGGACGACGACGGAGGTGATCGGATGCGACCGGCCGACCGACGCCGCCCCCGCTGGCCCGCCCCGGGACAGATCCGCCTGCCCTGGAGGTTCGGGACGGGCATGGTCGAGGTCGAGGACGGGACGACCATCGACCTCGTCGACCTGCCGCAGCCCGTACCGGCCGACGGGGGGACACGGACGGTGGACGGTGACGGTGCTCCCCCGGACGGCGCGGCCCCCGGGACAGGCGCCCCCCGGTCCCAGGTGGTCCGGCTGGCCGTTTTCGTCGTCGTCCTGGTGCTCGGAACGGTCCTTGCTCTCGTGACGGTCTGGACCACCGGTCCCCCCACCGTGGACGAGCTGCGGCGGAGGGCCGGGCTCAGCGGGAGGGAGGAACTCGTCGTCGGGGTCTTCGGCGACGTCCCCCGGATCAGCGAGTGGCACGAGGGGGGCGTCTACACGGGGTTCGACGTGGAGATCGCCTACCTGATCGCGAACGCGTGGGGATTCTCCCGCCAGCAGGTGCGCTTCCTGGAGGTCACCACCGAGGACAGGCAGCGGATGCAGGGGATCCGGCACGGGGGGACGTCGTACGAGCCCGTGGACCTCGTCGTCGCCTCGTACAGCATCACGGACAGGAGGGAGCGGGAGGGCACGGTCTTCGCCGGACCGTACCTGAGGACGGAGCCTGCGGTGCTGACCGCGATCGGGCATCCCCCCGTGACCAGCCTGAGCGCCCTGGGCACCGGTGGCGGCCGCGGCGGTGAGGAGCCCCAACGGGTCTGCACCCCCGGCACCTCCACCTCACTGGACCGTCTGAGGGCCGAGTCCAAGGCACGGATCTTCGCCGTGCAGCGCAGCAGCGAGTGCGTCGCGGGACTGCGGGCGGGCACGTACGACGCCGTTGTGACCGACGCCGCGATCCTGGCGGGGTTCGCCGCGAGGTACCCCACAGAGCTCAAGCTGAACAACCCCGCGACGACCGCGGACGAGTGGTGGGGTGTCCAGGTGGGCTACGACCCGCGGCACGGTGACCGGCGCGCCGCGGCGCGCAAGGTCCTCGCCCTGCTCGCGCTCGAGGACGCCCTCGACGGGCGCTCCTGGAGGGAGGCGTTCGACTCCCAGCTCGCCCCCCTGACGGAGCAGATCCGCCCGCCGGCCGGTGAGAGACCCCAGGCCGTGGCGGACTCGCGGCAGCCGTCCCCCTGGGGGCAGGCATCGGTCCGGCGCTGGCCCTGGGAGCGGTTCGACGACAGCAGGACCCCGTGAGCGATCCCCCCGCGCCTCCCGTGCCCCCCGCGTCCCGGGGGCAGGCGCCCGCGGGCCTGCCGCCCGGTCCCGCCACCCCCGATCCGGTCCGGGAGGGCGGGCCGTCACCGAACGGGTCGGTCCCTCCCGCGGGCCTGCCGACGGTCCTGAGGATCCGCCGCCGCGGCGCCCCCGTCACCAGGGACCGGGGGTGGATCCTGGCGGTCCTGCCGGCCTTCCCCCTGCTCCTGCTGATCCTGCGCGTCTGGTTCCTCAGCGGCCAGGATCCCCAGACGATGGTCCTGCTGCTGCAGCACTCCAGTTCCCTGGGGCTGGTGTCCTCCCTGATCGTCGCCAACCTCTGGGTGCTGCCGGCGGTGTTCCTGGTCTTCCGGTGTCTGCGTCTCTTCCTGCAGGTCAGCGCGGTCGAGGTCGGCATTCGGGACCAGGGGTGGCTGACCCGGTGGGTCCCGGGATGGCTGGCCCTGCCCTCCACGCTGCTGGCCTGCCTCACGTGGCAGTTGCGTTTCCTGCCGTCGCTGGTCATGCTCGTGGTTCTCATCGTCGTGCTGACCGTGCGCCTGTCACCGGCGGGCAACACCCTGGCCGGGCAGGTGACCGGGGCCGTCGTCCCGGTCCTCGCGGGGCTGCTGGTCCTGGGATGGACGGCTCCGGGGGTCCTGGACGCGCTGGGTTCCGGGGAGCCGTCCACCGCCGCGCTGCTGGCGGTGCCCCCGGTCGCGGGGTTCCTGCTGGCGGGCCCGCTGCCGTGGACGGCGGCCCGGTGGCTCATCCCCGGTGTGGCGCTCGTCCTCGGCCTGGTGATCCCGCTGATGGCGGGGGCCCGGTACCTGAACACCCCGGTGCTGCCGAGGATCGCGCTGACCACCGAGCACCCGCTGTCGCACTACCTGGACGCCGGGGTGCCGACGCAGGCCTCGCAGAGGGCCGGCGCCGTGCACCGCAACTCCCGGGTCCTGGTGGGTGACCTGGTCGCCGTGGACGACCATTCCTTCGTCCTGCTGACCCTCGGCGGACGGGTGGTGTTCGTCCCGGTCTCGCAGGTGCGCAAGGAGGTCCTGTGCACCGTGGCCCCCGATCCCCCGTCCGGCTCCGTCTCGGTGCACGGGTGGCACACGGAGATGAGCCTGCTCGCCTGGGCCGGTCCTCAGCCTGCGACGGTGTCCGCCGATCCCAGCTGCCGGGTCTGAGCGTGTGTTCTGGAACTCCCCGCGGCGCCGGGTCGGGCCCCTCACGGTGCTCGCGGTGCTCCCGACGGGGTCCGGTCATGGCACCGCGCACGCCACGGGCGACTCCCGTGGCTCCGGGTGCCGGGTCCCGGGCGGGCGGTCGGGCCCGTCCGGCACCCGGCACGTTCAGGACGCGGAGAAGACCGCCAGGATCCTCTCGGCCCCCAGGGCGGGAGTGGTCGAACCGTCCAGGATCTCCTTGCGGACCAGTTCGGCCTCCCGGACGACGTCCGGGTCGCCGTGGAGCCGTTCCAGCAGGTGGTCGTGGACGAGGGACCACATCCACCGCACCTGCTGGTCCTGGCGCCGCCGCTGGAGGTCGCCGGACTCCCGCAGGGTGTCCTGGTGGCGCAGGATCTGGTTCCACACCTCGTCGATCCCGGTGTCCTCTGCTGCGCTGCAGGTCAGGACCGGGGGACGCCAGCCGTCCTCCCCCGCGGCCCGCAGCAGCCGGATGGCACCGGTCAGCTCCCTCGCCGCAGCGCGCGCGTCGGTGACGTGCGGGCCGTCGGCCTTGTTGACGGCGATCACGTCCGCGAGCTCCAGGACCCCCTTCTTGATCCCCTGCAGCTGGTCCCCGGTGCGGGCCAGGGTGAGGAACAGGAAGGAATCGACCATCTGGGCGACGGTGACCTCGGACTGCCCGACGCCGACCGTCTCGACGAGCACGACGTCGTACCCGGCGGCCTCGACGATCACCATGGCCTCGCGGGTGGCCCGGGCGACGCCCCCGAGGGTCCCGGCGGTCGGCGAGGGACGGACGAACGTCGCCTCAAGGGCCGACAGCCGGGCCATGCGGGTCTTGTCGCCGAGGATGCTGCCTCCGCTGCGGGTCGAGGACGGGTCGACCGCGAGGACCGCCACCCGGTGGCCGAGGTCGACCAGGTGGCTGCCCAGGGAGTTGATGAACGTGGACTTGCCGACCCCCGGGACGCCGGTGATCCCGATCCGCCGCGCCCCGCCCGCCCGCGCGCTCAGCGCCACGAGCAGGGCCTGGGCCAGTTCCCTGTGCGCGGGATGCGTGGACTCGACGAGCGTGATGGCCCGCGCGATCCAGGCGCGCGAGCCATCACGGACCCCCTCGACGAGGGCGTCGAGTTCCGGCAGACGTCCCCTCATCCGGCCACTGCGAGGGGCGCTGGACCGTCACCGGAGGCCAGGACGTTCAGGACCTCCAGGGCGCAGTCTGCGATGACCGACCCGGGCGGGAAGATCGCCGCAGCGCCCGCGGCCCGCAGCTCGTCGAAGTCCTGCGGGGGGATGACCCCGCCCACGACGATCGCGATGTCGTCCCGGCCCAGGGCAGCGAGCTCGTCGCGCAGGGCCGGGACGAGGGTCAGGTGCCCGGCCGCGAGGGACGAGACCCCCACGACGTGCACGTCCGCCTCGACGGCCTGCCGGGCGACCTCCGCAGGCGTCTGGAACAGCGGACCGACGTCGACGTCGAAGCCGAGGTCGGCGTACCCGGTCGCGACGACCTTCTGGCCGCGGTCGTGACCGTCCTGGCCCATCTTGGCCACGAGGATCCGGGGCTGGCGCCCCTCGGCCCGGGCGAACTCGGTGACGGCCCGGCGCACCTTCTCGACGTTGTTCACGGAACCCACCTCCTGCCGGTAGACCCCGGAGATCATCCGTATCTGCGCGGAGTGGCGCCCGTACACCTTCTCCAGCGCGTCGGAGATCTCCCCGACCGTGGCCTTGGCCCGGGCCGCGTCGATGGCAAGGGCCAGGAGGTTCTGGTCGAGGCCCGCGCCGCGGGTGCCGGACTGCGCAGCGTCCGCCGCCTTGGTCAGGGCCGCGAGCGCCCCGTCGACCTGTGCCTCGTCGCGCTCGGCCCGCAGGCTCCGCAGCTTGTCGATCTGCTGGGTCCGCACGGAGCTGTTGTCGACCTTGAGGACCTCGATGTCCTCCTCGACCTCCAGCCGGTACTTGTTGACGCCGATGACGGGCTGGCGCCCGGAGTCGATGCGCGCCTGGGTCCTTGCGGCCGCCTCCTCGATGCGCAGCTTGGGAAGGCCCTCGTCGATGGCCTTGGCCATGCCGCCGGCCTTCTCGACCTCCTGGATGTGGCTCCAGGCCTTGCGGGCGAGGTCGGCGGTGAGCTTCTCGACGTAGTAACTGCCGGCCCACGGGTCGATGACCCGGGTCGTGCCCGACTCCTGCTGGATGAACAGCTGGGTGTTGCGGGCGATGCGCGCGGAGAAGTCCGTGGGCAGGGCCAGCGCCTCGTCGAGGGCGTTGGTGTGCAGGGACTGGGTGTGGCCCTGGGTGGCGCCCATGGCCTCGACGCAGGTGCGCGCGACGTTGTTGAACACGTCCTGCGCGGTCAGGGACCAGCCGGAGGTCTGGCTGTGGGTGCGAAGGCTCAGGGACTTGGGGTTCTTGGCCCCGAAGTCCTTCAGGAGCTTGGCCCACAGCAGGCGGGCCGCCCGCATCTTGGCGACCTCCATGAAGAAGTTCATGCCGATCGCCCAGAAGAACGACAGCCGCGGGGCGAAGGCGTCGACATCGAGCCCCGCCTGGATCCCGGCGCGGATGTACTCGGCCCCGTCGGCCAGGGTGTAGGCCATCTCCAGGTCGGCGGTGGCCCCGGCCTCCTGGATGTGGTAGCCGGAGATCGAGATCGAGTTGAACCGCGGCATCCGCTGCGAGGTGAACGCGAAGATGTCGGAGATGATCCGCATCGACGGCTGCGGCGGGTAGATGTAGGTGTTGCGGACCATGAACTCCTTGAGGATGTCGTTCTGGATGGTCCCGGTCAGCTGTTCCGGGGCCACCCCCTGCTCCTCGGCTGCGACGACGTAGAGCGCCAGGACGGGCAGCACGGCGCCGTTCATGGTCATCGAAACGCTCATGCGGTCCAGCGGGATGCCGTCGAACAGCTGGCGCATGTCGTAGATGGAGTCGATGGCGACCCCGGCCATGCCGACGTCCCCGGAGACCCGGGGGTGGTCGGAGTCGTAGCCGCGGTGGGTCGCCAGGTCGAACGCGACAGAGAGGCCCTTCTGTCCGGCGGCGAGGTTGCGCCGGTAGAACGCGTTGGACTCCTCGGCGGTCGAGAACCCGGCGTACTGCCGGATCGTCCAGGGGCGCGTGACGTACATGGTCGGGTAGGGCCCGCGCAGGAACGGCGGCAGTCCGGGCACGGTCGCCAGGAAGTCCACGTCCGCCAGGTCGTCGGCGGTGTAGAGGGGCTTGACCCCGATGCCCTCGGGGGTGTTCCACACGATGCCGTCGAGGTCGGTGCCCGCGGCCTCTCCGGCCGCCGCCCGCCAACGGTCGAGGTCGCCGTCCGGGGCGCCGGGGGCGCCGAGTTCCAGACCGGTGAAGTCGGGTATCCGGCTCACTGGGCCGCCACCTCCAGGTCGTGCAGGGTCGTGTCGACCACGTCGGCCGCGTCGCACCCCATGTACAGGTAGGAGTCCACGCCCTCGTGGTCCCCGGGCTTGCCCGCCATCCAGACCCTCTTCGCCCCGGCCCGCTTCAGGGCAGTGGCGACGGCGGCGGCGTGCGCCGCGTAGATCTTGTCGGTCGAGCACAGGCAGGCGACGCTCAGGCCGCTGTCGCGGAACGCCTGCACGAT
>Ga0316579_10000174_pt1 | contig 18785 bp, 19 predicted proteins | sample J5NA_2_FD_203074 | JGI IMG/M metagenome (GOLD analysis project Ga0316579, IMG submission 203074) | Rhizosphere microbial communities from salt marsh grasses in Alabama, United States - J5-7_160517rDrA | ecosystem: Host-associated > Plants > Roots > Rhizosphere | place: USA: Alabama | collected... | reverse complement strand
AGCCGGGTGAAGCCCTCGCGAAAACGCTGCACCCGTCCCCCCTCCTGGTCCACCCCGATCAGCAGGTGCGGCTCCCGCAGCCCGTGGATCGCCCTCGTGAGGGCGCTCAGCTGGTCCGGGGAGACGTAGTTGCGGGCGAAGAGGATGACGCCGCCCACCGCCGGGTGAAGCAGCAGATCGCGATCCTCGCCAGTGAGCTCCGTGCCCGCGAGGTCCACCATGACAGGGCCCAGGCACACGATCAAAACCCCCGGCGGCCGGGCGTGAGGCCCGGGGCTCCAGACGGATGGGTGGGCATGCGGGGACCTCCAGCGCTCCCAAGCCCGGGACGGGCGACCAGGCCGTAAACATACCAGGGCGGGACGGCCACGCCGAGCCCCGGGCCCTGCCGCGACCTACGCACTCCCCGTGAGGCGCGCCACTCATCGACCCCCCACCTCACTGTTGGCGCACGTCCAGGCGGTCCCTCAAGGCATCACCCAGCAGGTTCATGGCCAGCACCACGAGGAAGATGGCGAGCCCGGGCGCCAGCACGAGGTGGGGGGCGACCAACAGGTAGGCCACCCCGTCCCGAACCAGGCTGCCCCAGGAGGCATGGGGAGGCTGAACCCCCAGCCCGAGGAAGGAGAGACCCGCCTCGGCCACGACCGTCGCCGAGACGCCAAAGGTCGCCTCCACCAGGAGCGGCGCCAGGGCAAGGGGGATCAAGTGGCGGATCAGGATCGAGCCCGGACCCTGCCCGAGGGCCCGGGCAGCCACCACGTGATCCCGCTGGGCAAGGCTCAGGACCTGGGCCCGCGCCAGACGCGCATAGCCAACCCAGCCGACCGCCACCAGTGCCAGGACCAAGTTGCCGATGCCCGGCCCCAGGGCCCCTGCCAGGGCGATGGCGAGCAGGATGCCGGGGAAGGCGAGGAAGACATCCATGACCCGCGTCAGGACGAGATCCGTGAGCCCCCCGGCGTAACCGGCCAGGGCCCCGATCAGGGTCCCCAGCGTCGCACTGATGGCGACCACCCCCAGGCCGACGAGCAGCGAGGTCCGCGCGCCGACAAGCAGCCGGTCCAGGACCGGACGTCCCAGGTCGTCGTTGCCGAGCAGGGAGAGACGGCCGGGCGGGGCCAGAATGGCCTCCAGGTTCACCCGGTTCGCCTCCAGGTCGAAAACAAGACCCGAGAGGCCGAGCAGGACCCAAAGGCCGAGAATCGCCGCCGACGGCCACAAGGCAGGGCCGCGCCGGGCCGGTCGCGATGTCTGTCTCTTGCCATTTGCCGGCGCCAAGTCTCGACTCGCGGTCAGGCCCCTCGCCCACGACCCGATCGCGGGCCCCGCCCCCACCCGAGGATCCGTCTCAGCGGGGCGCGGGCAACGGCTCGACTCATCGCAGGGGCTCGATCCGGGTCATGCCGAGCCGCACGCCGAGGGGGCCCCGCGGCACCCAGGTCTCGAAGACCCGCTCACCCCGTCGCACGCGGACCGGGACCAGCTCGTCTTTCTCCCCCTCGGTGGTCGCCCGGCGAAGATCCCTGTGCCTGAAGGGCTGGGTCCCCGCGTAGGACTCGATGAGATCCCCTGGCTCCAACCCGGCCGCCTCGGCAGCCGATCCGGGGATCACCGAGGTGACCGACACCCGGTTGTCCTCCCCCGTGAGGTAGAGATACCGGTCCCAGGCGGCATCCCCGATCTCTTCCCTGAGGGACACCCCCTCCTCGGACAACGCGTTGAGGGCCTCCCGATAGCGGTCGCTGCCCAACCAACCCTCGCGCACCGCCTGGTCCCGCAGGTTCAGGCGATCGAGCTCGAGACGGCTCTCCCGCCAGACGATGTCCTCGGCCAAGTCGGCGGCCACGCCGGCCGAGACCAGAAGATTACGCCGCTCATCGCCGGTCGCGGGGGCCGTGGGCCGATCGGAGGCGTCGTCCTGGCGGCGCTGCCGCTCGAGCGCCTGCTCCACGGCCGCCAGACGTGTCTGCAGATCGGCGATCCGTACCTCCGCCGCACGCCAGGAGGCCAGCACCGTGGCGATCCGGGGGTCGTCCACGGGGGTCGCGGGGGCCCCGGGCTCGGTCGCCTTTTCCTTCGGGGGCGAGGTCTCCGCGGGCCGACCAGCCAACCGGGCGGCCGCGGGATCCGGTGGCGCCTGGGGTAGGTCCGGGGCGGCAACGGAAGCCGGCGGCTGCTCGGCGACGGGTTGGCCCAAATCTCCCAGCGCCAGGGCCCCGAAGAGGGTCCCGGCGGCGAATCCCAGGGTGATCAGCATCCAGGTGGGTACCATGTTGGCGGTCGATGTTGCAGTATCGGTCATGATTTCGGGTCGTTATCGGGGACGGGCTCTCCGACAGCCCGCACCCGCCCGGCGTTCCACGCCGTCTTCGATGAGGGGAAACGCGGCAGGGGAACGTTGACGCGGTCGCCTGGCCGCCCCCGGCGACGACCGAAACGGCACCGGGGAGACGGTCTGCGAGCGCTTTGCAATCCGCCCGCCAGCCCCGATGTAACGGGCAAGGCGCGGGTCGGTCAAGCCCGTCGACGACTGAACGGTCATGAAGATTCGGGGTAGAGCCAAACGATGAATGCAAAGACCTTCAACATCCTTCTCTGGGTCGCGGTTGGGCTGTGGCTCGTCATGTTGCTCGGCAACATGCACGGCGGAGACGGGGCTGAGGCCCGCAGCCTGAGCTACAGCCAGTTCCTCCAGGAGCTCTCCGACGGGTCCATCGAGGAGGTCCGCATCCAGGATCAGTCGATTAAGGGTCAGCGGACCGACGGATCGCGTTTCGAGACCTTCAACCCGGGTGATCCCGGTTTGGTGGGCGACCTCCTGAAGCAGGGTGTCACCATCCGCGCCGAGCCGCCACCCGAGCCCAGTCTGTTCACCCAGCTGCTGGTGGCCTGGCTTCCCTTCCTCGTGCTCATCGGCGTCTGGGTCTGGTTCATGCGTCGCAGCGCCGGCACCGGCGGGCCCGGCGGCATCTTCAGCTTCGGAAAGAGCCGCGCGCGGCAGCATGCGGAGGGAGACGTGAAGGTCACGCTGCGGGACGTGGCCGGGGTGGAAGAAGCCAAGGAGGAGGTCGGCGAGCTCGTGGACTTCCTGCGCAACCCGCAGAAATTCTCCAGCCTGGGCGGGCGCATCCCCCGGGGTGTCCTGATGGTCGGGCCGCCGGGTACCGGTAAGACGCTGCTTGCACGGGCCATCGCCGGCGAGGCCAAGGTCCCCTTCTTCAGCATTTCCGGCTCGGACTTCGTCGAGATGTTCGTGGGTGTGGGCGCCTCCCGGGTGCGGGACCTGTTCGAGCAGGCCAAGAAGAGCGCCCCCTGTATCATCTTCATCGACGAGATCGATGCGGTGGGCCGCCGCCGTGGCGCGGGCCTCGGGGGCGGTCATGACGAGCGGGAGCAGACCCTCAACCAGCTCCTCGTGGAGATGGACGGGTTCGCCGGAAACGAGGGGATCATCGTCATCGCCGCCACCAACCGGGCCGACGTGCTCGATCCGGCCCTGCTGCGCCCGGGGCGCTTCGATCGTCAAGTGGTGGTGGGGCTGCCGGATCTCTCCGGGCGAGCGGCCATCCTGGAGGTCCACATGCGCAAGGTGCCCCTGGCGGACGATGTGGACGCCCGCACCATCGCCCGTGGCACCCCAGGCTTCTCCGGTGCCGACCTGGCCAACCTGGTAAACGAGGCCGCCCTGTTCGCCGCCCGCGCCGGCATGGTGACCGTCAACATGGAGATGTTCGAGAAGGCCAAGGACAAGATCATGATGGGCGCCGAGCGGCGCAGCATGGTCATGTCGGAGTCCGAGAAGCGGCTCACCGCCTACCACGAGGCCGGGCACGCGATCGTGGGACGTTTGGTGCCGGAGCACGACCCGGTCCACAAGGTCAGTATCATCCCGCGGGGCCGCGCGCTGGGCGTCACCCTCTTCCTGCCCGAGCGGGACCGTTACAGCATGTCCAAGCGGCAGCTGGAGAGCCAGATCTCAAGCCTCTTCGGCGGTCGCCTGGCGGAGGAGCTGATCTTCGGGTCCGAGCACGTAACCACGGGCGCGTCGAACGACATCGAGCGCGCCACCGAGATCTCCCGCAAGATGGTCACCCGCTTCGGCCTCTCGGACAACCTGGGGCCCCTGGCCTACGGGGACGAGGAGGGGGAGGTCTTCCTCGGCCACTCGGTGACCCAGCAGCGCCAGGTCTCGTCCGACACGGCCCAGGCGATCGATCAGGAGGTCCGGATCATCATCGACCGCAACTACGAGCGCGCCAAGCGCCTCCTGGTCGAGAACATGGACAAGCTCCATGCCATGGCCGATGCCCTGCTGCGCTTCGAGACCATCGACAAGGAGCAGATCGACGACATCATGGCCGGCCGCCCCGCCCGAGAGCCTGCGGCGGACACCCCCTCCGCCCCGCCGCCCCTCGGGACTGGCGGCTCGACCAGCGGAGCCAACCCGCGTCAGGAGCCTCCGGTGGTCGGCGGGGCCGTCGGCGGGGCCTAGGCTCCGACAGAACTCGATGCGGCACGTACCGCAGGGGCGGCTCCAAGCGGGAGATACTCAGACCTCCCCGTTGGGTACATGAGCCAGCCCCTGGTCCTCGCCTCCTCCTCCCCCTACCGGTCGGCCCTGCTGGGCCGACTGGGCCTGCCCTTCGAAACTGCCGTCCCCCTGGTAGACGAGAGCCGCCGACCAGGGGAACCCCCTCAGGTCTTGGTGCTGCGGCTGGCGGAGGCCAAGGCCCGCGCGGTCGCACGCGTGCACCCCGACGCGCTGATCATCGGGTCGGACCAGGTAGCCTGCATCGACGACCGGATCCTGGGAAAGCCCGGGAACCGAGCACGGGCGTTGGAGCAGCTGGAGCAGGCTTCCGGGCGCTGCGTGGTGTTTCAGACCGGGCTCTGCCTCCTCAATGCCGTCACCGGGCGCACCCAAACCCTGGTGGAGCCCTTTCGGGTCCACTTCCGCCCCCTCACCCGCGTGCGAATCGAGGCCTACCTGGATCGGGAGACGCCTTACAACTGCGCCGGCAGCTTCAAGTCCGAGGGCCTGGGTATCGCGCTCTTCGAGCGACTGGACGGTCACGACCCGAGCGCCTTGATCGGTCTGCCGTTGATCCGCCTGGTGACCCTGCTCGAGTCCGAGGGATTGGATCCCCTCGCCGGGCCGCTCCATCATCCTGGCCCCCCGATAGAACCCTGAACGGGCGCGAGCAGCGAACGGCGACGCAAAGCGCCCTTGCCCAGCCGCCGGAACGGCCCGTTATTCACACCGATTCCGTTGTCCTGGTCCGGCTTCTGATGCTAAAGGATTGCGTAAAATGATTGTCTAGGCGATTATTTGGTATCAGTTTCCGGTACGGGGCCGGAAGCGGTGCGCTCTGGGGGGGAGCCATGATCCAAGCGCGAGCACTGGACCTTCGCTCGGCGAAGGTCGACCGGGAGCCTGTGGGGCCCGGAAGCCGAAATACGATTCCGAGCAGGATCCTCGCCGCACCCGTCCGGGTGCTCCTCGTTTTGACCCTGATCGCCCTCGTTCTGGGGCTGGCCGGCTGCGGCAGCAGCGGGGAAAAGCGGGAGACTCAGCTTGCAGGGGTGGATCACCACTATCGATCCACCGGTCAGTTCCCGGTCCCCCCCGAGATTCAGCCCAACGTGGACTTCTGGCGGCACGTCTACGGGATCTGGAGCCGCGGCCAGGTCGCCATACACGACGACGAGCACATGGGCGTGATCTACGAGGTGGTGAAGCTCCCCGCTCCGATCCAACAGGGCTACACGCCCCTGCAGAAGGATCTGGTCCAGTCCCGAGCCAACTATCACCGGGCCCGCGTGCGTGGTCTGGAGCAGCGACTGCTGACCGGTCAACCCTTGAGCGCCGATGACAAGGCGCTGCTGGCCAAGTTCGAGAAGTCCGGCGGGAGTCGGGCCATTTATGGCGCCGCGGATCGCGTCCGCACCCAGCGTGGCCTGCGGGAACGATTCCGTCGTGGTGTCGAGATCAGCGGACGCTACGACAAGGCCTTCCGGGAGATCATGCGGGCCCACGGCGTCCCGGAAGACCTGGCCTACCTCCCCCACGTGGAGTCCTCCTTCCAGACCAACGCCCGTTCCGGCGTCGGGGCCGCGGGAGTCTGGCAATTCATGCCAGCAACGGGGCGCGTCTACGGCATGGACGTCAATGGCGCCATCGATGAGCGGCTCGACCCCATCGTCTGCGCCAACGCGGCCGCCCGTTATCTTTCGGCGGGACACGCCAAGCTCGGCAGCTGGCCCCTGGCGATCACCTCCTATAACCATGGAAAGGGGGGGATGATGAAGGCCAAGGCGGCCTACGGAAACGACATCGGCACCATCGTGAAGAACTACAAAGGACCGGCCTTCGGGTTCGCCTCCCGCAACTTCTACGCCGAGTTCGTGGCCGCCCGCGAGGTGGCCAGCAACGCCTCGAAGTATTTCCCTGAGGGGGTGCGCTACGAGGAGCCCTGGCCCTACGACCGCCTGGTGCTGCGCAGCAGCATGCCAGCCCACCACCTGGCCCGGCACTATGGGGTGTCGACGTCAACGTTGGAGAAGCTGAATCTGGCGTGGAAGGAGCCGATTCGAGACGGCCGGGCCCACCTGCCCAGCGGCCATATCGTCTGGCTTCCCGCGGGGGCCACACGCCGCGTCGCCAGTCAACCGCCGCCCTACAGCACGCCGGAACCCATCATGATCGCGCGCAACGAGCCGAGGCCGGCCGCTTCGACCACCAGGGAGCCCCGGCGAGCCACCAAGCCCGAGCCGACCTTGGCGAGCAGGGCCAAATCGGCACAGCGGTCCTCGACCGGCGGTAGGACTCAGAAGGTCGCCCTGACCACGAAGGGCAGCAACAGCACGAAGTCTGCCAAGACGGCCCTGAAGCCGGCGAAGGGGACAAAGGCCGCCTCGGCCAAGTACCACGTGGTCAAGCCCCAGGAGACCCTCTACCGGGTCGCCACCATCAATGGCATCTCGGTGGCCGAGCTACGCAAGCTCAACAAGTTGGGCCCGAACGACAACCACATCCAACCGGGCCAGAAGCTCAAGGTGGGCATTTGAGGCCCGGGGGGCCGACGGGGGCTCGCCGAGGACGCGAGACCCCCTCCGTCTAGGAAACCCTCCCATGCCACCGGCCCCCAGCCCTTCCTCGGAGTCGAATCCGGAACCGAATGAGGACGCCGGAACCTTCCACGGCTATCCGTTGGTCCCGGTCTACCGAAGGGTCACCGCCGAGCAGCGAAGCGAGGCGATCCGCTTCTGGCTGGATCAAGGGGGTCTGAAGGAGCTCTGCGTCGCCGAGCGGCGCAGCCACGGGCTCGTCTATCTCGCCAGGGATCCGGATGGAAGGCTTGCGGGTCTGAGCAGCGTGGGACTGGGTCGCCGCAACGCGGACGGCCGCACCGTCTACGACCTGCACGTCTTCATCGCCCCGGCCCATCGCATCCCCTACCTGGTACGGGAGCTCACCAGGCGCACCCGCGACCTTCTCAAGGCCGACAGCCGACAGCACCCGGCATCCGGCATGCGTCTCACCGCGGACAACCCCAAGCTGATGCGACCCGGCATCCGTCGCTACCTGGAGCGTCACGGGTTCCAGTCACGGGGCACGGATCAGCGGGGGGTCGATCGGTGGTTCGCGCCCTTCGATTGATGGCCCGCCTGCCGTGGCCCCGTTGACCTCGCGGGAGCCGCCCAGAGACCGGTGGTCCCCCAGGGCCCGCCTCAACGATCGACGTGATACGGGCGGCTCAACTCGTGCACCGCGGCCACCAGGGCCGCCGCATGGGCCGGATCCACGTCCGGGTGGATACCGTGGCCCAGGTTGAAGACGTGACCGCTGCCCGACCCGTAGCTCGCCAGCACCGCGGCCACCTCCGCACGGATCCGCTCGGGGGAGGCATAGAGGACGCAGGGGTCCAGGTTTCCCTGGAGGGCCACCCGGTCTCCCACCACCCGGCGCGCGTCGGACAGGTCGGTGGTCCAGTCCACCCCCAGCCCCTCGCACCCGCTCCGGGCCATCGATTGGAGCCATTGGCCCCCGTTCTTGGTGAAGAGGATGCTCGGGACCCGCCGTCCCTCGGATTCCCGGGTCAATCCCTGGACCACCCGCTCCATGTAGGCGAGTGAAAACTCCCGGTAGCTGGCGGGCGTCAGGGCCCCGCCCCAGGTATCGAAGATCATCACGGCCTGGGCGCCCCGGGCGATCTGGGCGTTGAGATAGAGGGTGACGGCATCCGCCATCTTTCCCAGGAGGGTGTGGAGCAGCGCCGGACGGTCATAGAGCAGGGTCTTGGTACGCCGGTAGGTCTTGCTCCCCGCCCCCTCCACCATGTAGGTAGCCAGGGTCCAGGGGCTGCCCGAGAAGCCGATCAGCGGCACCCGGCCGTCGAGCGCCCGCCGGATGGTGGCGACCGCCTCCATCACGTATCCAAGATCCTTCTCCGGGTCCGGAACCGGCAGCCGCTCCACGTCGGCGGCGCTGCGCACCGGGCGCTCGAAGTGGGGCCCCTCCCCCTCGCTGAAATAGAGCCCGAGCCCCATCGCGTCCGGCACCGTCAGGATGTCCGAGAACAGGATGGCCGCATCCAGCGGGAAGCGCTCCAGGGGCTGTAGGGTCACCTCGCAGGCCAGCTCGGGGTTCTTGCACAGGTCCATGAAGCTCCCGGCCCGCGCCCGGGTGGCCCGATATTCCGGAAGGTAACGCCCGGCCTGGCGCATCATCCAGACGGGGGTGTAGTCGACGGGCTCGCGCAGCAAGGCGCGCAGGAAGGTGTCGTTCGCTAATGGGGTCACGTCGGGCCCTGCTCGTTTTACGTTTTCGGCATTCTCGCTGGAGGCGCAGGATACTACAGACGGCGCGGCCCTCCCCGGTCTGCAACCGAGCCCGAGCGGCACTTCCTGGGACGCTGGCTCGCCCCGGGCGAACTATATCCGCGGCACCAGGATGTGCCGGCCCGCTCCAGTCACCCGGGCGCCTGAGGCCTAGATGCGGATCGAGAGCCCGTCGGCCAGGGAGAGCCGATAGGCCCGATAGGCGGGGATGCTGCCAATGACCGCCCCGCCCAGGGCCACCGCCGCGAGCAGGCGGAGCTCCGACGTGGATGGGGACCCGAGGGCAAGGAAGAGGCCGAAGCGCGACTCCACCAGGGGCTGGACGACGGCCAGGAGCAGATACAGGAGGGCCAGGCCCAGGGCCACGCCGATCAGGGTCAGCACGAAGGCCTCCCCCATGATCAGGGCGAAGACGTGGAGCGGACGGGCGCCCACGGACCGGAGGATGGCCATCTCCCGGCGTCGCTCGTTCAGCCCGCTCAGGAGCGCCGCGAGCATGCCGGCGAGCCCGACCACCACCACGCAGCCGGAGACCATCAGCAGAGCCGCCTCGGCCACACCGATCAGCTTCCAGAACTCCCCCAGGGCCACCGCCGGCAGGATCGCGAGCAACGGCTCCTGGGCGTAGTCGTTCACGAAGCGCTGAACCTGGAAGGTCGCGATGCGGGACTTGAGCCCGAGCAGACCGGCAGTGATGGCGCGGGGGGTGAGATCCAGGGCACGGGCCTGCTCGGGGCTCAGTCCCCGTCCCGAGACCGGCGCGCCGCCCTGCCAGTTCGCATGGATCGCCTCGATGGCCTCCAGCCCGACGAGCACGGTGCGGTCGACCGGGGTCCCGGTGCGCGCGAGGATACCGACCACCCGGAAGGGCTTGTCCTCGTGGCGCGCGAAGCTGACGTCGCCCGCGCCATGGGCGAGCACGATCGGGTCCCCCAGCCGGTAGCCCAGTGCCTGGGCCACCTCGGCCCCCAGCACGGCGTCGAAGAGGTCCCCGAAGACCTGCCCCTGGGCAAGCTCCAGGCCCCGGTCCCGGGCGTAACGAAAGCGCGTAAAGTAATCCAGGGTGGTGCCAAGCACCGGATAGCCTCGGTGCGAATCACCGAGCGACAGGGGGACTGCCCAGGCGACCTTGGGGTGGCCGGCGATCTCGCGCCAGCTCTCCCAGGAGATGTTGTTGGTGGCGCTCCCGAGATGGAAGACCGAGTAGAGCAGAAGCTGGATCGGGCCGCTGCGGGCCCCGACGATCAGGTCCGTGCCGGAGATGGTGTTGGTGAAGCTCGCCTTGGCCTGGTGGCGGATCCGCTCGACGCCCACGAGCAGGGCGACGCTCAGCGCGATCGACGCCACCGTGAGGGCCGCCGTGAAGCGGCGATTTCTCAGGCTCTTCCAGGCCAGGCTGAGGATCGCCACGATGCTAAGACGCCGGGGCCGCCGGGATCGCCCCGTTGACCTCGCCGAGGCGGATGGTGCGATCGAAGAGCCCCTCGAGGGCGGCGTCGTGGCTCACGAATACCAGGGTCGCCCCGGAGTCACGGCACTCGTCGAAGAGCAGTCGGAGGAACGCCTCCCGCCGGTCCGCGTCCAGGGCGGAGGTGGGCTCGTCTGCAACGACCAGCCCCGGCGCGCCCATGAGGGCCCGGGCCACCGCCACCCGCTGCTGCTGGCCGACGCTCAGGGCGGTAACGGGGCGCGCCCTCAGGGCCGGATCCCCCATGTCCAGGTGGGCAAGCAGACGCAGGGCCTCCCCTTCCACGGTCGGGGCGCGACGCAGGGCCGCGGCGCGGCGCATGCGCGAGAACCGACACGGAAGCACCACGTTCTCGACCATCGAGAGATAGGGGATCAGGTTGAACATCTGGAAGACATAGCCGATGTGGTGGGCCCGGAAGTGGTCCCGTTGCACCCCGGACATCCGATCGAGCCGCCCTCCCAGGACCTCCACCTCCCCCGCCTCAGGGACCGCCACCCCGGCCAGCAGGGCGAGCAGGGTGCTCTTCCCGCTTCCGCTGGGCCCCTCGACGAAAACCCGCTCGCCGCGCGCGATAACGAGGTCATCGAGCAGCAGCACCGGCGGGTGGCCCGGACCCCAGCGGAAGCAGAGTCCCCGAAGCCGGACCGCGTCGCCGGTGGCCGGCGAGCTGTCGGGGCGCAGCTCGGCGGAGCGCGTTGGGGACCCCGCGGGGAGGGCACCCACCGGCCTCAAGGCCTCAACAGCGGGCTGGTCGGGGTCAGCTCGGCACCCGCCTGACCACGCTCCGTTGCGAGCTGCACCTCGAGACGCTCAAGGGACGGAAACCGATCGAACAGGGTGACGCGGACCTCCTTCAAGGCCCCCGGCCGCGCGCAGAGGAAGCGATACGCGACCTCGATGTCGGCGTGCGTGTCACCCTCCTCGTCCTGGCCGGGATGATGGTCCGCCCGGTCGTCCTCCCCTGGCTCCACCAGGGTGGACTCCACCACGACCTCCTCCAGCGTGCAGCCGGCCGCCTCGCTGAATTCGAACAGGGCCTGCCCGTCCCTCAACGCGGCCAGCGCCTCCGCTTGGGCCGCGCGCTCCGCCTCCCCACGGGGCCGGTGCTCGAATCCCAGGATGCTGGCGGCTGGCGTCTCCAGCCTCAGATGCACCTCGGGCCCCTCCTGGGCCAGGTCCAGCGTTCCCAGGCCGTGCACGTGGGCTCCGTGCCCCCCATGACCCTGGCCGTGCCCCTCCCCTGCCAGTCCCGCGTTGGCGAGCATCACCAGGGCGAGTGCGACACAGGGGGCGAGGGTCAGAGGCTTCATCCGGCGGAGCTCCTGGGAAAAATCGAAGAGGTGGAGAGGGATTCGGGCAACGGTCGGGCGCGCGATCATTGGTCAGCGGCCTCGGCGATCTCCCGAGCCGCTCGGCGCAGACTCGCCTCGTAGTCGGCCGCCAGCGGGTCGATCACCACGACCCGCCCGCCGATGGCGGCCGCCACCTGCTCGGCGGCCTTCGAGGACAGCTGGGGCTGGACGAAGATCACCTTGACGCCCTCCCGTCGCGCCTGATCGACGAGCGCGGCCAGGGACCGCGGCCCCGGCTCCTTGCCCGCCTTCTCGATCGGGATCTGCACCAGTCCGTAGGTGTCGGCGAAGTAGCCCCAGGCGGGGTGGTAGACCATGAACCGGCGACGGGTCAGGGGATCGAGCGCGGCGCGGATCTCCCGGTCGAGCCGATCGAGACCGGCGGAGAATCGGTCGTAATTGGCCTCATAGGCCGCGGCATTGGCGGGATCGATCTCCGCGAGGGCGTCACGGATCGCTCGGGCGATGTGCTTGCCGAGGGGGGGACTGGTCCAGACGTGGGGATCCATCTCGAATCCCTCCGCCCGGGCCGCCGCCTCGGGATCCGCCGGATGTCCGTGGTCGTGGGCCCCTCCCTCCCCGGTCTCGCCATGGTCGTGGACCTCGAGACGGCGCAGGTCGATCCCCTCCCGGGCGTCCAGGACGCGCAGGCCGGGATCGGCGGCACGGATCCGCGGGAGCTGCCCCGCCTCGAACGGCAGGCCGATCCCCACGTAGAGATCCGCCGAGGTGAGGGCCGCAACCTGCCGCGGTGTCGGCTCGTAGGCGTGGGGGCTCTGTCCGGGCTGGACCAGGCTGTAGACCTCGACGTGCCGTCCCCCCACCCCCTCGACGAAGGTCTGGAGCGGCGGCACGCCCACGAAGACCCGAACCGGGTCGGCCAGAGCCGCGGTGGCGATCAGGAGGGCGGTCAACAGGATCCAGGCTCGCATCACGCTCGTGCTCGTCATCTCAAGAGACAGCCGTCGACGAACCGCCATGGCAACCTCGTATCGCACGGGCACCTCGAGCACTCCTCGGCGCCCCGAGCTCGCCCCGCCGGAGGGAACGCCTTGGCGAGCGGCGATCAACCCGGGACATGTTACCCGATGCGCGGACCCCAACGGCCAGTCCGTGGACCTTCTTGCGCAGAGCAGTCCGCCGGACGTCCCACTCGACCGCCACCCGTGCGCTCACGGGTCGGCGCCCGGCTCCGCGTCGGCGGCATGATGATCCCCATGGTACGGGACCTTCGATCCATGCTCGGCCGGCTCCCCCGAGACATGGATGTGCAGATGGGTATGACTGTGGCTGTGGGGATGCCGATGGAGGGTGGCCTCGGCGAGACGCCCCCCATCCAGCACCAGGGCCCGAGTGGCCAGCCGCTCCAGGAACCGACGGTCATGGGAGACGATCAGCATGGCCTGGGGCGCTCGGGCGAGGTGGTCGGTGAGGCGCGCCTCCGTGGCCTCGTCGAGCCCGTTGGTGGGCTCGTCGAGCAGCAACACCTCGGGGTCCATGGCAAGCACCGTGCCCAGGGCCACCAGGCGCTTCTCGCCGGCGGACAGGCGATGGGTGACCCGATCGGCGAGACCCCCGAGCCCGAGCAGGTCCAGGATCCGCTCCGCGTCCGCCCGGGCCTGATCCGGGCTGCGCCCCAGGTTGAGGGGGCCGAAGGCAAGGTCTTCGAGCACTGTTGGGCAGAACAGCTGGTCATCCGAGTCCTGGAACAGGAGGCCGACCCGGGCACGGACCTCGAAGAAGTCCGTCTCGGCCCGTCGCGCCCGGCCGAAGGCCAGCACCTCACCCCGATCCGGGACCTGGAGACCCACCAGCAGATGCAGCAGGGTGGTCTTGCCGGCCCCGTTGGGTCCGATCAGGGCCACCCGCTCGCCGGCCCCCAGGCGCAGGTCGACCCCCGCCAGGACGGATCTGCCCCCATAGCTGAAACCGACACCGCGAAGCTCCAGCAGAGCCGGGTCTCGATCCGAGAAGGCTGCCATCACGACAAGCGCCCCAGGGCCAGGAGCGCGGCAAGGAGCAAGCCGAGCGCGACCGTGAAGGTGCTGTCCGCCGGCGCCCAATCCTCGGTGTCGAGCAGGTAGAGGCGCCCCTGGAACCCGCGGCATCGCATGGCCGCGAGGATCCGACGGGACCGCCCCAGGGCACGCACCAGGAGCATGCCGATCAGCCAAGCATAGCTGTTCCACGTATGCCGGTTGCTGCGAGGGACGAAGGCCCGGGCACGCATAGCCTGACGGAGCCGTCGGTACTCCTGGTCCAGGAGGGCGATCTGGCGCACCGTCATCAGCAGGAGATGCACCAGCTTCTCTGGCACCCCCAGGCGTGCCAGGGCGTGGCCGAACACCACCGGCTCGAGTCCCCCGACGAGGCCCCCGAGCACCAGCACCACGGCATTGGCCTTCAACATGATCAGGAAGGCCCTGGCCAGTCCCTCGCGGCTCGCGGTCAAGGGCCCGAGCTCCAGGATTGGGGCTCCCGGGACCTTAAAGGGCAGGGTCAGGAGCAGCACCGCCAACAGCCCCTGGAACAGGAGGAGCCGGCGACCCAGAGTGTCCCAGCCTTGACCGCTGGCGCGGGCCAGAACGAGGGCGAGTCCCAGGGAGGCGAGCAGGGCCGGGAGCGACCCCAGGCTGATAATCACGAGGGCAAGGGAGACGGCGGCGAGGATGCGCAGGCGCGGGTCCCGGCGGACCAGCCAGTCGGCGCCACTTCCACCTCCCGGCCACATCCCGCGGGCGGAAACCGTCACTTGAGATCCCGCGACCCGCGGGCGCGCCACCACATCAGCACACCGGCGAGCCCGAAGAGGTAACCGATCCCGCCCAGGACGTCGCGCAGACTGGCGCGACCCCGTGCGGCGAGCAGCTCTTCGCGCAAGGGTCGCACCTGGCGGGCGACCGCCTGCTCGATCAAGGCCGTGAGCTCGGACCGCGCCGACGGATCGGCGAACGATCTCCCAGCCACGCAGCCCTCCGACACTGCGCCTTCAGCCGCTGCTTCGGGGAAGCCCGGGCCCAGCTCGGCGGCACTCACCCGCCATTCCGCCCGGTGCCCGTCCCCCGTCTCGGCCACGATGAGATGATCGACGGGCGCCCGGGTCTGGTAGCTGAAGACCCCTTCGGCGTCCGGCTCGAGCTCCGCCAGGAGACCCCCTTGGGCGTCCAACACCCGGATCCGGGCCCCCCTCGCCACCCCACCGCCGGCGAAATGGGCGGAGCCCTCGATGCGGTCCCCGTCCGCGAAGGCGAAAACCTGAATCCCGTGTGCGAAGACGGGCGTCGCAACCAGGGTCAGGACCAACGGCAGGGATCGGCGCAGGCTAGGCACGCCCCGCTCCCTCCCCGAGCACGGACCCGGGATCCACGCGAGCCAGGAAGGACAGCACCGTGCCCGTGATCAGGGCCTCCACCAGGGCCAAGGGCAGGACGCTCACCGCAAGGACCTGGGCCGCCGGCAGAAAGGCACGGTCGCTGAGGACCAGGCTCAGGACCACCAGGAGACCGGTCAGCAGCACACCGATACCACCGGCCGCCGCACCGATTCGGAACATGCCCCCGGGGCCGGCCCGGGCGAGCCGCGGCCGGAGAGCCAGACCACACAGGAGGGCCGGAATGGCCATGTTCAGGGTGTTGACCCCCAGAGCGGCGAGCCCCCCGTGGCCGAAGAAGACCAGCTGGAGGCAGAGCGCGACCAAAAGGGCCGGCACCGCGGTCCAGCCGAGCATCACCCCCATGAGCCCATTGAGCAGCAGGTGAACGCTGCTCGGCCCCAAGGGCACGCTGATCAGGGAGGAGACGAAGAAGGCGGCGGACAGCACCGCGGCATGGGGTAGATGCCCATAGTCCAACCGACGCAAAGACAGGGTCAGGAGTGCGAGGCTACCCAGCGCACCTCCAACCAGGACCGGTGTCGACAGGACCCCATCGGGGACATGCGCCATGGAAGCACTCGTGTGGTTGGGCCCGCTGCCCTGGGGCACGGATAGGGCATCGCGTCGGCGATCACCCGATGCACGATATTACGGAATTCCATATGATCATACGACGCCTGTCAATCCGACGGTTCGAATCTGGGAGGACGCTCTCGATCGGCCGGGGTCAGGATCATCCGCTCCACCTCCGCCAGCCGGATCACCTGCCCCTCCAGGGTGCGGAAACCGCGTGCCTCGATGTCGCGGCGGCGTGCCTGGTACTCTGCCATGAGCCCCGTGTTGGCATTGACCACCTGGACCAGCAGGATCTGCCGGCCCGCATCCCAGGAGTGGACCAAATAGAACGCAGCCCCTCCGAGACTGAGTCCGGCCAAGGCGTAGGCGAGTCCCCGGACCAGGCTCCGGGACACGGCCGGACGTGGCTGGCTCTCGGAGACCGGGACCTCGCGAAGACGCCGCATGCGCGCCCGAATGACCAGGAAGGCCCCCAGAATGACCGCACCGGTGAGTACGAGCTTCCAGAACATGTACGCTAGCGTAGCACGGGGCCGTGACGGGCAGGGCGGACGCTGGACCCCGTTGCGGCCGGAGATCTCCGGCCTTACCATCCATCGCCACGCCGGTGGTGGCCCGTGCCCCCCATGGCGCGCGGCAAGCCCGCCCGTCAGCCCCACCGACCAGGTCGCCCCATGAAGTCTTCAACAACCCTGGCCCTTTTGCTCCTCGCCCTGCTGCTGGCCGCGTGCGGCCGGCCCCAGCCGCCGACGGTCAGTCTCTACCGGGCGGTCCAGGTGGGTGACCTCGAGCAGATCAAGCGCCATATCCGCTGGGGCACCGACCTGAACCAGCCCGATCCCACCGGGGACCTTCCGCTCCACGTGGCGGCCCGCGCAGGACGGGTCAGCATCGTCCGGGAGCTGGCCGGTCATGGCGCCTCGTTGGAGGCGCGCAACACCGCGGGGGAGACCCCATTGGACCTGGCCCTCACGCATGGCAAGACCCAGGTGGCCGCACTGCTGCTCGATCAGGGCGCGCGGCTGGAGCCGCAGGCGGCCCTCCTGGCCCTGGTCGCCAGCGGGGGCTCGGACCGCGACACCTACGACTTCCTGGTCCGTCGCGGCGCCGACCTCAACCGGCCGGATCCCGCGGGTGAGACGCCGCTGCATCTGGCCATCCGACACGGCCATCTCGCGACGGTCAGACGCCTCCTGCAGCGGGGAGCAGACGTGAACCAGCCAGACGGGAGCGGCCTGACCCCCCTGGCCCTGGCGCAGGCCCAGGATCCCAGGGCACCACAGACCCAGGACATCGTCGCCACCCTCAGGCAATATGGCGCCCGCATGCCGGCCGAGCAGCCGCCGATTAAGCACGACGATCCGACAGTCCCTCTGACAGGAGAGGAGCAATGAGCGAACGGGCCGAGGACCTGACCGTTTCGTATTCCGAGGACGGCATCGAGACCACCCTAGAGCTGGACAAGGTGATCCTCTCCAAGGGCAGCTGGACGACCATCCTATTTCGCTATCAGGACTGGGACCGCGCCAAGGGGCAATACGGTCCGGAGAAGTACAGCATTCGCCGGTATCAAAAGCGCGGCGGCGAGTACCGCCAGCAGTCCAAGTTCAATATCTCCAGCCGCGCCCAGGCCGAGGCCCTGGTGCAGGCCCTGCAGGGATGGCTGAGCCAGGAGCCGGGCTAACCCCGCGAACCGCTGGGACTCGACGGATTCAATGAGGGGACCCCGCGTTCCCCCCGGTCGTGCCCAGACCTTGGATTGCCAGACCATGAAGATCGCACGTTTCCTGGATCCCCACGGCACCATCCACCTGGGGAGACCGACCGACGGGGGCCACGCCTCACGGCTCGCCGGGCATCTATACACCGAGGTGCGCGATACTGGCGAGATCTTGCCGGTCGCCCGCTGGCTCGCCCCCGTGGAGCCAGTCAACATCTTCGCGATCGGCCTCAATTATCGCGCCCACGCGGAGGAGACCGGTGCGCCTGTCCCCGAGAGCCCCGTGGTCTTCATGAAGCCCACCACGGCGGTCGTGGGCCCGGGGGATCCCATACCCCTACCCCGGGCCTGCGAGCACGGCCCCGAGGTGGATTACGAGGCGGAGCTGGCGGTCCTGATCGGACGGGCGGCGCGGGACGTCTCCCCGGCGGAGGCACTCGCCCACGTCTACGGTTACACCTGCGCCAACGACGTCTCGGCACGACGCTGGCAGCGGCGCGGGGGCGCGGGCCAGTGGATCCGCGGCAAGAGCTTCGACGGCTTCTGCCCCCTGGGACCCGTCCTGGTCACCGCCGACGAGATCCCGGACCCCCAGTCCCTCGCCCTGACCTGCACCCTGAACGGGGAGCAGGTCCAAACCGGTGACACCGCCGACATGATCTTCCCCGTCGCCGAGCTGATCGCCTTCCTGAGCCGGGACACGACCTTGCTGCCCGGCACCCTGATCCTGACAGGCACCCCGCCCGGCGTGGGAGTCGCGCGCAATCCCCCGCGGTTTCTGCGGGATGGTGATCGGGTGTCAGTGGAGATCGAGGGCATCGGCACCCTCGAGAATCCGGTGGCCCAGGCGCGCTGACGCACCCATTCCACGGGGGCCCAAGCGGCGCCCGGCTGTCGGGTCGGATGAAGGAAGCGCCGCTCGATTGCGGTTCCCGTGCGGGCCAGGAATGGCCCGCCACCTTCAGGGCCTGAGGCCACTGAATCGGGATCTTGAGGGCTCAACGCCAGAACGGGTCCTCGGACGGGGGGCCATCCTGGGCCTCCGACTGGGCCCTCGGAAGCCAGACATCTCCGAACGGATAGGGCTCTGCACGGCCCAAGGGCTTGTAGCCAAAGACGATGTCGCCTTTGGTTCCGTCGTTGAGGCTGAGCTGACCGATCCCGTTGCGTCCGCCCGTATCCAGGATGATATCCGCCCAGCCGGCCCGACCGTCATCGCAATAGACATCGAAGAGGGCGTCCTGGGAGCCGGTGAGACCGTTGTAGGAACCGCGGCAGCCATTGGGCCCATTCGACACCCGGAAGCTCGCCGAGAAGGGGGGTAGGGATTGGTAGGTGCCCATATAGAGCCCTCCGTCCATGGCGACCGCGAAGGGGCCGGAGGTGGACTGTCCCGGCGGGATGTCATCGGCCAGGGGCTCGTCGAAGTAGTCCAGCACCTGGCTCAGA
>Ga0316579_10000173_pt1 | contig 18801 bp, 14 predicted proteins | sample J5NA_2_FD_203074 | JGI IMG/M metagenome (GOLD analysis project Ga0316579, IMG submission 203074) | Rhizosphere microbial communities from salt marsh grasses in Alabama, United States - J5-7_160517rDrA | ecosystem: Host-associated > Plants > Roots > Rhizosphere | place: USA: Alabama | collected... | reverse complement strand
GCAGGTGCCCGGGCTCGTGGTCCGCCAGGGCCTGCCGGGCCTCGCGCAGGTGTTCCAGGGAGTCCTGGAGACGGCCCTGCTCGCACAGGACGTCCGCGAGCAGTCTCGGGGCCGTCACCTGGCTCACCCGCGGGCTCAACGGCAGGTCCATGAGCCGGCGGGTGGCGCGTTCCGCCTCCAGGAGGCCGGGTCCGCAGGTCGGGGACCGCCCGTCCCCCGGGTCCGGCCCGGTGCCGTCCCGGTCCCGGCCCTCCCGCTCCTCCCGGCCGTCGCGGCGCTCGCCGTCCCGCCGGAACACCTCGTTGCGGGCGCGGTAGATGTGGGAGATCGCCAGGTTGTTCAGCAGGGCCGCCAGCCTGTCGGGTTCCGAGGACAGCTCCGCGTCGGCCAGTCCCCTGTGGTAGAGCTCCCTGGCCCTGTCGTAGGCGTAGAACTCGGTGCACAGGATCCCCAGGGAGTTGTGGACCGTGGCCCTGAGGGCGGGCCGGCCGTGGCCGTCGAGCCCCGTGAGGTCGTGGCACTCCTCCGCGGCGAGGTCGCGGGAGCCCTCGCCGGACTCCCCGAGGCAGATGAGCGCCTGGGTCGCCAGGTCCAGTGCCGCGGCGACGTCGTCGGTGAGGCTCGCGAGCACGGCGGCGCGCGAGTAGGAGACCGCGGCGCGCAGCGTCAGATCGTGCCTGCGGAAGATCTCGGCGGCCCTGGCGGCGTCGCGGATCACACCGCCCGACCCCGGGAAGGTGATGGCGAGGCCCGCCGTCAGGTCGAGGAGGAACGCGGCGAGGGGTCCCTCCGGCAGCCGTTCCAGCAGGATCGACGTGGTCAGGAACCACTGCCGGGCCTGATCGCCGTCGACGATCCGGCGCTGGTCGGTGACGAGGGCCCTGGCCGTCCTGCGCAGCTCGACCGTCGCGGGCGGCCGGGAACGGGCCGTCACGACCGACCGGTCCCAGCCGGGGGGGACGGCCCCGGCGTCCCGGTACGGATCAACCCATTTCGACACGGTTGCGCCCGCCTCGTTTCGCCCGGTACAGCGCGGCATCGGCCCGCTGCAGGAGCTCGGGAAGGGTCTCGACCCGGCCCCGGGCGATCCCGGCGCTGACCGTCAGCCGGAGTCCGGGACGCAGCAGTTCCCAGGCGTACACCTGGACCTGCTGCCGCAGACGCTCCACGACCCCCACCAGCTCCTGTGTGCCCCCCGGCAGGACGACGAGGAATTCCTCCCCTCCCCACCGCGCGACCCTTCCCAGGACCCCGACCAGCCGCTCGAACAGCCCCGCGACCTCCCGCAGGGCCTCGTCGCCCGCCCGGTGCCCGTGCTCGTCGTTGACCTTCTTGAAGTGGTCGATGTCCACCAGGGCCAGGACCACGGTCTGTGCCGGCCCCAGCTGGTGCAGGAACCGTTCCATCGCCCGGCGGTTCGCCAGCCCCGTCAGGGGATCCTGGTCGACGGCCCTGGCGAGGTGGTGAGCCCGTTCCCTCAGGTCCCGCTGCTCCCGCTCGGACTCGGCCCGCCGCCAGACCTGGTCCATGAAGTCCCCGACCTGCCGGCTGTGCCTCGACCAGACGGTCGCGGTCATCTCCCTGAGGTCCTCCAGGGCACCCGGCAGGTCCCCGGCGGCCCGACGGGCCGTGGCCCGCAGCCGCAGGGCCTGGACCCGGTCGGCCAGGTCCCACTCCCGCCCGGCCCAGTGCTCCAGTACCTCGTCGAGCTCCGCCGTCGCCGGCTCCGCGTTGCCCAGAAGGCTCAGGCACCAGCCCCTGGCCAGGCGCAACGCGGGAACCTGTCCGCGGGAGGGCGGGTCCCCCGCGGAGCGGGTCGCCGCCTCCAGCAGGGGCCAGGCCTCGGCCGCCAGCCCCCGCTCGCACAGCACCATCGCCTGGAGCCGCGGTCCGTCGATGGTGCGAACGCTCGAAGGCTCCCCCGAGACCACGAGCGTCGCGCTGAGTTCGTCGGCCCGGTCGAGCAGTTCCTCCCGGCGGCACCGCTCGTCCGGATCGTCCGCGAGCTCCGCGGCCTGCAGCAGCAGGGTCTCGATGACGTTGTGCTGGGCGATCGACCACCGCGAGGTGTCGCCGGCGGCCCGGCTGTGCCGGGCCGCCTGCTGGTAGAAGTCCAGTGCCCTGTCGTAGTCGAAGAACTGGTAGCTGAGGATCCCCAGCATGTTCGTCAGCCGGGCCTCCCGGGCGGGATCGCGCTCGCGCAGGGCCGTGAAGGCCACGAGCGCCTTCACGGCGGAGTCCAGCGCCTGGCCGAGGTCCTCCGCCCGGGCCGCCACGATAGCCGCGGCCGCGTAGTTCGTCGCGGCCGGCAGCAGCTCCCCCACCCGCTCGTACAGGACGGCGGCCTCCATGGCGTCCCGGTACAGCCGCCCACCGGCCGCCGGGGAGCGGTCGGCCACCGTGTTCGCACCGACCACGGCCCGCATCTCCAGCAGCCGCGCCCGGTCGCGCTCCCCGGCGGACTCCAGCAGCGCGTTGGCCTCCTCGACCCAGAGAACGGTTGCCAGGCGGTCGCCGTCCAGGGGGACCCGTGAGAGGACCTCGTCCACCCGGGAGGTGACGAGCTCGGCCAGGTCCAGACGGATCGGCAGGCGCCTGCCGACGCATCGTTCGGCGAACAGCGGCCTGCGGGTCGGTGGACCGGTGTCCCGGTGGCCCCCTGAGAAACTCACCCGTGTCTCACCTTCCGCGTCCACGTCGGTGGCGGACGGGTCCAGGTCCTGGGGCTGCGCTGCGCGGCCGCTGCGCCGTGCCTCCGGTGGATCCGAACCGTCCCGCGGCTGCCACGGGACCGGATCCGTTGTGCCACGCACGGGAGGCTCCTGCATCCTGGTGTCTTGCGATGCCTCCGCCCGGACCGTCACTCGCAGATCGAAGCCCCCTGTCACCGGACGCTCTTACACCACACGGTACCCATCGGTCCCTCGCCGGTCCTGTCCTGTCCGGGGGAGGGACCTGTACGAAGTCGATATCACACTCTACGCAACCTACCGGGGGTTTCCGGACTCCCCAGGATGCGAGATGATGGGGATCGTGACGGTATACCGCGCATTCTTCTCCGGCCGCCCCGCGGTCGCGTACCGCGGTGCCGGTGGGTGCAGCGGCGCGGCCACCGCCGCGCACCGCGTCGGGGAGGACCCCAGCGGCACGAGGGCGCACGGCGGTGCTTCCCGACGTCGCAGAGCGCTCGGGCACGGCAATCCCCGGAACTGGTGGCGCGCCCCGTAGGCGGTCGCCACCGACGGTTCCCCCGCAACAGTCCAGTCCCGCGACCGCCCGTACGGCGGTCGCTCATCGTCTCCGGCGCACGGACGGCGAGCCCCGCCCGGTCGGTCCCCATCGATCGAGGAGCGACAGGCTCATGTCCACCGCGAACGCTTCGGTCCCCGGAAACGTCCGGCCCGCGACGGCTCAGGACCGTCCCGTCCCAGGGACGGATCCGTCCACCGGGCCGCACCACCGGCCCGGATCCCTGCGCACCCCGGCGGATCCCCTCGCGCCCCGCGCCAACGGGCACGCGGGCCTGCTCGGTGTCCACCACATCGGACCGGGCGGACCCCTGACCCTGCGGGACCATCTGAACGACGTACGTCCCCTGACCCGGTGGGAAGGGGAACTCGTCGTCGTCCTGCCGGACGATCCGGTCGCCCGGTTCGGTTCCCCGACGGCGTGCTGTCCGGTCGAGCGGGCCCGCCGGTTGATGGCCTGCGGGCTCGGCCCGCGTGCCCACCTCGTCCCCCGCTCGGCCCTCGACGGGCACGCCCTGCTGGAGGGTCTGCTGGGCGAGGTCATCGGTTCCCGGACCGCCGTTCCCCGTGTCGCGGCCGACCTGCTGCTGCTGAGGGCTGACCTGCTGCTCGTAGCCTGCGCGGGGGAACCCGGTGGTGGGGACCGGATCGCGGACGGCCCGCGGCACGCCCCGGTCGGGGACCTGACCGCCGCGGGGACCCTGGCCCGTCGTTTCAACGACCGCCACCCGCCGGTCTTCCCGCTGCCGGAGCTGCTGCCCCTGGACCGGACCGCGCCGGGCACGGTGAACGCCGTGCCCTTCGGCGGCCTGCCGGTCGATCCCCCGGGAGGGGGCGTCGGGTCGATCGGGCTGCTGGACTCCCCGACCCGGATCGCGGCGGCCGTGCGCGCCACGCGCACCGACCTGAACCCGCGGCTGTCGTACGACCCCGATCTGCGACGCGGGGTCTCCCATCTAGCCGGGGTCCTCGGCGCTCTCACCGACCGGCCGCCCGGTGCCGTCCTGGCGGGGATCCGGGGCACCGGGGCCCTGAAGGCACGGGTCACCCAGGCCGTCGTCGAGACGCTGCGTCCGATCCGGCAACGCTACCGGCAGCTGCAGGACGACCCAGCGCCCGTGCACGCGCGCCTGGCCGAGGGCGAGGCGGCCGTCGGCGGGCTGGTCGCCCGGACCCTGGACGCCGTCCGGGCCGCGGTCGCCTGACCCCCGTCACCGGCCGGCAGGCCGGGCAGGGGCGCATCGAGAGGGGCACGTCACCGGACGGTGGTGGGACGCGGCGGCCCGCCTCACCGCTGTCCGACGAACCAGCGTCGCAGTGTCTCCACCCGCAGGCGGAGCTGCTCCGCGCTGGCCCGGGGCACCTCGGGTCCCCCGCAGGCACGGCGCAGCTCGGCGTGGACGGTGGCGTGGGGCCGGCCGACCCGCCGGGCCCAGGACCCGACGAGCCCGTGCAGCTCCTTGCGCAGGGCGTTGAGCTCGCGGTGGGCCGCCATCTGCTCGCGGCCCTCGACGTGCCTGTCCCGGTCGCCGCCGGCCTCCCGGCTGCGGGTCGCCAGCTGGTCGGCCTGCCGTTGCCTGAGCAGGCGGGTCACCTGCTCGGGTTCCAGCAGTCCTGGGATCCCCAGGTAGTCCAGCTCCTCGTCGCTGCCGACCGGGGCCTGGGTGCCGAACTCCTGCTTGTCGAACAGGACCCGGTCGAAGGTCGCCTGGGCCTCCAGGGCCTGGAACGTTCCCCGGGTCAGGTCGTCGGAGGCCTTCTCGTCCTGCTCGGCCCGCTGGAGCAGGGCGTCCTCGCTCGACCACTCCTCGGCCTCGCCCCGGCGCGGCCGGTCCAGCTGGTGGTCCCGCTCGACCTCCAGTTCGGCCGCCAGCCCCAGCAGGACCGGAACGCTGGGCAGGAACACCGAGGCCGTCTCGCCGCGGCGGCGGGCCCGGACGAACCGCCCGACGGCCTGCGCGAAGAACAGCGGGGTCGAGGTCGAGGTCGCGTAGACACCGACGGCGAGGCGGGGCACGTCGACCCCCTCGGAGACCATCCTCACCGCGACCATCCACCGGGCCGTGCTCCCGGTGAACTCCTCGATCCGTTCGGAGGCCGCGTCGTCGTCGGAGAGGACGACGACGGGTCCCTCCCCGGTGATCCCGTGCAGGATCCTGGCGTAGCTGCGGGCCACGGACTGGTCCGTGGCGATCACGAGGCCACCGGCGTCCGGCATCCCCCTGCGGATCTGGGTCAGCCGGGTGTCGGCTGCGTCCAGGACGGCGGGGATCCACTCGCCCTCCGGATCGAGGGCCGTCCGCCACGCCTGGCCGATGGCGTCCTTGGTCAGTGGCTCCCCGAGGCCGGCGCTGACCTCGTCCCCGGCCCGGGTCCGCCACCGCATCCGCCCTGAGTAGGACAGGAAGATCACCGGACGGACGACGCCGTCCCGCAGCGCCTCGCCGTACCCGTAGCTGTGGTCGGGACGGCTGCGGCGGATCCCGGCGGGGTCGGCCTGGTAGTCCACGAAGGGGATCGGACTGGTGTCGGAACGGAAGGGGGTCCCGGTCAGGCCCAGACGCCGCGTCGCGGGCTCGAAGGCGTCACGGACCGCGTCCCCCCAGGACAGGGCGTCCCCCGCGTGGTGGATCTCGTCAAGGATCACCAGGGTCGGCTCCGCCTGGGTGCGGGCCCTGTGCAGGCCGGGCCTGCTCGCGACCTGCGCGTACGTGACCGCGACCCCGTCGTAGGTCCCGCCGTGGGACCCCTGGCTGTTGCGGAACCGGGGGTCCAGGGCGATCCCCGCGCGGTGGGCCGCGTCGGCCCACTGCCGTTTGAGGTGCTCGGTCGGGCACACGACGGTGACCCGGCGCACGATCCTGCGCCGGCGCAGCTCCGCGGCGACCCTCAGGGCGAAGGTCGTCTTGCCCGCGCCGGGGGTCGCCACTGCGAGGAAGTCCCGCGGCTGCGCCTCCAGGTACCGGTCGAGGGCCTCCTGCTGCCAGGCACGCAGCTTGGACGCCGTCCCCCAGGCCGCACGCTGCGGGTAGGCCGGGGACAGGTGGGGGGCACAGGCCGTACGGGCGGAGGCAGGACGGGCCGGGTTCGTACGGGTCACGGCGACCCCTCCGGTCGCCGTCGGTGTCGCGGTCGGTTCAGCCCTGGTCACCCTCACCGTCCTGAGGGCCCGGACGGAGCCCCTCGTAGATCTCCCTGCACGCCGGGCAGACCGGGAACTTCTTGGGGTCGCGACCCGGGACCCAGACCTTTCCGCAGAGCGCGACCACCGGTTGCCCGCTCAGGGCGGACTCCATGATCTTCTCCTTGCGCACGTAGTGCGAGAAACGCTCGTGGTCCCCGGGCTCCACGGGCTGCTCGACGAGCTCGCGCTCCAGCACCGCCGTGGACGAGTGGTCCGGCGAGAGCGAGGGCTGGGGCTCGGGTGGCATCGTGCTCATGGTGGCGAGTGTAGTGCGCGGCCCGTCCGGCCGCGGACCCTCGGGCGGTCGTGCCCGGACGGGGGCGGCGGTGCTCCCGGCCCGGGGCCGGCGGTGCTCTCAGTTCAACGTCGGGTCCTCGGGGTAGGTGGACAGCAGCGCCAGATCGCCGCGCTGGCGGCGCAGGACCTGGTGCCACAGGGTCCCGGGGCGGTCGCTGAAGGGGTCCCGGGACTCGGCGTCCAGGACGTACCAGGCTCCCTGGCCGATCTCCTGCTCCACCTGGCCGGCCGACCACCCGGCGTGCCCCGCGAAGATCCGCAGCCCCGCGACTCCCCCCGCGACGACCTCCGGCGGGGCGTCCAGGTCGATCAGCCCGAACGAACCGATGATCCTGCGCACGCCCACGGGGTCCTCGTCGTCCCCCGGGACCGTCACGATCCCCAGTGCGGAGTCCCTGGCCACCGGACCTCCCTGGAACAGGCTCCCCGGCGCGGTGACGAAGGGCTGCCAGTCGGGCAGGACGGTGGCCACCCCGACGTCCAGCGGGCGGTTCACCACGATCCCGAGGGCGCCGTCGTCCCCGTGGTCCAGGACGAACACCACCGCCCGGCGGAAGGACGGGTCCTCCAGCAGGGGGGTGGCGACCAGCAATCGCCCCACCAGAGGTCTCATACGGACATCATCGCCGTTCGGCGTCCGGTTCCGCGTCCACGACGCCGGCCCTCGCGCGGTCCGGTCCCGTCCCCGGCCGCCGTGCCGACAGCGGGACGGCCAGGGCCAGGCCGACCAGGTCCGCCAGGGTGTCCAGGGGGTCCCCCGAGCGGTGGGCCATCAGGACGTGCTGGACGACCTCGCTGATCACGGAGTGCGCCGCCAGGACCCCGGCCGTCCACGACAGTGCCAGGCCGGCCCCGGCCCCGGCCCACAGCACGACACCGAAGAGGAGGGCGTGCACCGGTTTGTCCACGGGCAGCCCCTCCCCCCCGCTCGGCGCGCGGGGCCAGTACAGGGCTGCGAGATGGACGGCGACGGCAGCGGCGAAGGCGCACCACCGGCCCGGCCGGCTCATCGCGGCCCCGTGCGGTCGGGGCCCGGTCCGGTCACCTCGAGCAGGGGGCCCGGCTCGCCGTCGATGAACCCCTGGTACTCGTCGCATCCCATGTCCCGCAGCACGTCCAGCTGGTCCTCCCGCTCCACGCCCTCGGCCACCACCGCCAGTCCCATGCCGTGTCCCAGTCCCAGAACGGCCGAGACCACGGCGCAGGAGTCGGGGTCCCGCGGCAGGTCGGCCACGAAGGTCTTGTCGATCTTCAACACGTCCACCGGCAGGGTCCGCAGGTAGGACATGGACGACCACCCCGTGCCGAAATCGTCCAGCGCGATCGCCACCCCGAGCCTACGCAGGGAGGTCAGGACGCTGCGGGCCTGGTCCGGGTCCTCCACGAGCGCGCCCTCGGTGATCTCCAGGGTCAGCCGCCACGGTTCCAGACCCGAGCCGGCCAGGGCGGAGTCGACCAGGTCGACCAGTCCGGGGGCTGACAGCTGGCGCGGGGAGACGTTGACGGCGAGGGTGAGGCGCCGGTCCTCCAGCTCCGTCATCTGCGCCAGGGCGCCGCGCAGGGCCCATCCGCCGACCTGCACGATCCGGCCGGTGCGCTCGGCGACGGGGATGAAGGTCGACGGCGGGACGTCGCCGAAGGTGGGATGCCTCCACCGCATCAGGGCCTCCACCCCGGTCACGCGACGGTCCCCGCAGCGGCGACGTGTCTGGAAGCACAACCGGATCTGTTCCGTGCCCACGGCCCGGCGCAGGGCGGCCGAGTACTCCAGCCGGGAGGAGATGTCCACGCGCATCCGGGTGTCGAAGAACTCGTACCGTCCCCGGCCGCGTTCCTTGGCGTGGTACATCGCGGTGTCGGCGTCGCGCAGCAGGGTCTCGACGGGATCGTCCCCGTCGGGGACGCGGTCCACCACGGTGACGCCGATGCTCGCCCCGGGGGCGACCTCGTCCCCGCCGGCCGCGATCGGTTCGGACAGGGCCTCGACCAGGCCTTGCGCGACGGACCGGGCCTGGGAGAGCGTCGAGACCGGCAGGACGACCACGAACTCGTCGCCCCCGAACCGCGCGATCGTGTCCGCGCCCCGGCACCGGTGCCGCAGGCGCTGGGCGACGGCAACGAGGACCTCGTCCCCCACGGCGTGCCCCAGACCGTCGTTGATGTCCTTGAACCCGTCCAGGTCGCAGAAGAGCACGGCGAGCTGGTGGCCACCGCCCTCCAGGGCCCGGACGCTCGCCCGCATCCGCTCCATGAGGGCCGACCGGTTGGGCAGGCCGGTCAGCTCGTCGTGGGTGGCGCGGTGGGTCAGCTCCTCCTGGAGCTGCCGGCGCCACGTGACGTCGGACTGCACGACCACGGCCCGGTGCGCCACGTCGTCGAGCCCCACCACCTCGACAGCGTTCGCGCGCTCCGCACCGGCCTGCCGGCACCGGCACTCCAGCGCCGCCAGGGGCTGCGTGCCCCGCAGGACCTCGCGCACCTGGGCGGCGAACCTGTCGACGACCGGGTCGCCGGAGCCGGCCAGCGCCTCCAGCCAGTTCGAGCCCTCGGCCACGGGCCCGCACACGCAGCGGTCCGTCTCGGTCAGGCCGTTCTCCCACCGGGTGTTGACCGAGACGACGGTCCCCGAGGTGTCGATCACAGCGGTCCGGCAGTCGAGCGCGTCCATGAGGTCCTGCGTGAACCGTTGCTGCTCCCGGACGGCCGCCCTCGCCGCGAGCACCTCCGTCAGGTCCCTGTTGATCGCGACGTACCCGCGGACCGTCCCGTCCGCGTCCCGGTGCACGTCGACCACGCACTCGGTCTCCACGACCCTGCCCATGAAGGTGACCTGGCGGGCTCTGCCCCGCCAGGTGCCGACCGAGTGCAGGCGCTCGCGGATCCTGGTCTCGTCGACGTCCTCGAGGCCGACCTCGACGATGAGGTCGTCGATCAGCCGGCCGACGGCCTCCTCCTTGCGGATCCCGTAGACCCTCTCCGCTGCGGCGTTCCAGGTCATGACCTGGCGCCCGGGGTCGACGGCTATGACGGCGTCGCTGACGGCGTCGACGAGGGCCGCGCGGGACCGGTTGCTCCCCAGCAGGTGCAGGACCCGCAGCGCCGCTCCCCCGCGGCGGGCCAGGACCTCCAGGAAGTCCAGGTCCTCGGCGTGGAAGGGGGTCCGCTCCCTCGCGACGGCCAGCAGGCCGACCGGCCGCCGGCCGCCGGGCAGGGGCACGACGGCGATCGTCCCGAGGCCGTGCTCGACCCGCAGGTCGTGCAGCAGGTCGCGTTCCTCGGCCGTGAGGACCGCCGCGTCCAGGCGGGCCAGGTCGGGCGCCCACAGCACCTGCCCGTGACGCAGCACCCCCGGTGCCCGCGCGAGCGCCCGCAGGTACCGGTCGGGCGTCCTGGGGCCGTTCCAGTCCCGCAGGCGGTCCCCCAGCGCCGTCCCCCGCCGGTGGTGGTGGGACCACAGGTGCAGGGGACCGGAGGGGATCTCGGGGATCCAGACGGCGACCGCCGAGGCCGGCAGTTCCGCCGCGGCCCGCAGGAGAGCCGGGTGGACCGGCCCGTTCTCGTCCACGGCCGCGGCAAGGGCGTCCCCGAGGCCGACGAGCTGTCGGAGCCGTTCCCCCTCCCCCGGGCGGGACGGGCCGGTGTCCTCGCAGATCTCCGCCGGGCCGTGGGGCCGCACCGGGATGTCGGGCACGGTGTCGGCCGCGCGCATCACCACTCCCTGTCGCCGTTGCGGCGCGTGGAGCGCCGGACTCCGGTGGGTCCGTCCCCCGGGGACGGCCTCACCGGCCGTCGCGGGATGACCCGAAGGATTCAGGTTCGTCCACCACGCAGTCGCCGCGCCACCGAAACGGGGATTCTCAGCGTACGAATTCAGTTACGCACAGCAGTCCGTTCTCCCCCGGCCGCGGCCGGCCGCCGGCTCACCGGGTCCGGACAGCACCGGCGTCCGCCGGCACCGGGTTCAGGCGGAGGGGCCCGCCGTCGCGCGACAGGCCGGGCACGTCCCCCACCAGATCACCTCGGTCTCCTCGACCGAGAAACCGTGGGTCCGCGCGGGCCGCACGCAGTCCTCGTCCCGCACGATGCACTCGCTGTCCTCCATGGCGCCGCAGGTCCTGCACACCAGATGGTGGTGGTCCGGGGAGGTCCGCCGCTCGTACCGGGCGGGGGACCCGGCCGGCTCGATCCTGCGCAGCAGGCCCGCGGCCGTCAGCGCGCCCAGGACGTCGTACACGGCCTGGGTGGACACTGTCCCCAGACGCTCCAGCACCCCGCAGCGCACGGTGTCCGCGTCGGAGTGGGGACGTTCGGCGATGACCTGGAGGACGGCCACCCGGGGTGCCGTGACGCGCAGCCCGGCCGCCCGCAGCAACAGGGTGGGGTCGGGCGACGGATCGGGGTCCGACGGGGGGGCCTGGTCCGGCGACGGCCGCCGGGCAGGGCGGGCCCCGGGAGGGACGCGTCTGCCGGGCGGGGCGGTCATGCCTCCATGGTCCGACCCTGATTGGAATGTGTCAATTAACAGAGACTCTCCATGGGGGAGCCCCGAGCCGTCCGGCGGTCAGGGGACCGGCCGTTCCCCGCCGTCGGGTCCGGTCCCGGTCCCCGGACGTCGACGGGGCTCCCGGGCCGGGGCGAGAACGCCGTCGACCTGCGGGCCGGTGCCCGCCGCCGGGGCGGACGGGGCCGCGACGAGGTCGCGGGCCCGGTCCCGCGCCGCTTCCCGCGCGGACCCGGCCCGGTCGAGGCGACGGCGCAGTACCGCGGACAGCCGCACGCCGCCACGGTGCAGCCAGCGCGCGGGCAGGACCGCCAACGCCGCGTACGCGGTCGCGACGATGCCGTCCAGCCACCAGTGATTGGCCGTGACCACGACGCAGTAGGCCGTCAGGGCCGCGTGCGCCGGACCGATCACGCGCCACCGGGCCGCGCCGTTGCGCCACACGTACCACCCGACGACGGCCGCCCAACCGACGTGCACCGACGGCATGGCGGCCAGCTGGTTGGCGATCCCAGAGCCGTAGGGACCGTAGACCGACTGGCCGTACTGCAGGGCCGTGTCGACGAACCCCAGCTCTGGCAGCAGGCGGGGCGGGGCGACCGGGATCGACTGGGTCAGCAGGCACGCCAGGGTCGAGAGCACCACGACGTTCCTGACCTGCGGGAAGGACGACCGGTGACGCCACCACAGCCAGATCAGGAAGATCGCCATCCCGTTGAGGTGGGCGTAGGCGTAATAGGTGTTGACGGCCCGGACCAGGTCCGGGTAGGGCAGCAGGGCCTGCTGCAGGGACAGCTCGTCGGGGATCCCCCAGGAGCGTTCCAGCTCGTAGACCCTGGTGCCGTGCTGCTGGGCACCGGCCACCCTGTTGTGGACGTACCCGCCGATCCGCTGCCACAGTGCCAGCAGCAGCATGACGACGACGAACTCCCGGGCGAAGGCGCTCGCCGACCGGGCCCACGAGCGGCGGACCAGGCAGAAGCCGAGCGAGGCCAGGGCGAGCAGGGCAGCGGTGGCCAGGGAGATCTCCCAGCCCGGACGCAACTGGGGCATTCGCGACCTCCCGTGTCCTTGCCTCCCGGTCCCGGCGGCGGCCGACGCCGGATTCGGCACGTCCACGGCGAACGGCACGCGGATCGCCCGGAACGGTGCGGCGCCCGCGGGTCCGTTCCCGCCACCGCGCGTGCCGCTTCTCGTGACGATGGTCGCATCCTGCGAGGTCCCGGCGTGAGTCGGGGCGTCGCACCCGGGAACGAGCCCTCCGGCGGAACGCGGACTTCGGGTACCTTTGCCAGGCACGCACCGTCACGCTCCGGGCCGGGACGGCGCAATGCCCTGCCCGGACCGAGCACCGCAGAGCACCGCCGTCCGGGCACGGAGCAGCGTCCTGCCCGGAGGGTCCTTCCACGATCCGGGGGTGGGATGCCGACCGCAAGAAATACCTTCCGCCGTGCCGTGGCAGCTCACAGACGGGCCCACGGCCTGCTCAAGGTCGCCGTGGACACCGTCGCCCACGCCCCCGACGCCCCCGTCCACAGCGCCGAGTGCCTGGCGGAGCAGGGGATGATCGTCCGCAGTCTCCAGGAGGTCTGCGAGTCGCTCGCGGACGGCTGGAGCACCGCGAGCTGGGACTGGCTGCTCGGGGGCGGGCGTCCCCTGGGCCAGGACCTGCACGAGGGGCAGCAGTTCCTGCTGCGCATCGGCACGGTCCACCCGGTCTCGGAGGGCTTCCCCCTGTTCGTGCCCTTCCTGGGAACCGGTCACCTGGCCGTGGACACCGACGCCCGGGACGGGCGCGTGGCCGGCCTGCTGCGCGGGGTCCTGCTGCGGGTCCTGGCCTCGGCCCCCACGGGATCGGTCCGGATCCTGCCGGTCGACGCCGGGACGCTCGGCTCCACCTTCACCCCGCTGCTGCCCCTGGTGAACGCCGAGCTGATGACCCGCCCCGCGATCGACCTGGAGGGGTTGCGCACGGTCCTCACCGAGGCGGAGAACCACGTCCGTGACGCCCTGGCCTCACCGGGCGGGACCCGGCCGTACCTCGTCGTCGCCGTCGCGGCCCTGCCCGGGGGGTGCACGCCCCGGGACCACGACCGGTTGGCAGCCCTGTCCCGCACGGGCCCGGCCACCGGGGTGCACCTGCTCGTGGCCGGCTGGCCGCCGCCCCTCGGCGGCCACCGGGCGCCAGCGGCGCCGCTGGACAACACGACCCTGCTGAGGGCGGCCGGAGAGGCCTTCCACGCCGGTGATCCCCCCGGTGAGGTGTTCGGGACGGCAGAACGCGGGCTGACGTGCCCGATCCACCTGGACACCGGCCCGTCGGACCACCTGGTGCGCGAGGTGTGCTCCCAGATCCTCGCCCAGGCCGCCGAGGACTCGTCCATCGGCTTCCTGGAGATCCTCCCCCAGGAGCTGTGGAAGGAGTCCGCCACCGAGGGGCTGCGCACCGTCGTGGGCCGCTGCGGTCGCGAGCCCGCCTGGCTGGCGCTGGACGACGCCACCCCGCACTGGCTCGTCGGCGGGCGGACCGGTTCGGGCAAGACCGTCTTCCTCCTCGGGGTCCTCTACGGCCTGGTCTCGCGCTACTCCCCGGACGAGATGGCGCTGTACCTGCTGGACTTCAAGGAGGGCGTCTCCTTCTCCGAGTTCACCCCGACGGCCGTCGACCCCACCTGGATCCCCCACGCCCGCACCGTCGGGATCGAGTCCGACAGGGAGTACGGGGTCGCCGTCCTCGCGGCCCTCGTGGCGGAGATGTCCCGGAGGGCCACGGCGATGAAGCAGGTGGGAGCCACCCGCCTGGCCCAGCTGCGTGCGGCCCATCCCGACAACGCCCTGCCGCGGGTCGTGGCCGTGATCGACGAGTTCCAGGTGCTGTTCTCGCGCAACGACGCCGTCGCCAAGCGCGCGACGTCCCTGCTGGAGGACATCGCCCGCAAGGGCCGCTCCTACGGGATCCATCTGATCCTGGCCAGCCAGACGGCCTCGGGGATCGAGGCCCTCCTGACGAAGGGACAGTCGATCTTCGGACAGTTCTCGCAGCGCGTCGCCCTGGCCGGGGGCGGCGGGGTCCTGTCCCACCTGAACAACGCCGCGGACACCCTCACGATCGGCCAGGTCGTCCTCAACGACGCGGCAGGGGTCCCCGGCGCCAACCGCACGGTGCTGTTCCCCGACACGGACGTCGACACCGTCCGGCGCGTGCGCACGAGCCTGTGGAACCGGCGGGTCCCCGGGGACCAGCCCCCGGCGGTCTTCGCCGGCTACGACGAGCAGCACATCGACGACGACCCCGCCCTGGAACGCCTCACCCCGGCGGTGCGGCACCGTGGGATCCCCGTGGGGCGGATCGTGGACATCGGCCTGCCCACGGCGCTGTTCACCCTGGACTCCTCCCCGGGACGGCACCTGGCCGTCCTGGGTCCCTCCCAGGTGGGGGCCGACGTCCTCACCGCGGCCGTCGTGGGCCTCGCCCGGCAGCACCGGCCGGGCAGGGCGTCCTTCGTCCTGGCGGGGTTCGTCGCCGCGGCCGACGACGCCGTCGACGACGCCTCGAACGCGGTGCGCGACGCGCACCACCAGTGCTCGGAGGCCGACGTGACCGAGCTGCGCAAGCGGCTGCGCGAGCTCGTCCGGCGCACCGAGGAGCCGCCGGACCCCATGGAACTGCTGATGCAGGGCGACAGCCGTCCCGAGGCCACCTACGTCGTGGTCTGGGGGGCCGACACCATGGGCACGACCCTCAAGGCCGACCGGGACAAGGACTCCGGGAGGACCGGCCTGGACGACCTGCGGACCCTGCTGCAGGCCGGCCCGGCCCACGGGATCCACGTCATCGGATGGTGGCGGGTGCTGCGGCGCCTGCTGGACGACCTCGGCCCCACGGGCCGGGAGGACATCGCCGGGCTCATCGGTCTGAACGTGAGCGCCAAGGACTTCGGGAACTTCATCGGCAGGCTCAACCTTGACTGGTCGGCCCGGCCGAACAGGGCCCTGTTCGTCGACCGCCACGAGGACACAACGACCTTGATCGTCCCCTACGTCAGGCCGGGGCGGAACACCCGGGAGATGCTGTGAGCGCACGCGGGCCCTTCGATCAGACCGGACCGGCGGGTCCCCCCGATCCGGGCGAGTTCCGCGGAACCGGTTCGACACCGCCGACGGGGTCCCCCGCACCGCTGCGGGGCATCCCACCGCGGGGAGCCCCCGGCCCGGGCCGGGGGCCCGGGGCACCGGGGAGCACGGCCCCGCTCCCGGCCCGCACGGACCCGCCCGCGGCCTCCTTCGCCCGGTACGCGGCCCTCCTGCGGGAGCTGGACCGGGTCCGGGCAGGCGACGAGGCCAGGACCGAGTCGTGGCGCCGCTCGGCTGCGTCGATGAACGCGGTGGCCGAGGAGATCGGCCCCATGATCGTCGAACACGGGCAGCAGCTGGAGATGCTGGGCCGGCAGATGCGCATGAAGGTCGTGCGCACGGGGGCGCAGAGGATCGCGGAGGAGGTCGACCCCGTCGAGGCCCTCAACACGGCCAAGGACCTGACCAACCAGACGGCGGTCCTGGCCAACGAGGCCAGGCGCCAGGGGACCCTGCCGGCCTTCCTGCCGACCTGGCGGCCGGCGTACCGCAACTTCCTGATCTACCTGGCCTGTGCCGTGGCCACCGGAGCGTTGCAGTACGCGCTGTTCCTGGTGAACGACAACAACCCTCCCGCGCTGCTCGTCCTGTTCGTCCTCCCCCTCGTCTCCTGGATCGCGGGTCTCACGGTGATCCGCTACTACGGCCAGCCCGCGATCCCCCCGGATCCCGCCTCCCGGCGCTTCCGGGTCGGGATGCCGCCCCCGCCCGATCCCATGACCCGCTCTCCGCGCATGGGGGTCCTGCTGTGTTTCGGGGCGTTCCCGATCTGGTACGCGGGCACCGTGGCCGACTTCTGGCTCGGCTGAGGGCACGAGCACTCCGGGACCCGAATGTTTGCGAACCGTGACATGAAAACAATTGATAAATTGACCCGAAAATGGTAACGTATATTTGTTTCTTGTGGAATTCTCGCTAATCTCGACGGTGTGAATACCATCGACAGCCCGGGCGACCTCGTTGATCCGAAGGATCCCGGTGGCCCGACGGACACCGATGTTCCGGCGGACACCGTTCCCGTGGAGTCTCCCGCACCGGCCGACGACCCGTGCCCCAGCCGGACCGCGTTGCTCGCCGCGGCGGCGAGGGCAGCCCATCCCCTGGTGGACGGACGGCCCACGATCTTCACCGATCCCCTCGCGATCCCGGTGTTCGGCACGGACATGGCAGAAGCGCTCGGGTACCACCGGGAACAGGGACGGGTTCCGGTCCTGGCCGGGGCCCGGGTCCAGGCGGCGGTCCGCAGCGCCTACCTCGAACGGGTGCTGGCCCGGGCCGTGGACGAGGGGGTCGGACAGTACGTCCTGCTCGGAGCCGGCCTGGACACCTTCGCCTACCGCAGGGACCCCAAGGATCCCCTGCGGGTGCTGGAGGTCGACCGCCCGCTGATGCAGGCGTGGAAGCGCCGCAGGCTCGCCCGGGCGCACGTGCCCGTCCCCGGCACGGTCACCTACGTCCCGGCCGACCTGGTGTCGGACGACCTGCCGGGACTGCTGTCCGACGCCGGTCTCGACCGCGATGTCCCCACCCTGTTCGGATGCCTCGGCTTCACCATGTACCTGTCCGAGGAGGACCTTGCGGCCCTGCTGTCCGCGCTGGCCGGGTGCGTCCGCCCCGGCGCTGCCCGGCTCGTGGCCGACCACCGCCCGCCCTCGTCCTCACCGCACCGCCGGGCGCTGGAGCAGGCCGTCGAGCGGATGGGCGAGCCGTGGCGCAGTCGCTTCGACGAGCAGGGGTTCGCCGGGCTTCTCGCGCGCTGCGGTTTCGAGACACTCGAACAGGTGGACCTGCGGCACGCCGTGCCGGGACCCGTGTGGAACAGGACCGATTCCCTGACCCCCGACGGACCCTGGATCCTCACCACCGCGAGGACGCGGCGCACCTCTTGACAAACGACGAGCTGCCATATATTAGACAAGGACCCGAGTTTTCTACGTGTTCCTGAGAGGTCCGCGGAAAATCCCGCACCACCTCTCACGAAGGAGACGAGAATGGCGCTCGTACGGTCCCGTTCCCCGGAAAGCCGTTCCCCGGGAACGGCGAAGGTCTCCGGTCTCCGCGCCCTCCTGGCCCCCCTGCTCCACAGCGTGTGGGGCGATCCGCTGCCCGTACGTTTCGAGTTCTGGGACGGCACCGGGGCCGGGCCCCTCGACGGGCCGGGCACGATCCGCCTGCGCTCGGCCGAGGCCCTGCGCAGCATCCTGTGGACGCGCGGGGACCTCGGCCCCGGGCGGGCCTTCGTCACCGGACACCTCGACGTCGAGGGAGACCTGTTCGGCGTCCTGAGGGCGCTGGAGGTGGGCGGCCCCCACGAGAAGGCACCGGGGTGGGGCACGGCCCTGCGGGCCCTGGGGGTCGCGCGACGCCTGCACGTCCTGCGCGGCCCCCTGCCGGCCCCGGAGGAGGAACTGCGCACGCGGCGGGGCAGGCGTCACTCCCTGCGCAGGGACTCCACGGTCGTCACCCACCACTACGACGTGGGCAACGACTTCTACCGGCTGGTCCTCGGACCGAGCCTCACCTACTCCTGCGCGCGGTTCACCACCCCCGGCACGTCCCTGGAGGCAGCCCAGGAGGCCAAGCACGAGATGATCTGCCGCAAGCTCGGCCTGGCCGGCCGGCCGGGGACGCGGCTGCTGGACGTCGGCTGCGGGTGGGGATCCATGGCCCTGCACGCCGCCGGGGTGCACGGGGCGAGGGTCGTGGGCATCACCCTGAGCCGTCCCCAGGCCGAGCTGGCCCGGCGGAGGATCGAGCGGGCCGGGCTGGGCGACTCGATCGAGATCCGGGTGCAGGACTACCGCGAGCTGCGGGGCGAGACCTTCGACGCCATCAGTTCGATCGGCATGTTCGAGCACGTGGGGGCCGGACGCCTCGGGGAGTACCTGAGGATCCTGAGGGGGCTGCTGTCCGAGCACGGCAGGCTCCTCAACCACGGGATCTCCGCGGTGGGCGGTTCCCCGGTCCAGCGCAACTCCTTCATGGGCCGGTACGTCTTCCCCGACGGGGAGCTCATCGACGTCGGGGAGGTGGTCCTGGCCATGGAACGGGCCGGGTTCGAGATCCGCGACGTGGAGTCCCTCAGGGAGCACTACGCCACGACCCTGCGGGCGTGGGTCGCCGGACTGGAGTCCCACTGGTCCGAGGCCGTCGAACTGGTGGGCGAGCGCCGGGCCAGGGTGTGGCGCATGTACATGGCCGGGAGCGCCGTGGCCTTCGAGAGCGGGATGCTCGCGCTGCACCAGGTGCTCGGGGTCGTCCCCGGGGCCGACGGCGGCAGCGGGATGCCTCCCTGCCGTGCCGGCTGGTCCTAGAGCGTGTCTCGCCAACTCCCGCCGGCTGCGAGCAGGTGCCCGGGCGAGTGCCCGGCAAGGCCGCCGGAGCTCCTCGTGGCGGAGCTACGGGGGGCGACGAGAACGCCGCCGGGTGCCGCCCGG
>Ga0316579_10000172_pt1 | contig 18830 bp, 20 predicted proteins | sample J5NA_2_FD_203074 | JGI IMG/M metagenome (GOLD analysis project Ga0316579, IMG submission 203074) | Rhizosphere microbial communities from salt marsh grasses in Alabama, United States - J5-7_160517rDrA | ecosystem: Host-associated > Plants > Roots > Rhizosphere | place: USA: Alabama | collected... | reverse complement strand
GGCCGATGTTGCCTTCCTGGATGAGGTCGAGGAATTGCAGGCCGCGATTGGTGTACTTCTTGGCGATGGAGATCACCAGACGCAGGTTGGCCTCCACCATTTCCTTCTTGGCACGGCGGGCCTTGGCCTCTCCGATGGAGATGCGGCGGTTGATATCCTTGATCTCGGAGATGGTCAGGCTGCAGACCTGTTGCACGGCACGCAGTTTTTCCTGGATGCTGCGAACCTCATCGGCGTGTTCCGCCAATGATGCGGCATAGCTGTGCTTGCCCTTGATTTCCTCGTCGAGCCAGGTCGCATCCGTTTCATGGTCCGGGAAGGTGGTGATGAACTGTTTGCGTGGCATGTGGGCCGAGTTGACGCAGATGTCCATGATGACGCGCTCGTGGGAACGGATGCGGTCCACGGTGGAGCGCAGGTTGCCCACCAGGCTGTCGATGAACATGGGGGCCAATTTCAATTCCAGGAATTTGCCGCTGATCTCATCCAAGGCCTTTTTGGCCTTGCTGTGATCCTTGCCCTGCTTGGCGACGATGGCGCTCCATTGGTCATGGATTTCCTTGAGCGCGGCGATGCGCAGGCGCACCTGTTCCGGATCGATGTTGTTATCCGTTTCTGAGCTGTCGTCGTCTTCGTCCTCTTCGTCGTCATCCTCATCCATGTCTTCGGCGGCGGCGTCGGCCATGTTCTGGTTCAGGGCCGCGGGTTCGGCGATGTCCTGATCCTGGTTCGGGTCGATGATGCCGCGGATAACCTCGCCCAGGCGCACTTCGCCGGCTTCGACACGGGCGTAGACGCTGAGCAATTCGGCAATGGTTTGCGGGAATTGGGCCAGCGCGGTCAAGACTTGGATTTCGCCGTCTTCGATACGCTTGGCGATTTGGATTTCACCTTCACGGGTCAGCAGTTCGACGGTGCCCATCTCCCGCATGTACATGCGCACGGGATCGGTTGTGCGGCCGAACTCACTGTCGACACTGGCGAGTGCCGCTGCGGCCTCTTCGGCGACGTCTTCGTCGGTCACCGGGGTGTCGGCCAGCAACAGGGCATCCGCATCCGGCGCGATTTCATGCACGGGAATGCCCATGTCATTGATCATCGCGATGATGTCTTCAATTTGCTCGGGGTCGACTATTTCGTCCGGCAAGTGGTCATTGACTTCGCGGTACGTCAGGAAGCCCTGTTCCTTGCCGCGAGCGATCAATAATTTTAACTGTGACTCTTGCTGTTCGTAGTTCATTACGCGTGCAACCCAGAAGTTAGAAAATTAGCCGGGCATTTTACCCGACATTGCTATTTGCTGCGAATCTTTCAATGCAGTGCGGCGGGGGTGGTCCCGACGGTGCAGCGGCGCTGCAGTTCCAGGAATTCCACCTTTTCCGATGGGGTTAGCCCCTCGCGTTGCCATTTGGCGCTCAATTCGTCGCGGCGCAGCTTCGCCATTTCGGTATCCAGCCACTGCACCACGCCGCGAAATTCGAGCTCGAGGCCTGCCTCGGGCAGGATCGGCTCCCATTTCGCCAGTTCGGCCAGTTGCTGCCCTTCCGGGGTTCCCCGCCACCGTTCCAAGATCGCACCGCTATGAAGATGGGGGTGGGCCTGGAGTAATTCAAGCAAGCTGATGAATAAACTCAATCCCGGAATATTCAATAATTCCCATCGATTAGCCTGGCCGGCGATCGCCGCCAGCTGCGGCGAGTGCAGCAACAGCTCTATCCCTGAGCGAACGGGTGATTTGTTGGGTCGCTGCTGGGAGCCTGGCCGGCGCGCCCTGGCCTGGATGGTGTTGCCGGGGGCCGGCTGCTGGCCCGGCATGCCCAGGCTGCGCGCCACCACATCGGCGCTGAGCTGGGATAATTCTGCAAGCCTAATCATCATCATATGTTTAAACACCCCAGCTGATAATTTTGACAGCCAGGGCCTGGCAAGTTCCACCAGGCGCGCCCGGCCTTCGATGCTGGATATGTCGGCCTGCTTGGTCAGGACTTCATAAAAAAATGTTGAAAATGAGACAGATTGCGCAATTCGTTCTTCGAAATGCTGCTTGCCTTCCTTGCGCACCAGGGAGTCCGGATCTTCCCCTTCGGGCAGGAACAGGAAGCGGGCGTCGCGGCCTTCGCGCATGGCGGGGAGGAGATTTTCCAGGGCCCGCCGGGCGGCGTCGCGGCCGGCGCGGTCGCCGTCGAAGCAGAAGGTGATCTCCGGAACGCGGCGGAATAAGCGTTCGATGTGATCGAGGGTGGTGGCGGTACCCAAGGTGGCCACGGCATAACGGATGTCGTGCTGGGCGAGGGCGACCACGTCCATATAGCCTTCCACTACCAGGAGCTTGTCGACGTGGCGCAGGGCCTTCTGCGCTTCAAAGAGTCCGTAGAGTTCCTTGCCCTTATGGAACACCGGCGTTTCGGGGGAATTTAGATACTTGGGGTTGTCCTCCTTGTCTACCACCCGCCCGCCGAAGGCGATGACCCGGCCGCGGCGATCGCGGATCGGGAAGATAATGCGACCGCGGAAGCGGTCGTAATAGCCGCCGCCGTCCTTCTTGACCACCAGACCCGCTTCCATGAGCAGGGCCTGATCGCCGGGTGATTTGCCCAGTTCGCGGCTCAGATTGTCCCAGCCGGGCGGCGCGAAGCCTATGCCGAATTCGGCGGCGGTGGCGCCGCTCAGGCCCCGCTGCTTGAGATAGTCGATCGCCTGCGGATGATTTCGCAGTTGGCGGCGGAAGAACTCGGCGGCCTTTTCCAGGATGAGGTAGAGGGGTTGATGCGAGGGGCCGTCATTGGTTTGAGAAGCCGATTGCGGGATCTCCATACCCGCCTTGGCGGCCAGTTCGCGCACGGCCTCGATGAAGTCCATATGCTCATAGTTCATGAGGAAGCTCAGCACGGTGCCGTGGGCGCCGCAGCCGAAGCAATGATAGAACTGCTTGCTGGGACTCACGGTGAACGAGGGGCTTTTTTCCTCATGAAATGGACAGCGCGCCGAGTAGTCCTTTCCGGCTTTGCGCAAAGGAACGCGTGAATCGATGACGTCTACGATGTCGACGCGATTCATGAGTTCGTCGATGAATTGCTGAGGGATGCGGCCGGCCATAGTTGAAGATTGTATGCCGACGGGACGGAAAGCGTTAGCCTGTTACTGCCCCGTGAGGGTTAAGCGCTGAGTTTTTCCTTGACCTTGCGGCTGACCAGACCCATGTCGGCGCGGCCTTGGAGCTTGGGCTTGAGCAAGGCCATGATTTTGCCTATGTCCTGGGGTGATGAGGCGCCGCTGGCGGTTATGGCGTCGGCGATGAGGGTGTCGACTTCGTTATCGCTGAGCGCGGCTGGCAGGTATTCCTGGATGACCGCTACCTCCGCCGCTTCCTTGTCGGCCAGTTCCTGGCGGCCGGCTTGCTCGAATTGCGTGATGGAATCACGACGCTGTTTGATCATCTTGTCCAGCACCGCGAGGATGTCCGTGTCACCGAGGGTGATGCGCTCATCGATTTCCCGCTGTTTGATGGCGGCCAGGATGAGACGGATAGTGCCAAGACGTTCTTTGTCTTTGGCGCGCATCGCCGTCTTCATGTCCGATTCGATGCGCTGTCTGAGTCCTACGGTTGGCTCGTTCATGAGGCGCGTTATCAGTAAAGACGAACGCGGTTCAAACGATCTCGTGACAGCTTTTTGAGGTGGCGCTTTACCGCGGCAGCGGCCTTGCGCTTACGGACGGCAGTGGGCTTTTCATAGAATTCACGGCGGCGGGTCTCGGTCAGGACTCCGGCCTTTTCACAGGTGCGCTTGAAGCGGCGCAGAGCGACTTCAAACGGCTCGTTTTCACGTACTCTTACTGATGGCATGTGTACTATAACCTCGTTGTGCCCCAATATTAGGGGTAATAAATCCTCTGGCCAAGGGTCTGGCCAAGGCGCAACAGTCTAGCGGGACAGCGTCCGGGATTCAAGCGGTGGTGTCTGCCCGGAACGCGGGGAACAGATCGGACAATCGGGGTCACTCTTTAATATGGTGGTACGCCATTCCATGGTGCGGGCGTTGACTTGCAGGAGCCGGCCGTGGAGGGTTTGACCTAAATTGAGGAGAACTTTAATTGTTTCAGCGGCTTGTATGCTGCCTATGATGCCGACCAGCGGGGCCAGCACCCCGGCATCGGCGCAGTTTTCCCGATTGTCGCCCTGATCCGGGTAGAGACAGTGATAACAGGGGCTAATGGCGGTATCAAAGCGGAAGGTGGTGACTTGTCCCGCCATGCGGATGGCCGAGCCGGAGATCAAGGGGGTTTGGGTGGCGAGGCAGGCCGCATTGAGGGCGTATCGGGTCGGGTAGTTGTCCGAGGCGTCGATCACGATATCCGCGGCCCGGGTCTCGGCCAGGAGGTATTCCCCCTCGAGCTTGGCGGCGAGGGTGATGAGTTGCACATCGGGATTGAGCCCGTGCAGTGTTTCCACCGCCGACTCGGTTTTGCTGCGGCCGATGTCACGGGTTTGGTGGAGGATTTGCCGCTGGAGGTTGGAGAGATCGACCTCGTCATAGTCGCATAACACCAGGGTGCCGACGCCGCTGGCGGCCAGATACATGGCGACCGGGGATCCCAATCCGCCGAGGCCGACAATCAGGGCCTTCGATTGTAGAAGCCGTTCTTGGCCGTCGAGGTCGATGTCGGGGAGCAGGATCTGGGGGCTGTAGCGGCGCAGTTGGTCGTCATTCATAAAATGATATCACGGGGCGACATAGGCGAACACATCGGCCTGCGGGGTGCGGCCATCGTCGGCCCAGCCGCCCACTAAATAGATAGTGTTATCCAGGGTGGCTACCCCCATGGCGGCGCGCGGCGCGGGTAGATCGGCGATACGCTGCCACGTTCCGGCGGCTGGATCGAAGCGCGCGGCGCGATTGTGGATGTTGTCGGTGCTGTAGCCGCCGAAGATGTAGATCTGGCCGGCGAGGGTGCAGGCGCCCAGCCCGGCGGCCGGCCAGGGGAGGGTGTAGCGTTCATCGTAGACCCAACGGTTGTGCGCCGCGTCGTAGCGTTCCACTAAGGAAAAATTGTTGAAGCCTTCGGGGGTGAAGGCGACGCCGCCCATGGTGAGGATGGCGTCGTCGACGACCACTGCGGACAGGGCGAAGCGGGGTTGGATCAAGGGGGCGATCTCTTCCCAGGTCCCTGTCGCAGGGTTGAGTCGTTCGCAGAAATTGAAGCCGGGGTCGGTCTTGGGGCCGGCCTTGGTCGCATCGGGGTGATGGCCGCCCAAGACGTAAATCTCGCCGTTCAATACCGCGACGGCGGGGTAGTCGTGGGGCATGAGCAGGTCGGGGCCGCTTTCCCAGGTGTCGGTGTCGGGATAATAGATTTCGACCGTGGTAAGGAATTTGAATTGGCCGTTCGCCTGTTTGAAGCCGCCGCCCATGACATAGATGCGGTCGCCAATGAGGGCCGTGACTGAGCCGGAGCGCAGGGTGGGCATGTCGGCCTTCCGCTCCCATTGATTGTTCATGGGGTCGTAGGCATATACAGAGTTGAGGCTCGCGAACTGCGGTCCGCCGCCGCCGAAGACATACACTTTGTTCTTGTAGCTTGCCGGTGGGCAATGGGAACGATCGTGCGGGATTGGGGATTTTATATCCCAGGTGCCGGAAACAAGGTCTGTTTGTGAGTGATTCATTGAGTTTCGCGTAGCCTGTAAGGTTGTGTAATGTGTGGCTAACCTGCCTTCAGATATGGAAATTTGCTGCCTTTACTTGCAGATTGAATTCTGACAGTATTTAAAACCCGCGTGCTTAAGCGCAAAGTAGTTATATAGTAGTGATTAGCATACTGATATGCAGCTTCGCTTCTATAGGTTGAATGTGGTTGGTGCGCTGCTGATGTCAAAGTGTTCCATGATGGGATGTGGGAAGCAAGGCTAAGCAGTCGGTTTTCGGTAACGGTTTGATTCGAAACCTTCTGCATCCAAGCAGATTACCAGTTGAGGGCGGAATCATCTGAGATCTAACAGTACCGCGCAGCTAGGTTGGCGCATAAAAATTTGAGGTATGTCGACCCTGGGAAGAATCGCGATAACGCGCAGAGGCAGACCCATGCTTTACAGTAAATCACAAAGTGCTTCGTCGGCGGGTTCAGAGCTAGATCAGACCCTTAGGTCCGGTTCGGCGGCGGATCCCTCGCTATTGTTGCCGCCCTTGCAGGATCAGTTCGGGCGGACCTTCGATTATGTGCGCATCGCCGTGACTGAGAAGTGTAACCTGCGTTGTACTTATTGCATGCCTGAAGAAGGGGTGGACTTCAAGCGCGGTGATCAGATCCTCCAGGCGGATGAGATCATCCGTGTAATAGGCTCCCTGGCGCGCATGGGTATCAAGAAAGTACGTTTTACCGGCGGTGAGCCCTTAGTGCGCAAGGATATCGTCAAGCTGGTGGAAGGCGCCGCCAATACCCCTGGGATCAAGACGGTGCACTTGACGACTAACGGCATCCTGTTCAGCCGTTATGCGAAAAATCTATTATCCGCCGGTCTCACCGGGGTGAATATTAGTTTGGATAGTCTGGATGCGGCAAAATTCCAACGCATTACCCGCCGTACCGGCGTGGAGAAGGTATTGGACAGCATCCGTTTGGCGCTGGATCTGGGTTTCCCGCGGGTGAAGGTCAACGTGGTCTTGATGCGCGGTTTCAATGAAGACGAACTGCCGGCCTTTTGTGAGCTGACCAAAGACCTGGCGGTAACCGTGCGCTTTATCGAATTCATGCCCTTCGATGCCCATCAGATCTGGGAATCCGGGGAACACTTCGCCAGCGCGGAGAATATGGTCGACCGGATGAAGACCATGTATCCCGACATTATGGATTCCTCGGGAACGCGGACCGAGCATCATATCTTTCAGGTGCCGGGCTATGCCGGCAAGATCGCGGTTATCCCGGCCTTTACCCGTAGCCTGTGCGGCAATTGTTCGCGGATCCGCCTGACCGCCGATGGCCGCATCCGTAACTGTCTTTATTCCGATGAGGAATACGACCTCAAGAGCGTGATCCGCTCCAGCGAGGACGACGAAGGCATCATCGACACCTTCCGCCAGGCCTTCGCCGAAAAGGCCAGAGATGGTTTCGAATCGAAGAAGCGTTCTGCGGTGAAGCGGGTTAATATTGCCGATATCGGCCGGGTAAGCATGACGCAGATCGGCGGTTAGCCTTTTCGGGATCTGGATAGTCGGCAACGAGCAGTCGGGATTGTGTTTTGCGAATGGTGATGCTGCTTTGCGGCGAGTCTCAATGAGGAATGAGCGAGAGTGATGGACGGTAAACTGACTCATTTCAACGCCAGCGGCGATGCCCATATGGTTGATGTCGGGGCAAAGAATGTGACCCAGCGTGAGGCGGTTGCCGAGGGTCGCATCTTCATGGATCCCAAGACCCTGGAACTCATCATCCAGGGCGGTCACAAAAAAGGCGACGTGCTGGGTATCGCGCGGGTCGCCGGCATCATGGGGGCGAAAAAGACCCCTGATCTGATTCCCCTCTCCCATCCCATCAGTATTACCGGTGTAGACCTGGATCTGACCCCGGAACCGGACAGCAACGCCGTTCACTGCAGGGCGGCGGTGCGGTGTGTAGGGCAGACCGGCGTGGAGATGGAAGCCTTGACGGCGGTGCAAATTGCACTGCTGACTATTTACGATATGTGTAAAGCGGTGGATCGCGGTATGGTCATGCAGGATATCGGCCTGCTTGAGAAGTCGGGCGGCAAGTCCGGCACCTGGCGCCGGGCCGCTTCGTAATCCTCGAGATGTAGGCGGGTTATGGATATTAAAGTTAGATATTTTGCAAACATGCGCGATCAAATGGGCCGCGCCGAAGAAACGGTCTCACTGGAAGGCGATGCCGTTACGGTCGAAGATTTATGGGGCAAGGTTTCCGCGAATCGGACCATACCCAGCAATGTTCTAATCGCGGTCAATATGGAATATACAGACAGTTCCCGCGTGTTGAAAAGCGGTGATGAAGTGGCGTTTTTCCCGCCGGTAACGGGAGGCTGATCGTGCAGGTTATCGTTCAGGAAGGTCTTTTCGATCCCTATCAGGAAACGCGCGCCTACGAAGAGAAATGTTTGCCGCGCGGCAAGCACGGCGCCGTAGTCACCTTTGTCGGAACCATGCGCGACTTTAATGACGGCCATGATGTCAGCTCGATGTTTTTGGAGCACTATCCCGGCATGACCGAGCGGCATATCGAGGCGGTCTGCCAGGAGGCGGCGGAACAATGGGACGTCATCGATGCGCTGGTAGTGCATCGCGTCGGGGAGATATCCGTCGCTGAGCCGATCGTGCTGGTGGCGGTGTGGTCCGCCCACCGTGCCCATGCCTTCGATGCCTGTCGCTACATCATCAATTATCTGAAGGAGCGCGCGCCGTTTTGGAAGTGTGAATCGACGCAGCACGGTAAACGCTGGGTAGAGCACAATACCAAGGATCCGGGTGTCAGCGCCAAGGGTATAAAGCAATCCGCCTAGTTTTTCAGTGTCTGCTTTGTAAGAATTTGAGGGCCGCTTTTCCATGGTGATGCGGCCCTTTATGTTTTGGGTTGTTGTCGCGATGTTGATGGATGTACTGCACTCCGCGGGACCACGGATCCCCGTTCAATTTTTATGCTGAGCAGGAGAAGCGCATGAGCAACTTGATTCGATTTGGCGTCTCCATTGAAGAGGATTTGCTGACACAGTTTGATGCGCAAATACAGGAGAAGGGCTATACCAATCGCTCCGAGGCGATCCGTGATCTTATCCGCGGTCAAATTGTCGAGCAGGAGTGGCAGACAGGGAAAGACACGGTGGCCACGATTACCCTGGTGTATGACCACCATACCCGCGAATTGATGGGCCAGCTGACCCATCTGCAGCACTCTTTTGACGGTGAGATTAAATCGGTCCTGCATATCCATCTCGATCACCACAATTGCCTGGAGGTATTGGTGGTTCAAGGGAAAGGGGGCTTGCTGAAGGTGTTTGCCGATAAGCTGGGCAGCATTCGCGGGGTGAAGCACAGTACCCTGACCATGGCGACCACCGGCAAGGCGATTCCCTCCAAGGCCGGTTATCACGATCACCATCATGGCTGATTTTATGCCTGGTTAAGCAATTGAAATGATGATGATTGTCCTTTCTTACGTCTGTAACACAAAGTTTTTATGTGTGCTACCATCCTTTTAGCACCGGCTTAGTTAAATAGGTAATGTCCATGTCCCTGCAGCGTGTTGTCACCGCCCTAGGCTTGCTGCTGTTGAGTGTCGTCGCCTCGACTGTCTATGCCCATAAGGTCAATGTGTTTGCCTATGTGGAAGGTGATCAGGTTTATATTCAGGGTTATTTCAGTGACGGTACCAAGGCCAAAAACAGTGATGTGACGGTCTACGCGAGCGACGGCCAGGAACTGACCAAAGGGCAAACCGATGAAGACGGCGCGTTTACGTTTCCCACCCAGGGGAAGCAGCAGGCGCTGCACGTCGTGTTGAACGCAGGCATGGGGCATCAGGCTTCTTACGATATCCCCACGGACGAGATGGCGGGTACGACAGTGGCGGCGACCGGGACAGCGGCATCGCCCGCGTCGCAGGACCCGGCGCCGGGTACGGATGAACCGCATGCCGGCGGCAACAGCGCCGCTCCTGCCCAGATATCCGAGGCGGCAATACGCAAAGCGGTGGCGGAAGGTGTGCTGCCCCTCGCCCGGGAGATTTCAGAGTTAAAGGAGCGGCGCGGCTTCTCGGATATTGTCGGTGGCATCGGCTTTATCGTGGGGGTGCTGGGGATAGTTGCCTATCTGAAGGCAAGACAACAATCGCGGCGGGGAGATAGAGGCAACGGGTAGCGCCGCTTGATAGCGATAGATTAACGGTGGTGTTACGTTGGCTTGGTGTCGGCCGCGTCAGCGATTGATTTATTAACAGCTCGACGTAGTTATATTTTGAGGCGTTGTAATGCATATATCCGACGGGATTCTTTCCGGCCCGGTTCTGGCCGCGGGGTTTGGCGGGGCCGCGGTGCTGGCGACCATCACCATGCGCCGCATGGATATGGAGGAGATCCCCAAGATTTCCGTCATAACGGCGGTATTCTTTGTGGCCTCGTTGATACATGTGCCGCTGGGGCCCAGTAGCGTTCATCTGATTTTGAATGGCTTGGTCGGCATAGTGCTGGGTATGCGGGCGTTCCCCGCCATTATGTTGGGGATCATCCTCCAGGCGATTCTGTTCGGTCATGGGGGCGTGTCGGTCATCGGAGTGAATACGGTCATGATGGGCGGCGGCGGCCTGCTGGCCTATGGTGTGTGGCAGCTGCGGCATTTGTTTTCCTTTAGTCATAAAGAAGTGATATTCGGCGCCCTGGCGGGCGGGACCGGCGTATTGGTGTCGGGATTGATATTGTCCCTGGCCTTGCTCACCACCGGCGAGGAGTTTGCGGCAACGGCGGGATTGGTATTGGCGGCGCATGTGCCTATCATCATCATTGAGACCATCGTTGCGGGGGTCTGTGCGGGATTCCTGATGCGGGTGAAGCCGCAGATCCTGGCGGGCAATAGGCGCCGGGCGCCGCTTGCCGGGGCATCGGTCGGTAAAGCGTCATGAGGCGCTGCCGCGCATTTCCAGGTGCGGGCCCGTGAGTATTTATGCCGCTTGATATAGATCGCTTTGCCCATCTTGCTTCACCCATACAGCGTTGGGATCCGCGCTTTAAGACCTTTTCACTGGGTTTGTTTATCCTGGGTGTGGCGCTGATCAAGGCTATTCCACTCAGCGCCGCCGCGCTGCTAGTGGCATTGCTATTGGTGTGGATGGCCGGCTTGCCGGCGCATTTCGTGGCAGGCGGCGTGAAGTGGGTGCTGATATTCCTGTTACCCTTCTTTCTCATCATGCCCCTCAGCTATCCCGGCGAGCCGGCATTTCGCATAGTCGGCCTGCCGTTTGCGTGGGAAGGCCTGCGGCTGGCGATGTTGATAGTGCTCAAGGCCGTCGCGATCGTGCTGACCGCCTATGCCATCTTCGGCTCCAGCCGCTTCGACGTTTCCATGTTGGCGCTGCAACGCCTGAAATGTCCCAAGATCATCGTGCAGATGCTGTTGTTTACCTACCGTTACGTCTTTGTGTTTTTGGCGGAGATGCGGCGCATGGACACGGCGATGGCCGCGCGCGGTTTTGTTAAACGGGCGGACCGGCGGACCTTGCATGTGATCGGCAATTTTATCGGGACCTTGCTGATTCGCAGTTTCGAGCGCACTGAACGTATCTATAAGGCGATGCTGTCCAAGGGCTATCAAGGTAAGTTTCATTCCCTGGTGAGCTTTGCGGCGGATGGCACGGATTGGCTGAAGGCCGCAGCAGCCTTGCTGGTGGCGGCAATGCTGTTCGGTGCGGATGTGCTGGGGGTTTTCAGGCCAGCGGCTTTGGGCTGGTATTAGGTCGGCATGTGTGAATTTATGTTGAGTATGGATCTCTTGTATGGCTGAGCAAATTGCAATTCGCGTCGAGGATGTCTCTTTCAGCTACCCGGATGGTCATGCGGCGTTGCAGGACATTTCCTGCCTTATAAATAAAGGTGAGAAAGTGGCGCTGATCGGGCCCAACGGCGCCGGGAAATCGACCTTCATGAGCTTGCTCAACGGCGTGGAAATGCCTTCGGCCGGGAAGGTGATGGTCAGCGATCTCGAAGTGACCCGTGAAAATCTGATCGGGGTGCGGCGCAAGATAGGTATCGTCTTTCAAGATCCCGATGATCAATTGTTCTGTCCCACGGTCTTTGATGATGTGGCTTTTGGGCCCTTGAATCTCGGGCTGTCTCCCGGTGAAATTCATGAGCGCGTGCGAGATGCGCTGGAACTGGTCGGGTTGACGGGATTCGAGCAGCGTTCATCGTTTCACCTGTCATTCGGAGAGCGCAAGCGACTGGCCTTGGCGACGGTGCTTTCCTATCAGCCCGATATATTGGTGTTCGATGAACCATCCACCAATATGGATCCCTTGAATCGTCGCCGCCTGATAAATTGGCTGCAGGGTTCCAATAGGACCTTGTTGTTGTGTACCCACGATTTGGATATCGCCTTGGAGGTGTGCAATCGCTGCCTGGTATTAGTGGCGGGAAAGATCGTCGCGGATGGGCCGGCCAGGGAAATCCTGTATGACCGTAATTTTCTCGAGGCGAATAATCTCGAGCTGCCCCTGGCGCTCATGACCCACGAATTGCTGCACGAAAAGCTGCGCAGCGGGCAAATGGATGCCGAGCACCGCACAATCATAGAGAAGTTTCTACATGCCCATCGGCATGCCCATGGGCCCGATCAGCACGAGCACGTGCACTTACACATCCATCCTCATGACCATGATCACTTGCATGATCACACCCATGACGAGCACGTACATGGTTTCGACTACGGCGGGCGCCGTAACTATGTGGAAAATGAGCAAGCGCGGCCGGGTAATGCCGACGAGGCAAAACTCAGTGGAGAAGATGTGCCCCGCTATAGGCCTGTTAACAATGACAAAAATAAGCTCTAATTACAGTATTAATATCTGTCGAGTAGTGCCGGGGCCATTGTTATGAGGGAAAAAGAGCTTGTTACCCGCGTTATCTATGTGCGTCACGGAAAGACCGATTTCCCGACGGATCGGATTTACTGCGATGAGCGCGAGGATCCTCCATTGAATGCCGAGGGCCGGGGGCAGGCCAGGGCGGCGGGAGAATTGCTGCGTTCGCAATCCGTGGACGTCATATATACCAGCCCCAGCAGTCGGACCCGCATGACGGCCGATGCCATTGCCGGTTCGGTAAATGCGCCTGTTATTCAGGAGGCCAGCCTGCGTGAACGTCCCTTCGGGCTCTGGGATGGGCTTTACTTCGCGGAGATTGCCGAGCAATATCCCGAGGCCTACCAACAGTGGCGGCGAGACCCGGTGCACTATACGCCGTCGGGGGGAGAGACCATTGAGGATTTGCTGGGGCGGGTGACTGCGACGGTGCAGAAGATTATCGCAGAGCATCATGGCAAAACGATTGCGGTGGTTTCCCATGTGGGCCCGATCCGGGTGTGCCTGACCGCGGCATTGAAGATACCGGTGCAATGGTACCGCCAGCTCAGAATTGATTACGGCTCCCTTACCAGGGTGGAATATGGGAAGAGTCAAAATAATTTAGTCTATGCGAATCTAAGTAAGTCATTATTTTGATTGAAGGTTTCCATGGGCTGACAGGGTGGTGGATATTTGACGGGCCTCCACGCGTCGCTTGACTAAACTGCCCCGGAAGGCTAGTTTATCTATCTATAGACAGAGTAATTAGGTCGTGGGCGTAGCGTCTTTAGGATTGACGCAAAATTGGCATTTATGGTATTAATCGCCTGTAGCGCAAGAGAGAGTAATACCGGCAAAACAAAATGGGTCCGCCTGAAGCGATGTTGTGAGAGTGACGTCGAATAGGGACGTATGACAGAGGAGGTAAATCCCAATGCGTATATCAAAAACAGTATTACTAACCATGGGTTCAGCCATGCTGATCTCCTCGAGCGTTGCGATGGCGGCTCCGCCGATAGGCTATGGCCAATATACCGCCACCGCGGGTGTCATTACGACTAATCCGTGTCCGGCGGGATTCAGTTGTGGCGCCGCTATTACCGGTGATGGGTTCTTGCAGCGGCAAGTGACAGATACGGGGACTGGTCAAGCCTATTTCCAGACTATCATTTTGGACAAGGGCAGTACCATTGCGGATGGAACGAATTTAACGAACGCCACCTTCGCTGATGAAAGCTTCGTGCAGCAGGCCGCCGGGGCGGGTATTGCCGATAGCTCGCATGTGTTTGCTACTCCCGTTGCGCCCGATACCAGTACCTTTACTGGGGATACGCTGATCAATGTTGGTTGGGCTAAGACTCCGGCTGAAAACCTTATCACCGTTAACCAGAATATCGATGACCCGGGTAAGGCGTCCATGCTGTTTACTTTGACGGATAACAGCACCGATAACACCAATCCAATCATTACTCTTAATGAAACCGTGTATATGCCGCCGACTTCGGGTCCGGCTACTGGGGACAAGCAAGTGTTTTACCTGAAGCAGCTCCAGGCAACCGCAGGGGGCACGACGGTAGCACTGCCGGATAGTAACCCGCCAGTTGCCACAACGGTAGATTACCTCGCGGGCGACATCATTCAAGCGATGTGGTTGGGTCAGCAGGTTACGGGCGGTACCACTGGCGGCGCGCAGTTGTTTGGTACGCAAAGCTACACCGTCAACCCTACCGGGGCTGCGACGTCGGTTAGCTATTCTGACCAGACCGCTGTCGGTCCGTTTAACTGGGATCCCGTCTTTGGTGCGGCGCCAACCTTCTAAGCATAAGGCAGGTGTCTTAGTTAGTTTGGTTTAAAAAGAGAGAGGGCGAAAGCCCTCTCTCTTTTTTTGCGTAAACGATATGCGCGTAATCTTCCGTTGTCGCAGTTCTTCAAATCGTAATTCAACGCAAGCTTAGGAGCGGACCGGCATCCCCTGGTTTCGGGGAACACCAGTACCCCGTTCGATGCGTTGAGCAGGTGATGGCTGGCAGGTGTGTCGTGGCTGCGAATTCAGCGGGTTATTGTTATGATTCTTGTTTGTGCGATATGCGGGTTATCAATTCAATGATGATTAGCGCAGTCAGCACCCATTCATGTTGTACGTTGAATACTGATAACAAGTTTACGTGAAGGAAAAGATGCAGTGAATAGCCAACATCAATGGAATAGTCCTGACCCCATGGCGGTGATGCGCATCAGCTCAGCCTATTGGCATTCCAGCGTGCTGCACGTCGCTCACAGTCTCGATGTCTTTAGTCAACTGAAAGACGGCCCCGCGACAGCCAAGGAACTGGCGACAAAATGCCATGCCGATGAGCGGGGAATGGAGCTAATCTTGATTGCCTGTGTCGGTTTGGGGCTGCTGGAGAAGCAAGGGGACACGTTCAGCAATGGCGATATAGCCCAGACCTTTCTGGTTAAGGGTAGCCCCCGTTATCAGGGCGGAATAGTTTCCATGTTCGCAGACTGGGTACCCGCCTGGGCAAAATTAAGGGATGCGGTTGTAGAAGGCAGGCCCGTGGTCGAGAAGCAGCACGATAAGGGCGAGGAGGCCACGCGTACCTACATATATGGGATGTTATATCGCGGTATTCCCCAGGCGCAGTTATTGGCGGAAGAGGTGCCATTGACGGGACGCAAGAAAATGCTGGATGTGGGGGGTGGCCCGGGTATATTTTCCATCGTGCTCAGCGAAAAAAACCCCGGGCTCAAGGCGGATGTGATGGATTTGCCGCAAACATTGCGGGTTACCAGGGATATCATCAAGGATTTTAATGCGCAGGACAGGGTCGGCACCAAAGAGGAAAATTATTTAGACGCTACCTTCGGCGAAGGTTATGACGTCGTATTGCTGTCCTCGATGATCAGCCAGGAAGGCCCGGAGGTAATCAAGAGTATCATTAAGAAGTCGTATGATGCCTTGAATTCGGGGGGGGTCATATTGATTCAGGAACAATTCCTGGAAGTCGATAAGTCCGGGCCGTTGCTTGCGGCCTTGATCGGTATCAATCAGTTGATCCATACGCCGGCAGGGCGGGCATATTCCGCAAAAGAGGTGGCGGACTGGGCGGCGGCGATCGGTTTTCAGGGCCTGAGCTTCAGGCCGCTGCCGGAGCCAAGTCCGTTTACCCTGATTCAAGGGACAAAGCCTTAGGTGGGCAGCTATGTGTCTTAGATCCTCAATGCGCTTATTCGTCTTGATGCTGGCAGCAATGGGCGTGGCGATGCCGCTAAGCGCTGCGCCATTGACGGGCATTCCTACGGGAAAAGAAGTCTTTGAGCGGTGTAATTATAAATATCCGGGGGAAGACCAACGATCGACTCTAGCCATTACCCTTCGCGAGAAGGATGGCAGCGAGAGAAAAAATGTATACCACCGTCTTTGGAAAGATTACAAAGGGGTGGATGGTGTGGTGGATAAGATGGTTCTGTATACGGTATTTCCGCCTGATGCCGAAGGGGCCGCCTTCATGCGCTGGGCTTATACGGAATCTTCGGACAAGAATGCCGACCAATGGATTTACCTTCCGATATTAAAGAAAATTCGCCGCGTTGCAATAAGGGATCCTGGGGATAGTTTCCTGGGTTCGGATCTTACTTATGCAGACATCAGTAGACGGGATGTCGATGCCGATACGCACAAGCTTACCCAAATCCTGAATAGAGGCGATAAGGAATTCTTTGCAGTAGAAAGTACGCCGATCAATCAGAAAGGGTGGTTATATAGCAAGACCATATCCTGGTTTGAGAAGGGAAAAGATTGGAAAGGCTGCATCAAGAGGCAGGTGGATTACTATGATAAAAAGGGACTTCCGCTAAAGCAGCAACTTATTAAGTGGCAACAGGTGGGTAGCGCCTGGGTTTGGAGTCAAGTGCTGGTGAAAAATTTGCAAACAGGGCATTCATCACTCTTTCGCATTACCGATGTGAAAATCAATGTGGGATTACAAGATGATGCTTTCACTGAGCGGGCATTAACTCTCGATCAATGATGCTCGCCGGGTTGCCGGACGAACTGATGCCCCGCAACTAAGTGCCTTATGTGGTGTGGCCTATAACACTTTTCAGCGTGAACCGACCTTAAGTTTCATGATGTTGACTTGTGTATAACAACGTTATACCTTGCCGCCATGCCTTGGCGGAAGTCGGGCATCATCCTAATTGTGCACATTAGATTAGAGTGGAAAGATTTATGCATATGTCGACAAAATATGCGCGTCCTCGGCAAGGAGCCGGGATGAGGGCCAAGGCGCTTGCCACCGCGATGAACCGCAAAGAAGAGTACCTCGGCGCGCGCGTCCCGAAAGAGCTTAAGGACAAGGTGATAAAGCACGCCGCAGGATTGGGGATACCGGTCTCGATTTTGATCAGAAAAGTTCTGGAGGGGGCATTCAGCGAAAGCGATTCGGGTATGAGCTCGTTGAGCGTAAATAATCATGCCGAGTTCCCCCAAGCCGGGCATGGCAATATTGCGGCAAATAAATATCCGAAGGTATTGGGGTGGGAGCGTATCAGGCTAAACCGTCGAACGGCGTGTGATGGTTGCGGCAACAATGTCGAATCGGGGGTTTATGCGACATTAGGCCTTTCACTGCAGGGGGATGACCACGTTATTTTGTGTGATATATGCTCGGAGTCCTTGTAAACAGGCGCTGTAGGCCGTTCCTTCGATTCCCTCTATTATTCTGCGTATTCTTATTATTCGTGCAATGCCCTATTGCACTTGCGGATACTACGACTAATGAGGGTGGTGCAGGTGACGGAGCATCTACAGGAGAGGTGTTGGCGCCAAACCAGCCGGCTAAGCAAAAATCCTTTTGGTCAGACGTGCAACTGAGCGGATATTTGAAAAATGAATCCGCTTACCGTTATCGCGCGCCGCGATCCATAACTAAAATCAGAAATGTTGCTTACATAAACGCAAAATATCCCTATAGCCCTCACTTGAAGTTCAATTTCTCGGGTTGGGCCTACTATGACATGGCATATAATCTCTTCGATTACGACACCATCGCCGCCAGGTTCGAGCGCAATTCATCAGAACCATTAGCCTTTCTCGTCACTCTACCTAAAGAAAAAGACGCCTCGGGAGCGGCGATCAGGGAGCTGTATGCGGACATGTATCTGGGCAACCTGGACCTACGGCTCGGCAAGCAATTTGTCGTGTGGGGGGTTTTGGAAGGGGTCAGGATTACCGATGAAATAAACCCGATGGACTTCCGGGAGTTGATATTGCCGGATCTGCTCGATTATCGCATCCCGCTGTGGATGGCCAAGCTTGATTATTACCGTCCCGAGGCTTCATATCAGTTTTTATGGATACCCGATATTCGCTTTCATAAGCCCGCGCCACCTGGATCCGAGTGGGAATTATTGCAGGAGGTTCCCGGCACGCGTTATCCGCAATCTTTTAATTACAAGAATTCAGAGTTCGGTTACAAGGTGAACACCAATTTATGGGACACGGAACTGGCATTTAGCTATTTCTACACATGGGATGATTTCCCGGTGATATTTCGCCATTCTCTTCTTGATCAATCCATCGATCCTCAGTTCTTCCCTACCTACACTCGTCTATCCATGTACGGGGCGACTTTTGTCAAGCAACTAAGTTCCTATATTTTGAAGGGTGAGCTGGCCTATGTGACAGGTAAATATTTCGCCGTCGCCAACGCCGATGAAAATCATGATGGGTGGCTGGATAAAAACGGAGAATTCAAAAGAGATCACATAAGGTGGGGTTTGGGGATGGATTTTAATTGGCAGGGTGCGGACATCTCTCCAAGCATTGTGCAGTGGATCATTTTTAATTACGACCCGGTGATTATTCAGGATCAATTTGATACCGGGATCAATCTGTTTGTACGCAAGGAATATCCTGACAGTTCCACGATATTTTCTCTCCTGGCGATATACCTGGTCAATTTAGAGGAGGTGTATCTGAAGCCAAAATGGACTTTCCGTATTACAGATCATTTTCAAATAGGGGCCGGGGTGGACATGTTTTTTGGAAGATCCTCCCGGTTGGGGGTTTCGGGAGTCCTCGATAGCCTGGGTAATGTGGTGGTTCCTGAGCAGCGAGCCCAATTCATAGGTAACTTCCATAATAACGATCGTGTGTTTCTTGAATTCAAGTACTCATTTTGAGTGCTGTCCGCCGCCGCGTGCGGAGGCGTAGGATATAAACGAGAGGTAAGGAATTCATAATGGTTGCGTTGTGCGAACTTAATTTGACGGGG